>ERZ808054.1898-NODE-1898-length-10159-cov-6.641440_pt1 | contig 10159 bp, 13 predicted proteins | sample MGYA00380201_ERZ808054 | MGnify/ENA primary metagenome ERZ808054 (study PRJEB31490, sample SAMN06133419) | mouse gut metagenome | isolation source: Z5_2 | host: mice | place: China: Chengdu | collected 2015-05 ... | reverse complement strand
TGAAAAGGAAAGCTCCTGTTCATTCCAAAATACTTTTCTGTCAGAGAGGTTGATAATCAGCCCTTGGGAGGTCACAATTTCTGGCGGGTACTTGTTCCGCTCGTCCCGGCGCAGATGCGCTTCAATACGGGCGGTCAATTCCTGCAGGCTGAATGGCTTTGTAATGTAGTCATCCCCTCCGGCCCGTAAGCCGTTGACCTTATCCTGCTCTGTAATTCGCGCCGTCAGGAACAAGATAGGGCAAACGATGTGATTCCGAATGACCTTGCACAGTTCCAGCCCATCCATCCCCGGCATATTGATGTCCAGGAGAATAAGATTTGGCTTTGTATTTAATTTTACCATGGCTTCATCGCTGCTGTTGGCAATGGAAACCGTGTAACCGTGATCCTGCAAATGGGTTAAAAGCAATTCGGTCAGGATCGGTTCGTCATCAACGATTAAAATTCGATATGCCATGTGGACACCTCCAGTCTTTTTTATCATATAGGGAGAAAGTCAAAATTCTGTCAAGTTTTGCAGGGGCTCTTATTTTCATAACGAAATGCGTGCCATACACAACTTCAAAGATTGTACCAAGCCACACAATAATTAAGGAATATAGTCTATCCAGTATTTCAACAAGACATATTATACTTCCTCTGCGCGCATGACACAAGGATACGGCAAACAAATCAAAAATGCGGGATATTTGGGAGCGAAAAATAAAAGCGGGAAGATAAAATGAGAGCTATAAAAAAATTCCAGATATTAGTTATTACATTTTATGTTGGGATTTGGATGCTGCTTGGGTGCAATTCGATACCTACTATTGAAAGTGATACAGATCCTCAAACTCAAACAAAAGTTGATACAGAAGGAAACAAAACTCCGGAAGAAGGGGAAATAGCAGAAGAGACAGGGGAGCCTCCATCTACAGTGGATCTTGTAGAGTTTGAACTGTCGGAGGACATGCTGGCGTATTGGATGGCGTTGAATAGCAAGAAGCCCTTTGTAAGTGTCGACGAAGGGTATCAGGAGTTTTACTGGGATGAATATTATTGGTGTCTGGGTGAAATCCGGGGGAGACGGCAAGCGGATTGTTTTATGGTGGTTGATATGAATGGTGATGGGGCAAATGAAGTTGTTTTGGAATGTTCACCGGAATCCACCCAGGTTCTTTATTATGAAAAAGGGATTGTGTATAGCTTTCAGTTTAATTATCGAGGAATGAAAAGAATACATGACATATGAAGGTTCCGGTGGGGCCGCAAATACTTCTTACTACAGACTCATAGAACTGAATAGAGACGGTTATAAGGAAGAAAAACTTGCAAGTGTGGATGATGATTATTATGAGGTCGGTGGGAAAGCGGTGTCATATGAGGAGTTTTGTGATTATGTGGAATCTATAGAAAGTGTGGGATTGTCAAAATGCATAGAATTTACGGAAGAAATGTTTGATGAGCAGCTTTTGGGGAGCCTGTCGAAGACTATCAGAAAGGGAGCCACGACAGGGTACGCTGCTATTTCTTTTCAGAAGAGACAATTGCGCAATGGTTCGAATAGGTATCCACTTAATGTTAAGAACCATATTTCAATTAGAAGATTGTAGAAAAAATGCTAAAAGGGTTTATGATAATTTCTGCTTATGGTATAATTAATTTAATATATGTTTTCCGTAAGAAACACTTTGAAAATTGCATTATAGAGCAGTTTAGTGTGTACCTCGAAAAAGTTAATTATGATTTAAATAAGAAATCTGTTTTGGAGCAGCAAATTAGTCAGATGAAGGATAGTTTGTTAGCACATGAAACGTATTTCCACAAAAGACCTGCGTTTAGACATGAAGGAGAATACCGTTTGTTAATTGCGGATAACAGTTTATATAGTGCAGAGGGGCTATCCGGTTTTTGCGTGAAATTTAAAATAGAGGAGCAGGTAAAAGGTAAAGCCGATGAGGAAATCATTGATTATTTAACTGAGAGAATTTGTGCGCAAAGAGCAGATTGGGAAAGGATTGGTGATAATAATGTTAGAATAGAGGATGCAGGAGATATATCTGAATTTTAAGAAGGTGTCATGGTGCATCCAGTAGCTTCCAAATGGTATGTAAATATTATTGAAGAAATATATCAATCAAAAAAATAAATTTGATGGGCAATCGGAAATTTACAAATTAAAATAATGCAATTAAGTTGGAAAAACATCGTGGTAAGACGGGCTGATTTCTACTACCTTTTTACTATGATTGACTGCTTCAACTTGCCACAGTTTGCCTCGTTTTGCTTATTCTGTATTTTTATAACAATTTTATCTGGTACTAAATAAACCCCGCAAAACGTGCCAAAACACGGCAAATCAACGCATTTTAGGAGAGGAAAATGAAGAAAGTACGTTTTGAGAAGAAAAAGTATACATATTTGGATTCCCTGAGATTTTCTATAATCAGTTCACCTGTGTGTACGATATTGTATTTGATTCTGTCTCTTGCTGTTGCAATTCTGCCAACCTACCAGGTTATTATTAATGCAAGATTTATTGATAATGCGCTGGGACTTATAGACGGCTCCGCAACAAAAAGAGCGGTATATATTTCACTGGCGATTGTTATCGGGATTATAGCATATCAATGGCTTGTTGAGCCCATAAAGGCATATCTTGCCAACAAAATCGAGATGGATATGAGGGTCAGTCTTAAGGGTGCATATGTTGAAAAATGTTCAAAGATTGAGTTCAAGTATATTGAAAATACGGACAGTATGGATTTAATGAACCGTGTTGCCGACACAATGGAGCATAAGTTTATCGACGGCTTTACAAATGTAGTCAATCTGATATCGCTGTTTATGACAATTGCGGGACTTCTTATTGTCCTTATTACACAGATTGCCTGGGTTGCACTGATTATTATAGCTGTTGCCGTACCGCTTCTCTATCTTTCGTTCATAAGCGGAAAGGCAACCTATGAGGCCAATAAAGAGATTACCAAATATCAGAGAAAATACAAATATCTCACCACCGTAATGACGGGAAGAGAAAATGTTGATGAGAGAACGGTATTCGGATATAACGAAAAGCTTAATGACAAGTGGTTTGAGCAGTATGAGATTTCCAGAAAAATGGAAACAAGAACACGTGCCAAATGGTTTGTAAAGCTTAAATCCGGAAGTATGATAACAGCATTTCTGTGTACCTTTATTGCAGCAATGCTTATCAACCCTGTTGCAACGGGAATTATTACAATCGGTATGTTCTTTTCACTGATAAATGCAACCTTTGATCTTGTACACACCATGTCATGGTCACTCACAAGATTAATCGAGGCTGTATCCACACATATCGAATACCTTAAGGAGATTACAAAGTTTGCAGCATTTGAACAGTATGATAATGCGGATGCCGTGCCTGAAGGCGGTATAGAATTTAAGTCTTTGGAATTCAGGAATGTAACCTTCAAATATCCCGGTACGGAAACCTATATTCTTAAGGATATGAACATGAAGATAGAAGCCGGCAGGCATTATGCCTTCGTTGGAGCAAACGGAGCGGGAAAGAGTACCATTGCCAAACTTCTGACAGGTCTTTATCAGGATTATGAGGGCAGGATACTTATTAACGGAAGAGACCTTAGAGAATATACGGCAGCTCAGCTTAAAGCCTTTTATTCAGTTGTTTATCAGGACTTTGCAAGGTATTCAATTTCAATCTGGGATAATATCGCCATAGGATGCGTTGGCGGAGCGGATGATGAAGCAATCAGCAATGCCATAACTGCCCTTAAACTGGACTCGGTTATTGAAGGCCTTGAGGATGGTAAGGATACATTGCTGGGTAAGCTGGCACAAGAAGGCAAGGATCTTTCCGGCGGTGAATGGCAGAGAATTGCCCTTGCAAGATGCTTTGTAAGTGAAGCACCGATTCGTGTACTGGATGAACCCACAGCCGCTTTGGATCCCATTGCGGAAAGTAACCTTTATAGTGAATTTGCAAAACTCTGTGAAGGAAGAACCACATTGTTCTTCAGTCACAGACTGGGCTCGGTTAAGCTGGCAGACTACATTTACGTAATTGATAACGGACATGTAGAGGAACAGGGAACGCATAATGAGCTAATGGCTGCAAAGCAGCTTTACTATACGATGTATGACAGTCAGAGGAGGTGGTATCAATGAGTGAAAAGAAAATAAGTCCCATTAAGATACTTAAGAGAATAACGCCTCTTGTATTTAAGGCAACACCCTTCTTTTTTGGATTGTTCATTGTAGTTACAATACTCCATGGCTTGTCATGGGCAGTAAAGATTTTGTTTCTGCAGAAGTTTTATAATACCACCAGTGAAGTAATAAATACAGGCGGAAGCATAAAGACCATATACATTTCTCTTATTGTGTACGGCGTGGTTATTATTCTGGCAGAGCTTGTTAACGCACTTAACAATTTCCTGTATCTGCCATTTAACCAGAAGGTTATCGGAAAATTGATGCAGAAGGTTCATCTTAAGATATCTAAAATTGGAGCCATCGAATATGAAAATGCGTCAACTCTGGACAGCATCAACAAGGCCGAGATGGGAATCAATAATATCTTCAACATGGTATTTTCATTTATCATGATGATGGCATTTTTTCTGCCCTATGTGCTGTTTATGGGAATATGGATTTTTACTATTAAGCCGATTCTGGCAATAGTAATTGTTATTTCCATGATGCCCTGTCTTTTGACAAAGTTTGTGCAGGTAAGTATGTACGCTAATCTTGAGGACGAGATTGCTCCACTGAGAAGATCTTATGATTATTATGAGAGCACCATCTGCTCCAAGGAATATTTCAAGGAAACGAGAATCCTGGGCGTAACGAACTATTTTAAGAGGCTTTATTATGACACAATGGTTGTTCTGAATAAGAAAAGCCTTAAGGTGGCAAAGAGAGCCTGTCTGTTTGATCTTGCGGGAAAAGGAATAGGCCTTGCGGGTTATCTGGTTGTCCTTCTGCTTTTTGTTAAAGCATTGCTTACAGGTGATATTACGGCGGGTACATTTGCCGCAATATTCACGGCAATCGTAAAGATGCAGGAAATGGTCGGAGAAATGATTAATCTTGTGGGCGATATAGGTAAAAACAGCGGTTCAATCAACAACCTTCTTTATTTCATAGATATGCCCGAAACAGACGGTGAAACAAAGGTAAATGATTTCTGTGAAAAGATTGAACTTAAGAATGTTTCCTTTACATATCCGGGAGCAAAAGAGGAATCTCTGACAGATGTTAATCTGACAATTAACAAGGGTGAAACCATTGCAATTGTGGGACATAACGGAGCCGGAAAATCAACTCTCGTGAGACTGATTACAGGTATATATCAGCCCACCAGTGGCAGTGTAACAATAGACGGTATACCCACAAAGGATATTAAGTCATCGAGCCTTTACGGACTTATGTCCGGTGTATTCCAGAAATTCCAGAAATATCAGATGACTCTTCGTGAAAATGTTATGATTAGCAATCTTGATACGGAAAGGGAAGACGGAACTCTGCTGGAAACCTTAAAGAAAGCAGATGTGGATATTGAATCACAGTCTTATCCCGACGGCTTGGAAACAATGCTTTCCCGTGAGTTTTACGGCGTCGACCTTTCAGGCGGGCAGTGGCAGAGGGTATCTATTGCAAGAGGTATCAACAGAGACAGTAAGGTAATCGTGTTGGACGAGCCTACTGCAGCAATTGATCCCATTGAGGAGACAAAGATATATAAGAAGTTCAAAGAGATATCCGATGAAAGAACAACGGTGCTGGTAACTCACAGACTCGGAAGTGCCCGAATTGCAGACAGAATCGTTGTTATGGAAAATGGCCGTGTTGCAGAAATCGGAACCCATGATGAGCTGATTAATAAAAAAGGAACATATTATGTTTTGTTCATGTCACAGGCACAGTGGTATGAAAATCAGAATGCTTAATGGGAACGCATAATATGAAGAGAACAGCCGTTTTGTTTCTTTCCAAAAAACTGTTTGAAACCGATGGTACTGAGATACTGGATACTGAGATTAACCAGGTAGCCATCTTTCTGACGAGCGTTGCCTATTATAGGGTATTTATTGAGGGAAGCGATATCCTGCCGGATTCATATGCCGGACACAGCGTAGGTGAATATGCTGCTCTGGTTTGCTCTGGGGCAATGGTAAAGGACGGAACAGATGTAAGCATTTCAACCTACAATGACATCAGACAGATTGTCATTTCGGGACGAAAGGGAGCTTTGAAGTCTGCAGGTGAACGATTCGAGGCAGCAGGGGCAAAGACGAAAATGCTCGAGGTGAAGACGGCATTTCACAATCCCTGTATGAATGAGATAATCGAGCCTCTGAAGGAAGTGATAAGCAGCTTCGAAATCACATTTCCCAAGGGAAAGGCATATAAATCTGTAAAATACACATTAAAAAAATGCGGAAAGTATTACAAAAAAGCATAGCTTTGAGGAAAAAATAAAACAGGAGTCGATAGTGTGAAAAGAATGAAGAATTATAAAACCTGTTTGCCAGGGGCTGTTTTTCGAGGGAGCAGATGATAGAACTCTGGAATTTATCAGAATTTTAGGGATGCGGGTGGTAAAGGAAAGTAAAAAATGATATAATGATAATAGGGGAAAGCAGATGTGGTCTTATGGTGGAGAGTTTTATTGTGCTGACAGCAGTAAAAGAAGTGGACAGGGTAATGCGGTAGCCGTTGAAGGCGATGGGATAAAGGAGTATGTCATTGCCGCATTATTAGTTGTATGAGGAAGAAGGGCAAGAAAGTATCCATTGACTGGAACGGCTTTGTTATTCTGACTAAGTGTGAGAAAAACATGGATGAATATGTGAGGGAGATGCGAGAATATGATTGCTGCTGAGATAGATGAAATAACTCCTTGCCTTAAGGATAACAGTACGGGGGCAATTTTGGAAACAGAGGTCATTCGTATTAAACGTGCCAGCTTTTTGAAAAATTATAATTCCAGAACAGGTTGGTATACTAATTGGGCAGAACTGCTTAAGGAAAATGAAATTTATGCACTGGTCATTAAAGGAACTGTAGATATTCAGGGATTGGTTGCGTTATATCCCAGTCCGGATATGCAAGGGGTCTTTATCACATGGATGTGTACGGCTCCGCTCAATAATAAGCAGTTGGGAAATGAGCCCAGATATGCTGGAGTGGGCGGTCATTTGTTTGCGATAGCGGCTCAGAAGTCTATGGATTACGGCTTTGGCGGTGCAATAACGGGATTTGCTGCAAATATGGACTTGGTGCAGCATTATTGTAGGGCGTTTCATGCAGAGCACATTGGAATGCTGCATGAGTATCAGATTTTCATTGATGAAAAGCCCGCACAGGAGTTAGTGGAGGTGTATGATTATGAATGGACAGATGAAGAAGTATAAGGAGAGCCTTAGCAGGACACCAGGCCCCATCATGCCAAGTCAGATCCCGAAGGTAAAGTTGGATATGAGGGGGATGGTAAAATATGCAAAAGAAAGAGGTATTGCACCAATTGATTTGACACAAGAGGAAAAAGAGCGTTTTATGACGCCTATGGTTTAGAAGATAAGGCATGGATTTATTGAATTTCTGGTTGTCCATTTACAGTTGGAAACTGGAAAAGACCGACAGGCTGCCATGCTCCATTCTACAAAGGCCGGATACAAAACAGTCCTGAATGTCCTTGCTAAAGATGACTTTGGCAGGAGGCAGATCAGGGACGTGCGGTTATCTGATGCGAAAGAGTGGCTGATCCGGCTTCAGGAAAATGGAAAGGGATACAGTTCTATCCAGACGATCCGGGGTGTGGTCAGATCGGCTTTCCAAATGGCGGTGGATGATGACCTGATACGTAGGAATCCATTTGAATTTCATCTGAGCACTGTGGTGGTGAATGACAGCGTCACAAGAGAGGCGATCGCAAGGAAACAGGAAAGGCAATATCTGGAATTTGTCAGGAATGACAAGCATTTTTCAAGGTACTATGATGCAATCTACATACTGTTCCACACCGGACTTCGTATCTCTGAATTCTGCGGTTTGATTAAAGAAGACATTGACTTTAAGGAAGGCAGACTCCGGGTCGAGCGTCAGTTACAGAGGACGCGGGATATGCAGTATATCATAGAAGACACAAAGACGCCCAGCGGCGTGAGGTTTGTTCCCCTGACGCAGGAAGTCATGGATTGTTTCAGGCATATTCTTGAGAACCGTGAAAAGCCGAAAGCGGAGCCGGTGGTCAGTGATGCGAAGGGGCGGCTGTACCATGGCTTCCTGTTCCTAGACAAGAATGGAAGGCCGATGGTTGCCCTGCATTGGGAAAAGTATATGCAGCACATCAGGGAGAAGTACAACAAGATCTACAAAGTGCAGATGCCTGACGTGACGCCCCATGTGTGCAGGCATACCTTTTGCTCCAACATGGCAAACAGCGGCATGAATCCCAAGACGCTGCAGTACATCATGAGCTATTCGGACATCGGCGTCACGCTGAACACCTACACGCACATCGGCTATGAGGATGCGAGCAGGGAAATGAAAAAGGTGAGCAATGCCTGAAAAAGCCGAGTAGTACAAATTTTCAATTTACTACTTTTCAGCGCCAACATATGCCGGGATAAGCCAAGATATGCCAAAAAACCGAATGAGCCTGAAAAATCCAGAAAGCCTTGAAACGCCCAAAAATCAAGAAAAACCACGCTAATCCAACTTATGCAAGGAGTTAATGATAGATGATAAAAATATTATTTGTTTGCCACGGCAGTATCTTGAAAAGTCCCGAAAAAGCCTGTAAAATCAATGATTCCACGGCTCAAGCAGGCATTTACTACACCACTACTACACCATTTCTGAAAGAGCCTTGAAATGACATCCCCTATATAAAATGAGTTTTAAAAAGATATAGTATTTAAATTCAGCAAAAATTTGTTATAATAATTAACGAAGTAAATTGATGGTTTGATTTAGAAGGAGAATTGAAGATGAAAACAAAATTATCTCATACACAATTGATGGTTCCAGTATACATAAATGAAAAAATAGTTCTTGATATGCTGGCTATTATTGAAGACGGATTTTCAATGGTCAGTCAAGTTAATTATTCGGAACAGAAAGAAAGTACTTCTGGGCAAATAGGAAGTGTTAATGCTACTACATCATTGTTGAATAAACTATTAAAGATTGATTTGAAAGGAGATATATCACATACAGGAAATGTTGGAGAAAGCGAAAATATTTCAAAAGAAAAAGTACATACTAATGTTTCTTTGTTATCAAAATTTAGAACAACTTTGGAAAGCGAAAAACTTTTGGATACCACATCTGATATTTCAAATACTAAAATCGGCAGTTTTATAGAATTAGAGGGTGAATTGCAAAAAAATCCTTTAATTGATTATATGGATAAAATTATTGATATGTTTCGGATGGTTGATATTTTTTCTGACGAGCCAGATTTGGGAAATAAGAAAAATGCTTCTTTACAGAAGAAAAAAGAAAGTCAAATAATTAAACAAATCAAAGAATTTTCCGCAGAATTAAAACATAGTGGTACAATTGACTTTATATTATCTGGTTCAAATGGAACAATTGTGCTTTCGGCACAAGAACAATATTTAGCGAATGACAATATTTCTGAAATTATTGGCGGAAAATTCAAAATATTAGGAAAAGTAATTGCAATATGTAAAGATAGTTCAGAAAGTATTGATTTGTTACGAAAAACAACATTATCAGTTTTAACAGATGAAATATTAGCAGATTTTTTTGCTGTATTTAAAAATGATGATATGAAACAATTCAATCTCCCAGAACTTGTAACAAAAATCAAGGGACCAGCTATGATTGTTATCCCAATTGCAATTTATGCTTAATTTTGGAATTTGCTTATAAAAAATTTACAATTAAAATAGTATCATCATGTAATACACGAATAAAAAATATTAAGCGACAGCTTCCTTTTGTACCAAGGGCTGTCGCCATTTTTTGCAAAATTATCTATCTTGAAAAATGCTCATGCACGATAAAGAAGCAAGCAACCGAAAACAAGAGATAGACCGCCAGCACCACACTATTCCGAATCAAAGAAACCAAAGACCAAAAGACAAGCATTATGGAAATGTGCATAACAGGCTATGGAATCATGGATAACTCTATTC
>ERZ808054.1897-NODE-1897-length-10170-cov-4.695333_pt1 | contig 10170 bp, 10 predicted proteins | sample MGYA00380201_ERZ808054 | MGnify/ENA primary metagenome ERZ808054 (study PRJEB31490, sample SAMN06133419) | mouse gut metagenome | isolation source: Z5_2 | host: mice | place: China: Chengdu | collected 2015-05 ... | reverse complement strand
AAAGAAATCTAATGTTGAACCAATATCCAATCCTCCATTGACCGGCCAGCAACTATTCGGATATATAATTATTTTTTTACATTCTAATGACGAGATTAAATCACAAAGTCCACTCCGGTACCCAATAAATATTGTGTTTTTATTCAAAAAATCAGCTAACTCCCTATATGGTATAAAAACAGGTTTTGTTCCCTCTACTGACTCTTCTTGATCAGAAACATTCGTATACACTTCGTATCCCAATAATTTCAACTCTTTTGCCAATTTGCACCAAAACGAGTCTCTTGGACCTTCTGCAATAGAGTTTGCCGATGGTGCAAGCAAAACCTTCCTTTCATTATTGACAGTCGTTTCATTCATATCCCATTGCGGAGCCGGCAAATCAAACTTCTCTCCGTCAAATACAAAATCTCGGTATAGATCCATAAAACCAATACCATGCAACCCTGCAAGTTTAATGAAAAAGCAGGTATACATCGGATAATCACTCATATAATGAAGACAAGTCATATTCAAACCCGGTTCTCCCATAAATCTGATCAAATGTACCAATGAATGCGCTTCCTTCTCTGAAAGTTTTATTATAGGTATACTTTGTATACCCAAAAGCGCTGCAACTCTATATGCGTTTGTTCCATTTACAACAAATACAGCATCAATCGATCCGCTTTGTTTCTGTTCACGATATTTCAAATACGCAGATGACAAATATACATCCCCTGTTCCTTGATAGTACTGTAAAAGTATTTTTGCCCCGCCTGTTTTTCGTTTAAGTCTTTTGTATACAAAATAACCTTTTAGAATTTCCGCATAATAAGAGTATAAAATATGCAGTAGGGAACTTCGAGAAATGAATACCTGGATTATTTTCTCGATCAACTTGTTTCCCCCACACTACAGGCAATAAATCTTTTAATCTCTTCATCCTCCCCGCTATACTCTGGTTCAGCAGGTCGATTAAATGGATAAATCCAATAAACACCGATCACAAAGATCTCCTCCTTCGTCGTTCCATTTTTGCCGATCAGAGCGCTGCCGTTTCTTCCGTAAGGTTCATCCAGCGATGCCACGATAAATTTCTTGCTGAATTCATAGAGACAGTAAAACTGCATGATGCGCTCTGCCTTTTTTCTGCTAAAGCACACTACTTTAAGGATTTTGTCAGAGTACAGGTGTGCGGCTTTGATCACTTCTGGATCATGGGTCAATATGATCGCATTATCATGTCCGCGGCTCTTTAACATATCATCGAGATACAACATTGCCAAATGGTTGGTCTTTCGTTCGCAGGAGGGTAGAAGCACTACCACAGTGTTATCAAATCCCTTTACCTTTTTGATCTTTCTCCACTGCCGCCATCCACCGTACGCCTTAAACAGATTTTTGTATAATTGTCCCCTTACTTTTCTAAAATGCCTAGTTGTCTCTACCATTGGTTTATCCCTATATATTACATAGCCGAATTCACTTTTATTTGTCCGATGCACGCCTCGTCCCGCTTTGTGTTGATCGCATACGCCATGTCAAGCCCGGATGGTTTCCTGTCATTCACGAGGATCCGCTCACCATACGGCGCCTCATAGATGATCTGGTCATATCGTATTCCATGTTCATCCAGAAAGCGCTCTGTCATTTCCTGACAGTCTCTTTTTCTCGATGTGACAAATATCACCATGTCATTTTCTTTGATCTGCGACAGCAGGTTGTCCACGCCTTCCAGCAGGGAATCCGCTCCGTCGATCTTATATCCATTGTGTTTGACGATCGTTCCGTCCAGGTCGAGGATCCAGGTTTTTGGCAGTGCCGTCATTTCTATTTCCATATCGTCTCTCCCCGCAGTTTTGCCCCGATACCGCCGCCCGGATGGTTGATCCTAAAGTCATCGATCGTGATGCCCATCCGCCTGCCGATCTCCACCGCCAGTCCCTGGAGCAGGATCAGGTATACGCTCGTCGAATTATTGGGCATGATATCCCATTCATCCCCCTCATTGTCCAAGTGCAGAATCAGACTTTCATCTACCACCTCTGCACATTTACAATATTCGGTAAATGTCAGCAGCCAAGTCAAGGTTCCTCTCTCTCTAAGGTATTGTGCCAGCAATACAGTTTCCACAGTATTTCCGCCTTTAGAAAGTAACAGTACCAAATCCTGCTTTCCGACAATGCCAAGATCACCATGAACCGCTGTATTTGTATGTAAAAATCTCGCATCCAGTCCCATAGAGTTCATGGTGCCGACAAATTTCTCACAGATCGGCACGTTTTTGCCCAATCCGCTCGCAACAATCTTTCCGCCCTGGTCGATCGTCTCCACACACTGCTGTACCAGATGTTCATAAATCGCCTCGTCTATAGAATCGACCGAATCCCTCAGTACCGCCAATACATCTTCATAATACTTAATCATCTTGCCCTCCTCAAGAAATCATCACACCTTAGAAACTGTTCAGCGATCACTCATGACAAGTTTTTGACATAAGATAATTTCTGAACAGTCCCCTACTATGAAAATATATAACTGAAATATAAACGCTCTCCCAACAACCGCTAAGAAATAACCTGATCCAATATCTGCAGCCCATTGTAAAATGCCCCGCAGATCGAGTCATAATCCTCCCACGCATATGTGGTCAGCGACAGCCATGTGATCGCGTGCAGCAGCAGCATCTGCTCCCTGCTGACTTCACTGCCCAATGCCTGGAAGAACTCGTCCTCCATGTCCTCCCAGTGATTTGATTCGATCTGCAGGAAGACTTCCTGGCTCTCTATTTTCAGCTGGAATCTTTTCAGATTGAACTGGTCGTAATTCCCTGCGATCGAATAGTACAGTTTCACCCAGTCGTACGCGGGATCCCCGTACAACTCGGTAAATCCGAAATACCCTCTCGGGTCGATCATGACGGGGACATTGCCCTCCTTCATCATCATATTGCTGAAAGTACAGTCCCCGTGTATCAGCCTGAACTCTCCGGGCACATATTTCCGCACCAGCTGTTCCAGCTGCTGCCTGTGGAAAAATACATTTTTGCACATTTTTCCGTTGATGCATATTTCCTGATCGTGTGCAAAGGGAACCAGATCATACACTTTCTGCAGTCTGGAAAAGGTTTTTCCTATGTATGCCTCGTCGAAGCTCTCCAGATTGACGGCGCAGCTGTCGAGCTGATGGATCTTCCTGATACAGTCGATCAGCTGGTGCAGTATCTCCCTCTTTTCGTCGTGCGACAGGTCATATTCGTAGATATTTTTTCCGCGGATCCGCTCCATCCTGAGCGGCTCGAGGCTGTGTATATGCGGGATGTTGACAAAATTTTCCTCCTGGATCTTTTTGTACCACGCGGTTTCGCGCACAGCCAGCTTCCTGCCCTGTTCGTCGATCGCTTCCTTTATGATGCAGTCGCCCTCCGCCCTGATGCGGTTGAACGGTCTGCATCGTTGCCGCGGCAGCCGCTGATATTCTTCCAGCAGTCCATACTCCTTTGTCCGCAGCAGTGCCAGCTCCTCAAAATGTTTATTGTTGGTTTTCAGCCAGCGGACAAATTCGCCTTCCACTGGCAGTCCCTCCAACTCCTCTTTGCCCTGGAATACAAAATGACCGGCGACCCCCTGTGTCTCACTGGCTTCCTCCGCAAAGGCTCCGTTCTCGTAGCGCCAGCGGCACCTGAAATCCTTTGCGATGCCGATATGATTTCCTGCCGCCGTGGGCATCTCGTACTCGTCGGGCAGAATCAGGTCGCTCCAGATCAGCATGAACGCCTCCCGCGCAGGGATGTCCGCGAGCGCCTCACTGATGCCCGCGCATGTCCCCTTCTTTCCTCTGGCATCGATCAGCCTGTATCTCACTTCTGCAAAGGCGTTCAGATACCGCGAGAGCACATCATACTGATAGTCCCCGATGATGAAGTACTCCTTGTCCGGGTATTTTCGGAACAGATGAAACAGCATGGGCAGATTGTCCACCGGCACCAATGCTTTCGGTTTGTTATAAGTTAAATAGCCCATGCGCGTCCCTTTGCCGCCAGCCTGTACGATAATGTATTTGACCTCCATCGTCTCTCTCCTTATATATTCTCAAAGCAATCCAAAACTTTCCGGATCAGCTCGATTTGTTCATACTCCCGCTCCTCCCCGGACAGCTCCTGCCTTGCATCCGTGATATTCCTCACAAGCGGTGTGTCGATCTCCGTCAGTGTGTCATCCTTCTCCTCGACGAGATGCATCCGTTTCAGCCCGCAGAATTCGATCTCTGTCCTGTGTTCACTGTAGTCCGCCCTTGCAGTCTTTGCCGGATAAATGACTACTTTGCGGCATTTAGCAGACGATACGATATCGCAGAATCCGCTCCGCAGCCCGATAAAATATCCCGCATATTCCAGAAGCGGCACGCTCTCCGCATACGCACAGAAATAGTCCGGTGCGCAAAGTCCCTCGTTCTGCTCCACATTGACGATCACTGTATATCCCTTTTGCGCAAGACCTTCTATGATCTTGTTCCACAGCGCACTTTCCAGCTGTGTCACCGAGTTTGCTTCCGGCGCGATGATCACGGTCTTTCCTTTTCTGAGTCCTTTTGTTCCCAGTTCTTTCAGCCGCTCCTGCGGCAGTTCCCGAAAACGGGGTCGTCTGATCCGCATGCCATCTTTCAGGTTCAATACATAATACTGGTAGGTGTCCATAAAATGAAAACGTTCCGTCATCCTGATCCGGCAGCGGTTAAAATATAAGGTGTACGTCCACGGAAACAGTATCGTGAGGTTCAGCTTTCTGCTCCCCATCAGCATGTACGCCTTCTCGATGCTCTCCACTTTGTAGCCGTTCATCGCGATCAGATCCTTTTCCTGGAACAGACTGCCAAGCTCCCTGCACCGGGCAGAGTCGGCGACGATCTTGTAGGATGCGATGTGGCGCTCCCTGATATAATTTTCGATCAGCGCCAGCTGCAGATACGTGTCACCTGTCGCTCCGCGCATCAGAAAAACGTGTGTGTCCTCCCCGTATCTTGCGCGGATCCGTCTCAGTATTTGCCCGCCCTTCCAGGCTTTGTACATGGACTCTGCAAATGGAGTCTTCTCTCTGATATAGCTTTTTAAACCCTTCACGAACCCCTGATCCATAGCCATCATGTCAATTCCCCGTCCAGTTTGTAGATGTCATAGTAAATAATGTCCCGGAACGTTATCCCCTTCACGCCAAGCAGCCGCTCCGCTCCGGTATCGTACGGTCTCTTTGTCGACACGACGATCCAACGGTCTGACATGTCTTCTATTGCATAAAAAGACAACACGCAGTCCATACTATATCTTGACACTTTTTTAAATCGTATATCCGCGATGCCTGACTTTGCGATCTCCTGCTTTACCAGGTCATCCGCCGCCACGACGACGATCCGCTCGGACTTATTCTGCAGCATATACTGAGGCAGCAACTGGATCCCCCATTTGAGGTATGCGCTGTTACTGTCCGGAAAAAGTATATATTTATCCGCCCTGCATCTGCTGCACATGATGGCAGTGTATATTTTTCCTGCCATTGCCTGCATCAATTCTTTGTACATAGTTTCCTGTCCTTTTTCATCTAAACACGCAAAGAAAACTATCGAATAGACCACGACACAGCACACAGCTGCAGCGCTATCCATTCGATCCGTCCATTTTATTCAATTCGTAAAATATGGGGGATATATTGTAATTATAATATAGGTTGTCACTTTTTTCAACTAAATTAGCATTTTTACATCTTTTAGCAGTTCTTTTGTGCACATTCCACAAATCATGTCGGCTGTTTTATTTATTTTTGAGTATTCTTTTACCCTAGTGCTCGAAATTTTATCTGGCACTGGTACGATCCATGCAGCTCACAAATCTAATTTCTGTCTGGATGGAGCACTAGGATCTCAAAAGTATTACAATCTGCGAAAGTGCAAAGTCGGATACTGAGATAAAAATTGATAACCGGGCATTTCAATATTGTAAAAAATTGGAGACGGATAATATCGGGAATGGAAAAATTGAAAAAGGTGAAACTGTGTTTTCAGGTTGTGCTGATAACTTGGCAATTATCATTACAGAGGAAAATTATACTGCCGATGATATTAAAGACGGATTAACATAAGAATACAAAGAAGAGGGCTTTTATGTATTTGGGCAAAAAAGATTGACTATTTTCAGAAATGTGGTACTATATTATTAGTGGTGAGTCCTACCGCAAAGTGGACTGCTAAAAGCGTTAGCAACTCTAATGGAGTTACTACACAAATGGCTATGCAGAAACGCATAGCCATTTTTACGAGGAGAAATATGCAGACAGATTTTAACTTATACAAGGTGGATATGAAATATATCCGCAATTTACATACTGTAGATGATAAAGTGCTTTCAGTTTCACCACAGACGGGAAAAGATAACAGGGTTTTTGTTGGAATTGTTATTATTTGTGGTACTCATAAATATTGTATACCACTTTCATCACCAAAAGAAAAGCATAAAAAAATGAAGAACTCTATGGATTTTTCAAAGATTGAAATAAACGGGAAGCTTTTAGCTGTTCTGAATTTTAATCTAATGATACCTATTGAAGAAGAACAATTACAGCTTGTTGATACAACTATTTTTAAGAGAGATAGGGAAAACATCAAATATTATAAGCGATTGTGTGTTCAGGAATTAGAATGGTGTCGGATCAATAGTGAAGTAATCTGTAATAAAGCAAATGTCTTGTATAAGAAATACATTTCCAGCGAACCATTTCCAGGCAGAAACCGCTGCCTGAATTTTCCTAAATTAGAATCAGAATGTGATAAATATAATTCAAAAATAAAGAGAGGCACGGACTGAACCTCACTTTACAGGAATTACCACAATTCTAAAGAATCTTTCGCGTCAACCAACATCTGCATATTTCCCTCATAAGCGGCTCATCTATTGCTACTGCATCTAAGGCACATTGAGAGCAGAGAGTAGTCCTTAAGCCATTTACAGCCTTGTTGCAGTCAATCCGCAGAAGATCCCCGCCAAAGGTGGTTATATCAATCCCACCTGATTTATATTGTGCTATTATTCATTACGTTTTTCCTTCCTGCATTTTTGCCATTATGAGAGTTCATAATTTAAGGAAAAACTCACATGCTACAAATTTATCATTTTCAAGGACTTGCGAACTTTTTGGAGATAAGTTGTAACTTAGGTCTTATCAGAATTCAAATTTCTCAGAAAAAGAATGTTAAAAGCATCACTTCCCAACGAATGGAGCTATGAACTTGCAGAAGAAATTGTGAGAGATTATGTGCAAAGGATTTTTATTGATAAGACAATGTGTGCGGTCTGGCAATCCATGACAGCGAGAACGACAAAGGACAAGAGGATTGACAGCGCACCGACTATCCATATCGAATCGATTGCCAACGCTTTATGAACACAGCACAAACTTATTTACTTTTGCATCCAGAGCGAATGAAGAAATATCAATCGAGATCACAATTGAATACATGACACAGCGCCAGAGTGCATAGAAAACTGCCCTGGCGCATTTTTATTATGATTTGAAAATTGAATAGTGCGATCAAAAAATGATTTATTTCCGCCGCCACACCCCAAACAGGCTTTTCTTATACTGTTTCAGCGCCTCTGTTGCCGGTTCATAATTTCCCGCCGCTTTCAGATACGCCACGCCCTTTTCAATGTTTTCCCGCACACCGATCCCCTCTGCATACATCATCCCCAGCCCATAACTTTTATAGGGCGAGTCTTTGCTTTTTTCCAGGTACACTTTCGCCAATGCCGGGTTCTGCTGGCAGCCGTACCCCAACAGATAGCAGATCCCCAGCAGATCGTACTTGACATATTCCGATTCCCCATCCTTCTCCATCCATTGAACAGCCCGTGAGTGATCCACAGCCGTACCCCAACCGTGAAAGTACAGACGCCCCAGTTGGCGGCAGGCATAGCTGTCATTGCCATAACTGGCAGTTTTTTCGTAACACTGGAGCGCATAGGGCAGGCTGCGCTCCACCGCCGCGCCGTCCCAATAAATATCGCCTATAATGTGCCAGCTCCGCAGATGTCCGGCTTCCGCCGCCTTCAGCGCCCAGGGGAGGGCTTCTTTGTGGTTATTCTCTGTGTAGGCAAGGTGGCTGGCATAGGCATACATCCACTCCGGATAACCCTGCTCTGCGCCCTGGCGCATGATCGGTACCTCTTTTCCCGGCTCTGGCTGGATATAATCTCCCCTGCCATGCTGGTAATAGTGGCAGTAATTCCGTCCCGCCAGGATCATGCCACCGGAAAATGCCTTCTCAAACCAGGGCAGGCACTGTTTTATCTGCAGCTGTTTCCAGGCATTCCAGGCGCGCTTATCTGCAAATTCACTTTCCTTATGGTCTTCAATCTCTATGATGTCCAGAAAATAATAGGTATTTCCAATCATATACTGGCAGAATGCGCAGCCATTTTCCGCTTTCTCAAGGATTTCCTCCCATGCCTTATGAACACTGTCAAAGGGCATGATCTCCCGCAGCTCCGGGGTCAGCATATCCATGCGGAGCGCCCCCAAAACCGCCGCCGCACTGCCCAGAGAGATTGCCTGATGGAGCATGGCATAAGCCGCCGCCTCGTTCTCCTCAAAAGGATGGTACTCCCAACTGTAACAGGAGCCGGAAAAGCAGCGGGAGAGAACATAACAGGCATCGCCATCCCCCTCCTTTGCCGCGAGCAATAATGCGTCTGCCGCCGCGTTCGCCTTGTCATTATCACAGCAATAATAGAGATCCTCAATGGCTTTATCCACCACATCGCTAAAATATTTTCCCATGACTCTTTTCTTCCTTTCTCCCTGCTTTCTCAATCTAGAGCTCCATCCGGTCAGTAATGTCAACCCAGCCGCTCATTTCATCAAAAATACCTGAATTCAGATAACTCACCAGCCAGAATTTCACCTGCGTCACAGTTCCTTCTTTCGCCAGAAACCTGGCTTCCTCTTTTTTCACGTTGTTGGTACACCAGATAACCATCAGATCATTTTGAACACCGGGGAACAGATCGATGGTTATTGTCCCCCACTCCAGGACTGCCTTTGTGTATTTTCCTTCATGGATGCCTTCAATGGTCAGTTCTACATCCCTGGCGGAGAAAAATTTGTGCTCATCGTGCCAGTTTTCACCGAAAATGACCAGAAACTGGTGCCAGCCCCGCATTTGACCTTTCTGTTCTCTTTGAAACTGATACCAGAAAGATTTTATGCGTTCCTCAACCTGTCGGGTATCTGTTTCGCGCTTCCCTGCCGCGGTTTCTTCCGTATTGACCAAAGAGTCCGGTTCGACAAAACCAGCAGTCTCATCCATAGCTTCCAGGCTGTCCTCCACACTGCCTAAACAGATGCTGCCTTCCTCCCATCCGGCGTCCTTTGCCGCACTACACGCATCTTCGTCGCCGTATTCCTCCCACAAAGAGGCATTCTCCATTTTTTTCCATCCGGAAAGATCAGCGCTGCCGGTCAGGAGTTTTTCAAACCAGCCCTTCGCCTCATCAAACGATGCACTTTTATGATACGATTCATACCCGCCTTCAGATACATCCAAAAATGCCGTCAACCCAAAGGTCTGATGGTGCATACAAAAGATCTGGCTTATATTCCCTATCTCCTGTACGGCAAAAGGCGGCAGGATCTGGAGATTGAAAACTTCTCCTTTATCACTTTCTATCAAACTTTCCAGCTGTTTTTCCAAAACCTCCACTGTAACAATGGAACTTCTGTTTCCAGATGCATCCGTGAGAATAAACTGGCTCGCCGATGCCTGCTCCGGCTTTTTAACCGGTCTGACCAGATCGCGTACCCCGTCCCATATTCCCAACGCTCCAAAGCCAGCCATACCGAGACCGACCAGGAGCCGGATCATTCCAATCACTTCCCTCAATTCAGCAAAGCCTATGGCTGCAAGACCAAGACCGAGAAATGCCCCGTAGCCGCCCAGTATAAGCGGTATCAGGCGCAGTCGTTTTCCTGTTCTGTCATTTTTTCTCATAATCTGTTCCCTCAAAAACGGAGTAAAATGGACATATAAGTCCAACTCTCCCTCATCTGTTTTTTAATACCATAAACTAGAGCGTGTTTGAAAATTCATTCCTGTCATCTGCACGCCCCACTTTGCGTGATCTTTGCGCCAAATTCAGGTTAC
>ERZ808054.1894-NODE-1894-length-10174-cov-2.754482_pt1 | contig 10174 bp, 8 predicted proteins | sample MGYA00380201_ERZ808054 | MGnify/ENA primary metagenome ERZ808054 (study PRJEB31490, sample SAMN06133419) | mouse gut metagenome | isolation source: Z5_2 | host: mice | place: China: Chengdu | collected 2015-05 ... | reverse complement strand
AAGGAATCAGCAATCCTTGACGCAGAGGCGGAGAAGCAGGCGGCTATCCTGCGTGCGGAGGCTAAGAAGGAGGCTACGATGCGTGAGGCAGAAGGCCAGGCGGAAGCTATTCTGCGGATTCAGCAGGCAAATGCGGACGGCTTGCGCTTTCTCAAAGAATCTGCCCCGGATAGTGCAGTATTGCAGTTAAAGAGTTTAGAGGCATTTGCCAAGGCGGCAGATGGGCAGGCGACTAAGATCATCATCCCGTCTGATATCCAGGGAGTTGCAGGACTTACTAAGACGATTGCAGAGGTAGCCAAGGAGCTTTAGTATCACGAAAAGAGCCGGTATTAGGCAAATCACGTAGGTTGTGAACAGTAACGGGCTGTCCGGTTTTTCTGACAGTCCGTTTGCATTTTATATGAAGGAGAGGAAAACATGGATTTACGAGGAAGGAACTTTTTAAAGTTAAAGGATTTCACGCCGGAGGAAATTGAATACCTGATTGATCTTTCGGCAGAACTCAAGCAGAAAAAAAAGCAGGGAATTGCACACGATAATCTGAAAGGAAAAAATATTGTCTTGATTTTTGAGAAGACAAGCACCAGAACGCGTTGTTCATTTGAGGTGGCGGCCCATGATTTGGGCATGCATGTCACCTATCTTGACCCGTCAGGTTCCCAGATTGGAAAAAAAGAGAGTATCCGTGACACAGCGCGGGTATTGGGCAGGATGTATGATGGTATAGAGTATCGGGGTTATGGGCAGGAGATTGTGGAGGAGCTTGCCGCATATGCGGGGGTGCCGGTGTGGAATGGGCTTACGAATGAATTTCATCCCACGCAGATGATTGCGGATATGCTGACTGTCAAGGAAAAGCTGGGGCGTCTGCGCGGCGTGAAGTTTGTGTACATGGGAGATGCCCGTTACAATATGGGTAATTCCCTGATGGTAGCCTGTGCGAAGCTGGGCATGGATTTTGTGGCGTGTACCAGCAAGGCTTACTTCCCAGAGCAGGAATTAGTGGACTATTGCCGGACTGTTGCCAGGGAGACCGGCGCTTCTATTACTTTGACGGAAGATGTGATAGAAGGGACCAAAGAGGCAGATGTTATTTATACAGATGTGTGGGTGTCCATGGGGGAGCCGGATGAGGTCTGGGCGGAGCGGATCAAGGAGCTCTTACCTTACCAGGTCAATCAGAAGGTAATGGAAAATGCCAAGGAATCGGCGATTTTCATGCATTGCCTCCCTGCTTTTCATGATTTGGAGACGACGATTGGTAAACAGATCCATGAGAAATTTGGTTTGCAGGAAATGGAAGTTACGGACGAAGTATTCGAGGGCAGGCAGTCCGTAGTATTTGACGAGGCAGAAAACAGAATGCATAGCATCAAAGCAGTGATGTATGCAACGCTTGGTTAGTAAAGGTGCGGCGATGAAAACAAAGATTTTACAGGCCTTGCGCCAGAATCAGGAGACGTATGTTTCCGGGCAGGAGCTGTGTGAGAAGTTTGGTGTGTCCCGCACTGCTGTGTGGAAAGCGATCAAGCAGCTCAAAGAGGCAGGGTATGAGATTACAGCTGTTCAAAACAGAGGTTATCAGCTGGTGGCAGTGCCGGATATTTTATCACAGAGTGAGATTGCAAGCCGGCTGCGTACCAAATGGCTGGGACATAATGTGCGATATTTAGAGGAAGTGGATTCTACGAACGCGGAGGCAAAGCGAATTGCAGAGTCAGCCGGGAGTACGGATTGGCACGGAACTGTCGTGGTGGCAGATAAACAGACGGCAGGCAGAGGACGCAGAGGGCGGACTTGGAGTTCACCCTGCGGCACAGGATTGTTTTTTTCTATTTTAATTAAGCCGGAGATAGATCCTGGTAACGCCTCGATGCTTACGCTTGTGAAAGGTATGGCGACTGCCAAAGGGATTGCGGAAGTGACTGGTATGCAGCCGCAGATTAAGTGGCCAAATGATGTTGTGCTTAATGGTAAGAAAATTGTAGGGATTCTCACGGAAATGAGCGCACAGATTGATTATGTCAATCATATTGTGGTAGGCACGGGGATCAATGTGCGCCAGTCAGAGTTTCCGCAAGAGATTGCGAAGACAGCGACTTCCCTTAAATTGGAGATGCTGCAGCAGGGAAGGGAAGAGCAGATTACCAGGGCGCAGCTCTTGGGAGCTGTGCTGGCACATTTTGAGCGATATTATGAAATTTTTCTCAAAACGCAGGATTTATCTGCATTGATGGAGGAATACAACGGTATGCTGGCAAATTGCGGGCGTTCTGTACGGGTGCTTGACCCATTGGGCGAATATGAAGGCACGGCGTTAGGGATCGACGACAGAGGAGAGCTTCTTGTCGAGCGTGAAGGCGGAATAAGTAAAGTTTCTTCCGGCGAGGTATCAGTGCGTGGAATTTATGGTTATATATAATGCGCCTCATTAAGCGTCAGCACGTGTTTGTGGAATAAGGCATTCAGGGAGAAGGAACATCATTGCTGGCGGAGGAAAATGGTTCACCAGGGGATTTGTGATGATAGTTGAAAGCGGCTGTGAAAGTGGTTAATAGACGGTGTTTGAAAACAGCGGGAAGGAGACGGATATGGATTATGGGGAAACCGTGCTGTGCGGTTCCAGTGCATATACGAAGAAGTATTATCTGAATGAAGGATTTCAATCTCTGCCGCAGGGGATTAAAGATGAGCTCAAGATTATGTGTGTGCTCTACACAGAAGACATTGGCGGGACCTTGACGCTGGGATTTGACAGTGAGGGCAGTTTGCAGCTTTGGGCAGCATGTGACGAGGGTGATTTATTGTATGACGATATCGGGAGCGTGCTGAAAATCAAACAATTACAGCGGGACAAGCAGGAATTATTTCAATCTTTGGAAATGTATTTTAAAGTATTTTTTCTGGGAGAAGATTTAAATGATGAGGATTTGGAGGATTAAGACATGTTAATGGTTGTGGACGTGGGAAATACCAATTTTACATTTGGAATCTTTGATGGGGAGCAACTGGAGGCGACGTTTCGCATGACGACAAAGCTTCAGCGGACGTCGGATGAGTATGGAATTTGTATGCGGGACTTATTGGCGCACAATGGGATTTCCTATGAGAACATTAAAGACGCCATTATTGCTTCTGTAGTGCCAAATGTGATGCACTCGCTTTCCAGCGCCTTTATCAAATATTTTGGCATTCATCCGGTGGTGGTGGAGCCGGGGATTAAAACGGGAATCCGTATTGCTACGGAAAATCCCAGGCAGATTGGCGCGGATCGTATTGTGGATGCGGCGGCGGCATATGAATTGTACGGCGGGCCCGTGTTTGTCATTGATTTTGGAACCGGGACGACTTACGATCTGGTGGATGAGACTGGAGCTTTCGTGTCAGGCGTGACGGCGCCGGGCATTCGTACTTCTGCCAAGGCATTATGGGAGGATGCGGCAAAACTGCCGGAAATTGAAATCCGCAAGCCGAACAGCATTCTGGCAAAGGAAACAATCAGCAGTATGCAGGCGGGCTTGATTTATGGGCAGATTGGGCAGACAGAATATATCATTCGCCAGACTAAGAAGGAAACCGGTTATGACAGTCTCAAGGTAGTGGCAACGGGAGGTCTGGGGACAATCATCGCCAGTGAGACGGATACCATTGATATTTATGATCCCACGCTTACTTTGCAGGGATTGAGACTGATTTACAATAAACAGAACAGGCAGAAATAAAGAATATAGAGTGAAGTAATCAAAATAGGAATGAAAGGGAAATGGAAACACTGAAGATAGGAAATGTAAATCTGGAAAATAATTTGATTCTGGCGCCAATGGCAGGGGTTTGTGACCTGCCATTTCGTGTGCTCTGCAAAGAACAGGGGGCAGGGCTGCTCTGCATGGAGATGGTGAGCGCCAAAGGCATTTATTATAATAACAAGAATACGGAAATTTTATTGACAACGGAGCCCGGGGAACGTCCGGTTTCTTTGCAGTTGTTCGGAGCGGACGCGGATATTATGAGCGAGATGGCGAAGCGTATTGAGGAACGTCCTTTTGATATTCTTGATATCAATATGGGCTGTCCTGTGCCCAAGGTGGTAAATAATGGAGAGGGCTCGGCGCTGATGAAGCAACCCAAACTGGTGTATGAGATTGTCTCTAAAATTGCCAAAGCGATAAAGAAGCCGGTGACTGTGAAAATCCGCAAAGGTTTTGATAATGATAATATCAATGCGGTGGAGATTGCCAGGATTGCACAGGATGCGGGAGCGGCTGCCGTGGCGGTCCATGGAAGGACACGCGAACAATATTATTCCGGGAAAGCAGATTGGGATATTATACGCCGGGTTAAAGAAGCGTTGTCTATTCCGGTGATTGGCAACGGCGATATACTTTCGGCACAGGATGTACAGAAGATGAAGCAGCAGACGGGGTGCGACGGTTTTATGATTGGCAGGGGTGCGCAGGGCAACCCCTGGATTTTTGCGCAGATTCTGCATTACCTGAACACTGGGGAAGAATTGCCGAAACCGGATATTCAGGAAGTTGCGGCGATGATTCTACGCCATGCGAGGGCTCAAATTGCTTATAAAGGTGAAATCATGGGAATCCGGGAAATGCGTAAACATGCGGCCTGGTATACCAGCGGCTATAAAAACTCTGCCAAACTTAGGGGCAAAATCAATGAAGTGGAGACGTATGCGCAGTTAGAAGAATTATTTGAACAGACAATTCAAGGCAGCGTGGATTTGCAGTAGTTGCTGTGAAGCGTGATTGTAGCGTGGGCTTGCAATAGTCTCTGTGAATCGTGATTGTAAACGGAATAACCTGTTTTGCGCCTTCATATATTGAAGAAACAGTATTTGCCGGGGTGGATTATGAGGAGGTTGCAAGAGAGGAAGCAAGAAGATAGCAATAGCCGTTTCCAGGAATTTTGGCGGCGGCTTTTGACGTGGATTTTTGGCAGAAAATCATACCCGCAGGTCGACAATCCGCCGCAGGAGGAAGAAGAATTTCCTAGGGAAAACCCTTATCTTCATAGATTTTCTATCATTTTACAGCAGATTCTGGAACGTAACCGTATGTCTTACCGGGAGTTCTGCCCATTGCTTGTTGATACGGACATGCCGCCGGAATCTCTGCTGGATGAGGATCAAGTGGAGGTGATGCTTGAACAGATTTCCGAGGATTTGAATTTTTTGCGGATTGTCACAGACCGTCCTGCATATTTTAGCGGCTATATTGAAAGAATGTATGAGGATAGCGGTTTGGTTGTGCAGATTTGTTCCAAGGAGGAAGAATTGCCGGCAGATTTCAATGTGATCTTGGATATGGAGCACAAAGGCGACTGTCCCTTAAAATGCGCCAGGGAAGAAATGCTTTATATTCCGGTGTATAAGCGGGCATGGACTGCCGCTGAAAGTGTGGATAATCTTGACATTTCCGTGCCTATCGGTTATAATACTGTGATTGTTAAAGGAGTATTATAAACTTTTTATAATAGTTACTGACAATGTAGTTTAGGAAGGTGTAGTATTATGGAAAAGAAAAATTTATTGACTTATGAAGGTTTGCAGAAATTAGAGACAGAATTGCATGATCTTAAAGTGGTAAAGAGGAAAGAAGTTTCCCAGAAAATCAAGGAAGCCAGGGAGCAGGGGGATCTTTCCGAAAATGCAGAGTATGATGCGGCGAAGGACGAGCAGCGCGATATAGAGGCAAGAATCGAAGAGATTGAGAAAATCCTCAAAAATGCAGAAGTTGTAGTGGAAGATGAGGTAGACCTTGATAAAATTAACGTGGGATGCAAGGTCAAAATCTTGGACTGCGAGTTTGATGAGGAATTAGAATATAAGATTGTCGGCTCCACCGAGGCTAGCAGCCTCCAGGGAAAGATTTCAAATGAATCTCCGGTAGGAAAAGCCCTGATTGGGGCGAAGGTCGGAGATACAGTAACTATAGAGACACAGGCAGGCGTTATGGAATACAAAGTATTGGGAATACAGCGTTCCAATTAGGAGGAAGAGAAGATGGCACAGAACAATCAGTCACCGGGACAAGACCTGAATCAGTTGTTGCAGATCCGTCATGACAAATTGGCAGATTTGCAGAGTAACGGCAAGGATCCGTTTCAGATTACGAAATACGAGGTAACAAAACACAGCCAGGAGATTAAGGATCATTATGGCGAGTTGGAGGGCCAGACGGTCAGCGTTGCCGGCAGAATGATGTTCAAACGTGTGATGGGAAAAGCTTCTTTCTGTAACATTCAGGATTTGCAGGGAGATATTCAGGTATATGTGGCAAGGGACAGCGTCGGCGAGGACAGTTACAAGGATTTTAAGAAATATGACGTGGGCGATATTCTGGGAATCAAGGGAGAGGTATTTACCACCAAGACAGGGGAAATTTCCGTTCATGCCCAGGAAGTGACGCTGTTATCCAAGAGCTTGCAGATTTTGCCGGAGAAATACCACGGACTTACCGATACGGACATGAGATACCGTCAGCGGTATGTGGATTTGATTATGAACACAGAGGTAAAGGACACCTTTATTAAGCGTTCCAAGGTATTAAGCAGCATCCGCCGTTTCCTGGATGGACAGGGATTCATGGAGGTGGAGACGCCGATGCTTGTGAGCAATGCGGGCGGTGCGGCGGCAAGGCCGTTTGAGACGCATTTCAATGCCCTGAGTGAAGATTTGAAGCTGCGTATTTCCTTAGAGCTTTACTTAAAGAGGTTGATTGTGGGAGGTATGGAACGTGTCTATGAGATTGGGCGCGTGTTCCGTAATGAGGGCCTTGACACCCGGCATAACCCGGAATTTACCTTGATGGAATTATATCAGGCATATACAGATTATTATGGAATGATGGATTTGACGGAGAATCTGTACCGCTATGTGGCAAAAGAGGTTACAGGTTCCGAGATTATCACGTATGGCGAGCATGAGATGGATTTGTCCAAGCCTTTTGAGCGCATTACGATGGTGGACGCCGTGAAGAAATATGCCAATGTGGACTTTAATGCGATTAAGACGACAGAAGAGGCCAAGAAACTGGCGGACGAGCATCATATAGAATATGAGGACAGGCATCAGAAGGGTGATATCCTGAACCTGTTCTTTGAGGAGTTTGTGGAAGACCATTTAATTCAGCCTACATTTGTCATGGATCATCCAATTGAGATTTCTCCATTGACGAAGAAGAAGCCGGACAACCCCGAGTATGTGGAGCGTTTTGAGTTTTTCATGAATGGCTGGGAGATGGCGAATGCCTATTCTGAGCTGAATGACCCTATCGACCAGCGTGAGCGTTTCAAGGCGCAGGAAGCTCTGCTTGCCGCTGGGGATGAGGAGGCAAACCATACGGACGAGGATTTCTTGAATGCCCTCAGTATTGGTATGCCGCCGACGGGCGGAATCGGGTATGGCATTGACCGAATGGTGATGATGATGACAAATTCACCGGCAATTCGCGATGTTTTGCTCTTCCCGACGATGAAAAGCCTGGATAAGAAGCCGTCCGAGAACGCTAAAGCTGACAAAAAAGAGGCCAATGCTCCGGCAAAGCAGAGCAGTATTTCCAGGGAGCAGGCGTTGGAGCTGCTTCAGAAGTATAATAAAGAGCCGTTCCACATGCAACATGCCCTGACCGTTGAGGGGGTAATGCGCTGGTTTGCGAAAGAACTTGGGCTTGCACAGGAAGAGGAATTCTGGGGCATTACCGGTTTGCTTCATGATATAGATTTTGAGCTCTATCCCGAAGAACATTGTCAGAAAGCGCCGGAACTTCTGCGCGAGGCAGGGGTGAGCGAGGATATGATATATGCAATCTGTTCTCACGGTTATGGGTTATGCAGCGAGGCGGAGCCCAAGCTGGAGATGGAAAAGGTGCTTTTTGCAGCGGATGAGCTGACAGGCTTGATCTGGTCCTGTGCTCTGATGCGTCCATCTAAGAGTACCATGGATTTAGAGGTCAAGAGCCTCAAGAAGAAATTTAAGGACAAGAGATTTGCGGCAGGCTGCTCAAGAGAGGTGATTTCCCAGGGGGCAGAGCGTCTCGGCTGGGAGCTGGACGACCTTTTTGATAAGACCATCCAGGCGATGCGCAGCTGTGAGGCTGCTGTGGCAGAGGCGATGGAGAAGATTTCTTAGGGTTGGAGTTTGAGTGTAATTTGGATAAATAAGCAGGTTCATTGATATGGAGTAAAGATGATAGAAGGCTGAACGGCGTGAGGGCCGTTCGGCCTTCTATATTTTCTCAAGATATCTCCGTCGATAATATTCCATTGTCCGATATTCTAAGATGTCTTTCATGTGATATTTGAAGGGCTCGCTTGTAATACAATCCTTTAGTTCTTCTCGGAGGGCAATGGCATAACCCTCTTTTTCAATAAAGAAACCTTTTCCCGAAGATTTTAAAAATCGAATGGGCATAGTCTTTGCTTTGCTTAAATGCTGTTTATCTGCCATATTTTGATATTGTTCATAAGATATATCTGCGGAAAAGTCCCGCCAATTCGTTCCTGTGTCAAAGAAGTTTTTCCAACTTTTTAATACTTCTTGTTCTGTGACCGCCAGTCGTATGTTACCATCATTATAGAAAGCATACAGGATAGGCATTTTATATACTTTCTGCATATCTGTTGTTTCTATCACAGAGATAAATTCCCTACCGACACCCTTGTATAAAATTTCTTCCTCTGTCGATAACTCATGTAGATTGTCTAAAAAGTCTAAATATCTGCGAAAGGGATTTTCCTTTGCATGTTTTATACAGTACTGGTATACATCATCATCCATATAGGTAAATAATTCCATTCTGCTTGGCGTTTTTCCATTCAGCAATTCTTTTATGCGATCGTATTCTTTGCATATTTTTTCTTTTATGGATAATGATTTTTTGTCCATTTGCGCAAATAAATCAATAAGACGCATATCAAAATCTACGATACAATCGTCAGGATAGGCCATCTCATAGTCATCATATGCGTTCTTATCAATAGAAGATTTCCCGGAAGATAGTAACAATGGAGCTTTGCCGGCCTTTTCGTAGTTACCTATGAAATCAAGAACATTCAAATATTCTTTGCCTCTGTAAGTACGAAGTCCGCGTCCCAACTGTTGTAAGAAAACAATTGGGGATTCTGTGGGTCTTAACAACATAACCATATCAAGCGGAGCGATATCTAATCCCTCATTAAACATATCAACTGAAAAAATCACTTTGATTTCCTGCTGATATAACTTTTGGATGGCTTTATTTCGCTCTTCTGAAAATTCTCCGTCTGCGTTGCTATATACGGCGACAGATGGAATTCCTCTTTTACAGAATTCTCCCGCCATTTCTTCAGCATGTTGTCTGGAACAACAAAAACCCAGAGCTCTTTTGGAACGATATTTGCGATAATATTTGTAAATCAAATCATATCGTCTGTGGTTACTTTTGTAGAGATTTGTCAGTTCCCGTTCATCGTAACGGCCTTTCACAATATGCAGGCCGGAGTAATCTGTCTCATCATAGATGCCATAATAATGGAAAGGCACCAGCGCACCTTTGTTAATAGCTTCCTTCAAAGAAATTTCATATGGGACATTGTAGTCACACAATTCATAAATATTTTTCCCGTCCATACGTTCTGGTGTTGCTGTAAGTCCCAGCATAAACTTGGGCTTGAAATAGTTTACAATTCTTTTATATTGTTCGTTTACTGCATGATGGAATTCATCAATCACAATATAGTCAAAATAATCCTCTGCAAAGTATTCATTTGTTAAATATTCCGGCCTGCCTAATGTGGCAACGGAGGCAAAAATCACAGATTTGCCAATATCTTTCTGCCTTCCGTAGAAAAAGCCATAATCATTTGAACAGCGCACATTTTCAAAAGAAATTGCCGCCTGTTTTAGGATTTCTTCTCTGTGAGCCACAAACAAAACGGTCTTGTAGTTCGCAGAATCAAATGCTGCAAGGTAAGTTTTGCCAACGCCGGTTGCAGCCTGGACAAGACCTTTTGCTGCGCCTTCGGCTCTGCTGTTTTCCAGTGCATATAAGGCCTCTATCTGGATGCCTCTTGGCTGGAATAATATTTCTGTTTTGTTATCTGTATTTTCGATATCATCATATCTGGCCAGATCTTTGGACACGGACGGCTTGTGCCAGTTTTTAGAATATCTGCG
>ERZ808054.1893-NODE-1893-length-10174-cov-3.041299_pt1 | contig 10174 bp, 11 predicted proteins | sample MGYA00380201_ERZ808054 | MGnify/ENA primary metagenome ERZ808054 (study PRJEB31490, sample SAMN06133419) | mouse gut metagenome | isolation source: Z5_2 | host: mice | place: China: Chengdu | collected 2015-05 ... | reverse complement strand
TATCATCTTTTCCGGTTAATAACTTTAAAAGTATATAGGGCGCTGCTTTCTTTTCTGATTCCTTGTCTGGCAAGCTGCCAACAAATACCGCCGGGGCGCGTTCCGCCGCCTGTGTATCGTTTTTAGGCACCCTTGCAAGCAGCCGCATATCCTTTGTGACCTCACAGCAATAAGCCTTTAAAGCCTCCATCAGTTCCAATGGTGTCATGTTTCTTTTCCTTTCCTCTTTTTATCCATGCTGGTCCAGCAGTCTTTCTATTTCATGCCCTATACGTTGATTAAGCACCTCGTTTACCCTTCCTTCAATCTTCGTTCTTACTTCTTCATTTTCGATCATTTTTGGCGTTGACGGCGCATACAGTTCTTTCAGTTTTCCGTTTTCACCTTTGAATATCCCGATATGCCCAGACTGCATCTGCAGCACATGTACATCGTTTTCCCTGTCAAACGGTACAGGCGCATTCTTTTTTAAGACTGCTGCCGCCGCTGGCTTCCCTTTTGCCGGCGTCTGCGGAGTTACTTTGTACTTTATCAGCGGCACCGGGCTTCCCGCAAATTCAATTTCGCCTATCATTTCACCCTCTCCGTGATGTTTGATCCCCCTGTATTTTATATAGGAGTTTTTATTGAATTCCCCCGGCTTTATATGGTATACAGATACCGCCTGCCGTTTGGATTCCGCTTTCCCTGCCATCAACGCCCTTGCCATTGCCGGTTTTAAAACTTTTTTATCTGCATCCTGTACCCCTGCAAGTATCGTGTGTATCCGATCTATGACCTGTTCCGATACCTCAATCATTCGTCATACCTCTCCAAGTCTATAATTAATTCGTTGTATTCGTTCAGTACATTCGTTATCTTAAAAAGGCTGTCATCAATCCAAAACCTCATGCCGTTTGCAGGTTCTTTTCCCATATCGCTTAACCTTACCCGGACAACGACAAACCTCCCATAAATTCCCTCCGCATTATCCCCAGAAACAAGGCTCTGCCGTTCCCTTGTTTCCTCGGAGTCAAATATGACGGGTATTTTTTTATCTATCCCATCACATCGCACCCTTTTAAGCTGTGCAAATTCCCCCAGGTTGTAGAATGTACTGTCCAGGTCCTTATCAAGCATTTCCTTAAAATTTTTCGTAGGTTTCACTCCTTAGCATACAGTGGCAACAAACCAGGAATCAACCTCATGCGGCACAGGGATAGGGGCGGAGGATAACTGCAAGAAACGTCTTGCCGGGCGTCTTTCTACCCACTGTTCGGGTATCCTTGTGCCCTCTTCTACGCTGATTGTCTTTCCCGCTTCGTCCACAATGCCAACCGCACCGTAATACATGGAATAATTCGCCTCCGTGGAAAGCAGCACAACAATATTAGCGGGCAGTAACGGTTTATCTTCCGGCTTATCTTTCTTCGTCCAGTTATCAAGATACCATTCGTTATACGTATAAATATCCATTGCTATTTCATGGATAGTGCCTACATACGTTGCACCGTTCGGCAACTCTTTCGGTGCAATTACTGCAACTTCAAACCGCCTTACGTCAAGCACTTTCTGCACCTCTTCGTCAGACAGGAAAGCCTCCAGTGCGTCCGCACCCATCAGGCATACATTACAGTTTACAAAACCTTTTTTCTGCACCTGTTTACGCCATGCCTTTAGCTGTGCAATCTTACCTCCCTGCTTTGTTTTCCAACTTTCAGCGGCTTTAAGCGTATCCTTGTTGGTAAACTGAAAATCAATTTCCTCCTGTACTTCCTTGCCCTCTTTGTCAAGAATCAGTATTTTCCCCGTAAACAGTGACTGGCAGCACATCCACTCCTCCCGGCGTGTAATCATTTCATCTAATTTCGTAAAATCCCTCTGCATTTTTTCAACGGCTCTTTGGTTCGGGGATTTTCCATTGTACAGGCTCTCCCCTGGTGTACGTTTCAAAATATCGTCAACCGTTGTAATCGTGTTTGGCGCTACAAGCGGCGGTTCGTATGTATTAGTCTGAAAACCCTCATTTTCAACCGTTGCGCCTCCTATTTTCCTGTGTACAAACGGCGCTAATGCCCTGTTCCCTTTCTTAAAATCCACATCAATTTTTTGTGTATCAAAAGTTTCCGTATTGCGGAAAAACGTATCTCTGATAAATGTATGCACTTTCGGCATACGCTCTACTAACTTACCCATTGTTCTAGGGTCATAAATGCTGATAGCCATTATTTCCTATCTCCTTTTCTGTGATTATTCGTTTCCGTCCTGTCCGCTTCCGCTTGCTGCTGCGTTTTCCGTATCTACCAAAAAAATGCCCATCTTCCTAAACGGCGCTTTAAAATCCGCTGCGGTTGTTCCTGCCGGCACTTCCAACGCTTCCCCGAAAAACTTCCCTGTAAGATAGATAACTACCTCTTCCCCGGCTTCTGCTGATTCCGCTGCAAGCCCGTATACATTGGCTACGGTATCAGCAGTTACGGCTGATAATTTGCCGTCCGTTCCAAGCGTCACGGGCATAAGTTCTAAAACCGTGTTATTCTCTGCAACTGTGCCCGAATCGGTCACAACAGGATAATCCCCGGCATGAATCATTTTCGGAGTATAGCTTCCTAATAATTCTTTTCCTGCTGCCATATTTCCTTACCTCCTTATTCCGCCTTTGGATACAATTCATCAATGATATTTCCAAACGGGTCATCTTCCCCCGCCCCGCCTTTGTTCGATACAGGCGGTACATCATCAACGCCGGATTCTTTCAAATCTGCTTCACGGTCATTTAAAAATTTGCTCCCCGCCTTTTTCTGCGCTGACACCATCTGCATAGCAAACGCCTCCGCGCTTACAGGATTTTCATACTTTGCCTTGTCCGCCAAATCTTCATAACCCGGCAGGGTAATTTCGTCAATCGCCTTTATCCTTGCCCTCTCTGCGTCCACTGCTTCCGTGTGATCTGCTCCCCCTGTCTTTACCGCTGCCATAATTTCATCTTTATACGCATTGGCTACGTCCGGGTACTTGCTTTTTAACTCTTCCAATGTCAAACTCATGTTCTCGTCCTCCTTATTATTTTTTGCATTGGGTTTATTATTATGGCTATTGGCGTAGCCTAATAATCCTTTTGGCACTGTATGGAATGTGCCTAAATTGATTGGTACAGAATTTACAATAATCTTTTCTGCGTCCTCAACTTCCGTTTCAACCTCTGTAAGCATTACTGCAGTACAAAATCCGGCTTCCACGGCTTCCTCCCCCGTGTACCATGTTTCATCTGTCATAAGGTTTTTTATTTCTTCCTCGGACTTATCCGATACCGTCATATAGCAATTAACGATTGATTGTTTAATGGTTTCCAGTTCGTCCGCTATCTTTTTCAGTTCGTCCGCCTTGTAATACCCTAATACGCCTGCTGCCGGGTCGTGTATCATAAAGATACCGCCTACCGATATTTCGATTGTGTTGCCTGCCATAGCTATAATCGTGGCTGCGGAAGCACACCAACCGTCAATCTTGACCGTTATTTTCGCCTTATGCTCTTTTAACCGGGTGTAAATGGCTACCGCTGCGAAAACGTCGCCACCGCCCGAATTGATACGCACGGTAATTTCTTCAACCGCCCCCAAGGTTTTAAGGTCATTGTTAAACTCTGCCGGGGTTATCTCGTCCCCGTACCAAGAATAATCTGAAATTTCGCCGTATAAGATAAGTTCTGCGGTGTTTCCCTCTTGGTTTGCTACAAAATTCCAAAACCTGTGTATCTCGCTTTTATTCCTCGGTTTCTTCCTCTGCTGCGTCCTGTCTGTCTGCGTCTTTGTCGGGGTCTGATTCCATATCCCCATTATCCGCATTGGCTTCTTGCCTTTTCTGTCCTGCATTTCCTCTAACCTCCTTTAGCAATTCTTCCTCACGCTTACGCTGCTTTATATTCCTGTAAAAGTCCGTGCCTGTAAGTTCCGCCGTTTCCCTCTGCCGTGTAGAAAAACCGCCCTCTACCCTCAATTCCGCTGCTTCAACCTCTTTTTTCGGGTCTAACTGCCTCATTCCCGGACCGTTCCACTCTGCGGTACAGTATGCGTGTTTGATAATCGGGTCATTGAAAAAGCCGGGGGCGTTTACCCTGCCTTTTGCCACGGCTTCGCTCAACCATTCCTCATAGATTGGTTGGCAGAAGTCAGTCACGAACCACGCCCGGTACATCTTGATAACCTCGAAAAATTCCAATATGGCAGCCCTTGACGCTGAATAATTATTGCTAAACGCCATAATAAGGATTTCGTAAGGTATCTCCAAGGCTGCCCCAATCTGCTTAATCACCGCCATTACAAAGGGGTCAAAGTTTGGGTTGGGTCTGCCCGGATTTACCATGTTTGCCTTTTCGCCCTCTCCAAGGTCAATTACCGCTCCGGGTGCAAGTTCTATACTGTTTTCGTCCTCTGCGTCTACTTGCATTTCTTCCGGCACAGATTCCCCAAGCGGTATATCATCACTCGCCCCCTCTTTTTCAATGAATACCGTAAACAGACCATTGATAACGGCTGCTAATACCTCTGCGTCCGTATACCGTCCAAGCTGCTTTATAGTTTCAATGACAGGGGATAAAAAAGGAACGCCCCGGACTTGCCCGATACGCTCCCGATTCATAACGTGTATTGCGTTTCTCCTGCCTGTTTTCTCTCCAAATGCTTTTACCCTTACCCACTCCCTCGGCTGCCTGTCTTGGAATGAAAGAGGGTGGAATTTTGAGATATGGTAGGCTACCACTTCCCCGGCACTGTTCTTCTCCACTCCCTCACAAAATAACGGGTTTACCCTCTCTGCGTCCGGGGTGCTTACCCTGTCAGCTTCCACAAGTTCAATCCTTAAATCATAAATACTCCCGATTCTCTTTGTGGTTGTCATAAGTGCAAAGGAATCCCCACTAAGCAGGGCATTGAGTAACGCCAACTGCTGCAACTGATAAAAATTATCTATCCGCTCAATATCGCAATTTTCAGATTCCGCCCAATGTGCAAACTCCCTTTCTATCGTTTCCTCTAAATCCCTTGCTTCCTCCTGCGTTATCCCTAAAAATTCCTCGTTGATTGTGCTTTTAAGGTGCAGCCCCGTACCTACGGCATTTGTCCTAAGTCGTTTTACCGCCCCTGTGGCAATGTTTGACCCTCCGCAATATAAATCCCTGCTTCTCTGCCGCAGCGTGTCTACATGCTCTTCTATGTCCTCTCTGTGGCTTCCTCCGCCATGTGTCCACCCTATAACAGCTTTCTTGGTGGAATTTGCCCCATAGTTCCCATATCCGCTATTGATTAGGCTTAACCGCTGCCTTGCAACCTCCCTTTTCAATGCCCTTTCGGGGGAAATTGCATTTATCGCCTTGTCGAACCAATTCACACGCCCTTATCTCCTTTCTGTGCTACAAAATCCTGATTCCGTGCTACGATTTTCCGCATGAAAAAAGCACCTTGGAAACGCCTGTGCATTTCTTTTGGTGCTTTTGCTATTTTATATAATATCATAAAAAATCGGGCAATGGCGGGCAATCTTTTATTTTCTTTCCTCGTAGGTATAAACCCCCGAATTATCGGGCGTTATATCCCCTATTACCTCTTCTGTCCTGCCCTCATTATCTATTTTTCCATACTCTGCAACGTTTTCCATTGAGCCTACAAAGCAAATTCCTGTACCGTCATTACAGATAATCGTAAACCAATTATAACCGCTGTCCTTTACCACGGTATCCGCAAATTCCTTAAAATCTTCCTGCGTGACGTTCTGCAGGTCCTCCTTGCTGATTTCAATATAGGCTCTTTCCCCTATCTTTTCCGTTCCGCTTCCGTTCATTACCTCCGCCGTCTTTACCTTTGCCTGCGTCAGAGGGTTTTTATGTACCGCCGGGTAAATCTGCTCTGTACCCTGCATTACCGTATCTACGGCATTGTCCTTTAAGGTCACTTCCAACTGCAATAAGCCGGCCCATACTGTATAGACGTTATCGCCGTTTCCCTTGAAAACATACTGCGTCTTTTCATCTACGCCACATTCCGTAACAAGGATAGTAAAGACGCTATCCGCTTCCTCCTGTGACAATCCCATAGTGCTTTTTATGGTCCCTATGGAATCCTCGTAAAACTCGTACTCCGCTTTCAGATTTTCGGATAAGTCAGAAGTGTTTACCCCCCCCCGAACAAGCGTTCAGTGTCAGCATTACGGCGGTAGCGACCGCCAAAACAGAAAACTTTTTCATGTCCTTATTACCTCCTAAAAATTTTTCTCCATTATACCACGTCCGCCCTATGATGTCTTTAGGATTTAAAAATTTTATAAATCCCTCGGCACAATCCTATACACCCTGTTTCTCCCTTTATTCTTGGCTACATTCTCCAATGCAGATACCTTGTTGCTCCAATACTCTATCTGCCTGCGTATTTCGCCCAAATCCGCCCTTGTAAAGGATTTACCGCCTATTGTATAGGCTTGGTTAATTGCTACCTCTGTTTCGGCTTCTAGCCACGTTTCCAAGTGCTTCTTTGCTACTTCTAATGTGATTGCTGCCATTATGTGATACCTCCGCTTCTATTCCCCCGCCGTCTGCCCCTCTTTGGCGGTGTCTGTGTGCTGTTTCCTGCTGCCTTTTTAGGTGGCTCTTTTAGGGTCAATCCTGTTATCTCTATTGCTGCCTGTGCATAGTTACGGCAATCTAAAGGCTCATTCCGTTTCGTTTCCCCTGTCAGTTCCCAAACAAAATACGGTCTGCCTTTCTTATACCGTAATACCTGTTTTTCCGCTGTCAACCCCTTAAAATAATCCTCGTCATACCCTCGGATATATCCGTTTTCATCTTTAGGGAAGTGACAGTACCCCGGTCCCTCTTCCTCAATCTGCAACCTCTGCAATAGCAGGGATTTCCCGGTATCTACCCCCAATGTGAACAAATATGCCTGCTCTCGGTTATTCTTTGACGGTTTCGGGATATATGGGCGGTCTGTGCCGTCCTTTCCTTTTATGGCAAATATCTTTCTTGCCGTCCGTGCCTTGCAGAATCGGTAAACCTTATTTGTAAAATGTCCGCCGGAATCCATGCAGGCACACACAATACGCAATTCCGTACCGTCCGCTTTCTTGAATTTCTGCAATAGAAATTCATCAAGATTTTTCCATATCTCGGCTTGCTTCAAATCCCCGTATATCCTCTTATAGACGATTCCGTATGATTCATGCCCTACGCCCCAACCGACAACCTCAATTTCAAATCTATCGTCCTGCGTGTCAATCCCTGCTGTTATCGCTATGACCTCTTCCGGCACTTCGCAACGGTATTTCTCACGCCGTTTTAACAAATCCTCTTTATTGGCACTTTCGCCCTCTTCCTCCCAGGTCTGCCCCAACTCGGTATTGACCCAAGATTTCATCAGTTCCACATTACCCTTTTTTAGTGCCTGGTCCGCTTCGATAAATCCTTTTATAATCTTTTCCCAACCAAAGAACGTAGACGCTAAAGAATTGAAATGAAAACCCCTCACTTTTCGGTTGGGGTACTTTGCTATATATTTCCCCTCGTTAAAATGGTCTTTCCATTCAATTTCAGAATGGATGCAACCGCACTTTGCACAAGCGTATGTAATACTTTGTACCTCTCCGTCTGCGTCAACCGTGTATGTAAGGTTTCCCCACTCCAACGGCTGCAACTCCCCACAACTTGGGCAAGGTACATTCCATTCCTCCATTGTGGAATGTTCGTACTCCATTTCAATACGGGATACTCCTTTTATGGTAGGGGTGCTTGTGTCTACCTCCTTGCGATTCCAATATGTCGTTAAACGCTTCCCTGCAAGTATCAGAGGGTCCCCCTCCGCCCCTGCGGTCGGCGGGTATGCGTCTATTTCGTCTGCAAGCAGGACACGGATAGGACGGCTTCTAAGTTCTGTCGGGGAATTTGCCCCGGTCATTGTGATACGTCCGCCCGGAAACGCCTTTTTAAATATCGTGTTTCCGCTCGTCCTGCTCTTCTCATTTATCTTATCCCTTAAAGCCGGGGTATCCCTTACCATTGGCATAAGCCTATCTTTGCTCATGGTTTCCGCAAGCGATAATGTCGGCTGCATACAAAGTATAGTGCATGGGTCATAGTGCATATAATAGCCTATGGTATTAAGCAGAAAAGCGTCTGTTTTTCCCATTTGTGCAGCACTCATTACCACAACCTTTTCAATGGATATATCGGTTATAGCGTCCATAATTTCCCGCTGCCACGGTGCTTTTGATGTATCCCAACGTCCGCCCTTGCTGCCGGATTCAGAGGAAAGACGGCGGTATTTGTCCGCCCATTGGGATAATGCAAGGTCGGGCGGTGGCTCTAATACCTTAAATATCCGATTGAAAAGGTCAATCGTTTCCCTCTTCATCTTCTTTTATTTCCTCCTTAAAAACTTTCTCAAAATTTGACAACTCGGCTAACGCTTCCTTTATCCTGCCGTTGAGGTATACAAAGATTTTTGCCTTGTCTGTCATGGTCGCCAACTTCTCGGCTTCCTCTGCCGGAATCGCACTTAAACGGCTTTTAAAATTTATCAGAGTGGCAGACATTATTTTTTCTATGTCCTCCGCCTTGTGCAACTCCCCTTTCTTTACCGACAAGTCCAATTCCTCATTAAGCCTTTTCGCCTTTGTTAGTTTCGCCCGCTCTTCGTTAAGGTCTATATTTTCTTCATTCTCCGGGTTGCGGTCCCTCAAATACCTTATGTAAGCGTGGGTTGCTTCTGCCAATGAATACAAACCGCCCTGCTTGGTCTGCAAGATTCCTTTTTCCGTCAACCTCTGCACGTTCTTAGGGGTCATATCTAGGAATTTTGCCACCGCATTTTTATCATAGAGTTTCAAAATCCTACCCCCTTAAAAAAATTTCCGGAATTTCGGAAGTCGATTTTTCCGCCCGGAATCTAGGCAAGTCTTGGGGTCACGGCACCCGCAAGGCTTTCCGCCCCGTCACAGTACCTTTTGCCCTCCGCCTGCTGCCCCGGCATTGCTTCTTTCCTGCTGATTATTCTATATCGCTTAATCCCTCTTCGTCCTCGGTGTATGTGTCGTCTATCTCTCCCGTGTCCGGGTCTATCTCATACTCTCCCTTTAGCTTCTGTTTCATCAGTGCGTACCGCTTCTCTTCCAACGAGATACGGCGTTGCTCCAACTCATAGGACTTAATGGAATCCAATAGCTTTATAATGCGTCCGTGTGTCTTGTTTAGTTCTGTTTCTAATTTCATTGCCCTTTCAAAGGCAGATGATTTTATGGTGGTTTCCATAGCCACATCAAGGACTGGCTTCTTTCCCTCGCCCTCTTCCCCTGCATACTCCCCGTATGGGTCGCCGTTCTCATTATCCGCCTTTTTGGGGGTACGCATTTCCACGACCTTATCCGTGTATAGCTGTCCTGCATTGTCATTGTTAAGGCTGTTTATACGCTTCTTTAGGTCGTTTTCCTTGGCTATAAGTGTCTGTAATTCCCTTAACATATTATCCGCCGTATCAAGGGTAACGGATTCTATGAGGGTCTTTTCTTCCTCTGTCAATTCATCAAAATAGACCGTGGAATATGCCCCGTGGGTTTCTGCGTTTTTATTCCTTGGCGGGGCCCCGTGACCCTTTGCGTTTTGGTTGCCTTTCTGGCCGCCTTTTTTCTTTGGCTTGTTTTCAAGTGCGTCTTTCCACTTGTCTATACACTTCCATTTGCGAACCTTGTCAGAATCCACGCCCAAGGCTTCCGCTATTTCCGGGTTTCTCATTAACCCCTCGGAATCTAAAAAAAGCTGCTTTGCCTTTTCCCGGTTTTCGTCCTTTTTTCGTGCCACGGCAAAACCTCCTTTCGTTTGTTTCTCCATTTTCCGCCGTTCCATTCCCTTGGAATCATCACATTTTTTCAGAATTTCAAAAATACAACGTCAAAGGGCAGCGGGATTTTGACTTTATCCCTGCTGCCCCTGCGGTATTTTACTTTTGCATTATATCACAAAAAATCGGGCAATGGCGGGCAATCTTTACTTGATGATTTCGCCTATAATTTTGCTTCGTGAAATATTCCTATTTCTCGCAAATTTTCCGCCCAAGGCTTCCAAGGCAACGCACCTTATATTTTTACTCTGCCTTACACTGTAACTAATTTGTTCCGCTATGCGTTCCCATTTTTGACCTTTTATGTAGAATCCGCT
>ERZ808054.1890-NODE-1890-length-10202-cov-4.642765_pt1 | contig 10202 bp, 10 predicted proteins | sample MGYA00380201_ERZ808054 | MGnify/ENA primary metagenome ERZ808054 (study PRJEB31490, sample SAMN06133419) | mouse gut metagenome | isolation source: Z5_2 | host: mice | place: China: Chengdu | collected 2015-05 ... | reverse complement strand
TATTATCAGATCCTCCTCTGCGAAGTCTCCGCTCTCCAGATCGTCAAATGAACAGGAATACTTCTTTGCAACCGCCTCTACCGCTGCTCTCGCCTCCGCTTCCTTACACCCTGGCATGATCGCCACCTGTAAAAATAATCCCATCTTCCTTCCTCCATTCCGTATTTTTATAGACTCTCGAAACCTCTTTGTGTCCGATATCGCGGGAAGAGCTGCCGAGAGGCTATGACCCTGCCTGTCCGCTCCGCACCCGCCGATCTGACAGTACAACTTCTATAAGTATACTCTCTGACACATCATCTGTAAATCTCTTTTTCCTTCTTGTTATTTTTGTTATTTCTGATCATCCGGCGCGTGAAACGCGCTTCCGATTACCCATTTTTCCAACCAGGCAGCTGCGCCATCCTCCTCGTTTGAAAGCGTGATCTCATCCGCAATGTCTTTGACCTCCTGTATTGCATTGCCCATCGCCACACCGATACCGCACATCTTCAACATGCCTATATCTGCATAGTCATCTCCAAAGGCAACGATTTCTGATACATCTGCATGACATGCTTCACATACCGCCGCTATTGCCTTTTCCTTTGTGATCCCGCTTTTCGTGAACTTGTACCAATCGCCATCCGAAAAACGCTGACTGTCAAGTCCCGAAAAATGTTCGCGCAGCCTCTGTGCCAGGTCTGGATCCGGTATCTCAACACATATCTTCAAAGCTTCGAATTTAAAGTCCCGAAAGTCCGTATAAATGCTGTCTCCCCAGCTTTTATCCTGCTCTTTTGGATCCGTTTTATAATTCCAGTAATGTGCATCTATTGTGTCAACCGTAATTTCACAATCCATACCACATATTTTTCTTGCTGATCCGATAAAGCTTTCTGTCTCTGCCACCGAAAAAGAAGAGGAACAGATAATTTTCTCGTTTACCCGAACCAATGCCCCGCCGCTGGAAATAAGAATATCCGGATTCATTTCTCGCAAAAAGCCCAGACAATTTTGTTCGCCTCTTGATGTCGAAATACCGATCATATACCCTTGTCCCCTGCATCTGGATAATACTTCTAACGTATATTCAGATACTGTCTTATCATTTCTTAACAAGGTCCCGTCCAAATCAAAAAGTAACATTTTTTTCTGTTTTTCCAAGATCGCTCCCTCCCAAAAGTAAATCCTAAGAAACTGTGCAAATCATGAGTTCTGATCTATAATAGCATATTTTTTGATACTTTTGTGATATGTCCGATAAAAATCCTGCAAATTTTGATAATTGTACTTGGGCAATCCGACTTGATGCTTGTAACAGGAAGCCGAACTGTTACATTATTTTTGACATTTCGCGTATTAATTTTGACATTTGGGTAGACATGTGCTTTTTCGATATGCTACGATGTGTTCCACACCGATCGGATGCAGTCCAAAATATATCTTAATTTCATACCCAGAAAGGATAATTGCCTGAACACATGAACCACTCAAATACAACCAGCACAATGTCCCTTGCAAACGCCAGTGGAAAGATACCCTACAACATGACAAACGACTACATGTTCCGAGCCGTTTTACAGAAAAACGCAAAAGTTCTCGCAGGGCTTGTCGGCGCCCTGCTCCATCTGGATCCCGAGACGCTCGACGTGGAGATCGCCAACCCGATCATTCTCGGGGAATCCATCGACGACAAGACCTTTGTACTCGACGTGGAAGTCACTGTCAACAAGAAGACACACCTCGATCTCGAGATGCAGGTCATCAACTACGGCAACTGGAAGGAACGCGCCTTGAGCTATCTGTGCCGCTCGTTCGACAACCTCACCAGAGGCAGTAACTACATCGATCTGGCGCCTGCGGTGCATATCGGGTTTATCGACTTCTCCCTGTTTGGGGACGCCCCTGAATTCTATGCCACATACAAGATGAAAAATGTAAAAAACCACAGGATTTATACAGACAAGATGTGGCTGTCTGTGGTAGAATTAAATAGTATCGAACTCGCTACCGAGGAGGATCGCCTGCACAAGATCGACCAGTGGGCGAAACTCTTCAAAGCCAAGACATGGGAGGAGTTGAAGGCTATGGCTACGACGGATCAATATATGGAATCAGCTGTTAACACAATGTATGAACTCAGCGCTGACCGCATGGTCAAGGAGCAGTGCCGCCGACGCGCGGAGTACGAGCTATATCAAAAATACCAGGCGGAGGAGAACGCCAGAAAAGATGCCATCATTGCGGAACAAAAAGCAGTCATCACAAACCAGAAAGCTGAACTTGCGAATCAGAAGACTGAACTTGCCGATAAAGATACCGTCATCGCAGATCAGCTGGCGCAACTCGCAGAATTGAAACGCCAACTCGCAGATCTTAAAAAGAAGGCTGATCCAGAATTCCGCCATCTGAATTCCATGGAATCTGATCACTCTTAAAACATGTATGAACGTGCCAACAATGTTTTACGGTAGTGTTCCCACTCTCTTTTTAATAACCGATACTCCAATCGTGTTTTCATTTTTCCGTCATGCCATTCGTGATCAATGTGTTCCGCTTCCTTGATCATGCCGCATTTTTGCATCACCCGCTCAGAATCTCTATATCACGCGGCTTCAACACCATGAACGGCGCTACCGACAGCTCATCGACCCATATCGACAATCTCCCGTGTAAGCCCCGTGTCCACACCCAGCTCTCCACAGATACCCGCCCGTTTTCCGCACCTGTGCGCATTTAGCTCTCCAAACCCGCAAAGACACGCTCAATCTCTTCCCTTGTCGCCAACATTTCGGAAAAAGCGCTCGCGCTCCCCGCCGAGATCCCCATGCGGAACGCATAGCCATAGTCCTGCGTCCTTGTCCAGCCGGCGACAAAGCCGGCGACCATGGAATCCCCGGCGCCCACCGCGTTGACCAGCCTTCCCTCCGGCGCCGCGAGCATGTGCACGGCACCTGTCTCGTCAACAAGGACTGCCCCCTGCCCCGACATGGACACCAGCACATTCCTGGCACCTCTCTCCTGAAGACGCCTCGCATATGGGACCACATCCGCTCTGGCAGTCAGTGTCACGTCAAAGATTTCCCCCAGCTCATGGTTGTTCGGCTTGATCAGAAACGGCTCAAACTGCAGTACATTCAACAGCAGCTCCCCCGTCGCGTCCACGACGAACAGCACACCTCTCCCCTGAAGACGCCGCAGAATATCGCTGTAGACAGAATCCGGCAGGCTCCTGGGTATGCTGCCCGCAAGAACAAGGACATCGCCCGCCTTGAGACAGTCCAGCTTCCTGTACAGCTCGTTCACATGTATCTCGCTGATTTCCGGTCCCATGCCGTTGATCTCTGTGCCATCGTAGTCCCTCAGCTTGACATTGATGCGGGAAAACCCTTTCTCGATCCGGATAAAATCCGCAAGCAATCCCATCTTTCGCACTTCGCGCTCGATCTGTTCTCCGGTGAAACCCGCCGTAAATCCAAGCGCCGTGTTCTCGATGCCCAGATTGCTCAACACGATCGACACATTGATCCCCTTGCCGCCAGGAAACATCTGCTCCCCGGTAGTGCGGTTTGTCATGCCCATCTCAAAACTGCTCATGGACACGATGTAATCCAACGACGGATTAAATGTCACTGTATAGATCATACTTTCTTTCCTCCAAAATGTTCATGCAACATATCCTCTCTTTTCATTTTACTCACTTTATGCAGCTTGTTCAACGATTACTTTTGTATGAAATCATTTTTTTGTTCTTTGATCACATGAAACAAAAATAAAACCCGTTGCACCCGCGAAAATGCCCTTGAACAAAGCATACACTTGTAGTACATTAAACTTGTATATTTGTTTACAAGGGAGCCAACATATCTTTCCCACCCGCAGTACAAAATGACGAGGCTGATCAAGTTTGCCGCAATAAATGCCGGATTAGGCTGGATCGGAAAGAGTGATGTCCTTATTACCCGAAAACAAGGACCAAGCGTGCGGCTGTCCGCGCCTGCGGTCTCTGTATGGCTGCCTGCCCGTTTGTCGCACCAGGCGTGATCGAGAGGAGATTGTTATGAACATGATCGGAACACAAAACATAGAAACACAGCGGTGCCTGTTGAGAAGGATCCGACCCGAAGATTATAAAAATATGTTCGAGAACTGGGCAAAATATAAATCCGTATGCCGATATTTTCCGTTTGACCCCATTGAAGATATCGAGGTATACAGGGAAAAAGTGCTTGGATGGTCAAAAAATTACGAATCCGATGCCTACTTTCACTGGGTGATCGAATGGAAAGAAACCGGAGCGCTCATCGGAACGATCAATCTGGGAAATCTGGAAGCGTCCTGCTTTATGTCCGATACATGCTATATGCTCTCGCCGGATCATTGGGGCATGGGGATCATGACAGAAGTTCTCCGCGCCGTGCTGGCGTACGCATTTTATGAGATAGGCTTAAACCGCGTCCAGGCGGAAGTCTTTGCCGGAAATACGGCTTCCGAGCATGTTCTGATGAAATGTGGTATGCAGTTCGAGGGGATCGCCCGGCAAAAGTACTATAAAAACGGTGCCTTTATCGATACTGCCCAGTACGCGGTCCTGCGAGAGGATTTTGAGCAGCTCTGTACTCCGTGCACGACAAAAACCGCCGGCGGTCTCCAATAACGCCGGCAACCTTTGTTCTCTATACAAACAGGATCCTTCTACCCTTTCCTGCTGTCCTGCATTTCAACAAGATGATACCCAAGCTTCACTTCCTTGACGGCATCCTCCTCATGGCGCAGCAAGTTCATCAGCATTGAGACGGCAAGTTCACCGCTCTTCTCGTAGAAGTAGTGGACTGTCACGAGGGGAGGCACTGTCACCCGCGCAAGCTCAGAATCGCCATGCCCTGCGACCAGTATCCGCTCCGGCACGTTGATCCCGTGCTCCCTGAGATACTGCATCGCTCCGACTGCCATCGCGTCCGTCGCGCAGATCAGCCCGTCCAGATCATCATATTTTTTCAGCAGTTCCCCGGTTTTCTCATATCCCGAGGCAACCGAAAATGCCGCTGTCACAAAGTGCTTTGCAAGCTCTTCGCATCCCATGCCGCACACCGCATCGCAAAATCCCCTGTATCTTGCCTCGCCAGCCGCCTTGTCCTGCTGCATCGCGCTCAGATACCCCAGGTTTCTCCTTCCCTTTTCCAAAAACAGCTTCGTGAGATCATAGGTGGCATGATAGTCGTCATGGTAGATGCAGCAGTAACCGGGCAGGTGCTGTCCCACGATCACGACCGGGACCGACAGCCCTTTCAGCACGCGCCTATGCTCCGCCGTGAACACTGTCGCAGCCAGGATCACACCGTCCACCTGTTTCTCGTGAAAAGCAGTCAGATACTCCACTTCCTTCTTCGGATCGTTCTGGGTGACTGCGAGGAGCATCTGATATTCACTTTCGTTCAATACCGAGAGGATCCCCTCCACGATCCTGCCGATCGATGCGGAGGCGACCTTCGGCACGATCACGCCGATCATCCTGGTCCTCTTGGTCCGAAGTGTCTGCGCCTGGATGGAGGGACGATACCCCGTCTCCTCCACAACCTTGCGGATCGCCTCCTGTTTTTCCTCCGAAATATAGCCGTTGTTAAAATAGCGTGAGACCGCGGCGCTTGATACGCCGGCACGCCTCGCAATCTCCTTGATGTTCATCGCATCCGCCCTCTTTTATTTCTTTTTCATATAAAAATATCCGTATGCCGGCACAAGAACCTCGACAGGTTTGATCGCTTTTCCCGAGATCAGTTCTGTATAGTCGCCATCGTCCTCATAAATCCATGCCGTCTTGTCATACTCACTGAAATTAAACAAGCCGATCAGCTTCTCGCCGTCATAATATCTGCCGATGCACAGCACAGACGGATCCCTTGTCTCGATCGTCCATGTGTCAGCGCCTGACACGAACACTTTTTCCGACTTGCGGATCTGTTCCAGCCGTTTTAATCCCTGAAACATTTTTCCCGCTACAGTGTCCGTATCCTTCACATGCGCCGCCAGCTTCCAGTTCATCGCCCCGCGATGGAGATATCTGGAGTCTGCCGCCTTGTTTGGATCATCCTTATATGTATAGTCATTCACCTGCCCGATCTCGTCCCCGCTGTAGAGAACCGGGATCCCTGACTGCATGAACATGTACGCGTGGAGCATCAGATCCATCTGCACCGCCCGCTCCATCGCGGCGTCATCCTGCTCAAATCCCGCCTTCTCCACACCGCACATGGACGCCGTCGTCCCGCAGAAGCGGGCGTCCCCCGTGACCGGATCCGCATTGTAGAGCTCCCCGCGGCTGCGGCTGTCCCCGTCATACCCCTGAAAATAATCGTTCAGGTACTTTTTGTGTGCCCGCTCATCCATGCCGTCCATCTTGAGTGTCGCGTAATCAAGCCCCCAGCCGATGTCGTCGTGACAGCGCAGATAATTCAGGAACACATAGTCCTTCGGCAGCGCATTCACGATGTCCAGCTGCTTTTTCAGCAGTTTGACATCCCTTGTAGCCACCGTATGCCACGTCGTCGCCATCGTAGTGACATTGTAGAGCATATGGCATTCCGGTTTCTCTACCGTGCCAAAATAGGGCGTCACCTTCTCCGGCTCCATGACCACCTCGCCGAGCAGGAGTATGCCCGGACACACGATCTCGCTGATCATGCGCATCATGCGAACGATCGTATGTACCTGCCGGAGATTGCGACATGATGTGTTCAGCTCTTTCCAGATATACGGAACCGCATCGATGCGGATGATATCTATCCCCCTGTTTGCCAGAAAGAGGAAATTGTACATCATCTCGTTAAATACTCTTGGATTTTTGTAATTCAGATCCCACTGATAAGGATAAAATGTAGTCATGACGTGATGTCCGATGTCCGGCAGCCATGTGAAATTCCCCGGAGCAGTCGTGGGGAACACCTGCGGCACTGTCTTTTCATACATCGCCGGTTCCTCCCCATTGTCGAAGAAAAAGTAGCGACTCATGTACTCTCCATCCCCCTGGCGCGCCTTTTTCGCCCACTCATGATCCTCCGAAGTGTGGTTCATGACAAAATCCATGCAGACATTGATCCCCTTCTTATGGCAGGCAGCTGTCAGGCTGTCGAGATCTTCCATGGATCCTAGTTTCGGCTGGACTTTGCGGAAATCAGAAACCGCATAGCCTCCGTCCGAGCGCCCCTCGGGTGTGTCGAGAAACGGCATCAGATGAACGTAGTTCACATTGCACGCCTCGATGTAGTCCAGTTTTGCCTCCACCCCCTTCATATTGCCGGCAAAATTGTCGATGTAGAACATCATTCCAAGCATATCATTCTGCTTATACCAGTTCTGATCCGACTCCCGTTTCTGGTCGCTCGCCTTTAATACCTTGTTCCTCTCCAGATAAAACTCCCGCATCCTGTCACACAACTCTGCAAACATGGAATCATTGTCATACAACTCCATGTACAGCCAGCGCAGTTCGTCGTGATGACGCCCCAGTCTTTCCTGATAAATTCGTTCTTCCCCTTTCACACTGTTCCCTCCTTAAATTTTATATACTTACAATGATACAGCATACGCTGTGATCAATTTCATACGTCCATAACTATCCTACAGACTGATCCCACCGTATCGCGGATCCTTCGCGCGTCCTGCAGGATCCATCACTGTCTTATATCCCCATTTCTGAACAGTTCCTTCGCCTTTCGTGCCTGCCCTACATTGCCTTCGCGATCAAATGATGTTTCAGAAACGCCTCCCTGATCCCGTTCTCCTGCACGGAAGGACAGATATCGTCCGCCAGTTCTTTCAGCGCCTCACTGCCGTTCTCCATGCAGATGGCAAGACCGGCTGTCTCCAGCATTTCCTTGTCGTTCATGCTGTCCCCGATCGCCACTGTATTGCGCGTTGGTATCTGAAAATATTCACAGACACGCTCCACAGCTCTCCCTTTGTCAAATTTCCGGTTCACAATTTCCCCGCCGATAAAACCGTCTTTGTCCCCATGTATACAGAATGCAAAGTCGGACTCCAGAAGCCTCTGCGACGCTGCAAGCTGCTCCCTCGACAGGCTCGTGACCACGATCTTGTACACCGGCTGTCCTCTGTACGCCTCCATCGGAAGGATGTGGAGATTTCGCTCGATCTGCTCCCTCCACCGCAGCAGCTCACTGTTTGCGCCCTCCCCGGCGTGCTCCCGCAGATATCTCTTGAACGCCGCGTCCGTGTAGGAGCCGTCCTTGCACTCCACTGTCCGGAACACACCGTTCTCCTCGAGAACCGCCATCGCAGCCCGCTTCTGCTCCTCCGTCATCGGACAGTCAAAGATCACATTTTTTCCGCACTCAATATATCCGCCTGAGCTTGCGATCACACCGTCAAAACCGTATTGAAGCAGCGGTCTGATCATATCATAATTCCTGCCGGTACACAGAAACACATAATGCCCCGCTCTCTGTGCCTGTCGGACTGCCCATATTGCCGACTCCGGCGGCTCGTTGCATCCCGGTTCCGTCAACGTCCCGTCTATATCCAGAAAAATGATCTTCTGCTCCACGTTTCCTCTCCTCCTAAGGACTATGCTTTCGAGTACAAAAATGGCGCTATCTTCTCCTGGATCTCCGTCTCTGATTCCGCCTCGTTCAAATGGTATCTCAACCTGAGCGGACCTGACAGATCCAGTGCCATCACGCCGAGTATAGACTTCGCATCAACGACCCGCTGCCCGGAACCCAGATCGAAACTCGTATCAAATTTGCTGATGACATTCACAAACTGCCTCACCTGATCTACACCATAAAATCGAATATGTACCTGCTGCATAAAATCCTTCCTTTCCTGTGTTCTTGATTCAGTACGCTTTTCTTTTTCTGTATGCAATCGATTTCATTTACAGCAATATCATATCCCAATATTTGTAAATTGTAAATTGACATATTTCATAACTTTTTGTAGATTTTTTTATGAAACATTGTGTAATCGTTTTCAGTCAGATCTTTTTGCTGCACGCACGCCGACGCACGGATTTCCTGTGGGCTGCGTACAGTTCCAGCTGTCCTTCCGCGAAGACGGGCTCACCCTCCTCATGACCAAGAAGGAGGAGAGCCTTTTCCAGGAGTTTCAAGGGCATCTTTACTGCAGATAGTACCGCTTCAACCGCACCGAAAACACTGTCCGCACACCAGGCTCACTCTCCAGCAGGACGTCGCCGCCCATCTGGTCTGCAAGGTTTTTCGCGATGGTGAGTCCCAGACCGTTCCCCTGTATGCTGCGGCTGCGGGAGTCCTCCATCGTGTACAGCCGCTCAAACACGCTGGCGGCAAACTGTTTCTCGATCCCCTTTCCTTTGTCCACGACGTCAACGAAGACGTGACCGCCCTCTTCACGCAGAAAAAGCCCTACATACTTCCCGTCACTACCGTACCGTATGACATTTGACAGGAGATTGTTCAGGATCCTGTCGATCGCGTCCCTGTCGCCCATCACAAAAACAGTCTGCTCCGGAATCGCGATCTCCACCTCAAAATCCTTCTGGATCAAAAGCTCGTAAAAGCCAAGTATATTCTCCCTGCACAGCTCGTTGATATCGATCTTTGTCATCTCGATCTTCTTGTCGCCGGATTCGAGCTTTGCCAGCGTAAAAAACTGGTCGATCAGCCCCATCACCTGCTTCGCCTTTGCCTCCACTTTCGCAAGCGTCCCGTCCTCGCGACCATTCCGGGCGCAAGCGCCGCTCTGTGCGTGGACAGACGCAGGATGCTCGTCCTGTGGACTTCGCAGGCGCATGATTTCCAGATAGCCGAGTATGACCGTCAGCGGTGTCTTGATGTCATGGGAGATATTGGCGAGCATTTTCTTGGAGGCGATCTCCTGTTTTCTGAAATCCGCCTTTATTTTCTGGCGATCCAGCAGCAGCAGGTTGATCTGTCCGCACAGATCCATCAGCACCTTGTCGTCCGTAAAGACCATGACCTGCTCCGCACTGTCATTTTCCAGGATATCCGACAATTTGTCTGTGATCTCTTTCAGTTTTGCCCGTGTTCCCATGTTCATTTCAAATCCCCCAGTTTGTATCCGATCCCCCACACCGTGACGACGTACTTTGGATCGCGGGGATTGTCCTCGATCTTGTTGCGCAGTCTGCTGATATGGACGTTAACCGCATTCTCGTCTCCCAGATAGGCGTCGTTCCACACCAGCGAGTACATCTGTTC
>ERZ808054.1888-NODE-1888-length-10217-cov-3.509467_pt1 | contig 10217 bp, 10 predicted proteins | sample MGYA00380201_ERZ808054 | MGnify/ENA primary metagenome ERZ808054 (study PRJEB31490, sample SAMN06133419) | mouse gut metagenome | isolation source: Z5_2 | host: mice | place: China: Chengdu | collected 2015-05 ... | reverse complement strand
TTTTAAAATCCTCTATGGTCCGTATCCCTCCTCCCACGGTAAAAGGGATAAATACAGTCTCTGCCACTTTTCTTACCATATTTACTTTGATATCTCTGGCATCGCTCGAAGCAGTGATATCAAGAAAAACCAACTCATCTGCCCCCGCTTTATCATAAACTGCCGCTACTGACACGGGATCTCCGGCATCCCGGAGATCCACAAAGTTTATTCCCTTCACAACCCGTCCGTCTTTCACATCCAGACAGGGAATAATTCTTTTTGTAAACATCTATGCCACCATTCCTTTCTCAAAAATCAATAAAATTTTTCAAGATCTGCAGGCCAACTTCCCCGCTCTTTTCCGGATGAAACTGGGTGGCAAATACATTCCCATGCTCTGCTGCGGCATGAATATTTACCACATAGTTCGTCGTCGCCGCCACATCTTCTGGCCTTTCTGCTCTCAAATAATAGGAATGGACAAAATATACATAAGAATCCTGTGGAATCCCCTGAAACAGCTTTGATTTTGGATTGATCTGTATGGAATTCCAGCCCATATGGGGAATCTTGATCCCCTCTTGATCGGGAATTTTCACGATCTTGCCAGGAAGAAGAGATAGCCCTTCTACCCCTGTAGATTCCTCACTGCTCTGAAAAAACAAATGCAAACCCAGGCAGATCCCAAGAATTGGTGTCTCCCTGGCAGCAATATTTCGGAGAACTTCCACCAGATCATACTGACACATCTTTCCCATAGCCTCTCCAAAAGCACCCACCCCTGGCACAATAACTTTATCTGCCTGGTTAAGAATTCCGGCATCTCTGGTCACCACCGGCTCCTCTCCCAAATACTGTAATGCCTTCTCAACACTTTTGATATTTCCAGCATCATAATCTACGATCGCTATCATTCTGTCTTTCCTCCAAACTATGCCCCTGTAATCTGCTGAAGCCTCTGGGTATACTGTGCCTGATCTGGAATCGCAAGAAGTTCACTCACTTCTTTTTCTCCCATAGAAAAATTCTCGCTGAGTCCAGCCAGAAGCTCATTTTTTAGTTTTTCATAAGCAGGCTGAATCTGTAGTTCCTGCGCCTCCGAGACATTCTCCTCATACAATCTCATGCCTTTTAACAGGGAATCCAGCGCCTCTAACTTCATTCCCATGGTGTTGTAATTCGAAAATGAGCGAACCTCTTTTTGAAGCTGACAGCAGATTCGAATCCTGCGGAACAGCGTCTCGTCCTTTTCTTTCAGTTTCACACGGTTGATGGCATCGTATGCCCGGATGTAATCCTCATTGGCAAAATAATTCTCCGCATTGCCAAGATTACTCCTGCGACCTAACATATTAGTTCCCAAAATGGCAATCATTCCGATCGTCACAAACAGAATGACAACAATGGTGGCACCCACGGGATTGATCTTGCCCACCACTTCTGTCTCCTGAGCAGCTCTGGCCAGACGCTCTTCTTTTTTGCGTTTCTTTTCTTCCGCCTTCTTCGCCGCCTGTTCTGCCTTCAGCTGCTTTTTATGTTCTTTCTTCTCCTGGGCGATCTGTGCCTTTTCTTCTTTTGTCACTTCCGCCTGCTGTTTCTTTTCTGACTTCTTTTCTTCTTTCTTCTGTTTCAGTTCCGCTTCTCTCTGGCGCTCTTTTTCTTCCTCATCCGCCGTTGAATCTGTAATCACATTGCCAAATATCTTCTGTAAGAATCCCGGTCCCGTCTTCTCCTTCTTCTTCTCCTTCTTGACAACTGGCTCAGCTGCTGGAACAGAAGATACACCTTCCTCCTCCTGATCCATGAGACCTCCCATGTCATCCATGGCGAAAACATCGTCTCCTACTCCCTCTTCTTCCCTTTCATTTTCACTATAACCAACTGCCGCCAGGGCATCTTGGAAAATATCGTCAACTGCCAATGAATCCTCTGAAATCGATACCTCTTCCTCCGGCTGCGGCTCTTCGGAAAAATCCTGGAAAAGATCCGCCGACATATCTATAAACGATTCTTCCACCCCGACATCCTCGGCTGATTCTTCTGATGGCTCCGATATATCTGGAATGTCAACACCGGCAAAATCCTGCATCTCTTCTGACTCTTCCTCGGGAAAACTGTCGATGGAGAAAGGAATATCGTCTTCCTGTACCTGGGGTTCCTCTTCTTGTTCTTCCTGTTCTTCCTGTTCTTCCTGTGGTACCTCTTGAGACTCCTCTTGTTCACTACCTTCATCTGCCAATATGTCCTCCGTCATGACAGGGTCTGCCATAATTTCTTCTGTTTCCATATCGTCAGAGATCCCCTCTATACTGTCCAGATCTGGCAACATAGCTTCCGGAACTTCATCTCCTGACGCTTCCGGCTCCTGTTCATCTGGGTCAACCCCGAGATCCGCCAAAAGTCCAAACAGCTCATCCATATCCTCTTCTGGATTCTCAGAGAGCTCCAATGCGCCATCCATATCTGGAAGATCATTCAAGATCGCAATGGCATCCTCCAAAGTTTTATCCCCTGAGGAATCTCCCTGATTCGATTTTGAATCGGTAGAATCCGCCTGCGCTGGTGATTCCGATGTTTCCTCCCAGTCCGGCGCAACTGTATTCAAAAGTGTATCCAGATAATTTTCTCCCTCTTTTTCTGAACTTGCCATAATTACCCTCATTTCTGCGCTGCATTTTTAAATATTGTAAATACAATATATTAAGTAATTAGTCGTTTGGCCTGACGCCAAAAGAACCAAAACCTAATTTATATTTTTTTGTTTTGTGCTGGCAGCACACAGTCACATATTTCTAAAAAAAACTGCGTCTGGCAAATATACAAACGCAGCTTTTCCTTTTCTAACAAATTCTTTAGCTTAACAACGCCGACATAATTCGCCTCAGGTTATCAAACTAATTTAACAACAGGTCAAGCTGTCTTACTAGTCTTCCAATCTCAGGTTTTGACAGCTGTGCATCTACACCCAGTGCCTCTCCCTTGCGTTTCATTTCTTCGTTTACCAGAGATGAGAAAATCACAACAGGAAGCCCCTCAAATCTAGAATCTGTCTTGATCAGTTTAGCAAGCCGGTGTCCATCCATCTGAGGCATTTCAATATCCGTGATGACACAGGAAATGTCCACACCCACTTTACCTCCGTCTTTGATCATACGATCCAGGGTATTCCATGCGTCCTGACCATTGGTCGTTGGTATCAAATGGTCATAGCCCGCACGAGTCAAGCATTTTTTGAGCATCTCCAACAAGAGTGGTGAATCCTCTGCCAGAAGAATGGTGCAATCACGTCTGGAACGTTCTCCCATACTTTCGATCTCTGACAATTTAAGCCCTGTCTCTGGATTGATCTCTGCCACAATCTTCTCAAAATCAAGAACAATAATAATCTTTCCTGCCACTTTGGCGATTCCAGTCGCCACACCTTTTCCGGAAGCAGCGATCGTGGAATCTGGTTTGGCGATGTCCTCCCAGGAAACCCGGTGAATCCCCAAAACCTTCTGAACATGGAATGCGGTGTGGAGACGGTTAAAATTCGTAATTATGTACATATCTCCTGACATATCCCCCGTCGGTGGCAATCCCAGAGCCTTTGACAGATCCACCACCGTCATAAGCATATCACGCGGCATGAATATTCCCTCAATATATTCATGGGCATTGGGCACCAGGGTTGGCGGCTGATAAGGACACAACTCGCGGATTTTCGCCACATTTATTCCATAATGCTGATTTCCTACAACAAACTCCAAAAGTTCTAATTCATTCGTACCACTCTCTAACAATATCCCCGTATCATTAAATGTTTCCTCAGCCAAAATAATCTCCTCCTTTTATAAATAGAAAATCTGTAACCTCCTACCAAACTGCCACCCCCGACAAAAAGTCACAAAATCACTGCAGATCCTCAGTTTCTAGATAATCTGAATATTCGGAAGCATCCAGACCCATCGTATGTACCGTACGAACCTTACGTCTCTCCATCTCTGCTGTCTGGAGAATAAATTCCTTCACCTCGGAGGAATTGCGGATATGGGTAAGCATCAGCTTGGAATCGGTTACATCGCTGGAGTAACAAATCACTGTCCCCAGCCCGAATATCCGCTCAAAAAGTCCTCTGACCAATGTCACATCCTGTACTTTATACATAAGGGTATCGTCTTCTACCGTTTTCAATAACCCCTTTTTTATATTGATCTTTTTTTCCGTCAATGTATAGGTAGTAAATGACAGCGGCAGTCCAAAAAACAAACTTCTTTTTCTCTCTTTATATTCTTCTTTAAAATCCATGTCGCCCTTCCTTCTTTACAATACCACTATTTCAAACGAATCTCTGTCTCACATTTTCCTTCATCCCGGACGGTAACTGTTGCAGAACCTGGATTTTTCGCTTTCTCCGGAACACGGAAGACGACCACCGCTTTTTTGGATGCCCCTGATGGAATCGTCGTTTTCAAAAAGTTCATACCTCCATTTTCTAAAAATGAAGGGTGTGCCTGGTATTCACTGCCATCTACATTGAGCAAATATTTTATCCCACGTTTTGAGAGATCTACCTTCAACGGCTTTTTCGTAGAATTACTCACACGGAAATTAACGATATAAAGCCATTCTCCTTTATGGGCTGCGATCTGGTTCGTATATTTACTGCAGGACTTATAAGAAACATACTCAGCATTCATCCCCGAAACCTGATACAGATCGTTTAGGGAAACCTGGGCTAATGCCGGCTCTTCCTCGGATCCTGCTGCCTGAGTCGGCTCCGGAGTATTCTCCGGTACTGCTGTCACTTGTGGCGGCTGAGACACTTCAGGCGTCACTGGATTCTCCTGTTTTTCCAACCTCTTTTTATAGTTGTCTGCATGTTGCAGTACGATTCCTGCCGAATACTCCGCAATGATATCCTGCTTTTCTTCTGTCAGTTCCCTCGCCTGAACACATCCTGCCAGCATAAGCATAACCAGACAAAGGCAAACTGAAAGAATACATTTTCTGTTGATCATCTTCCCCTCCTGTGAATTCTTTGTCTTCAATATTAGTATCTATATCTTATCACATTTGAAGAAAAACTTCAATCAATTTTCCGCCTTTTCATCCAATTCAAACCAAAATTCTACCCCATTGTCATAATTTCTCACTCCATACTCCTGATTGTGAGCTTCCATAATCGCCTTTACGATGGAAAGACCAATGCCATTTCCGCCATATTCACGGGTTCTCGCTTTGTCTACTTTGTAAAACTTGCCCCAGATTTTATCCAGTTCCTCCTCCGGGATCTTCGCTCCCGTATTGAATACGCTGATCCTAACTTTTCCCTTTGACTCAGACATCTTAATCTCTATGATCCGCTCGCCATCAATATGATTTATCGCATTGCTCACATAGTTCATAATGACCTCTTCCGTCATATATTCATCTGCCCAGACATAGGTCGGTTCACCCTCCTGAAAGGACAGGGTGATGTCTTTTTGTTTAAACAGGATATCCGAAGCTGCTATGACTGATTTGATGATCTCCTGTACGTCAAAATGCTCCAGATGCACCTGCCCGTTTCCAAATTCCAGCTGGTTCAAGCTCAGGAGTTTTTTCACCATCTTATTCATCTTATCTGCTTCGTCCACAATCACCTCACAATAGAAATCACGGCTCTCTGGATCATCATTTACATTCTCCTGTAGCCCCTCAGCATACCCTTGAATTAAGGCAATGGGCGTCTTTAACTCGTGGGATACATTCGCCAGAAATTCCCTGCGCATCTCCTCTTGCTCCGAACGCCTTTGGAGATCCAGCTGAAGCTCATTATTGGCAGTCTTAAGCTCAGATATGGTCTCCTGCAGCTTATCCGACAGGGAATTCATACTGTGCCCCAGTACTCCGATCTCATCTTTCCGATCTTCTTCATAGCGAACATTGAAATTCAGCTCTTCCATCTTCTGCGCCAGCCTTGCCAGGGCGAGAATCGGCTTTGTATAACGGTTGCTCACATAGATCATAATCAAAATGCAGAGGATGACCACAGCGGCACCGGCATAGGCAAGAAATTCGTTGGAAATCGCCGCACTTTCCCGGATACTTTGATAGCTCGATCGGACATAGATCCAGTAATCCCCCTCGATGCCGCCGATCAGTTCGATATAATTGGAATCCATCCGCTCATCATAAACTTTGAAAAGCTCATATTGATCTGTTTTTTTCAAAAGCTGGTAATTGTCATCAAAAATGTCCCCCAGCTGCTTAAAAAGCACATATTTGTTCAACTGGCTGCGATTCAGTTCCTGCATCCTTCCGCTCATACTTGGATAAAGATAAGTAACGTCACTGATCATTCCACTGCCGACACTTACCTTAATCTCCATAATATACAAATTGACTCCAATATTCGCACTGATCTTGTCCACGGAGTCATACATCTCCACCTGTTGCTCTGCGCTGCTATTGTTCCAGTCCTTCTCCTCAAAGAGCTCTTCCACCTGGGAATATACGTTATTCATCTGTTTTATTTTAGAACTCTCATAATAACCCGGAAGCAGAAACAGATTCATAATCCAACAGATCACGATACTCAGGATAAGCATGCCTGCAGATATGAATACCAGTCTGGTCCGAAGAGACTGTTTCATAAAAAAGATCAGCTCCTCTCCTGTCTGTCATAAGGGACAGGATCCCCCATTCCCCTAATTGTATAAATATATTTGCCGCATTAGATCTCAAATTTATACCCCATCCCCCAGATAGTCTTAATGTATTTACCGCATTTGTCTCCCATCTTGTTCCGGAGTTTCTTAACATGAGTATCAATGGTTCTGGCATCTCCAAAATAATCATAATCCCACACATGGTTCAGGATCCTCTCCCGTGAGAGGGCGATATCCTTATTTTCCATGAAGTACGCCAGCAGCTCAAACTCCTTAAAACTGAGATCCACTTTTTCACCGTCTATAATGACCTCGTGAGCCGAACGGTTCAGGGAAATCCCACCATACTCAATCACATCCTCTGCTGACGCATTGGCCCGCCTCAGGATCGCCAGCACCCTCGCCACCAAGATCTTCGGGCTGAAAGGTTTGGAAATATACTCATCCACTCCCAACTCAAACCCCCGGAGCTCATCGTTTTCAGAGCCTCTCGCCGTGAGCATGATGATCGGCACTCTGGAGTACTGTCGGATCTCCCGGCAAACCTGCCAGCCATCCATCTTCGGCATCATTACGTCCAAAATCACCAGCGCGATATCCTTTTCCTCCAAAAAAAGGTCCACTGCCTCCTCCCCGTCCCCGGCCTCCAGTACCGTAAAGTCTTCCCTTACAAGAAAATCCTTTACCAGTTTCCGCATTCTCTTCTCATCGTCCACAACGAGTATTTTCTGCCCCAGCATAACGCCTGTCTCCTTTCTTTCATATCTATGGACTCTGCTCCAGCGCATCCTCTCTCGCCTTCAGTTCGTTCTCCCAACCCTCGTATTTATGGATCAATTCTTCTTCCATCTTCGCCTTATAATCCGTAAAATAAGTAAATACCGAGTACTCACTTTTAAAATCAATCACGATAAAAGCGATCACCAGCACCACCAGTGCCACCACCACAAATTTTAACTTTTTATTTAACAGCCTCTGTCCCTCATATAATCGTTCAAATCTTGAAAGCTCCCGAAGCCGTTTGGGAGAATAATCAGATGCCGCAGCACCTTGGCCAGAATCGTTTTGTCCTTCGCTATCCCCAGTCCGAATGGGTATCTCCGGAAGCTCTTCTGCTGCCGCCGCTTTTGTCTTTAACGCAATGATACGCAGCTCTCTTAAAAAGGAATACCCTACTACAGTCATAAATACGTTCTCTTCTAATGCCTTTTGATACACCTTCAAGGCAATCGTTCCGTTGGACAGCTTATATTTTTTTCGCATCGTTCCGATCAGCTTGGCTTCCTTTTGTGCCCGTTCATAAGCCGCCTTATCTTCGAAACGATAGTGCTCCACAACATATTTTTCAGACATCTTATCTCCTCATCTATTCACATCGCCTGGAGCGAATTACATTTCCTTGGACTGCTCTCCCACATACTCTCTGACACGTTCAACTAACACATCATCTTTGGGACGACTGCCCTGACTTTCCTTGTATTCTTTCTCCAGCTCCTCCAGGTTTTTTTCATCATCGCCTTCCTCATAGCCAAGCAACTCCCACAGTGTCTGCTTATAATAGGTATCGTCCAGCGTAATACCCTCTCTGGCCGCGATGGTCTTCGCTATCATCTGATCTGCCACTGTATCCTGGGCAATCTCACCGATTCCGTCCTCTCCCATACCAAAGCTCTCCAACAGCTCTTCTACGGTGGTCCCTGACAATTCAGCGAAATTTTTATACATATTTGTAACATCCTCTGTCGTTCTGGACAACATAGTCTCCGAAACAGATTTGATCTCCGTCTCTTCCTTTAAGGAATCCCATACCAGATCCCCTTTATTTTCCTGATTGTCCTTCAGTTGCAATTGTTTTTCATATTCATAGTATTCGTCAATGGTCTTGTATTTTCCCTTGGAGAGCTCCTGAGCGGTTTTATCACTGAATCTTTCATTTACTTTGATCGTAAACTGAACGGTCTTGCCTGCCAGTTCTTCGTCGTCATAATCTGCCGGGAAGGTACAATCGACGGTCTTCTTTTTTCCTTTTTTTATACCTATGATTCCTTTCTCAAAATCATCGATATATTCCCCCTTGCCAATTCTTACATAAGTATCTTCACCAGCCGCTTCTTCCAGATCTTTTCCATTCAGGCTAGCAGTAAAATCAATATTTACCAGTTCACCATCCTTGACAATTCCGTCATCCTCCTTTAGCTTCACCTCTTCTGCTGCCGCAAGCATTCCAGAATAGATATCATCCTGTTCTGGCTGCACTTGTGCCTCTAGCCCTTTATACTCTCCCAGCTTCATAAACCCAGCCTTTTCAAAGTCATATGCTTCTCCATCCTCAAGCTGGTCTGCCTCTGTGCTGCCGTCGGTACCCTGGGATAAATCCGCTGTTTGATCATTTTTCTTTGACTCAGAACGGCTCAGGTCATTGTAGATCATCACCCCCACACCGCCAATCAGCACTCCTCCCAGAAGAGCACACACAATACAGATAATTATTATTTTTTTACTATTTCCTTTGTTCATCGTTTCCTCCATTTTAACGAGCCCGGAGGCTCCTAATTATCATTTCATACCGATTGTAGCACAAAAATGTGAAAAAAAAAAGAAAAGACCTCTGATTTTCAAAAATAGTGTGGTAGAATAGTATCATCAGAAAATTAACATGCAAGATGGGAGAAAGATAAATGATTCAAACGATTATTTTTGATGTTGGAGAAGTTCTTTTGGAATACCGCTGGCTAGAAATGCTGACAGATTATGGACTATCTGAAGCAGATGCATCAGTCATTGGAAAAACGATATTTGCCGACCCACTTTGGGATGAGCTGGATCTTGGAATACGATCCCGGACAGATATCATTCAGGATTTTGAACAAAAATACCCTCAATACAAAAAAGAGATTTCCTGGTTTCTGAACCATGGTGAATATATGCACGTACCGAGAAAAGATGTGTGGAAAAAGGTTCACCAGCTAAAAAAGAAGGGCTATCGCATCTACCTGCTGTCCAATTATTCCGAGGACCTGTTCCGCAAACATACCGCCGACGCCGATTTTATGAATGATATTGACGGGATGGTCGTTTCTTGGCAGATCCATAAGACCAAACCTTCTCCCGAAATTTATCTACATTTGCTGGAAACCTATGAGCTGACTCCTTCTGAGTGCATCTTTTTTGATGACCGCCCTGCCAACACAGAGGCCGCCAGAAAGCTGGGAATCCAGGCAGTGACGATCACTTCCAAAGACGTCCTCATGGCAGAATTACAAAAATTATAATCTTTGGGCATTAAAGAATAACAATGCTATTCTTTTATTCCAAGAACTCAAATCTTTCTATAAATATAAATAAAAAGGATGTCCCAAGCTTTCTATCGCTTTGAAGACATCCTTTTCGCTTTAGCCCTCCACCACTGTTGGACCAAACCCCCTAAATGGACCTGGCGGGAATCGAACCCGCGTCCAAAAATCCATCCCATGTACTTCTACTATCATAGTCCGTTCTTTGACATTCCCTCTGCCGTACGGAAACGAACATCCTTACGGGTTCAGTAGCTTCATAATACGCCTGCCGGCTCAAAGCTTTGCCGGTATCGTTTCTCACATAGTC
>ERZ808054.1886-NODE-1886-length-10223-cov-3.924897_pt1 | contig 10223 bp, 6 predicted proteins | sample MGYA00380201_ERZ808054 | MGnify/ENA primary metagenome ERZ808054 (study PRJEB31490, sample SAMN06133419) | mouse gut metagenome | isolation source: Z5_2 | host: mice | place: China: Chengdu | collected 2015-05 ... | reverse complement strand
GATTAAAAATAAAGGAAAAGTGAGGAACAGGTGAAAATTAACCAGAATAGAATAACATTATGTGGTAAGATAAAGAGGGCAGCAGCGTTAGGGGCTGTTATTTTAGGGTTGTTAAGCAGCACGGCAGTTTCTTATGCAGAAGATGGGTTTTGGAAACAAGATGAAAATGGCTGGTACGTGGAATTCCAAGATGGGAGCTATGCAAAACAGATGTGGCTTTCTGATGGGAAAGACTGGTATGCTTTTGATGAAAAAGGATATATGATTACTGGCTGGTGGTGGATAGATGGAAAATGGTATTATTTCCAGCCAACAGGGGAAATGCACACTGGCTGGTTGCAAGTAGATGGTTCTTGGTATTATATGGAGCTTTCTGGTGCGATGAAAACTGGTTGGCAGGAATTGGAGGGTTCTTGGTATTATCTATCTTCCAGTGGGGTTATGGCAAGTGACACATGGGTAGACGGCTATTATTTAGACTCCTCCGGTGCATGGGTAGAAGGAATAGAACAAGATTTACCTGATAGTATTACAGATATAGTCAACCAGCTAAGGGCAAAATACCCAGATGGCACATACTGGAACCATGTAGGATCAGAGGGAGATATGGATTATAGCAATATGGTGACTAATATTCCATGTAACCATGCACTGTATGGCATTTCTTATTGTAATTCCTATATTCTTGGCAATGTAAGGGGGTTCCAGTGTGATGGGTTTGCAAGGAAAATATCAGATGAAGTGTTTGGAAGTACAGCAGATAAAACCGATTATGCGTATTCTTTTGATAAAGTAAAGCCAGGAGATTATTTACGGTATAGTTTGACAAAAGATAGCTTTATTTCAAATGGGCATAGTGTGTTTGTAATTGACAAAACAGAAGACAGCTTAATAGTGGTAGAAGCAAATTATAATGGAAGTTGTATGATCCGTTGGGATGGGGTACTTAAAAGAGAGTATTTAGACAGCGTTTATGCAGAGTGTTTTACACGATATTGAGAAAGTAGTTTTCTTTTTGTTAAAAATGGGGTATACTCAAAATATCCAGAAAATATAAGGATGGAGGTAATCAGATGAAAGGTCGAATGAACACGGCTCTTGGCGAAGTTACCATTGATGCTGGCGTTATTGCAAAATATGCCGGGACACTGGCAGTAGAATGTTTTGGGATAGTCGGCATGGCTTATGTCAGCATGACGGACGGATTTGTAAAACTATTAAAAAGAGAGAGCCTTACCCAAGGAATTAACGTAATAATTGAAGATAACAAACTTACGATTAGTTTCCATGTTATAGTGGTATATGGAGTCAGTATTTCTGCAGTAGCAGACAATCTTATCCATAACGTGAAATACAAGGTAGAGGAATTCACAGGAATTGAAGTAGAAAAAATAAACATCTTTGTAGAAGGTGTTAGAGTGATTGATTAAGGAGGATTTGCTGTGACTAATACAATCGACGCTAAGATCCTTGCAAAGATGTTCTTAGCAGGAGCCAGGAATCTGGAATCCAAGAAAGAATGGATCAATGATTTGAATGTTTTCCCTGTTCCCGACGGAGATACAGGAACCAATATGACTCTTACTATCATGTCTGCTGCCAAAGAGGTAGCTGCCATGGAAGATCCTGACATGATGTCGCTGTGCAAGGCTATCTCATCAGGTTCGCTTCGGGGTGCGAGAGGAAACTCCGGTGTAATCTTATCGCAGTTGTTCCGGGGATTTACCAAATCCATCAGGGACAAGCAGGAGCTTACCGTTCCGGTTATGGCAGATGCTTTTGAAAAAGCTGTGGAAACTGCTTACAAGGCAGTTATGAAACCCAAAGAGGGGACGATCTTGACGGTTGCCAAAGGCGCATATACCAAGGCAAGAGAGCTTTCCAATGACGGCTGCACGGATTTATCTGTGTTTTTTGAACAGGTGATCGCTTATGCAGACGAAGTGCTTTTACAGACGCCGGAGATGCTTCCGGTATTAAAGCAGGCCGGGGTGGTTGACTCTGGCGGTCAGGGCTTGATGCAGGTATTAAAGGGAGCTTATGATGCGTTTCTTGGCAAGGAAATTGATTTCAGCATTCCGGAGGATGCACCCAAAGCAGCATCTGCAGCGGGCGGCGCCAAGATGACGGAAGAGGCTGATATCAAGTTCGGTTATTGTACGGAATTCATTATCATGCTCAGCCGGAATTTTAATATCAAGAACGAGATGGATTTCAAGGATTATCTGGAATCAATCGGTGATTCTATTGTGGTAGTTGCGGACGACGATGTGGTAAAGGTGCATGTACATACCAACGATCCCGGTCTGGCAATCCAGAAGGCGTTGAAGTATGGTGCACTGTCCAATCTGAAGATTGACAATATGCGTCTGGAGCATCAGGAAAAGCTGTTTAAGGAGAGCGCCCTGCAGGAGCCGGTACAGAAAGAGCCGGCTATGCCTCATAAGGAAACAGGCTTTATCGCTGTTTCAGCCGGAGACGGAATCAATGAAATTTTTAAGGGACTGGGCGTGGATTATATTATTGAAGGCGGTCAGACCATGAATCCCAGCACGGAGGATATGTTAAACGCCATCGAGAAGGTGAATGCGGATAATATCTTTATTCTTCCCAATAATAAGAATATCATTCTGGCAGCCAACCAGGCGAAGATGATGGTGGAGAATAAGAATATTGTGGTGATCCCTACCAAAACGGTTCCCCAGGGAATCACGGCGATCATCAATTATGTGCCGGATATGCCGATTGCAGAAAATACAGAAAATATGGAACGCGAGATTGGAAGCGTGAAGACCGGACAGGTCACTTACGCTGTGCGGGATACCATGATCGATGACAAGGAGATCAGGGAAGGCGACTATATGGGCATCGGGGATGAAGGAATCCTTTCCGTAGGCAGCCAGGTTGCGGATGTGACCTTTGAGATGGTTTCCCAGATGATGAGCGATGACCTGGAACTGATCAGTATTTATTACGGACAGGATATATCCGAAGGAGATGCGGAAGAACTAAAACGACGTGTGGAGGAGCGCTTCTCCGGATGCGATGTGGAGCTTCAGTTTGGAGGACAGCCGATCTACTATTATATTGTATCAGCGGAATAAAAAGTGCCGCTGATAAGCGGCACTTAAAGAGAATTGCAAAGCAATTCTCCGCAAACTTTGCTATGGTTATAGCAATTTGAAATCTCATACAAAAAGGGCGGGAAACCGTCCTTTTTATGCGCAGGGGCGCACAGAAGAATTTGTTGCTTGCGCAACGTGCGCCCCGCGCGGCGAGCGGGAGAAAAGCTTCCCTGCTCGATTTGCAGGTGCGCGTAAGGAAGTGGTTTTGAGGGTTATTTGATGAAATATTTGGAAGACATTAAAACGTTAAAAGGTGTCGGGGAAAAGACCGCAGCCTTATTTCACAAGCTTTCGGTATATACAGTGGAGGATCTGCTGGAATACTATCCAAGAAATTATCAAAGCTTTGGACCTCCGGTAAAGCTTGCGGAGGCAAGACCGGATGAAACCGTCACGGTGGAGCTGGGGATCCCGGAAGCCTTTAAGTGGAAAAAGCTCCGAAACATGTCCATTGGAACCGGCAGGGGAAATGACGGGACAGATCAGGTGTCCATCACTTATTTTAATACACCTTATTTAAAGAGCAAGCTTGCGGCAGGCAGCCGTTATCTGTTCCGCGGAAAGGTGTACAGGGAAAAAGAAAAATACCATATGGACCAGCCGGTGATCTATACTTACGATGAATACCGGCAGAAGATGGGGCAGCTCTGGCCCTGTTATCCTCTGACGAAGGGTCTTTCCAATACAGCGGTGATGAAAGCGGTACAAAGAGCCTTTGCGGACCGAAGCGAAGAGAGCAGCCGGGAGGAATATCTGCCGCCGGACATTGTAAGCGAATATCACTTAATGTCTTTTCATGAAGCGAGGTATCAGATCCATTTTCCAAAGGACCAGGATACATTGGCGCAGGCAAGAAGAAGGCTTGTATTTGATGAATTTTTCCTGTTTTTGATTGCTGTCAGGAAGATGAAGGAATATAATGAAGCGGCGGATACGGATTATCCCATGATCGAGACGGCATGGACTGGACGTTTCATGGAGATGCTGCCTTACCGGCTGACCAAAGCCCAGCAAAAGGTGTGGGAAGAAATCAAAAGCGACCTTACCAGCGGCAAATGCATGAACCGTCTCATTCAGGGTGATGTGGGCTCAGGAAAAACGATCCTGGCATTTCTGGCATTGCTGCTTACCGTGACCAACGGCTATCAGGGGGCATTGATGGCGCCTACGGAAATTTTGGCATCTCAGCACTTTGAACAGCTTGTCTCCATGACGAAAAAGTACGGACTTCCCTTTAAGCCGGCACTGCTTACCGGTTCCTTAGGCGCCGGAGCCAGGCGGGAGATCTACCGCCAGATAGAATCCGGCGAGGCAAATGTGGTCATCGGGACCCATGCGCTGATCCAGGAAAAGGTGAATTATCAGAAGCTGGGGCTGGTGATCACCGATGAACAGCACCGTTTTGGGGTCAGGCAGCGTGAAATCTTAAATGAAAAAGGTGGACATTCCCATGTGCTGGTCATGAGCGCAACGCCCATTCCGCGTACCCTTGCGATCATCCTTTATGGGGATCTGCATCTGTCCGTGGTGGATGAGCTTCCGGCAGACCGTCTGCCAGTCAAAAACTGTGTGGTGGGAACTTCTTACCGGAAAAAGGCATATGAGTTTATCACTGACCAGGTAAGGCGCGGGCGGCAGGCGTATGTCATCTGTCCTATGGTGGAAGCGGGGGAAGAGGAGACGGAAGGGCTGGAAAACGTGACCGATTATGGAGAAAAGCTGAAAAATACTCTGCCTTCCGATATCTGTGTGGAAATTCTCCATGGCAAAATGAAGGCGCCTGATAAGAAAAGGGTCATGGATGCGTTTGCCGCCGGACATATCCACGTACTGGTCTCCACCACCGTCATAGAGGTGGGGATCAATGTGCCCAATGCAACGGTGATGATGGTAGAAAATGCAGAGCGGTTTGGTCTTGCCCAGCTTCACCAGCTCCGGGGAAGGATCGGCAGAGGAAAAGAGCAGTCCTATTGCATTTTCATAAACGGTTCCGGCAGAGAAGATACAAACAAAAGACTTTCCATCCTGAACAAGTCCAATGACGGTTTTTTTATCGCCCAGGAGGATTTAAAGCTCCGGGGACCGGGAGATCTGTTCGGCATACGCCAAAGCGGGGTGATGGACTTTAAAATAGCCGATATTTATCAGGATTCCTCCCTGCTTTCAGGGGTCAGCATGACGGTGGACGCGCTGCTTGGGGAGGATCCGGAATTGGAACGTCCACAGCACGCAGGCATTAAGAATTACTTAGAAGAAAATACTGGGAATTTTGTTGACTTTAGGTCAATCTGAAAGTAAGATATAAACGTTGAGAAAAGAAAGGAAACGGAAAAGTGGATAAGAAAATTGCAATCGTTACAGATTCAAACAGCGGGATCACACAGGCACAGGCAAAGGAATACGGCGTGACTGTCCTGCCCATGCCATTTATGATCAACGAAGAAACCTTTTATGAAGACATTAACTTAAGCCAGGTGGAATTTTATGAACGGTTAGAAAGCGGCGTCAATGTGGTGACCAGCCAGCCTTCACCGGAATCCGTTCTGGAGCTCTGGGAAGGGCTTTTAAAGGAGTACGATGAGATCGTACATATTCCTATGAGCAGCGGTCTGTCCGGTTCCTGCCAGAGTGCAATGATGCTGGCGGAGGATTTTGAAGGCAGGGTGCAGGTAGTCAACAACCAGCGGATCTCCGTAACCCAGAGGCAGTCCGTGCTGGATGCCAAAATGCTTGCAGACCGAGGGATGGATGCGGCGCAGATCAAAGCCTTCCTTGAAAAAGACAAGTTTAATTCCAGTATTTATATTATGCTGGATACTTTATATTATCTGAAAAAGGGCGGAAGGATCACTCCCGCAGCAGCAGCCATCGGAACCATGCTGAAGCTAAAGCCGGTTTTGCAGATCCAGGGCGAAAAGCTGGATGCGTTTGCCAAGGCAAGGACTGCAAACCAGGGAAAATCCATCATGATGACTGCAATCAGAAATGACATGGAAACACGCCTGGGCGGGGCTGCAGCCGACAATATCTGGCTGCAGGTTGCCCACACCAAAAATCTGGATGCGGCAGGGCAGCTTGTGGAAGAATTAAGGGAAGAATTTCCCGGATTCGATATCGTATGCAACCCTCTTTCTTTGAGTGTGGCTTGCCATATCGGTCCCGGGTCACTGGCGATCGCATGTTGTAAAAAAGTGAAATAGTGAGGTATATGAATGGCAAAAGCGGCAGTATATGATGCGTCCAGCATCACAGTTCTTGAAGGGCTCGAGGCAGTCAGGCGAAGACCCGGCATGTATATTGGCAGCGTTTCCACAAAGGGTCTGAACCATCTGATCTACGAGATCGTGGACAATGCAGTGGACGAGCATCTGGCAGGCTACTGTGATAAAATATGGGTGACTCTGGAAGCGGACGGATCTGCTACGGTGACAGACAATGGGCGGGGAATCCCGGTAGGCATGCATGAAAAAGGAGTCAGCGCGGAACGTCTGGTTTTTACCACCCTTCATGCAGGAGGCAAATTTGACGATTCCGCCTATAAGACCAGCGGCGGATTGCATGGCGTGGGTTCTTCCGTGGTCAACGCACTGTCCACTTATCTGACGGTGCGGGTGAAAAACGGCGGGAATATTTACGAAGACAGATATGAAAGAGGGATCCCCGCCATAGAATTAAAGGACGGGCTTCTTCCGGTAGTGGGCAAGGCGAAGGGCAGTGGAACTACCATTAATTTTCTGCCTGATGACACGATCTTTGACAAGACACGCTTTAAGGAAGATGACGTGAAAAGCCGGATGCATGAGACTGCTTACTTAAATCCCCAGCTTACCATTATTTTTGAAGATAAGCGGAAAGCAGAACCGGAGCATATTGAATACCATGAGCCGGACGGGCTGGTGGGCTTTGTGAAGGATATGAACAAGTCTACGGAGGCAGTCTGCGATGTGATCTATTTCAAAGGGGAAAGCGAAGGGATTTCCGTAGAAGGGGCTTTCCAGTATATTAACGAGTTCCATGAAAATGTGCTGGGCTTTTGTAACAATATCTATAATGCGGAGGGCGGAACCCACTTAACCGGGTTTAAGAGCGCGTTTACCAATATCATCAATACTTATGCGAGAGAGCTGAATATTTTAAAGGAAAAGGATGCAAACTTTACCGGCGCGGATGTGCGCAACGGCATGACAGCCGTGATCTCCATCAAGCACCCGGATCCAAGGTTTGAGGGACAGACCAAGACCAAGCTGGATAATCAGGATGCGGCAAAAGTGGTTTCCAAGGTTACGGGGGATGAACTGATCCGCTATTTTGACCGGAATCTGGAAACGTTGAAAAACGTCATTGGCTGTGCGGAAAAAGCAGCCAAGATCCGCAAGACTGAAGAAAAAGCAAAGACCAATATGCTGACCAAGCAGAAGTTTTCCTTTGATTCCAACGGAAAGCTTGCCAATTGCGAGTCCAAGGATGCTTCCAAATGCGAGATCTTTATCGTGGAGGGGGATTCCGCCGGAGGCAGCGCCAAAACTGCCAGAAACCGGGCATATCAGGCGATCCTTCCCATCAGGGGCAAGATTTTGAATGTGGAAAAGGCAAGTATCGATAAGGTGCTTGCCAATGCGGAGATCAAAACCATGATCAATGCCTTTGGATGCGGTTTTTCCGAAGGCTACGGCAATGATTTTGATATCAGCAAGCTGCGTTATGACAAGATCATCATCATGGCAGATGCGGATGTGGACGGAGCCCATATCTCCACCCTTTTACTGACTTTGTTTTACCGCTTTATGCCGGAGCTTATTTATGAAGGGCATGTATATATTGCCATGCCGCCTCTTTATAAGGCAATGCCAAGCAAAGGGGAAGAAGAGTATCTGTACGATGACAAGGCATTAGAGCGGTACCGTAAGCGGCACAAGGGTCCCTTTACTCTGCAAAGATATAAAGGTTTAGGCGAGATGGATGCCCAGCAGCTTTGGGATACCACCTTAAATCCTGAGACGAGGATCTTAAAGCTGGTGGAGATCGAAGATGCAAGAATGGCTTCCGAGGTGACGGAATTGCTGATGGGAACAGAAGTTCCGCCGAGAAAAGCATTTATTTACGAGCATGCCACGGACGCAGAGCTGGATGTGTGATGAGTAGAAAGGATCGAAGCATTAATGGAAGAAAAGATTATTAAAACCGAGTATTCTGATGTCATGCAGAAGTCTTTTATAGATTATGCCATGAGCGTCATCATTGCCAGAGCGCTGCCGGATGCCAGAGACGGCTTAAAGCCGGTCCAGAGGCGTGTGCTGTATGACATGCATGAGCTGGGCATTAAGTATGATAAGCCGTACCGTAAAAGCGCGCGTATCGTGGGAGATACCATGGGTAAATACCATCCCCACGGAGACAGCTCCATTTATGATTCCCTGGTGGTCATGACGCAGGAATTTAAGAAAGGTCTTCCGCTGGTTGACGGTCATGGAAACTTTGGCAATATTGAGGGCGACGGCGCTGCAGCCATGCGTTATACGGAGGCCAGGCTCCAGAAGGTCACTCAGGAAGCATTCCTTTCCGATCTGGATAAGGATGTGGTGGATTTCATTCCCAATTTTGACGAAACGGAAAAGGAGCCCTCCGTGCTTCCGGTCAAGTTTCCCAACCTGCTGGTCAATGGTTCCGAGGGCATTGCGGTGGGCATGGCTACCAGCATACCGCCCCACAACTTAGGGGAAGTGATCGATGCAGTCAAAGCCTATATGCTGGATGAGTCCGTTACCACGGAAGAACTAATGCGTTATATGAAGGGACCGGATTTCCCTACCGGCGGCATTGTGATCAATAAGGATGATCTTCTGGAGATTTATGAGACCGGTGTGGGAAAGATCAAGATCCGGGGAAAGGTGGATATTGAAAAGGGCAAGGCGGGAAAGACCAATGTGGTGATCAGCCAGATCCCTTACACCATGATCGGTGTCAATATCTCCAAATTCCTGATGGATGTGGCTGCTCTTTCCGAGACCAAAAAGACGCAGGATATAGTGGATATTTCCAACCAGTCCTCCAAGGAAGGGATCCGTATTGTTATAGAGCTTCGAAAAGACGCGGACGTGGATAATTTCATCAACATGTTGTACAAGAAGACTCGTCTGGAGGACACCTTCGGCGTAAATATGCTTGCCATTGCTGACGGCAGACCGGAGATCATGGGGCTTAAGCAGATCATTAAGCATAACGTTGACTTCCAGTTTCAGGTAGCTACCCGCAAATATACCACTTTGCTGGAAAAGGAAAGGGAGCGCAAGGAGATTCAGGAAGGGCTGATCAAGGCCTGCAATGTGATCGACCTTGTGATAGAGATCCTGCGCGGCTCCAAGGACCGTGCCATGGCAAAGGCATGTCTGGTGGAAGGGAAGGTTACCGGGATCAAGTTCCGTTCCAAGGAATCCAAGATCATGGCAGCCCAGCTTTGTTTCACGGAAAAGCAGGCCAATGCCATTTTGGAGATGCGTCTGTACAAATTGATCGGACTGGAGCTGGAAGCGCTGATCAATGAGCACGAGGAGACGTTGGCAAATATCTACCGTTACGAGGACATTCTTGACCGGCGGGATTCCATGGCACAGGTGATCATCAATGAGCTGGAACAGCTCCGCAGCGAATTTTCCGTTTCCAGAAAGACGGTGATCGAAAATGCGGCGGAGGCTGTGTACGTGGAGAAGAAAGCGGAAGAGATGGAAGTGGTATTTTTGATGGACCGTTTTGGTTATGCCAGAATCATCGACCTTCCTGCTTACGAAAGAAATAAAGAAGCGGCAGACGCCGAAAACCGTTTTGTGTTTATCTGCAAAAATACCGGCAGGATCTGCCTGTTTACCAATACCGGGCAGCTCCACACGGTCAAGGTCATGGATATTCCCTTTGGAAAATTCCGTGACAAAGGCGTACCGGTAGATAATATCAGCAATTTTAACGGAGAAAAGGAGCGCATTGTTACAGCGGAAAGCCAGACCAGCCTTAACCTGTACCGGATGATCTTTGTGACGAAGCAGGCTATGATGAAAATCGTGGACGGCGGGGAATTTGATGTGGCAAAAAGGACTGTTGCCGCCA
>ERZ808054.1883-NODE-1883-length-10235-cov-11.285489_pt1 | contig 10235 bp, 15 predicted proteins | sample MGYA00380201_ERZ808054 | MGnify/ENA primary metagenome ERZ808054 (study PRJEB31490, sample SAMN06133419) | mouse gut metagenome | isolation source: Z5_2 | host: mice | place: China: Chengdu | collected 2015-05 ... | reverse complement strand
TTCTTTCTGTCCCGTTCGTTTCTGAATAATTCTTCTGAATTTTCAGGGTTGCATTGCTGTTCATTTGTCAAGGTTCTCATTGCCAATCGGCAATTTATCAGGCAATCATAGGAGATTACCAACGGAGAAGGAGGGATTTGAACCCTCGCGCCGCTATTAACGACCTACTCCCTTTCCAGGGGAGCCCCTTCAGCCTCTTGGGTACTTCTCCAAATCAAGCTGACTTTCTTCTTTCATATTGGACTGTGAGTCAGTCCGCGGAGAAGGTATCTCCAGCGGAGAGGGTGGGATTCGAACCCACGCGCCCTTTCGGACAAACGGTTTTCAAGACCGCCTCGTTATGACCACTTCGATACCTCTCCATGCCGCGCGCCTCTTGATCAGCGCAAGGATTATTCTAGCAAATACATTTATCCCTGTCAACACTTTTTTTCATTTTTTTTAGAATGACATGTCAGACCAGTTTGCGCGCCTTCCGCCCCACGTGCACACAGCGCTGGAAAAAGAAAAATAAGGGTGTCATGGAGCATATAAACTACCTCCATTGACACCCTGCTTCTCGTAAAAGGTTTGTTTTTAAACTGTAGCCTCCAAAGTTCTTGCCGGCGTTTCATCTTTGGCTTTCCAGAACATTTCTCTGAACTTACCTGAAAGCTTGCAAAGCTTATCGTATAAGTCATATGTAATCTCAGTCTCAGGAGCAACTTCCATATATGAAACCATCATCTTTACAAGCATATAGCTATCGATGAAAGCCGCCTTCACGACCATTGATACTATAAGCGCCAGTAAAAAAGCTACCAGATCTGACCAACCCAGGAGTGCAAATATACCTCCAATCAGGATAAACGGAACAATCCATGCCACAAAAGTTGCAACAATCACAATCAAAGATGTGATAGCAGCTCCAACTGCAAGCTTCAGCCATACGAATTTCATGGTTTTGAAATAGATGTCTTTTACACTCATTGCTTTCCCCCATTCTCCCTCATTCCTATCTCAGAATCAGTTCTGCATGTTAGAAAATAACAAATGAGCCTTGGAATCTACCATTTGAAATGTGCAATTATCGCAACTTGAGATTTCTATTGCGCATATATTTTATGCTTAATCTCATCAATGATCTTAGAAATTGTATCTAATGTATCTATTATGGACTCCATTCTTATCTTTTCTTCATCATCGATGATGCCATCTTTCATAATATCAACAAGTTCTTTTGATATGTTATCCATATCCTGCGCCGACCCCAAAAATTTAAGTACAATCCGATCCAGGCTCTCATTATTATTCAATTGAAAATTATCCTTTAACAAATAATCCGTTGACACTGCAAAAAAGTCACTGATTGCAATAACTTTATCCGTTTCTGGCAGAGTCGTTCCAAGTTCCCACTTTGAAACAGCCTGTCGGCTTACATTGAGTTTTTCCGCTAACACCTCTTGTGAATATCCATACTGTGTCCTTAATTTTAGCAATTTCTCCGCAAAGTTCATTGTGCCTTACCTCCCATCCGGATTATATTTTATCGCAGGATAGAAATCAACCATTTGCGGTGGCAATGTCGCAACTTCAGGTTGCTCCTTCTGCATTTCTTCTTTTATCCCGTTTTTTGTTCTATCGCCTGTGCACTCTCCATGCGTTCTCGAAGCAGCAACATCTTCTTGTCAATCTTGTAAATGGCTTTGGCACACTCTCTCAAATCTTTTTCAAACTCGTTCTTTCCGTAATTTCCCTTTTTATATACAAAATGATGCTCTACCACTGCCCAAAAGTTCATTGCCTGTGTTCTGATCTGTATCTCAACCTTTTTCTTTAAAGTATCTTTTACTGGAACCAGCACGATTACATGCAGACTCTGATAACCGCTCGCCTTAGGCTTTTTCACATAGTCTTTCGTCTTGACAATTTCAACTTCATCATCTTCTTTTAGGATTTCTACCAGCTTATAAATATCATCCAAAAAATTACATACGACTCTTACTCCTGAAATATCATTTAGGTGCTCCTGTGCCGTCTCTTTCTCTACATGATACTTTTTCTTGAGCATTTTATTTAAGCAGCTTTCCGGCGTTTTGATCCGAAAGGTAATCTGACTGATGAATGTCCTGCCAAGCCGCCTTGAATAATCATCATTGATTTTCGCCAGCTTCTGCTCCGTTCTTTGGCACGCTTCCTTATAAGGAACCAAAAAAGAATCTTCTCCCATCTGCTTTAAAAATCCTTGATATTGTTCTTCCGTCGTGTCCATATTCTGCCATTTCCTTCCATACTCATACTCCCTATTATTTTAGGCTCTGAATACCATTATTATGTGAAAGATGTGCAGAATATACCAAATAGTTAATTTTATATCTTTATCAGTTTTTGACGCTCAACGCAAAATATCCCACTCCCGTATTAAACAACATACTATACTGTGGGTATTCAATTCCAAAATCCTGACTGAGCTGATCTGTACTCAAAATATTAACCTTTTCAAGCTTATTCACTTCCAAAGAGTTATAGTAAGAACCCACGCGCTTCAAAAACTGCTGGGCAATCAGGCTTCCTGCATCTACTACCACCTTACTAACCTTCGTAAGCTGCTTGCCTAAAAGCTGATTAATAATATGTAGAAGCAATTTTTCTTCCATCACAAAAAAAACATGGGTTTTCTTATTCTCTTCATTGCGGTACGCCAGACGATAACACATTCTTTTGCCAAAGTCCTCCCCCGCATAATGTTCACTGATGACCTGTGCCTCAAGCCCCAACAGCTCTTTTATAACCTTGGACACCGCCTCCTCCAAAACAGACAGCTCCTCTGTCCTTTCATACTTCCATTTATTTGAAATTCTTCCTGTAATCGCGTGGTCTTCCAGCATAATATGTCCCGTCAGCCATCCAATACAGATTCCCAAAAAGTGCTGGACGGATTCCACCGAATAGTCAGACTCAACCATATCCTTTTCAAGCGCTGGGAGTGTCTTCTCTTTCAAATCATCATGAACACGTTTATGCACTGCATATCCACTGTAATTGATGGACTGCATATATGCTTCTTCGTCGGCAAAGTGTCTTAGTGTATAATTTTTAAAATACTTTATTCCTTCCGCGCAGACCCACTGTCTGCCTTTTTCGTCCTCCTCATCATAATTGACCATCTTATTTACGATTGAAAAAAGTCTCTGATGGGCTTTGTCTACCGATTCTACCCCAATGTTGAAACGATCATGCCACTGTATCTTTGTCGTCATGCCCCTTCTCCTTTACCTTTCCAAAAAATTTTCTACAATCGAAATGTCTTCAGGCGTTGTTATTTTCACGTTTTCGTAAGACCCAAGTACCAATTTAACCGGATGACCCGTCAGTGTTTCCACCACCATTGCATCATCGGTAACGGTAACCCCCTCTTCTTGTAATTTTGTCTCCTGCTGAATCAATTTGTGATAAGCATCCCTTATCAAACTATAATTGAATACCTGCGGCGTCTGTACCATCCATACCAGACTTCGGTTGGGCGTCGATACAATATTCCCTGCTTCATCTGCAATCTTAATCGTGTCTTTTACAGGCATCCCCACTGCACATGCCCCATGTTCCTTTACACACGACAAAGCTCTTTCCAAAATTTCGGCTGTGACCATGGGTCTCGCCCCATCGTGGATAAACACATACCCACACTCCTTTACACAGTCAAGCCCCAACGCCACCGAATTGTAACGCTCTTTTCCGCCTTCCACAATTCGGCTCACCTTATCAAATCCATATTTTTCAACAATCTCTTTTTGACAATAGGTCTTGTCCCCGTGAGAAACTACCAATATGATTTCATCTATAAAGCTCTCCTGAAATGTTTTCAGCGCATAATAAACAACTGGTCTTCCTTTCACCAGCATATATTGCTTTTTTGTACTGCTTCCCATTCGTTTGCCGCTGCCTGCCGCCAGTATGACTGCAGCAGTACGCACTTTTTCTGAAACGCACATGCATTTATCCCCACAATCAGCCCGGCACTCTTTCGCCAAGCTTTAAATTCGGCACCGCATTTAAATCAAAACCATGGCGCACACCTTTTTGATATTCATAATAAGCCGCCGTACCTATCATGGCTGCATTGTCTGTGCAGTATACCGGCGACGGATGATAAAATGCAATATTTTCTGCTGTACAGACCTCCTCAAATGCTGCTCTAAGCCCACTGTTGGATGCCACGCCTCCTGCTATGGCAAACTTTTTACATCCATAGCTCCTGACAGCCTCCACGGAATGTTCCACCAGCACATCAATTACTGCTTTTTGAAAGGATGCAGCTACATCTGCCGTATTGATTTCCTCCCCTTTCATCTGACAGGAATTCAGGTAATTCAACACCGCTGATTTCAGACCGCTAAAACTAAAATCATACTGTGCATCTCCCACCTTTGCCCTTGGAAAAGCAATCGCACTAGGATTACCCTCTTTTGAAACCTTATCAATCTTAGGTCCTCCCGGATATCCAAGACCAATGGCACGAGCAACCTTGTCAAATGCCTCCCCTGCCGCGTCATCTCTGGTCCTGCCGATGATCTCATATGCTCCGTAGTCCTTCACCGCCACTAAATGAGAATGACCTCCCGATACCACCAGACATATAAAAGGCGGTTCTAGTTCTTTATTTTCTATGTAATTCGCGCTGATATGCCCCTCTATATGATGTACGCCCACAAGGGGAATTCCTGAAGCAAAGCTGATTGCCTTTGCCGCCGATACGCCTACAAGCAATGCCCCTACAAGTCCAGGACCATAAGTAACAGCAATCGCACTCATCTGAGATAGTTCTTTTTCTGCGTCTTTAAGCGCCTGCCCGATTACTTGATTGATTTTCTCTATATGCTTACGAGAAGCAATTTCTGGCACTACTCCGCCATATTCCGTGTGCAGTGCAATCTGGGAATAAATGACATTTGATAGCACTTCCCTTCCGTTTTTTACCACTGCTGCTGCCGTTTCATCACAGGAACTCTCAATTGCCAGTATATAAACATCCTTTTCCATTTTTCCTCCATTTACGAAGCTTTTCAATGCTGAATCTATTCTACTGCTCTTCTTCCTCCATAGTCCAGCCATAAATCTTCCAATGCCCCTGTGCGTCCTTCCGCAAAAGAAAGATTTCCTTTGAAGATGCAAGTTTTGTGCCTTTTCGCAATGTAAACGTACATCTCATCTGTGCCCAGCTATAACCATCCTGTGTAAATGATTCCACATCTACGCTGGAAGCAGGGGCAAAACTGGAAATAACCACGCCTTCCTCCAGAAACTTATTGGTATCCCATTTCAGATTCTCGATGTATTGCTTTTCTGTATTATTGGCGAGCAGTTCCTCATCATACAATTTCCTTACCTGCATTGCCAGATCTGTAAACTCCTCCTCTGTATAATCGCCTCCGTACAAGCACTGCGCAATTTCACAGAAATATTTCACCACTTCCCTTGGCGTAGGGGGATAATTTTTGTCCAGATTGCGAAGCAGCAATTCCTGGGCTTCGCTGATCTTTACACCATCCCCTGAATCCTGTTTGGACTTTTTGTTAGAAAGATAATAAAAATAGCCAAGCACCAGACACACTAATATAATACCAATAATCACAACTTTCACACCTGTTTGTTTCTTCATTCTGGTTTTCTCCTTCTCCCATTTATACATTCATTATTCTTTGGATTCTTCATCTTCAAATACAAGTTCTATGGTCTTTCCGTCCTTGCAGGTCTCTGCTCTCGAAAAAATCTTTCTTACTGCTGGAAGATATTCTTCTGGTCTGTTTAAGGATGGACTATAATGCGTCAGCCAAAGTCTTGAAACCTCTGCCCGCTTGGCAAGCTCTGCCGCCTCATAAAATGTCATATGCTTATTTTCTTTTGCCTTTGCTTTCTTATCCGGCTCCCCATACATCCCTTCGCAGATAAAGAGATCGGCTCCTGCCGCATGCCTCACGATTCCCTCTGTAGGTCTGGTATCGGTGCAGTAAGTCACCTTAAGCCCCCTTCTCGCTTCCCCCAGAACCATTTCCGGCACAAGTGTCATTTCGCCCGTGTCTATGGTTTCTCCATGTTGTAAGCGATTCCAGTATTTCTTCTCAATCCCCAAAGCAACAGCCTTGTCAGCTTGGAATTTACCAATTCGGTCAATAGAAAGGGTATAACCATAGCAGGGAACATTGTGATTCACCTTAAAAGCTTCTATCTTAAATCCATCAAAACGTATCGTATGTTCTGCATCCTGTAATTCAAGACAGTCTACCACAAAGGGCAGCTCAGGTGCAATCACCCGCAGAGAAGCAACCACTCTTGAAAGTCCTTTTGGTCCCACTAAAAGAAGCGGCTCTGTCCGTTCTGCGTTTCCCATGGTGAGAAGCATTCCCGGCAGTCCGCTGATATGGTCTGCATGAAAGTGGGTGAAGCAGATCACGTCAATCGGCTTAGGGCTCCACCCCTTTTCCTTCATGGCGATCTGCGTTCCTTCCCCACAATCGATCAATATACTTTGTCCGTTATATCTGGCCATCATGGATGTCAGCCACCTGTAAGGGAGCGGCATCATTCCTCCTGTCCCTAATAAGCAGATATCCAGCATCTTTCCTCCAAACTGAATATTGACCCTCCCGGCCAATTCTAAAATGAGGCGATTTTAAATCAGTTCCACTGCCTCCTCTTCTTCCACCGGAATGGCAAATTCTTTAATCATTTTATCATAACATTCCTCGCACAAGTCAAAGGAATGTCTGCTTCCGTCTTTGTTGCTAAAATAGCCAAATTGAATATTTCCGCTAAAACATCCTTCCTTGATAATTCCGTTTTTAACATTTAATTCTTTTTTGCACTGATTGCAAATAACAGTTGAAAGTTCCTTTTTATTCTTATCTAAATAAATCCGCATGGTCTTATCCTCCTTTGGTATCCTCTAAGTACCATTATACATAAAAGAGAACTGAGGAACAGTGGTAATTCTTCCATGCCCTTCCTATCTTTTCCACATGATCAGTGCGTCTTCATCCGGCTTGTCATAGAAGTGCGGTCTGATCCCCTCCCCCTTAAAGCCAAGCCGCTCATAGAGCCTGATTGCCGGCTGATTGCTGACCCGAACCTCCAAAGTACAATCCCCGATTCCGGCTTTGACAGCCTCCTCTAACATATATTCCATCATCTTTAAGGCAATGCCTCTTCTTCTGTAAGAAGGCGCCACCACCACATTGGTGATTTCCCCATCGCCTGCAATGTTTCTGATTCCGCAGCAGCCTGCGATTTCTCCGTCCAATTCTGCCACATAATAATAGGCGTAATCCGCTTCCACCATTTCCAGAAAATCCTTTGCCGACCACGGCATGGAAAATACTTCGCTTTCGATTTTGCTGACGATTTCCACATCATCCGCTTTCATTTCCCTGATCAGCAACACTTTTCTGCCTTCTCCCTTTCAGCCTGCGATAATCTTAAGTATTCCGGCGCATGGTCCTTTGCCGCCACATAGTTTCCTTCTTTAAAATATTGAATGGCAAGAAAAGCGAACGCCGCCGCCCGCTGCCTGTTCATATGAGCAGGTGCAAACCCATAGGGAACATGCATAAGTTCCGCAAGACGCTTTGCAAAAACAGGCACCCCGTCCCCAAAAAAGATGACTTCCCGGTCATACGCATTGCACCTTTCTGCAATTTCCTCAATGGAAACCGCGCACTGGGGCAGGAGCCTTGTCAGTTCGTATAGGGAAGGCTCCTTTTGTGTTTTCTTAAATTCATAGATTCCCGTATAGACCTGATTTCTTCTTGCATCCATAATAGGGCAGATCAGTTTATCGGTGCCATACAGACAGCATGCCATGCCGTCCAATGTGGGTATTTCAATAAGCGGTATTTCAAGCGCAAATCCAAGTCCCTTTGCCGTTGCTGACCCGATTCGAAGCCCCGTAAAGGAGCCCGGTCCCTTTGCAAGCGCAATGGCATCCACCGTCTTTAAGTCAAGATCCACCATTTTCTTAAGCTCATCCAGCATGGGAAGCAAGGTCTGAGAATGGGTCTTTTTGTATTGAACGTTGTATTCTGCGATGAGAATATCATCCTCCACCACTGCCACGGAAGCCACCAGCCCCGAACTGTCGATTGCAATTATCTTCATGTCAGATTATCTTCCTCATTTTCTTTGTATACTGATTTTCCTGTAGTCAAAGCCTTTTTCCAAATCCTTGGAAATCGTGATCCGGGTATACTGTTCCGGTAAGATCTCCTCAATCAAATCCGCCCACTCGATCAGGCAGATTCCCTCTCCATAAAAGCAATCCTCATATCCAATCTCATCCATCTCGGACACATCGCCGATTCGGTAAACATCAAAATGATAAAAGGGACATCTTCCCTCCTCATAGACCTGCAAAATCGTAAACGTAGGACTGTTTACAGGCTCCATAATCTCCAAACCTGCTGCCACGCCTTGTGTAAAGACGGTCTTGCCAACACCCAAGTCGCCAATCAGTGTGTAGATACTTCCAGGCTCTGCTTCCGCTCCGATTTTCCTGCCCAGTTCAAAAGTTTCCTCCGGGCTATGGGTTTCCACAAATATTTCTTCCATCTGTTCCTCTTTCCTTTAGCTGCGGATCTTTACCTTTTTAGGCGGCATATGGGTGGATATCATCTCAATCACGCCAGATGTCTGCACACCTAAATCTTTTTTGGGAAAAATGGAAGCGTTTACCGGAGAAGTATAAAGTATGAGACTCCGTGAAGTAGACACCGCCTTATACATATCCTCCCACTTCTGTCCCTGCATCTCATCGCTCTGGGAAACCGTAACTCCCTCTTCTGTCATTTTGTAATGAAGGGGCGTTTTAAAAGCTGGATTTGCCAGATACTGCTGTTTGGATTTGAGAAAAAGGGTCCAGGGCAGATAGGCAAGTATGATGATCCCCGCAATCAGAACGAGTACACCTGCCCCCATAAAGTAAGCCACCACCATAAGCGCTCCTGCTGCCGCACCAATCAGTCCTGATGCGCTGGTATAAGTGTGATGCAGCATATAATCATAGAGGACTGCCGGTGTTATTGTTACGTCAAATTCTATTTCCATAAGTAATTCCTTCCACTGACTCAAAGAGCACCTACGCGGCAGGTGCTCTCTACTCCTCTTTATTATACTAGAAATATGATAAAGTGCAATATGAAAAATTTTGGCGGTTACAGTTTGGACTGTTGTATTAACCATTATCTATAAGCGAATATCTACGTGTGTGTAAAAAATAGTCTGTGGAACTGCTCCTGCCGTCTCTTTATCGTCCTCGTTGTTCACTGTACTTTCTGGCGTTTCGCCTGCTTTTGGAGAAGTTTGTGTTGTCTTGCCGTCTCCATCTTCGGTCTTTTTATCAGATTCATTTGCCTGTGTCTGCTGATCTTTCTGGGCTGCCTCTTCCAACGTCCGGTTTGCATCTGCCAGGGTGTTCATCTGTGAGGTTTGTGCTTCCTGCGCTTTGCTCTTTGCTTCGGCAAGTTCTGCCTCTTTTGACGCTATTCCTGTGCTGCCGCCTCTGCCCTTATCCAGCTTTATTTCTGCCTCCAAAACGCCGGCTCTGCCTTCCATTTTCGTTGCAGCACTGCCCTGTGCTTTTGCCTGGTTCACAGAAGAATCCGCTGAAATCATTGCCTGCATGCTTGCAGTTGACAATCCTGCCCCTTTTGCCCCTGATTTGGCAGCACCGCTCTTACGGCTGCCGCCGGTCGCCTCTTCCGCAGATGAATCTTTTGACTGCTGCTCTCTTTTCTGCTCGATTTGATGCTGCCTTAACTGCTGTTGCAGATTCGCGATCTCCTGCTGGATCTCCTGTCTTTTTTTCATCTTCTCCTCCGGCGTCATCTTATCGTCTGCCGAAAGGTCTTTCAGCTTCTTCTGCGCATTTGCAATCTGATTCTGAATATTTCTGCTGACAGGATCTGTCTGCATATTCCCTGCCGGTTTACTTGCTCCCTGAAACGCCGTTCCGTTTACATTTCCAATTGTCATCATGATTTTGGTCTCCTTTCCAAGTCAAATATCCATGTCCTTCGGGCAAACACATCCTTTGCCCATCTTCCTCTATTATTTCGGAGCCTCTTTTTTCAATCTGAACCGATTTGCCGTGAGCAGCCTGTTTTCCGCTGTAGACCATCCTCTTCTAACATCAGCATGATGCTATCAGCATGATGCTATCAGCATGATGCTATCAGCATGATGCTATCAGCATGATGCTATCAGCA
>ERZ808054.1881-NODE-1881-length-10241-cov-2.985734_pt1 | contig 10241 bp, 9 predicted proteins | sample MGYA00380201_ERZ808054 | MGnify/ENA primary metagenome ERZ808054 (study PRJEB31490, sample SAMN06133419) | mouse gut metagenome | isolation source: Z5_2 | host: mice | place: China: Chengdu | collected 2015-05 ... | reverse complement strand
ATCGCGCATGATCTTTGACTGCAACCTGCCCGACTGGGTCTCCACATGATACGAGATGGAAAGCTGCTGGAGCTTGCGCACCAGCGCCTTGCGAAGCCCTGTCTCCACATAGCGCGTCGCCAGGCTCTTGTAAGCGGTGTACAGATAATTCATGGGCACATTGATCATGATGAGCACGCCCTCAAACACTGTGTAGAATACGATATTCCGAACGGTATTGGGATTTCCCGACGTCACGTCGTTGATGATATTTGCCGTCAGGATCGGCAGTACCCACACACAGGCATGCTTGATAAAAAAGCTGACCACCGCCAGCACGAACTTGTGATAATTTCCCTTATACAAAGAGATCAGGATCTTCATCGGATGCCCCTGATATCTCCGATAACATTCGATAAACCAGCTCTCCGTGTCGATGCGCTTTTTCGGCGACATTTTTCTCTCAAAATCTTTCATTGTGTCTCCCTCTCCTCATCCTGTTCAACATTCTCTCTATTTTAGTATACAGCATTAATCTGTGATTTTCTTCCAGAATATTGTGTAAATGCGGATCATTTTTACGTATTTATGCTATAATGTATTTTATGTACACGGACAAAACCGCAGGCACTACGTCCTGCGGTTTTGTCCGAAATGAAGCACGCGCAGCCCTTCCACCTCATCGCACACGGTTTTCTGGCTGCAGGTGCTGCAATCCATATTAAGATCCGTGAAGATGTGGCTGAGCGACTGTGTGATCTGCTCCGCCCTGCCAAGTTTCTGCTCCAGCGCCCGATAGTCGAATTTTTCGTGCGTGACAAAGATCACATTGACATTGCACACCCCGGAAATCTTCTCATACCGCCCAAGGTACATCTGTCCGATATCGCCAAAGCTCATCTTTTTCTCCGCCAGCGCCTTTCTGGCGATGCGCACCGGCTCCCGCTGGCTTACCGGCGAGATGCGCGCCATATATCCCTCCGGGTGGATATGGTAACGCACATAATCGATCTCGCGAAACTTCCGATACTGCGCTTCCTCATCACCCGTTTCTTCCAACTGGACAAATACGATCCGCGCATAGGAACGGTTTGCTTGAATCTGCGCAAGATCGCTTCCGTACAGATACACGCCCCCTAAGGACAGCAGCGGCTGTGTCGTGTAAAAGCAGCCGCTCAGGCCAAGCGTGTTCTGCCCGCCAAGCTCGTATGCCATCTCGCTGGCAAGGATCATGTGATGCTCCCCCACATCCCGCCACACCCTTGACGGCTCTGCAAGCCGCGCGCACTCTGTGGGCGCAAGCCGGTCCAGTTCTGCCGAAATATCCTTTATCATGTCGTCGAAGAGGTTCATATGCGGCTTTCTTTCTTTACTTTATCATAATGCTTCGAAATGACCGGCATGATCTTTGCCGCCGCTTTCATGTCGAGATTGAAAAAATACACCGTAAAAGTCAGTACAAAAAATATTGCTGCCGCGACCACCACGCCCGATAAAAATTTTAATACCATCATACCTACTCCCTATCCGACAGAGATCATGTTGTTGTAGTCATTGATCAGCGATGAAAGCCCTGCATCAAAGGACGTCAGGGAACATCTGCCTGCCATCTGCGTGATCAGCGTGTCATGGTAGTCGAGTTCTTCCCCGTCCTTCACCTTCTGCAGCACTTCTGTAAGAGAGACTTTCGTGTCCTTGAGATCCCTGATAAAGCTGTCCCACCAGCCATACTTGGAGATTCCCTCCGCAGCGAGCTTTTCCTCATCCTTGTCATACTCCAGCAGCGCATCCACATAGGTGACAAACTCGTCATAGAGCGGCTGGATCTTTTCCAGATCCATATCGAGGATATTATCGTCCCATACGCCCTGCTCATAAAGCTCCGTCTCGATATCGCCTGCGATATCCAATACCCTGTTCATCGCATAGAATACCTCAAGCCCCTCTTCCTTCATCTGTTCGTATGCCTTTTCCTGTCGCTCGGCGGCAACGATATCCAGCTCTGCCATGAACACATCACTGGCATCAACGTACTCCACCAGGGCACCCATCAGCGCCGTGTGGTATTCTTTTGCCTTCTGGTAGTCGTCATCCAGATATGATTTCATATCCGTATAGAGTTCGATCTCATTGAGCGTTGCGATGACTTTGCTCAGCGAAGGATACAGTTTCAGATAGGACTCATCCAGCGCTGTCTTCTCCCCTTTGCCGCTCGCGCCCGCATAGGCATTCTCAACTTCCTTGATGTCGTACTCCGACAAAGAATAACAGTCATAATAATCAGAATCCGCATCCAGCAGCGCAAACTCCTCCTGCTCGATATCCACATAATAGAAATACCGCTCCAGTGAATCACTGACTCTGCCCAGCATGAAATTATTCACTTCGATGTACGAGTTGTAGAGCTCCTGTTCCTGCTCCTCCTGCTCGTCACTGGACAGCTCGCTCTCTGTCTCCGTGCTCTCTGGCGTCTCCGGCGCCGCCGCATTATCATCCGTTTTATCAGCCTTATTACTCTCGATCACATTTTTCGTGATGGTCGAAACCGCTCCCTGACAGGCTGTCACGGAACATGCCATAATCAGTGCAGTCAAAACAATACCCGTTTTTCTTCTCATTCTCTTTTCCCTTTCATTCCTTCCTGTGTTCGTTCCGTCACAAACACTTCTTTAGAATTTACTGCCCTTTCCGTTTTGCGTAACCCGCCGCCCCGAGCGCGCCCATCAACTGCGGATCGACCGGCAAATCCACCACTTTGATCCTGAGCACTTTTTCGATCGCCTGCCTGAGCCCCTCGTTCTTGGCACAGCCGCCTGTCAATGCGATGTGGTCTGTGACCCCCGCTTTCTTTGCCATGACAAAGCACCGCTTCGCGACGGAGAGCTGTATGCCCGCCGCGATCTCCTCCATCGGCTTTCCCTCCCCGACAAGGGACACGACCTCGCTCTCGGCAAACACGGTACACTGCGCGGTGATCGGTATCACGTTTTTCGCCTTTAAGGACAGCTTGGAAAAATCCTCCAGCGACATCTCAAAGGCGTTTGCCATGCTCTCAAAAAAACGCCCTGTACCAGCCGCACACTTGTCGTTCATCGCAAAGTTGAGCACCGTGCCGTCCGTGTCGACAGCAATGCCCTTGACATCCTGTCCGCCGATGTCGATGACCGCACGCACACTGGGATCCGCCATATGTACGCCCATCGCGTGACAACTGATCTCGGATATATTTTCATCGGCAAAAGGCACCTTGTTCCGACCGTAACCGGTACCGACCAGGTACGCCAGCTCCTGTGCCGAGTGCAGTCCCTCCACCTGGGAGACCGCCTCGTTTAACGCCGCCTCCGCGCTCAGCACGGGATTGATGCGGCTCTTGCTGGTGACATGCGCCGCGATCCTGCCATTCTCGTCTATGATCACACATTTTGTGTATGTACTCCCCGCGTCACAACCGCCAAAATACCTCATTTTCATACCTCCTACCAGTTCCTGTCATCATCAAAATCCTCCAGACTCGGGTCCAGCGGCTCCTCGCGGAAAACTGTCCGCATGTATCGGTTGACCTCCATGCGCATGTCCTTCCTCGAACCGTCCTCCGGCTTCATCAGATTGTGGTTCACCCAGATCAGATGGATACCGCGCTTTCTCGCCTCCTCCTCAAACAGCCCGTGATAACCCGACATCGCCTTGCATCCCATGTGGCAGTACATGATCACCACATCCACATCAAAGCTCTCACAGAAGCGCCACAAATCCTCCACGCCAACCTCATAGCCGCCGTTGGAGCGGCTGCGCATGATCATCTTCCCATACAGGTATGCCAGATCTTTCAGCGCCTGCTCCCTGTCCTGCGTGTCGACCATGCGCGTCGAGCAGAGGCTGAGCATATCCACGAGCGCCGCCACACCCCAGCAGTTCTGCAGCCAGACCGTGAAGGCAGTATAGTATGCCGACTGCACGCCCCATGTGATCGCGCGGTGCCTGATTTCCCTGCAGACAAGCTCTTTTTGCTCATACCCCCACTGCACATAGCGGTTCAGCTTCTGCTCGACCTTGCGGAACACCTCGTATCTGCCGCCGGTCGCCTGGTAGACGCAGTAGCGGTAGAGCGCGAGATTCGTCCCGATCATCTGCGGGTATTTCGTGCGGCTGATCTCGAACCAGTCGAGCATGTTCTGCGTCTCGGCATTGAAGAGCTCCATGCTCCTGAAAAAAGCGTTCCAGTCAAAGGTCTCCCCGGTGTGCTTCTCGATAAAGGCGATGCAGTTCTGGATCTCCTCGACTGCATACGGCTCCACGCTCTCATAGGTATGGCGGATCGGCACCGCGAGCTCAAACGTCGGAATACCAAAATACTGTCCCTCGATGCTGTTTCCCATCAGGCTGCCGTCGCATGTCGTGTTGCAGTGCACCGCACACGCCCCGATCCGCGGATAGTCGTCCTCGAGCGCGACGCCAAGCTCCGCAAGCGGCATCGGACAGACATCCGACGGGACACCGTATGTCTGCGCCGCGTCCGTGTAGTGCACGACGCCGTCCTGGACCATCATGGCACAGGTGTACACCGCGGGCACTTCCACCGAAGTCCAGATCAGATTCGGAAACCCGTTCATGATCTCGCTCATCATATTCTCATCAAACAATACCATTTTCTTCCGGAGCTTCCCGTCGTTTCCGCAATTCGGATCCGCCCGGAACATTCTCGTCATGGCTTTGCACATATCAATGACGACGATGCTGAGCGCCGTGTGCGTAATGCGAAGCTGTGTGCCGCGCATCCCCTCTGTGTGCCTGTCGAAAAAATCGGGCACCACCAGGTAATTGACCATCCAGCGATACCGGAAGAACGCTTTTACATTATTCGGCTTTGCGGCGAAACCGATCAGCACGCCCCAGATCCGAAGCCACTGCAGGTAATCGTAGAACGTGTCCCTGACTCCGCGCCACTCACGCCGCTTCTTTGCTTTTCTGCCCGTATAAAACAGGCCAAGCTTCTCGCTCCCCATCTGCTTTCCCATCTGTCTATTCCCACGCCTTTCTTTTATTTTTCTGCAGATCATTCACTTTGGACATCCGGGGATCTATCAATGCCCTCACGAAAGCCCTGCGCCACGGATCTCCTACAGTTTCTTGATCTCCAGACTCTCCACAAACGCCTGAAATCTGGTTCTGAGCTGCCCGGAATTTCCTGTCACATACGGCCTGTCTATGGAGAGCGTAGGCACGCCGAACCTTTCCCGCATATTTTTCGACGCGTAGGCGCGCTCGTACCCCCAGTAATCACAGAACTTCATCTGCTGGTAGATCACGCCGTCCGCATGGTACTCCTGCACTAACTGATGCACATAGTCCTGGCGCTCCGCTACCTTCTCCGCGTTCATATAGCGCGGACATTTTCCCATCTGCAGATAATGCCTGCAAACCTGCGTCAGCACGTCCTCCGCGTCGTTCAGCGCGATCGGCAGGCGTTCCGGAAGCGAACCAAAACAAAAGCGGTCAGCGACAACTCTCGCCCCGGCCTCCTCCATCAGTCTGATCAATCCGGGATCATCGATCTCAGAACCCGCGACAACGACTTTCACCCGAAATGCCGGTCCCGCATCAGGCTCCCTCGTCCGCAGCTCCTCCGCCGTCGATGCGAGCCTGTCGATCAGAAGCGCTTTGGGACAGCAGTAGGAGGCGGTGCACAGGACTGCAAACTCATAGCCTGTGATGCGCGGATTCTCCTCCCTGCGGTACGCCGACATCTCCTGCAGCAGACTGCAGATCTGGTTGTGCTGCTCCACCGCCCTGCGCAGGCTCTCATCGGAAATATCGACGCCGAATTTTTCCTGCAGCGGCGCGAGCACATGCGTCCGCATCTGCCTCACATAATGCCGCAGTGCGGCATCGTCCGATTTCATGGGCGCGTCGCAGTAGGAGACAAAAAATCCTTCTTTTTCAATGCAGTTCAAATGCTCGATATTCTCCACGCACCGGTTCATCTGCGAGCAGGCGTCCGGCGCGATGATGCAGTCGAGGAACTGATAGCCGCCCTCCACCGCGCGCTCCAGTACCGCACGGCAGCACTCGCACAGCAGACTCGACATATAATATGTACCGATATCGATCGAACCGGTCCGCGGCGCCCGAAGCCGCACGGAAAAACACCCCGGCAGGTTCAGAAGCGGCTCCGGTATCAGCGAGCACACGCTCCCGACCGCGTGCAGCCCCTGCGCCGCACCCTCGCGCACCAGGTCGTTATCCGCCTCCTCCAGAAGCTTTTCAAAATAATATAACTGCGATAAATCTCTCATCCTGTCTCCCCATTCTGCCGACAGCCTGCATCCAGAAACCTGTCAGCGCACATTACAGTCCCATCCTGTCGAGAACTTCCCCTGCTCCCCGCACAAGCTCCGTGTCCGCGGGCAGCGCCAATATGCTCTCCCCCTTTAAGTCCGCCTCGGCGAGCCTCTCATCGGAATAGATATAGCTCAGGACAGGGATATCCCCCGTGTCGATCAGCTTCACGGACTCTGCTGACAGGACGCGGTTTACCACAGCGCCCGCCCGCTCATACATCACAAGCTCGTCCGCCACCTTCCTGATCGTCTGGATCACCTGCGTCCCCTTGCGGCTCGAGTCCGTCACCAGCAGCAGGTGCGTCACCTTCTCCATCACGCGGCGGTTGATCTGCTCGATGCCCGCCTCGCCGTCGATCACCACATAGTCAAAATTGTCTGCCAGAAGCTGTATCACCGCCTTCAGATAATTGTTGACCCTGCAGTAGCAGCCTGCGCTCTCCGGGCGTCCCACCGCGATGAACGAAAAACCGCCGCACTCTGTCATGGCATCGTAAATGCGGTACTCTGATTCCGCCAGCAGCTCCAGCGCCGTCCTGGTATCGCCATCCTCCACTGTCGCCACGACTGCCTTCCTGATATCATCGATCGTCTCCTGTACATCGACACCGAGCGCGGTCGACAGACCGACCGCCGGATCCGCGTCGATGGCGAGGATCCGGCTGCCGGGATACCGCTCCACAAGCACCTTCACCATCGCCGCTGCCAGCGAGGTCTTGCCCACACCGCCTTTGCCTGCCACTGCGATCATTTTCGTATTGCCCTGCATTTCTTTCTCCTTTTTGTCCTTTGCGATCTCTGCTGCACCCGCTTTATGACTCCTCGTCGGGGTAACCTTTGCCGTCATATTATGTGTAATGATAATTATCTATTGTACCATGAGCGGCGCGGAAAGTCCACTGGATATTGCACACAAAAACCACCGCCAATGCGGTGGTTTTTGTGCCTGTCCTGATATGATCCGATCGATCTATCACTGCCGGATATCCACATACCCGACCGCGAGTGCGTCCTCGGCAAACTCATACGCGCTGCCGTAAGTGCACAGGTCCAGATACAGATACCCCAGCTCCTCCTCGGGCACGAGCCATGCCATGTGCACGGTCGCCGTCCCGCCTGCCTCCAGATTCGTGATATAATTGTTGTGCCGCTCCCCGCCGTGCACATCATAATACCACATTTCCGCAAAGTGCGCCGCACCCGCGGGCACTGCCTCATCCCACGCCGCACTCCCTTCCGGCGCCCTTCCTTTATACAATGCCATCTGTCCGTCCCGCTCCTCGATCTTCATGAGATTCCCGAAGAACAGGACCTCGTCCAGCGCCCCGCTTCCGGTGTTGGTGTACTCCACCGTGACATAGACGAGCTTCTGCGGCACCTCGCGGCTTTCCACCACTTCGTTCAGGGAATTGATACCGTCCCCGTACCTGACGTAATCGATCCTGACCGGAAGCAGTTTTCCCGACGCGTCCGTCTCCTTCTGTAACTGCGCCTTCCCATCGCTGTCCAGCACAGACTGGTCGAGCAGGCTGATATTGTCGCTGACCTGCACATCGGTCACTTTGATCTCCACATTGCCAAGTCCCATCCAGTCGTCCTCCGGCGATTCTGCATGCGCCGCGGCAAAGGACTCGCCAATCGTATGCGTATTTTCCATCGCAGACCTCGGAATCGACACGCTGGGATTCTGATCGTCAGCCACCTCCCCGCGCGATGACAGATGTTCGCTCCAGTTATACGCGTGCACGGCATCCTGCGCATTTTCATCCGAAACGGGCTCCAGACGGACACCCTCCGCGATCTTCAAGACCTCCTCCTTCGTCACATCCGACGCCGCATACATCTCCATCACATAATGCACATCCGTATACGCCACGTACACGCGCTGGTTAAATGAGACCTCCTCGCCCTCCCCGCCATGCAGCAGGAAATAGACGCCCTCATGACCGCCGACACGGATATTCTCCGACTCCCTGACATCTGTCGTCAGCATCTCAAACTGCGTATCGCCTGTGTCCATCCTGTAAAAAGCGATCGACACACCACCCTTGTACAGATTGTCCGCATAGCTGTACTTGCCGCTCCCTGTGTCCACCATGCCCTCCGGCAGATACGAGACCGCCATCCTGACATCTGGTATATCGAGTCCCTCCTGCGGCTGTCCTCCTGCCGTCGCATCGTCCCTGATCGTGTCACTGCCGTCCGTGCTGATACTGGTATTTACCGCGTACTTCCCCACCGGTTCGGTGCGCATTTTATACAGGATCCCTGCAAACACAGTCGTTCCGAGCAGCATCGCTGCCGCAAGTGCCGCTATGATCGTCTTTTTCGCCATATGTTTTCTTCTCCTTCCCTGTGACACTGTCCTGATCTGTCTGTGCACTTCATCCTCCACCATCTGTCTTAAATCCGCCGGCATCTCAGGAAAATTCTGCCTCAAATCCTCTATTTTCATCTCTCAATCTCCATTTCCGCCCGTTTTACACCGTGAAACAAAGCAAGGAACGCCATGCTCCGCTCAGATCCGGGCACAATACACACCCATTCCATCGGTTAACAGCCTGCCGTCCGCTGCGGCGCCAACTGTCTCACTGCGCATCCGCCAGCTCCTTTCTCATCTTATCCCGCGCCCGCGCAAGACGGTTTTTGACTGCGCTCTCCGTCGTGTCCATGAGTGCCGCGATCTCCCTGACACTGTACCCTTCCATATAATAAAGGGTGACTGTGAGCCGTATCTCTTCCGCAAGATGGCTGAGCGCCTCATACAAGTCCGAGTAGTCCGCCCGCTCTGCGGCCTCCTCCTCCGCGGTATAATCCTCCAGCGGCACCAGTTTCTTCTCCCGCCGCATGATAGCATAGCACTCATTGATCACGATGCGGATCAGCCATGTCTTGGCGTATGCGTCCCTGCGCAACGTCTGGAATGACGCGAACGCCTTCACGATCGCCTCCTGTATGGCATCCGCGCAGTCCGCGTCGCTGCGCAGCAGCGTCTTTGCCACATGGTACATCGCATCCTCCGATGCGATGATCAGATTTCCCAATTGTTCTTTTGTCATAATGTCCTTTCCGCCGGCTTACTTATCATATCATTCACAACACAAAACGATTCGTTTCATCATTCAATGTACACTGATTCTTACCCTTACACTTATTAGATGTATTATGACACTGATCGGTCGCTGTGAAAATAAATTTTGTATGGAAATATCATGAAAAGAACATGCACAAATTTATTTGAGCTTTCCCCTGAAATATGTTATGATGTGATACAAAGAAAACACGTAAGGATCTACCAGCCAAAGGAGAGCGATATGGACAGAAAAGCAGTTGCAAGGGAAACCTTGAAGATCATGGAACAGGGATATTACGAATACGAAGGAAAAAGGATCGACATTCGATCGGACATGGACGCGTCCATACGCGGCAGCGTCCTGATCACCCCCGCTCAGGGTGCAGAACTTTTGGAAAAATACAGCCAAAAAAGCAGCTCCGGCATACCGGACGAACGCGTGGAGAATCTCTCCACTGTCGATGCGATCCGTAAGCTCGCAAGGGAGGGCAAAAACAGCATCGGTGTCCTGAACTTTGCAAGCGCCAAAAATCCCGGGGGCGGTTTCATCAACGGCGCGATGGCGCAGGAGGAGAGCCTCGCGGCATCAGGCACCCTGTACAGGACGCTGACAGCGCACGAGGAGTACTATCGGAGCAACCGCGCACAGACCTCCATGATGTACACCGACCACGCGATCTACTCCCCTGACGTGACCTTCTTCCGATCCGGCAATTTTCAACTGGTGGAAACGCCCGTCAAGGCATCTGTGCTGACACTGCCCGCAGTCAATATGGGGCAGGTTCTCTTAAAAGGCGAAGATACCGCCGAGGCAGCGCGCGTCATGCGGCGGCGCATGGCGCTGGCACTGG
>ERZ808054.1880-NODE-1880-length-10241-cov-4.636856_pt1 | contig 10241 bp, 9 predicted proteins | sample MGYA00380201_ERZ808054 | MGnify/ENA primary metagenome ERZ808054 (study PRJEB31490, sample SAMN06133419) | mouse gut metagenome | isolation source: Z5_2 | host: mice | place: China: Chengdu | collected 2015-05 ... | reverse complement strand
GCCTCCTTCATTTGGCACAAATCTCCCACAAACTGTGACGCACATCTGACGGAAAGCATTTTTCAAACACGCTCTAGAGGGCAAATCATATCAGAAAATCGCATCCTGCTTTCGTTTCAATTATACAAGATCATTATAGCATATGGATAGATAGTGTTCAATCAGAACAGGGGAGAACTTGTTGTGATTGAAAAAGCAAAATAGGAATGATATAATAAGAAAAAATAAATCTAAGATAGAAATATGTAACAGAAAGAGGTGTTTTTCATGACTGCATTAAGACAGAGTGCAATGAGAGAATTAGAGAAGTTACCAGAAGATAAAATAAGTTTTGTATTACAGATCATGCAGGGAGTGAATGGTCTGTATAATGATAATCAGTCAGAAAAGAAAAATGCATTCGAAAGATTAGAGCAATTACGCAGGAAGGGAACTGTTATTGATTATGATGCGGAATTAGCTGAATATAGAGAGGAAAAGTATGGTAAATAGGATTTTGATCGATACAAATGTGTTACTTGATTATATTCTTACAAGAGAACCATTTTATGAGGATGCAAAGAGAATTATTTCTATTTGTGTAGATGGTAAAGTAAAAGGCTGTATTGCTGCTCATTCTATTTCAAATATGTTTTTTATATTAAGGAAGGATTTTAATTCGGATGAACGTAGAGAGGTATTATTAAATCTATGTTCGATATTTGATATTGAAGGAATTGATAAGATTAAGTTAATAGCTGGGCTTCAAAATGAGGAATTTTCAGATTTTGAGGACTGCTTACAAATGCAGTGTGCAAAGTCATATGGAGCGGGATACATTGTGACAAGAAATATAGATGATTATAAGGTATCAGAAACAAAGGCGATACTGCCTAAAGATTATTTAGAGATATTACAGTAAAATTTATATAGAGTAAATACGGGAAGCACCAGAAGATGTATTGATAATCAGATGGTGCTTTTTTTCGTGTGCTTCGGAAAATTTTTCAGTTCCAGCAGCAGAGATTTCTTGTAGTTTCTATCGGTCAGGGGATATGGATGACATAGCGGAGATACTTTCCGGCAGAGCTACGGCAAATGAGCTGACCGTGTGTCTGCCAGCCGGATTTTCGGAAGAAGATACCAGAAGAATATTGGAAAAAGTGATCGCCCAGACGGAATTGCAAACGTATCGACGCGTTTACAAATATGAATATCTGCAGGAATGGCTTCTGGAGTGATATCGACCCTTCACTCCCCCCCAGCCTTCTCCAGCGTAAAGATAAACTCCGTCCCGACGCCCTCAGTGCTGACCACATTGATGTTCTCATTGTGGGACTGGATGATCTCCTTGGTGATGGAAAGCCCGAGACCCGTCCCCTTTTTGTCCTTGCCGCGCGAGAGATCGGTCTTGTAGAAGCGGTTCCAGATCAGGCGGATGCTGTCCTTGGGGATGCCGATGCCGTTATCCTTCACCGAGATCAGCAGTTTGTTTGACTTTTCCACAGTCTCGATCTTGATGGAGGAGTTCTTGTGGCTGAACTTGATGGCGTTGTCCACCAGATTGTAGAGCACCTGCTGGATCTTTACCATGTCCGCGTTCACATACATGGCATCTCCGGTGAGGACCAGCTCGATGGCGATCAGCTTCTCGCGGCATGTTCCCTCGAAGGACATTGCCGTGTTTTTGATGACCTGGTTGATGTCAAAGCTGCTGCGGTCGAGTATCATGCCCTTCGTCGTCAGGTTGTTGAGCGTGAGCAGCGAGTTGGTCAGTTTTGTCAGGCGGTCAGTTTCGTTCATGACGACACCGATATATTTCTCGTGCATCTCGGGAGGGATCGTGCCGTCGAGCATCGCCTCGAGATATCCGCGCATGGAGGTGAGCGGAGAGCGGAAATCGTGGGAGATGTTCGCCACGAGACGCTTCTGGTTGTCCTCGCTCTTTGCCACTTCACTTGCCATGTAAGCGAGGGAGGCGGCGAGATAACCGATCTCATCCTCGCTGTCGACCTGGAATTCATACCTGAAATTGCCGATGGCATACTGCTCTGTCGCGTGCGTGATCTTGCGCAGCGGCAGGTAAACCATCTCGGTGAAAAAGAGCAGGATGATCAGTGACAGCAGAAAGAGGATCACCAGCGTGATATAGGATATGTTCAGCAGCGAGTTGCAGGACGACTGCAGATTCTCCACGGATGCGTGGATGACCACGTACCCTTTCACCTTGTACTTGGAAGTGATCGGTGCGAACGCGGAGATCATCTCCTCGTCGAACATCCCGAAAAAGTTCCCGGTTGTATAAAATGAGTTGCCCGTGATCGTAGGGCTGAAATTGGGGATGGTCGTGGGGTTTTCGATCTCAAGCGGCGAGCTGGAATCCAGCACGATCAGCCCCGACGGATTGACGATCCAGATCGGGGCATCCAGAAAGGTGCCGATCGCCTCGATCTGACGCCACACGGATTCGAGTGTGATCTCGCTATTGTACAGATCCGCAGCGTAGGAGTCTGAGATCAGCAGGGCCTCCTTGTAGAGGGAGTCGGCGCGCTCGCGCTTCATGTGCTCGAGTGTCATGCTTGAAGTGAAAGTCGCGACGACGATAAAACCAAAAAAGGCAAAGATAAAATAAGCCAGTACAAATTTCAAATAAAGTGTTCGCTTCAATGATAAACCCCATTCCTAAGATCATGGTAAAATGCTAATTCCGGACCTCAAATTTGTAGCCGACACTCCAGATCGTTGAGATGCGCCATGCCTCGTGATCCTTGATCTTCTCGCGGAGGCGCTTGATGTGCACGTCAACGGTGCGCGTGTCGCCGATGTAGTCGTAGCCCCAGATCTGGTTCAGCAGCTGATCCCTTGTAAATACATGGTTTGGTGACGCAGCGAGAAAGTACAGCAGCTCCAGCTCTTTGGGGGGCATTTCCACTGTCTTGCCCCTGTAGATGACAGAGTAATTTGTGAGGTTGACTGTGAGGTCAGGGTAGGAGACCTGCTTGGAGTCCGGTGCGGGCTGCGCGGGAGCCGCGGTCTTGTAGCGCCGCAGGACGGCTTTGACGCGCGCCACGAGCTCCTTGGTGTCGAAAGGTTTCTCCAGATAATCGTCGGCGCCAAGCTCCAGCCCGAGCACCTTGTCAAACACCTCGCCCTTTGCGGACAGCATGATGATCGGCGTCTGCGACTTCTGGCGGACTTCGCGGCACACCTGATAACCGTCAATGCCCGGGAGCATCAGGTCGAGAAGGATCAGATCCGGCGAGAAGCCGTTCATCTCCTGCAGCGCGGATTCGCCGTCGTACACGATCTTTGTCTCAAAACATTCTTTTGTCATATACAGAGAGATCAGTTCTGCAATATTTTCATCATCGTCGACAATCAGTATTTTTTGTTTGTTAGCCATTTTCTTTCATCCTTTTATCAGTTTATACACCATGCCCGCCTCGGCAGGCATGGCAATCAATTGCTTACTTGAAATCTGCGATCGTAACGCCGGAATCCCCCTCACCGTACTCGCCAAGGTGGAAGGATTTCACGTAGGAGACGCGCTTCAAGTGCTGGTGCACTGCCTGGCGCAATGCCCCTGTCCCCTTGCCGTGCACAATGCGGACGCTAGGCGCATGGGACAAATAGGCGTCATCAAGATATTTGTCAAGCTCTGCGAGCGCCTCGTCCACGGTCCTTCCGAGCAGATTGATCTCGGTGGAGAGGGTGGCAGCCTTGGACATGCCGATGTGCCCGCCGGAGCTTTTTCTGGAGCTGCCTGCGGCGCCGAAGCCCTTTTTGTATGCGGCATTGCCTGACAGCGCATCCTCGTTGATCAGTACCAGGTCCCGGATATTTACTTTGGAGCGGATGATGCCGCACTGCACGAAGAGATCGCCTTTCTGGTCCGGTTTGGACGAGACAGTGCCTTTCAAGCCCATGGAGACCACTTTTACCATGTCCCCGGGTTTGATCTGTGTCGGCTTCAACACTTTATGTGTCGGCTTCTCCTGCACGCTCGAAAGTTTTGCATTTTTTTCGGAGATCTTGTCGCGTACTTTGGTCCGCGCTTTTTCGAGATCCTGGATCGAGGTCTTGTTGACGCTGACTTTCTGGAAGTCCCGGATCGTCTCGTCGGCGACATCCTTTGCCTCCTGCAGTATCTTGCGCGCCTCCTCGTTTGCCTCGCGCAGTATTTTGTCCTTCTGCGCGTCTAGGCGTTCCTGTTTCTGTTCCAGTTTTGTTTTTAAGGATTCTATTTCGTTCTTGTAGCGCTGGATCTCATCGCGCTCGCTCTCGATCGTGCGCCGGCTGGTCTCGAGATCCGCCAGAAGATCCTCAAAGCTTTCGTCCTCCTCGCTGATGTGTTCCCTGGCAGATGCGATGATCTCATCCGGCAGTCCGAGTTTTGACGAGATGGCAAAGGCGTTGCTCTTGCCGGGAATGCCGATGAGGAGCCGGTAAGTCGGGCGGAGTGTCTCCACGTCAAACTCGCAGCAGGCATTCTCGACGTAGGAGGTGGTGAGCGCAAACACTTTGAGCTCGCTGTAGTGCGTGGTCGCCATCGTGCGGATCCCCCTGTCATGCAGGTGCTTCAAGATAGCGATCGCAAGCGCCGCACCCTCCGTGGGATCCGTTCCTGCGCCGAGCTCGTCAAAAATGCAGAGAGCGTCTTCATCGGCGTTTTTCAGGATCGAGATCGTGTTTGTCATGTGGGCGGAGAACGTGGACAGGTTCTGCTCGATACTCTGCTCGTCGCCGATGTCTGCGTACACTTCTGTGAAGATGCCAAGCTCAGAGCGGTCGAGAGCCGGTATGTGAAGCCCGGACTGTCCCATCAGCGAAAACAGCCCGACTGTCTTTAGGGACACCGTCTTTCCGCCGGTGTTGGGTCCAGTGATGACCAGCAGGTCGAAATCCTTTCCGAGGCTGATATCGATGGGAACCACCTTTTTTCTGTCGAGCAGCGGGTGGCGTCCTTTTCGGATATTGATGTAGCGGTCCGGATTGAAGAGCGGGCGCGACGCGTTCATGTCGATGGCAAGCCCTGCCTTTGCAAAGATAAAATCAAGTTTGGTCAGCAGGCGGAAGTTGCTGGCAAGCTCCTCGGTGTGCTCCCCGGCGGTGGCGCTCAGCTCGGCGAGTATGCGCTCGATCTCGTCCTTCTCTTTCAGGGAGAGCTCTTTGAGCTGGTTGTTCAGATCGACGACGACAGCGGGCTCGATAAAAAGGGTGGAACCGGTGGAAGACTGGTCGTGGACCATTCCGGGGACATTGCCCTTGTGCTCGGACTTGACGGGGATGCAGTAGCGGTTGTTCCGCATCGTGATCACCGCGTCCTGCAGATAAGTCCTGCAGTTCCCGTTCACCATGCTGGAGAGCTGGCTGTGAATTTTTTCGTTCGTCAGGCGGATACTGCGCCGGATGTGTTTGAGTGCAGGGCTCGCGTCGTCTGCGATCTCCTCCTCGGAGAGGATGCAGCGGTTGATCTCGTTCTGGAGCGGCGTCAGCGGCTCGAGATCCGCAAAATATTCCTGCAGGCTGTCCGTGATCTCCTCGTCGCGCTCCGAGCGCGCGAAAGTCTTGGCTCTCGTGGCGCAGGCGAGTGAGGCGGATATCTTCATCAGCTCGACGGCGGACAGGGCGCTCCCGATCTCGAGCGACTTGATGCTGAAACTGATGTCCTTGTTGCCGCTAAAGTGGATCCGTCCGCCCTTTACCAGGCGGCTGAACGCGTCGGCAGTCTGCTGCTGCGCCTCCTCGATCTCTTTGATGTCTGTCATCGGTGTCAGCTTTTGGCACAGCTCCTTTCCGGGAGCAGAGCTTGCTTTGTCGACGAGCAGACTGATGATCTTGTGATATTCCAATATGCGTAGTGCTTTGTCGTTCATAATAGTCCTCCATGGATCCCCGTGCCGCCAATGACGCGGAAACAGCAGCATTGGCGGCACGGGGCTGTAGTCTTAGTAAATACCCCGGATGCCGGTGTCGCTATCGAGGGTGTTCATGTTGTATAGTATCAACACATCCGTTATGTCGCTGTGCTCCTCGAGAAAGGAAGACGGACCGTCACGGTAATACCGGGTGTCAAACACGTAGATCTTTCTGTAGTGGTGCGCGAGGAACGGCACCAGGGAGTTGGCATAGCTGTCCTTGATCAGCATCAGCGCATCCTGTGAGGATGCAGCGCTGTTCTCGATCTCGACCAGCGGATGGATATTGTTGAGAAAAAGAGAGTATTTGTCTTTTTCCGTCACATAGTCAAGGTTGTACAGGCTGTCTGTCACCTCGCCCGTATCGGGGTAGGTGACGGTGAGGTCATCCCCGGGGTTCGTGTAGATCGTGATCGAGTCCTTCGGGCGGCTGTAATCATTCACTTTGGAGTAGAGTGTGCCCGCGAACGCGTCCGTGACAGTCTGTGCGGTCAGGGTATCAAGTGACACGGGTGTCATATTTTTGGCATCGCAGTACGCGAGATATCCGAAGTACGCACCCAGTGTTGTCCAGTGATGGTCGGTGCGGTAGTACAGTTGTCCCTGTGATGCGCCGTCGAGGAGCCTGTCCGTGCAGTCGATCGCAGGGATCCCGGACGCCTCGTAGATGGCGGATGCCGTGCCTGTCTGGTCGGACAGGGGGGCATGCGCAGGCAGCTTGTCGCTGTACACGGTGACGGCGGTCGGCACCAGCATCAGGTTCACGTCCACCTTTGAGGTGTCCACCTTGTCGTAAAAACTGACAAGCGTGTCAGTTATGCGCTCGGTATTTTGCGGTTTTGCGTAGGATTCGATGAGATAGTCGTCCTCTGCCACGTAGATGTGATTGATCTCCTTCCTGCCGCACGCGATCTCCGCACCGCTCTTGAAGCCCACAAAAAAATCCCTCTGCGGAAAGTGGTCGGCGAGCCAGTCGCCCAGAGCCTCCGTGTACGCACCGTCGAGCAGTGCCTTTGCGGTGAAGGAAGGAAATTTTGTGAGATAGCGGTTCTCATTCTCGGAGAATTCTTTTTTGGGACGGACGAGCAGACACACTGACAGCGACAAGATGCCGATGCAGAGCAGGCACACGACAGCCCTCTTTATAGTAACATTTGTGATCATTGTCTGGTGGATCCTTTCGGATGTCTATTGATTTCTATTATAGTCTGGTTTTGTCTGTTTTCGTGTTTCGGTTTTGCCGCGCCGCGGGAATTAAAACCGGAAATACAAAAACGGGTTGTAGGTGTCGCTCACCATGTAGGCGGTTGACAGGAGAAACAGCAGCAGCATGCCCGCTCCGGCAAACACTGACAGGACAGTGCCCTTTCCCCGGCTGAGTGCGGATGCCTTCCGGCAGAGCCACGGATATACCGGGCATGCAAGGACACAGGCGGCGGCAAGCACAACGCCGTAATTGCCCAGATACCAGAGAAAACGGGTGTCTGCGAGCGTGTTGGCTGCAAAGGAGAAGAGCAGACCGATATAGCCGCCAAGCTCTCCGAAGTCCGTGATCGCAAAGATCACGAATCCGAACACGACGATCAGAAACGCGTAGGCGTGCTGGAGCACTTTTGGAAATTTTGCGAGCAGTTTTCCCCACACGTACTTTTCAAGCATGAGCAGGATCCCATAGTAGACGCCCCACAGGATAAAGTTCCATGACGCCCCGTGCCAGAGCCCTGTCAAAAACCATACGACGGCGATGTTGAACAGGTGGCGCGGTATGCCCTTTCTGTTTCCGCCGAGTGGGATGTACACGTAATCGCGGAACCATGTGGACAGTGAAATGTGCCAGCGCCGCCAGAAATCCGTCACGGAGACGGCAGTCAGCGGATAATTGAAGTTTTCATTATAATGAAAGCCGAGCATGTGCCCCATGCCGATCGCCATGTCGCTGTAGGCGCTAAAGTCAAAATAGAGCTGCAGGGTAAAGCAGAGCGCGCCGAGCCATGCGGTCGCGACGCTCGTCTCCGCAGCGCCCAGTATGCGGATCTCCTCCCACAGGGCGCCAGCCTGGTTTGCGATGAGCACTTTCTTGAACAGTCCCATCATAAAACGCAGGAGCCCGTGCTCAAATCCCGCCCATGTGAGCTTCCTGTCGTGGAGCTGCTCCTGGATGTCGGAAAAGCGCACGATCGGACCTGCCACCAGCTGCGGGAACATGGACACGTATGTCAGGTACGCGGCGTAGCTGTGTTCCGCCTTCACCTCGCCGCGGTACAGGTCTATGATATAACTCATGGTCTGGAACGTATAAAAGCTGATGCCGACAGGAAGGTGCACACCTGGCTTGGCAAACTGCGTGCCGAGCAGTCCGTTGACGGATATGACGGCAAAGTCGGCATACTTGAAAAAGGCAAGTATGGACAGATTGATACAGATGCTGCAGCACAGGAAAAAGATCCGCCTGCCGCGGGTAGTGCCAAAGCGCTCCATGAGTCGCCCGTTCGTGTAGTCAAGCGCGGTGGAAAAGAGCATCAGAAAAATGTACAGCGGTTCCCCCCACGCATAAAAAATAAGGCTGAAAATAAGCAAAATCCCATTTTTCCATGAAAATGGGACCGCATAATACAAAATCAGGCAGAGCGGCAGGAAAAAGAACAAAAACGGGATACAGCTAAAGACCATGTCAATCCTCCGCTAAAACAATCCGCTTTCGATAATATCCGTGACTGCGTCTGCATTGTCGGATATCACGAGCCATATATAGTTATCCTTTGTCTGAACCTTGCTCTTTTCCACGATCGCAAACTGTTCAGGAATATAGTTTTCCATCTCGTTTTTCTTCTCGTCCACAACGGTCTGCAGACTGGCGGTAAGATCCTCCAAGTCATCGGTGTTCTTCACCTTCATGATGATGATGGTCTCCGCCTGTGCAGCGTCCTCCGACATGGAGAAGACATACTCCTCAAGCGAGGCGGCATCGATGCCGTAATAATTGGAGATAAAATCGTCATCCATACACTGCGGTGAGTGCAGGGATACGGACTGTTCGATCTCCTGATAGACCTCCTGGATCGTCTTGGCAGACGCCGTGTCAGTCTGTGCCGCAGTCGGTGCGTCAGTCTGGTTCGCGGTGCTGGCAGTCTGTGCGGCCTCGTCAGAGCATCCCGTGCAGAGCAGCGCAGCAGCCGTGAGAACTGCCATAGTCTTTGTGTATTTTATTGTATTCATGATTGTTTTCTCTCCTTGGTTTCCTGAGAAGCACCTGCTTCTGTGCTGGTTCCGGTTTTGGATCCCGATCCCTTTAAGGCATTGATTTTGGATCCTGGATCTTTGGTCTGGATTTCTGTGTTTTTCTGGCTCGGATCCACCTTGTCCGCAGAGCCGGATATGCTGGTGTTCTCGTCTGTCCCGGTCTGTGACGCAGCCTGGCTTGCCTGCCCGCCTGCGTAATCGATGAGCGCTGCCTCCCACAAGGTGTAGGCGGAGCCGGACAGATGGACAAATCCGTCGCTGCAGTACTCTTTGGCAAGATTGCCCTCCCCGTCAGATATGGGGGTGCACAGATCGAGATATCCCCAACCGTTCTCCGCCGCCATCTCCTGCAGAAGAAGATTGTACTGTGCCAGGTTTTCGTTGTTCAGCTTTCCCTTGCCCTGATCCTTGAGGGTGTAGGTCACGCTGATGATGTGGATCTCGATGTCCGGAGATGCCTCCAGGATCTTGTCGATGAGCTCCTTGTACTTGTCGCGGGCACCCTCAAGTCCGAGGATGCTGATATCGTTCATACCCAGAAGGATAAAAGCGCGCTTGCAGTCCATGAGGGGGATCGCGTTCCAGATCTGGCTTTTCTTTCCCTTGTACATAGGATGGACATTGTCGCCCTCAACAGGTTTCATGGCGTTAAACGCCGAGTAGCTCCCGACTGCCAGAAACTGGATGTCATGCACGAAGGATTTCTGTTTGGCGCTGTAATTGCGGAAACCTACCATGATCGAGTCGCCGACAAAAACGGAATCCCTGTAATATGCAGCGAGCTCCTCGTCCGTCAGCACCGGCGCCGACGGTGTATCTTGTGAGGCTGTCTCGTTGACCGGTGTCTGCGTCTCATTTGCAGCCTGCATTTTTCCAGCCTGTATTTCCTTGGTCTGTGCGTTCCCTGCAGATGTGCCGGCAGCACAGACGTATGTTCCTGTGTGGCTGCCCAGAGCGACGATAGTCGAAAGGGCAGCGCACATGAGCTTTCTTTTTTCTATTATCTTGATCAATTTTTTCATAAATCTTCCTCTTTATCGTCCGTATTGATGGAATGTGCTTATACAAAGCATATTCTAACATTTTTTTTATATTCCTACAAGG
>ERZ808054.1874-NODE-1874-length-10262-cov-4.619735_pt1 | contig 10262 bp, 9 predicted proteins | sample MGYA00380201_ERZ808054 | MGnify/ENA primary metagenome ERZ808054 (study PRJEB31490, sample SAMN06133419) | mouse gut metagenome | isolation source: Z5_2 | host: mice | place: China: Chengdu | collected 2015-05 ... | reverse complement strand
GCGTTGTCTGACGAACAAGGTATTTCGCGGAACGGGAAATACCTTGTGAGGAGTTTCGCCGCCGTGGTCAGAAACCGGCGGCCGGGCACAATTAGAAATAGCCCATTTTTGCCATCAGGTTTGAACAGATGCCGGCAGGGGAAGCACGGGGAGGCAGGAACCAAACCGGGCAGGGGGTTGTGCTCCTGGCTTTTGCGTCGCATTCAGCCCCGCCGCCCCCTCGCCTTATTATAAAACGTCGACCGCGTAAAATTACAAAGCCTTGCCGCCTCATCCGCCGATATCTCTTTCGCCATCCACTTATTGCAAATCTGCCCGAAATTCTCCGGCACGGGTTTCGGCGGTCTGCCGAACTGCACCCCTTTCTGCTTCGCAGCCTCAATCCCTTCCCTCTGCCTGCTCCTGATATTCTGCCGCTCGCTCTCACTCACGTAACTTAAAAGCGCCAGCACCAAATCCGCAATCAGCGTCCCCATCAGATCCTTCCCCTGCCTTGTGTCCAAAAGCGGCATGTCCATTACCACGATATCCACCTTTTTCTCCTTCGTCAATATCCTCCACTGCTCCAATATTTCCTCATAATTCCTGCCAAGCCGGTCAATGCTTTTTATGTAAAGCAAATCGTTGGGTTTTAACTTTCTCAAAAGCCTATGGTACATCGGCCGGTTAAAGTCCTTTCCCGACTGCTTGTCCCAATAAATATTTTTCTTCGGTATTTTCATTTCCTCCATTGCGATCATCTGCCTGTCCTCATTCTGGTCACGGCAGGAAACACGCACATATCCGTATACTGCTCCCATATGGGCCTCCTCTTATGTATGTTGGATGTTATCCGTTTCCCGATTACTGTTCACTCCGTCCCACGCATTGTTTTCCGTGAAGCGGTTTCAGTTGCATCTTGTGAAATCCAACATCCTTTGCTATAATTTTTATATCGTTTCATCCTTTTAAAATTATTTTTTATTTTACAACAAAACATGAAAAAAATATATCATCCAATAAAAAGAGGTGCGAACACATGAAGAAAAGAGCAGTCGTATCCCTCGGCCATCAGGCGCTGGGATACACCACCATGGAACAACACGACGCGGTACGGAAAACGGCAAAGGCACTGGCTGACCTGGTGGAAGCGGATTACCAGCTTACCATCACCCACAGCAATGGTCCGCAAATCAGCATGATCCATAAAGCCATGACCGAACTGCGCCGCATTTACATCGATTACACGCCCGCCCCCATGTGCGTTTGTTCCGCCATGAGCCAGGGCTACGTGGGTTATGATATCCAAAATTCCCTGCGCGCGGAACTGCTAAGCCGCGGGATTTCCAAGACGGTCAGCACCATACTGACGCAGGTGACGGTGGACCCCTACGACGAGGCATTTTACGAACCGACGAAATGCATCGGGCGCTACATGTCCCAGGAGGATGCCGAAACGGAAATTAAAAAAGGAAATTATGTGGCAGAAACGCCGGGAAAAGGCTTCCGCCGCGTAGTTGCGGCGCCCGCCCCCATTGATATCGTGGAAATCGATGCCATCCGCGCACTTGCCGACGCGGACCAGATCGTCATCGCCTGCGGCGGCGGCGGTATCCCGGTCATTGAACAGAAACACGCCCTAAAGGGCGCGTCCGCAGTCATCGAAAAGGATTCCATTGCCGGTAAACTGGCAGGGGATCTGCAGGCGGACCGGCTCATCATCCTGACCGGCGTTCCCTGCGTATACAAAAATTTCGGTACTGCCGGACAGAAAGCCATCTCCAGCCTGACGGTTGCGGAAGCCGCTTCCTATATAGAAGAAAAACAGTTCGGAGAAGGAAACATGCTCCCCAAAATCACGGCATCCATCGCCTACTTACAGGCAAATCCAAACGGCAGCGTGCTGATTACCTCGCTGGAACATGCGGCACAAGCCCTGAAAGGAAAAGCGGGAACCGTCATCCGCCCGTAACAGCCGTTACAGCCGGGGCAAAACATTTTTCATCGAGTAGGGAAGGTATCTTCCCTACTCACCGCGCGTCCCGTGCGCCGCTTTAACGGCATCTTCCAAACAAAGGGGAGGATGCCAAAACCGATGAGTTCCGCATCCTCCCCATAACTTTTTTCTGTCATTTTCTACTGCTTCCTATTATTTCCCCGCAGCAAGCGCCGCCGTCAAAGCCCCCAGGATAATCCCAAAATCCGAAATATTAAACACAATGCGGGAAAGCCGCTTCCATTTCACGCCAAAGCTGAAATAGTCCACCACGTACTTCCTCCTGCACCGGTCATACGTATTGCTGAATGCCCCGCCAAGCAGCATGGCAAGTCCCGTCCGTAAAGTCCTGTTTCCCTTTGTTCCAAGACTTGCCGCAAACAGCACCGCCACAAAAAAGGTCAGACACACGGACAGCGCCGCCACCACCCGGCGGTTTTTCTGCCCCGCATTCAGGAACGCCCCCCGGTTATAATGCTTGCGCAGGCGTATCAATCCGTCCTTCTTCTTCCATTCCCCTTCCTCCGGAAATGACTCCTCCACATAATCCTTTATCCGCAAATCCCCAAAGAAGATTCCCGTAATAAGCAGCAGGTATCCCATCCTCCGCCCCCTTTTTTCCTGTTATTTTTCCCCGCCATCCGGTTCCACGATACAGCACCCCAGTTTCACTTCCCTCACGGTGCCTTCCACATGCCCGAGCAGATCCATCAGCATCTGCACCGCGATTTCCCCGCTTTTGGCATAAGAATAGCGCACCGTAATAAGAGGCGGAGCCGTTACCTTTGCCATGGCGGAATCCCCGTGCCCCGCCACCAGTATCCGCTCCAAAAGCCTGCTGTCATGTTCCCGCATATACTGTACCGCACCGGCAGCCATCGTGTCGGTGGCACAGACCAAACCGTCCAGTCCGTCACATTTTTCCAGCAGTTCCCCTGCCTTCTCGTATCCCGACTCCATCGTAAAGGCAGCCGTCACCGTATTTTCTGCCAGCTCCCCGCAGCCCATGTCACACACCGCATCTCGGAATCCCCGGTAGCGTTCCGCACCTGCCGCCTGGTCCTGCGGTATCGCCCCCATGAACCCCAGCTTCTTCCTTCCCCTCTTTATAAGCAGCTTCGTAAGGTCATACGTGGCATGGTAATCGTCATGGAACACACAGCAATACCCCGACAGACGCTGTCCGACAATAACCACCGGAACGGATAAATTTTTAAGCATCCGCTTATGTTTTGCCGTAAACACCGTCGCTACCAGCACCACACCGTCCACCTGCTTGTCCCGGAATGCGGCGAGATACTCCAGTTCCTTTTCCGGGTCATTCTGGGCAACCGCCAACAGCATCTGGTACCCGTTCCTGTCCAAACCGGCAAGCAGTCCTTCCACCACCCTGCCGATGGCGGCGGAGGCAATCTTCGGAACGATTACCCCTATCATCTTCGACTTCTTCGTCCGCAGCATCTGTGCCTGTACCGAAGGACGGTACCCCGTCTCCTCCACCACCAGACGGATTGCCTCCCGCTTCTCCTCCGAAATATAACCGTCGTTAAAATAACGGGAAACTGCCGCCCTCGAAACCCCTGCCATTTTTGCAATCTCTGCTATATTCATAAAAATGACTCCTTATACTATGCCAATGGCACCCCCGCCATCCGTTTGCCCCATATCTTATAATATACCACAGCTTAGCGTTTTTTTAAATAATAAAAGCCATACCCCGGCAGCCTGATTTCCGCCGTCCTGCATACTTCCCCGGACAGCAGATCCAGATAACTGCCGCCGTCTTCCCCAAGCCGTACCATTTTCCCTTCCTCGCTGAAATTAAACACCCCGATTAACTGTTCACCGTCATAATGCCTGCCCATGCACAGGACGGAAGGATTCCCTGTTTCCACCGTCCATGTATCGGCGCAGGAGACAAATACTTTTTCCGCTTTCCGTATCCGTTCCAGCCGTCCCAGCCCCCGGAAAATCTTTCCTTCCAGCGTATCCACCTCCCCGGCACGTTCCGCCCGTTTCCAGTCCATCGGTCCGCGGTGAAGATACCTGGAATCCTCTGCCTTGTCGGAATCTTCCTTATAACCGTAATCGTTGAGCTGCCCGATTTCGTCCCCGCCGTACAGCACAGGAATCCCCGACTGCAGGAACATATACGCATGAAGCATCAAATCCAGGTTCACTGCCCGCTCCAGCGCTGCGCCGTCCTGCTCCTCCAGCGCTTTTTCCACGCCGCACATGGATGCCGTCGTCCCGCAGAAACGCGCATCCCCCGTCGTCGGGTCCGCATTGTAAAGTTCGCCGCGGCTGTTGCTTCCTCCCGCATATCCCTGGAAATAATCGTTTAAGTATTTTTTGTGCGCCCGTTCCTCCATCCCGTCCATGCGCAGGGTTCCGTAATCCAGCCCCCAGCCAATATCGTCATGACAGCGCAGGTAATTCAGGAATACATAGTCCTTTGGCAGTGCATTTACGGTATCAAGCTGTTTTTTCAGCAGTTTCACGTCTCTCGTTGCCACCGTGTGCCATGTGGTCGCCATGGTCGTAACGTTATACAGCATATGGCATTCCGGTTTCTCCACCGTCCCAAAATAAGGCGTCACTTTCTCCGGCTCCATGACCACCTCGCCCAAAAGCAGCACGCCGGGACAGACGATTTCACTGATCATGCGCATCATGCGCACAATGGTATGCACCTGCGGAAGATTCCGGCACTGGGTATTTAACTCCTTCCAAATATACGGTACCGCATCGATACGGATAATGTCAATTCCGCGGTTTGCCAGGTAAAGGAAATTGTACATCATCTCGTTAAACACCCTTGGGTTTTTGTAATTCAGATCCCATTGGTACGGGTAAAAAGAAGTCATGACATAATGCCCGGCATCGGGAAGCCATGTAAAATTCCCCGGCGCAGTGGTGGGAAATACCTGCGGCACCGTCCGCTCATATCTGGCAGGCTCCTCCGGGTTGTCAAAAAAGAAATACCGGCTCATATACTCCCCGTCCCCGCCGCGCGCCTTTTTCGCCCACTCATGTTCCTCCGAAGTATGGTTCATGACAAAATCCATGCAGACATGGATGCCCCTTTCCCGGCAGGCAGCCGTCAGGCTTTCCAAATCCTCCATGGTACCCAGGTTTTCCTGCACTTTACGGAAATCCGATACCGCGTATCCTCCGTCCGAACGTCCTTTGGGCGTATCGAGAAAGGGCATCAGGTGGATATAGTTTACATTGCACCCGCTAATATAATCCAGCTTCGCTTCCACGCCCTTCATGTTCCCCGCAAAATTGTCAATGTAGAACATCATTCCGAGCATATCGTTCCTTCTGTACCAACCGCCGTCCGTCTCCCTTCCGGCATCGTCTTCCTTCAGCCGCGCATTCCTCTCCGTATAAAACTGCCACATATGATCGCACAGTTCGGCAAACATGGAATCATTCCCGTATAATTCCATGTAAAGCCACCGCAGCTCGTCATGGTGCCTTTCCAACCTTTTTTGAAATGCCTGCCCCGCTTCTTCTTTCATATTCTCCCTCTCCTTTTCAGGCTTCGCAAACCGCCAGCCCGTGTTTTAAAAATGCATGGTAAAGCCCGTCTTCCCAAACCGGCGGGCAGATATCGTCCGCCAGTTCCTTGATTTTCCGGCTTCCGTTGCCCATGCAGATACCAACGCCTGCCGCTTCCAGCATTTCCCTGTCGTTCATGCTGTCACCGATGGCGACGGAGTTCCGCAACGGGATATGCAGATAATCGCAGGCACGCTTCATCGCCCTTCCCTTGTCGAACTCCCAGCTCACCATTTCCACATTCACCAGTCCGTTATCTTTCCCGTCTTTCTGTACGCAGAATGAAAAGTCAGCCCCCAAAACTTTCTCCGGTTCCGCCAACCGTGCCATGGTCGGGCTGATTGCCACGATTTTGTATACGGGCTGTCCCCCGTACTCCCCCATCGGGCGGATATGCAGCGTTTCTTCCAGCTGTTCCCTCTCCCGCAGCAGCCTTTTGTCATAGTTCCCCAAAAATATCTTTAATTCTTCATCCGTATAAGAACCGTCCCTGCATTCCACCGTCCGGAATACACCGTTCTTTTTTAAGACATCCATGGCAGACTTCCTCTGTGCTTCCGTCATCGGGCAGTCATAAACCACCTCGTCCCGGCACACCACATAGCCGCCCGAACTGGCTATGACACCGTCAAAACCATATTTTAACAAGGGCATCAGCATCCCGTAACACCTGCCGGTGCAAAGGAATACATAATGCCCTCTGTTCCTTGCCTGCCGGATGGCGCGTACGGCAGACTCCGGCGGTTCGTTGCTTCCCGCCTCCGTTAATGTCCCGTCAATATCCAGGAAAACAATTCTTTGTTCCACCCCTGCCGCCTCCTCCTTCCGGTATTCCCATACCGTTTTTCCGTTGCCTGCAGGCATCAGTGCCATGCAAAGGTCAGTGCGTCTATTTCATCCCTGCGCGGCATGACACGCAGCGCGCCTTTCCTCGTTGTAATAATGGACGCTGCCGCATTGGCAAACCGCAGCATCTGTTCCAGTTCCCCTTTCCCGTATTCCTTCCATCCGATTTCCAGTATCCGGCTCAGGATACAGCCACAGAACGTATCCCCCGCACCGGTCGTCTCAATGGTATGTTCCTGCACGTACGCCGGCCATTCCGCCCTGCAGTCCTTTCCGTAGGCGCGGCTGCCGTCTTTCCCCAAAGACAAAAAAACCAAAGGGATTGAATACTTTTCCTGCAGTATCCCCACAGCTTTGTCGTAATCTTCCTCTCCTGTCAGCCACCGGATTTCGTTGTCCGATATTTTCAGGATATGGCAATGCCCCAAACCGTATAGAATCTGCTCCCGCGCTTCCTCCAGATTCCCCCACAAAGGTTCCCTGAGATTGGGGTCAAAGGACAAAAGGGCGCCGTTTTCCTCCGCTGCCTGAATTGCTTTCCTTGTCGCCGCCCGACAGCCCTCATGGGTCATGGAGAGGGAGCCATAGTGGAAAATCTTACAGTCCGAAAGCAGTCCCATGTCCAAATCGTCCCCGCACAGCATCATGTCTGCGCCCGGATTCCGGTAAAAAGAAAATTCCCTGTCCCCGTCCTCCTTCGTATGGACAAATGCCAGCGTAGTATTCACCGTCTTATCCTTTTTGAGTCCGCGCGTATCGATTCCCGTCTCCTTAAGCGCCGCTTCCAACTGGCTGCCAAACATATCGTCGCCGATTTTACCGATAAAGGCAGTTCTCTTTCCCAGCCGGTTTAACATCGCCAGCACATTGCAGGGCGCACCGCCCGGATTTGCTTCCAGCACCGGATTCCCCTGTATGCTTTTTCCGTTTTCCGTAAAATCAACCAACAACTCGCCCAATGCCACCACATCATACTGTTTCATAGGAATCCCCCGCTTTGCCTGTATTCTTATTCTTGTTTTTCCATTTTCATTCCTGTTTTTTTATTCTTGTCTTCTTTTTTATTCTTATCAGATTTAACATAAAAACGGCGCAATTTTCTCCGCGATTTCCATATCATCCGAATGACACCTCAGACGGACCGGCCCCGTCAAATCCAATGCCATCACCCCAAGTATGGATTTGGCATCCACGATTCTCTGACCGGAACCCAAGTCAAAATTGGATTCAAATTTACCAATAATATTCACGAACTGCCGGATCTGATCTACACTGTTAAATTTTACGTTCACCTGCTGCATACCATCCATTCCTCCTGTTTTCATTTTTTGATTTTCTTTTCTGTTTTACGTTTGCTTCCGTCTTAGTTTCCCCGTCTTTCAGACCCTGTCCCCTTGTGTGTTATCGATTTCATATCACAACATCATAATACAATGCCGCTTTTCTTTTGTAAATAGTTATTACCAATAATTTTCAGTTCTTTTTTTTGTATATTTTTTGTACATATTGATGAAATCGATTTCATTCAATATTTCATATCACACAAAAACCGGTTCATGGGGCGCCTTGCTTTTGTGTACGCCCATGAACCGGTCTTTTCTTTTCACGCCAAAGTCGTCCCGGCAATAATCTCAAACGCCCGCGCCACGTTCAGGCGTCCGAACCCCCAGGAGCGGTTCGGGTAAATCACATCCAAATCCCTGACCGCCCCCCGTATGAAATAGGATTTCACTTCACCGCTCTGTGCCAGGACATCATTTCCTTCCACCACGGCCCACTGCATAAACTGTGCCGCCGCACCGGACGTAATCGCCACCGCCATACAGGAACCGCTCCGGTTTCCCAGTACCGTCGGCACATCCACCCCCGGTGCGGCAAAATCGGGTTTTAAGTCCCCGTCCCTGCCAAATCCCCGGCTGGAATCAATATAAAAACTGTTATTTGCCGCATTATAGGCGGACGGTGTAATCACGTTCTTTGCCAAAGACGGCTCCGTCAGCGTACCGTAAGGAGTGGATCTTAGGAAATAAGTTTCCGAACGGAGGAACTGCGTAATGGGCAGCCACATGTTAAAAGACCCGTACCCGGTATCCCCCTGCACCGTGACGTGGAATGTCCATACCCCTGCCGTCGGCAGCGTAAACCGCAGCACCATCAGTTCATCCGCCGACCCCTGCTCCACAAGGACATGGTCCACGGTAATCCGTGTGCGTTCGTACACAAACGTAAAATTCCGCGTTTCCCTGCTCCTGAAATCCACGGTCGGAATCGTCTCTCCCCCCGGGGAACGGATGGAAAGACTCATGATGTTGGGCCGGCCGCCCCAAAGCTCCATCACAAATCCCGGTTCGTTCTCTCCCACCCGCATTTCCACCGACTGTTCGATATCGGCGCCGTTCATGGCAAAAACGCTGTTGTAATGATGCCCCGCGTTCCCCTCATTGCCGGACGGAATGATAACCACCCGGTTTCTTTTCTCCGCAATACGGCTTAAATAGCGGGATAAGACGGAATTGCCCGCATGATCCCCCCAGTTCGTCCCCATTGCAATACAGATTACGACGGGGCGTCTGCCGACCTTCGCCAATTGGTCCAGATATTTCACTGCCATCCCGATATCCGTGTCACAATAGGCGGGAACCCCTTCGGGAATCATGTAATAATCCCGCAGATACTGCTTCCCTTCCCTGCATTTCACCATAACGATGTCCGCATCAGGGGCAGCTCCCTGGAACAGCGATCCGAAATCCGTATTCTTCCCCACCGCCGCACTTGCCATCGCCGTACCGTGTCCGTCCTCGTCCGTGGACGGCACCACGGAGAGAGGGTTTTCGCTGCGCAGCGCCTCGTTAATCTGCGCATTGGTATATTCCGAGCCAAAGCAGAACCCCTCCGGCGGGGTTCCGTCCTGAATCGTCTGGTCCCAAATGGAAAGAATCCGTGACGACCCGTCTTCTCTCATAAAAACATCCATATTGTAACGGATTCCCGTATCAACAAAGCCCACAATAACCCCTTTCCCCGTCAGGGAAAGGGGTGGCCGCTGTACCTGTAAAACACCGGTTTTGGACAGGCTCGTGGTGTCAAATCCCCCCGTCCTTCCGTCCTCATCCTGCATCAGCCCGTACAGTTTGGGGACGGAATTATACGTATACTGATTCACGTTAATCGGCTGCTGCATCCCAAGACGCCGGAAATAGAGTATGGTAAACTGTTCATCCAGCTTAAAGGTGCAATAATCCATCCCTTTTAAATCATCTTCCGTCAGAATATAATCCAACAGCGCTTCCGCATAGTCATTGGACAATGTCTGTTCCCTACATGCCATATGCCATCCATCCGCATTTTTTCTTATTATATGCCCTGCTTCCCGGCAGTGTTCGGCAAATCCGGCGCTTCCGGCCGTTTACTGCGGATTTCAATAACCGGTCCGCCCGTATTTTCAATATATTCCCTCGTAATCGTCACCCTGCCGATATTATCATCCTTCGGAATCTCATACATGATATCCAGCATAAATTCCTCAATGATTGCACGCAATGCCCGTGCGCCGGTATCCTTCTCCAATGCTTTCTCCGCAATGGCTTCCAGCGCCCCATCGTCAAATTCCAGCTTCACCTCATCCAGCTCCAGCAGCTTTTGGTACTGTTTTAAAATGGCGTTTTTCGGCTCCTTTAAAATCTTTATGAGCATTTCCTTCGTCAGTCCGTCCAGCGTACACAGAATCGGCAGCCGTCCCAAAAATTCGGGAATCATGCCGAACTTCTTAATATCCTCCACCGCCGCTTTGCTTAAGATATTTTTATCCTTATCATACTTATCCTTTAATTCCGCCCCATAGCCGATGCCGGTTCCTTTGTTGAGACGCTGCTTA
>ERZ808054.1873-NODE-1873-length-10263-cov-5.145494_pt1 | contig 10263 bp, 12 predicted proteins | sample MGYA00380201_ERZ808054 | MGnify/ENA primary metagenome ERZ808054 (study PRJEB31490, sample SAMN06133419) | mouse gut metagenome | isolation source: Z5_2 | host: mice | place: China: Chengdu | collected 2015-05 ... | reverse complement strand
GCTCTCTGATGGCTTCCTCATCATCGACCACTGCTATATTCAAAATTCATCACCTCGGATTTCTGTTTCTGCCGTTACTTAATTTATCGGCAGATTTTTTGTTATTTTGGGATACATGGAACGAAAGGCATATAAAATGGAGCGAAAGGCATAAATCCAGTACGGGAAATCCAAAAACAGGCCTAAAGTTTTTCGCCATTCGTCCGATATAGGGGCGGTTTCTACGCTCCGCTCCGCTCCGCTTCGGTCGTTGCTGAACAAGCGCCTCTGGCGCTTAGCAACCCGCAGGGCGGCACAAACACAAACCACCGTGTAAGCATATTATAGCTGGTTCCCCCACTATCCAGGTTTTTTCTGAACAGGAAAAAGGGCTTGTGAGCCCTTTCCTCTTTCTCCTTAGTGCAGTTTCAGTAACCGGGATATGTTTTTCCCCAAGGTCATTTCCGCCGCCCGCTTATCCGGGCTTACAAATTCGATGAGCTGTCTGTATAAATATGGTTCCCCGTAAGGCGCATCTGAACTGTACAGGCATCTCTCCGGCAGTTCGGTCAATGCCATTTTTGTGGCAATGGAAGCGAAAGCCGCCGAAAGGTCTAAGTATACATTTCCATGTCCTTTCGCAAATTTTATGACCTCCATCCAGTTTGGGCCTCCTAAATGTCCGAAGATAACGGGAATGTCGGGATATTTTTCACATAAGGACATCAGAAGTTTTATCCCGTCCATCGTAACCGGGTGGAAAGTATGTACCCAGACCGGATAAATCCTTGCAGCCATCAATGCCTGAAATACAGTGTCCAACTGCATGATCTGCTGTTCGTTTCCGGGCGTAAACTCCCCAATCCCGTACAGTGAATTGGAAGTAATCTGCGTATCAATCCATTCTTCTGTTTCCTCCATCCCCATCCCTAAAGGAACGGAACCAAATCCCAAAAAGCGTTCCGGGTATTCCCTTACTGCCTCCACAACTTCCGAGATGTTCTTTTTCAGCCGGCGGATGTTATCCTCCTTACTGTTGGCTCCTGCCAGAATCTTATTCAGTGCTGCCATTTCTTCTTCCAGTTCTTTTAATGCGCCGGCTTTCTCCGGGTGCGGCGCAGTGCAGAATAATACCGTCTTATCCACTCCCGCCGCATCCATTTTATCCAACTGCATTTTTACGGGGAACATGATATGTTCGTGGCTGTCTATCACCATTTTCAGAACCTCCTTGACAATTTTGGTATATTGACGTTAGCATTAAGGAAAGCTAAAATCAAGTACGCACTTTTTTGAAATAAGGTTTCCTTTTTGAAACCGTGCGTGGAAAGGGGCAATACATAATGGCAAAGGCGCAGGCAGTGGATGAGCAGTGCCCGGTTGAACTGGGTCTGAATATTTTAAGCGGGAAGTGGAAATTGAAAATATTGTGGCATCTCTCCAAAGGCACAATCCGTTTTAATGAGCTGCTGCGGCTCCTGGGCAGCATCACCACCAAGACACTGACAGAACAGCTCCGGGAACTGGAGGAACAGGGAATCATCCTTAGAACTGTTTTCCCCGAAGTCCCTCCGAGGGTTGAATATTCATTAAGCGAAATAGGCAATACCCTGAAACCAATCTTAGGCGGGCTGTGTGAATGGGGAAAGGCTTATCAGGAATATCAAAAGCAATAAAAGTATTCTCTGAAAATGCCATCTACACAGAAGCCAAGATCAAAACACCACGGCATCACTCACATATGCTGCTGATTATGTGATGAGTTTCCCGCATAGGGAAACAGCGGGTCTGCCAGCCGGAAACTGAAACTCTCCCTGTCTACCAGCCCCACCACTTTTTCGCTGTCATACAGTCCAAGCAGGAATCCGGCTACCTGCTTGCCCGTGTGGTATGTTCCGAAAGACTTGTCATAGTCATATTCACTGACATTGTTTGCCACCATTCCGAACTCTGTCTTTGTCGCCGCAGGCGCCAGCACCTTTGCCCTCATCTTTGCGCCTGTCTCTTTCAGTTCCCATGCCAGTCCTTCCGTAAATGTGCTGACATAAAACTTCGCCGCACAGTATGTCACAGCCGTAGGCACAATGGTATACCCACCGGCCGATGATACATTGATAAGCTGTGTTCCCTCTGTATCCCTGTAATCACGGACATACAGTGAGGACAGAATTGTCAGAGCCTCTATGTTCAGATGCAGCATCTTACTGATCTTATTCAAGTCCTGATCCGCCACACTGTCATAGCTGCCAAAGCCTGCATTATTGATCCACGTTTCAATCTCATACTCCCGCAAGCCTTCATAAAGCTGATATGCGTTTTCCGGCACGGATAAATCGGTGCTTCTGATGACAATATCCAAATCCGGGTGCTTCTCTAAAATCTCCCGTTTCAACATTTCAAGATTAATTTTACGTCTTGCTGTTATGATCAGATTTTTGCCCCGCTCTGCAAATGCCTTTGCCGTTTCATACCCAATGCCGGAGCTTGCCCCGGTGATGACTGTATATTTTCCTTTTTCCTGAACCATTTGATAATCCTCCTTCGATTTGGTATAATCCAACCATACAATGTAGAGTGAACTCTATGTCAAGAGGATTGGAGTGATTTTTTATGGAATATTCCATCGGGGAATTTTCAAAACTGACGGGGCTTGGCATCCATACCCTGCGCTACTATGAACAGGAAGGGCTGATTGCCCCGGAGCGCAATTCCGGCAACCGCCGCTGCTATTCCGATAAAAACCTCACATGGATTGCATTTATCAAACGACTGAAAGATACGGGGATGCCTATCAAGGAAATCAAACACTATGCCGAACTCCGGGTGAATCCACCCTTTCTGAAAGGATGGAAATGCTGGTACAGCACCGACAGGCACTCAATGAACAGATTGCGCGGATGCAGGAGCATAAGATAAAACTGGGTGAAAAAATTGAGTTTTACAGAAATGAGATTGAACGAACACAAAATAATGTTTATTCCTGAGTATTCCTCTGCCGGAAAAGGCAACAGTTCCTTTTCCGGCTTATCCTTTATTCCATCTCCCTGAACGTGCCGGCCATTCCCCCGACAAGGCTCCACTGACGCTGCTTATAGGATTTCAAATTTTCCGTGCTTCGCCTGTATGCCTCCCAGACTGTTTCCTGGTCATAAAATTATGCTTTCTGCCAGAGCAGCATACTGTCCTGAAATTCAGCCGACAATCTCCCGGTATCTTTCATCCATGAAAGGTAAGACCGCACCGTGCTTCCCACCAGCACATACTGCTCAAAATTCATGGAAAGCCCATAGCCTTTGAAAACTTCCTGCAAAATACGTTCAAAGCATATCGGCTCCTTGCAAATGGTTAAAATCCTGTCCGCCACCCCATGCACCTTGTCCCTGTTATAACGGACAAGTTGCTTCACATGGGCAGGGACGAACATGGCCGCCTCCATCTGCTCTACTTTATCCAGCGTTTCCAGATAAGCGCCTATGTCATAAATGAAGGAAACCGCATATTTATCCAACGTCTCCCTGCTGCTGATGAAGTCCGCAAGGAACACCACATTGTCCGGCATACGGAAACCAACCATGTTAAAGAAATGCCCCGGAAGCGGTATCGCCTCGATCTCCTTCGGGAAACTTTCATCTGAGAAATCCGTCACATCACTTTCCTGCACCATCAAAAACTTATGCCTCAAATCCTTACACGGATAACCGCCGTATAGGAAAGACGGCTCCAAGACCGGGTATTTTGTAAAAGCCGCCTCGATACCGCCAGAATAAATCTTACATCCCGTCTGCTCCTGCAGGTACTTGTTTCCGCCGATATGGTCTGCGTTGGAATGGGTATTTAGGATTGCCACCAGATGCCAGTCGTTCTTTTCCAGTATCTGCTTGACCTTCCTCCCGGCATCCTTATCATTTCCGCTGTCAACCAGATAGACATTATCCTTGTCCGCGATATAGACGCCTATCTTCGCCGGGCAGTTTATGTAATAGCATTTCTCACTGACTTGAACCAATTCATACATTTTTCGTTTCCTTCTTATTCTGCTGCTTCCTATTACTTCGGCAGAAAGCTGTTCCTGCTAAAGCGTTCTCTAAATTATACCTTAGAACTTCTCTATTTTTTACCCGATGGCACGAAACGACTATTTTCCGGGAATAAAAAGCATAAAACAACTATATCACAAACAGCCTTTCAAACCTTTTAACGATTGCCTGCTATCGTTAAAAGGAGGTGCAAATTTGGAGGACGAAACAGCCCCCGCAACAGAAAAAAGCCAAAAAATAAAACCGCCGAATCCGTGAAAAGGCTTATTTCCACGCATTTCTGCGGTTTTCCATTGTATCAATTTCGGTGTTGCGATGTTCCTTTGTTTCTGTGGATACTTTCCTGGTTTTGCTTCCCTTACAATTTCACATTCTATATTTAAAACAGTCCAGAAAGTATTCATGAAACTATTTTACAACTATTTTTCCTTAACCCTCCCACATTCGCTGCCATTGATCAGTTCTCAAAAAACCTAAAAACGCAAAATCTGAGAGTCGGAACTTCTATTCAAACAATTCCGATTCCCAGAAAACTCTTATTTCCTACATATTTTCAAGCTCTTTGTTACCAACCAAGCTACTGTCTCCATACGATACGAAGAAATGGAAAGTATATCATTTGTCCATATCCTTTCTCAGAAATATTCCATCTGCCATTTTCACATTTTATCAATATGCAAAAGTATTTCCATAATAGTGCAAACAAAAGCAGCTAGTGAAATGCTAATTTATCCTTCACTAGCTTGATCATCTTGAATCTCTATCTCATTTGACTCTATTTCGCGTTGTCCATTTTCTTCATTTATCACAGCTTCAGAATTAATCTTTTTACCAAATCTTGAAAAACTATTTGCTTTCCTCTCCCCACCTATATACGCTGTGGTAACTTCTTTTTCCTCTTGGTTCTTTTTTAATAACATTCTATGCTTCATCTCCAAACAGTTTAATATACTGAATTTGTTCTTTCATAATTAAGATTCCTTTACTACCATTACTTTCTATCGGCTTACCATTTTCATCAAAAATCAAATTATTATTTTCATCAACTTCAAAAATCCGTTCTAAATAAATATCCATATTTTCCGAATCACTTGATGCATAAGAATTTTCTGCATACTCACCATATAATACTTTACCATCATTCAAATGGATTTCCATAAATATATGTGGATTATTCAGAAAATAGCTATCCCAAGCTGTATCTAAAGGTAATAATTTTTTCGATTCAATTTTACTTCTCTTTCTGATTATATATGCGGTACACAAAATAATCAGAAACATTAACGCATACTTTCCATACTGCATTAAAAATTCTGGTGCTAATTCCATCACATCATGCGGAATATACATAGATATTTTTTTGAATATTCCTATCATAATATAAAAAACTGACCATTCTACAACTGAATATAAAATAAAAGTATATAATTCTAATTGTTCACTTCTTTTTTTTTGCGGTCTATATTGACGAAGATATAACTCAGTGATTACACCAGGAATAGCAAAATTCAGTATATTTAAAACTTCCTGTTCAATCATAATTTTCCTCTACTTTAATCATTTTACACGGAATCCTTTTGCCCAATCCAAGGCTCTAACAGAATTTCCCTCTCTTAAATTTCCATCATGCTTATGAATAGCTGCTGAAAAGCGAGATACCCTACCGTTCTCAATATTTACTTTGTTATCTTTTTTCGCATAAATGTTACCCACCACAATTTTTCCTTTTCTCATTTCTTCCTCCACATTTTCTACAATAAATTATTTTTAAATAACACAAATTCTGTAGGTATCTTTATACTATTAATATCAATTTTGTCTTCCAATCTATCAAAAAAAGCTTCACTTTGTTCAGTTGGCAATTTATATCCAATATGGTGAGGAAAACGCGCATACAGTACGCCTTCCTCGCGCATATATTTAGAAATAGTTGAATCAATAATAACTTCTCCAAATGCCGTCCGCTCTTTTTCTAAATACTGTGAGGCCAGCATATATTCGCCAACCCATACGAATTTAGGCATAGGAATTGTCTGTATGATTTTGTTAATTGAACCTTCTTCATATAATGCCTTAAATTCTTTATAGTTTCTAGAAGTAGTTAAAAACATTCGGATAAGAATCGGGTTTTTCTCTGAATCATATTTTTGTCCATTTAGGCCAACTATATCCTCCAAATTAATCAAGTCTCTTATTTCTATAATCAAACTCTGAACTACATTATATGCTGAACGAGCTTCTAAAAATACTCTCTTATACAATGGCACAATAAACCCTGTGATTTCAGATTTTGTCACTTTAGAGTATGTAACAGGCTGTTCAAATTTCTTGAACTGATATGGCATCAAATTATCATCCATAAAAATATACTCTTGATTCAAATCAGCCGTATTAACCAAACTTAAACCATCCGCATACTCTTTAGCATAAGAACATATTTCCTTTATATTTCCTCCAAATTCGCTATGACCTATGGAAATAATGGAATGTGATTCTTTTATGCTTTTCTTGTTTTCTTCATACTCATATTTCACTGCCACAGGCAAAGGAAATCCTGACTCTATATAATAATGAAAAATTCTTCTAAATTCTTCTCCTTCAAAGTCTTTCCTATAATATATTATAGGTGCAAAGCCAATTTGTTTTAAAATAGCAGACATCTGATCATAGGACATCCCTAAACTCGGCAAAACTCTCTGTTCAGAAATCAATGCCAGTGCATTTGTTATATCACTCGGACTCAAGATATGATAATAACCATATCGTGTTCCATAATATTCCATCAAATTTAAAATGGTATTTTCTGCACAAGACATAGTTTCAGCATCTTGAGAAGAAAATGGAAATCCCTTTAAAATCAGCTTATGTCCCAATAATGTTTGCGAGAACTTCGCTGTACGAATATAAGCCTTATTATGTTTAAATTTTTCGGGTGCAACTATTGTCCTTCCAATTGTTCCTGGAAAAATAGGTCTTATAACAGCATTCCCTATTAACGCATCTTGTAAGCTACCATTATTTTGAAAAATATCGGCGCTTACATCTCCTTGAAAAAAGGTAATCCTTTTGCTGTTTCTTTCAAACTCCAAATGTTTGTTTGAGAAAAAATTATAATACGAATCTCGATACACGCGATCAACATAATAATTTTCTAAAACAATCGTTATTTCTCCATTTGAAGTTTCTAAAAAAGATTCAAGAAACTCAAAAAAATCTATTAACAGCTTTTGAAAATCAATATTTTTTCTGACACTTAATGCGATACCTCCAAATATTTCTACTATCAATTCATTTTCACGATATCCATATTGTCCACTGTTTATTTGTTCTATGTTACTATTACAATCTGTCAAAATGGCACTGACATCATGGGAATCAACAATAAAATAACTTGTAAAATCTTCCAAAGTTTTCATCCTAAATCACCAACTAAAAAACTATCTGGCCACTTACTGACCAAATAGCTTCAACGGTTCCACGTGTATCATAAGTTTACATATACCCAGCTATTTAACTTCAGTAGTCCAGTGTTAACTCTATTAACTTTCGCTCCACGGAAAACCCATATATGGCAACCTCACGCTTCACAGCTATTGAACCACAATGGAAATATTATATCACACTTTTTTTAATCCAGCAATACTGATTTTCAAATTTTACACGACATACGCATGAATCTTTTCTTCATCCTTATTTCTGAAATTTATCTTTTTAAAAATTCAGAACCTGCTCTATAAACTCTGCTGGATTCATACTTATCACAAACCGTTTCTTTTTCATGGACAAATTTGGGCGGAATATCTCCACCATTTTCAAAATGCTCAAACACCATTTTCGTATGATATTCAGGTTTTCGGATGCCTGTTTATCCAGTGTCGTATTTGCATCTTCTTTAAATGTCACGTTTTCAGATTCCTCATTCAAAAACAATCTTACATCTTCATACAGATTTTTCTGGTTCTCTTTCAGGGCAAGTACATAATCCCCCCGTTTTGACCGGATTTTTTCTGCGATTGCAGTCTGTGTCCCCATTGCATCAATTGTCACAACATGGCCTTTTATACGGATCTTTTCCAACAATTCCGGGATCGCCGTGATTTCATTGCTTTTCGTATTCACAACTTTTTGCCCGAGGCTGAATCCATCTTCCCTGCTCCATGCCGTGATGATATGATTGGGCTTTCCGCCTTTCCTTTTATTGGAACGCATTGTTTTTCCATCCACACAAACCAGTTTTCTTAATGTTTCCCCTTCATTTTTATTCAGCAGTTCCTGCCATTTTTGATAGAGCTGCTGTAAAACTTCCGGTGACAGCAGACCAAATACACGGCATAGTGTATCATGAGAAGGAATGCCGTTTTTTAGTTCAATATATTTTTTGAGATATTCCTCATGATAGTGGGAAAATACTCCATTTCCACCCAGTCATCCACATTTGCGAGTGTTGCAAAAAGCACAATTACAATAATATCTTTTAGTTTATGCCTTACCTTTGTCTGCTGGCGGTTATCTTCGATGTATTCCATCCACTCTAATAATTCATTCATGGCAAAATCCCCTTTTTCTTTTATTATACCAGAAAAAAGAATTTGTTCACAATTTATTTACTCATGCGTATGTCGTGGCAAATTTTACCCCTTATTCCTCCGACCCTTGCAGATAATCTTCCACTTTTAGCTTCCCAAAGCTCTTCTCTACTTGTCCAGAAAGAAACATGGCATTGCAGGACATATTCCCCTTACGATATCAACCTTTCAAAGTTTCTCTGGTCAATAATATACATCTTGGAATATGCAACTATAGATTGCTACATATTTACAACCGCTGACAGGTTCGTCTCAACTTTTCCAGTATTGCGAATACCTTCTCTTAATCCTCTACCGAAGTCCGTACCTGCTGTTAGCCATAGTCATCCCTCTCACTGTCATTATACAACATCGTTGTTATACTGCAAAACATAAGCTACCAAAATTCCTATCGTTAAAATTTGCACCCAAACTCATGCTTGGATGCATTGTATCAAATTGTGGTACGCAAGCCATATTGCGTGTCCAGATTGATACAATTTTTGAGTGGGTGCTATCGTTTTTACATTTACCGCAAATGCCCTAAAATCAACACTTTTCAGAAAGGCAGATGCACCCATGCATGGACGGCTATCGTTTTATTAGTTGGAATTGCCGCACTTTCGATATTTCGGAGTGTAAAATTTAACGATAGCCTGTTTTTCAGAGAGGCTATCGTTATTTTTTGCACCCAAAGGACTTTGCACATTTTTAATTTCCAACTAAATGAAAATTAGTAAAATTTCCTATTAACCTGCAACTTACCCTATCACGTATTCATCCATGACATAATTAGAAGTATATCTTTCTTTCCATAGAACTTGGATAATATTTTCACCATCATCTTTATAAATAGGTTTCCATCCATAAATACCCACTGCATGTATAATTGGACAGCCCATTCTATCATTTCGCACTTCTGACAAATAATTGCTTATTTCATAATCCAATGCTCTCTTACGCTCCTGCTCATTAATCGTGATTCCGTTCAAAAAATCTTCTTCATCCATGTCTGAGTATCTTTCAAAGATTCCCATTAAATTAATATAAACAGAAACATCAAAAAACTCATTATTGATCCATTTCAAATCACCACATCCACAAACTTCATAAATATCAGCTTTTGTTTGGTAATAGCCTTCTTGCTCGAATACACATAAATACGCTTTAGGTTGTCCACATCTTTCACAATTTTCCGGCTTTCTTAATCTAATAAAATCATCTATTGATAATGACCATACTGTTTCAAATTGCGAAATATAGCCTTCTACTAAAGCCCTATCATGACTAATGGACAAATCCTCAAAATTATTTTCATTTGCATTCTTTGTCCAATTAAACGACCCCATCATGCACATCTTTTTATCAATAACGCAAAATTTATGATGCATATAGTTTGAATTCTTTGGCATTTGTGAATATTATCCTCCTTGGGAGCCACCAGTTTCCCGCTTGAGAGCCGCCTGGAAGTTTCCGCCTTGAGAGCCACCCCGGACACAAGATATAGTAGTACTGCCCCTGCTGCTTAAAAATACAACAGAGGCAATAACAGGTATAGCTTCTTCAGACGATTACGATTCTATTTCGTCAACAAGCTTTTTCAGTTTCTTTGAATCATACAGCTTTCTCAGGTTTGTTTCATTTGTAGGGATTTCATAGGCATTATGGATAATCCTGTCCAT
>ERZ808054.1871-NODE-1871-length-10274-cov-20.582034_pt1 | contig 10274 bp, 10 predicted proteins | sample MGYA00380201_ERZ808054 | MGnify/ENA primary metagenome ERZ808054 (study PRJEB31490, sample SAMN06133419) | mouse gut metagenome | isolation source: Z5_2 | host: mice | place: China: Chengdu | collected 2015-05 ... | reverse complement strand
ATTTTACCATCTCCCATCAATTCTTCTATGACCTGTTTATTTGCTCCTATGCTTACTTCCAAAACCGAATCTGCAAATTCTCTTTCCGCTTTGCCTGTCAGTTTCTCGGCACTTTCTATCAATCTGACCATCTTCTCCTTCTCCATCCGATCGGATAGAGAACCAAGCCAGATATGGGATACCTCATCCAGTTCTTTTGTAACAATGATCTGCGTTGGGAACAATACGTTTCCTTCAATATAGTATATCCCGCGATAGGGATTTGATGTGACATAACCATGCTCCCTGAAATACGCAAACAGGCCATCCGGCCTTGCCTCCCGCACCAGCGATACCGTCACATCATCTGCCCTGATTGCATCCACCCGTTCCCCGTAAGACTTATACAGGCCGGCATATGCCCCCGCTTTGTAAAAAGCATCAATATCCAGCGCATCGTCCGGTGATTTGTACTCCATGATATTATGGCCCCTGAACAGGATACCGATCTCATTCTCTATCCTGACGGACGCCTCCTTCTTGATCACCAGAAGGTCGATCTCCAGCGGTTTTGTGTTCAGATTGTATTCTTTTTCAAGGACTACCCAAGCACGTACACCTGGATAGTCCTCACCCTGCAATAAAATGATTGCATCTGTCTAACTTAAAATTATTCTGTTTCACCTCGCATTTCTTAAAAGCCACAAGATGACCTCATCAATAATAGGCATTTCTGACTTCTCAATTTTATATTTTTGCATTCGTATACTTTTCCTCCAATCTATCACAAACTGCGTTGAAATCTTTCACCTTTCCTTCCCTCGCCTGCCTTAGCCCATCCATTACACTCTGTCTTACCTCTATCTGCTGTTGTTCCAAGGTTTCCGCATAAATTTTCTTAACTGCTGCTTCTTTCCCGTCAAAAAAGGCATGATTTTTTATCAGCCCATAACACAGTCTCGCTCCCTTCCTAATCATAGACGGATAAAGCTCCATCCCTCCAAAAGATTGAAAAGGTGCTGACAGTGCAGAATCCGGTAGACCTTCATCACGTATCCCATTACTTCCTCCAGTTTCCTGTATCATCTTGCTGTGGAGGTATTTGATCTGTTCCTTGTTCAATAAAATTATTTTGCCAATTCCTCAAACGCTTTCTTATGCTTTTGCAATATGCGGGTTGCAACAGCTTCCAATGCTTCATTATCCGCGTCCGTATCTTCCTGCAGCTTGCTATAGTCGATCAAAACATATCGGGGTGAATTGTTTTTTAGTATCACAACTGCCCCATTCTCATCCACCATCCTCGCAACCTTTGAAAAATTTTGGTTTGCTTCCGAAATAGACACCAGATTCTTTAAATCAATATGCATAACACACACTTCCCTTCTTTTTGTCTGTAATATAGTATATACTACATTTTAGGATAAATTCAACCTAATCATTCTATTTTATACAAAATTATCTTCATTTATATTTTTATTCTTCATTTATACAAAAAAATTCATTTCATAAAGATACCCCATGCACTACCACCAGCACATGGGATATCCCATCACATACCACCAAAGAATTGCTATTCCTATTCACTTCATCCACTCCGGTACGCTATTCCATATTCAGTTTTTTAATCCTCAACATATCAAAAACTTAACCTCTCCCACACCTGCCAAAAAACTGTTGCCAAGTGTTGCCAACACCTTTAGAGGACGCGCAAATGCCCTGTTTATCAGGTTTCCAGGAATTCATTCCAGCATACTTATCCTCCCCTAAGGAAGCCTTCAGGACTGCGGAAGCCGCGGTTTTGGGGGCTTCCGCTATGTTTGGAAGTGCTTTTCAGGGGATTTGGGGGTGTTTTTCTGGAATAAGACTTTCTCCCGCAATGCTTTCATGTTCCGGTTGCCCGACGGTTCACCAAGGGAAATCACGCCCTTGTGGTCTGCACCCATATCGACAAATGAGCTGTGCCGGTTGATTAAGCCAGAACACACAGATACATTGTAATCTCTCTGACTGTCAACGGTCAGGAGAATGATCGGATACGGGGCATGAAGCAGATACGGTTGACTACACGCCAAAACTATTTATAATTTTGAAAAAGGCCAAAATTTCATACCCATTCCACATTCCCATATTACACTATCCCCAAGGAGGTGCTACAATGACAACATTACTAATTGTTGAGGACAATCATAAAACCAACGATGCAATCTGTGAATATCTAAAGCCCGCAGGCCACAAGGTTATCCCAGCCTATGACGGCGGGGAGGCAATACAGCTTTTCCGTGAGAACAACATTGACCTTGTTGTACTGGACATTATGCTACCCCATGTCAGCGGCCTGTCCGTCCTGCATGAGATACGGCGGACAAGCACAACGCCTGTCCTGATGCTTACAGCTCTTGAGGACGAATATACCCAAGTCAGAAGTTTTGACGAGCAGGCCGACGATTATATGACAAAGCCCTTTTCTATGGTATTGCTGGGGAGGCGGATTACCGCCCTCCTGCGGCGGAGCGGGCAGGCCCCATTACCCCAAACGATAACCTTTGGCGATGTGACGGTTGACTTCTCCGGCTATACCGCCAGCGACAGCTCAGGAAAAATCGACATCATGCCCAGGGAAATTGATTTGCTCCGGCTGCTGGTGGAGCATAGGGGACTGGTGCTGACCCGGTCACAGATTTTGGATGAACTGTGGGGCGCTGACTATCCGATCATCGATCGAACCGTAGACACCTACATCAAAAATCTACGGAAGAAACTGCGACTCAACTGTATCGTGACAGTCAAGGGCATTGGCTACAAATACGAGGTACAGCCATGAAGTGCTTAAAACTGTTTCCAAAGATATTTCTGTATACCATGAGCATCATGCTCTTTGTCATCGTTGTCACACATGGGCTGATCTATCTGCTTGCCCCACAGATGCAGCTTGCATTGAGTACCCAAGATGATGTTGTTGTCAGCATCAGACAGGAGCAGTTTGTGACCGAGGCAGTAGAAAAAGCCCTGCCCATCTCTTTAAGCTGTTCCCTGCTGATCTCCATTGTCTGCTCGCTCCTGTTTTCCAAAGCGATTGCCGACCCCATCAAGAAAATTTCAACGTCAACTGAGCAGATGATGAAATTAGACCACGGGGCAAGCTGCCCTATCCATACAAAGGATGAAATTGGTACATTGGCGCAGAACGTCAATGATCTGTATTCTAATCTGCTGTCTACCATTGAACATTTAGAGCGGGAAAAGGGCGCTGTGCGTGATATGGAGCGGGCCAAGGTAGACTTTCTGCGGGCTGCGTCCCATGAACTGAAAACGCCTGTGACCGCACTGAACGCCACCCTGGAAAATATGATTTTAGGCGTTGGGAAATATCAGGACTACGCCACCTATCTCCCGGAGTGCAAGGAAATGGTGGATCAGCTTTCCGGGATGATACATGAAATTCTGGAAACCTCCAGGCTGAATTTGACCGCCGAACCGCCAAAACAGGTTGATGTGTCTGAACTGCTGGCGGAACTGTGCGAACCCTGCCAACTGATTGCGGCGGCACATCAAATTATGTTCTCTCTTGACTTGCCGGAGAAGTTTTCCGCTGTACTGCCTGTCGGTCCGTTCAGTAAAGCGGTGTCTAATATCCTCGCAAATGCTGTCGCTTATACGGAGGCCGGGAAAAATGTTTCCGTCTATATGGAGGGGCGCAGCCTTGTGGTCGAAAACGAGTGCAAGCCAATCCCTGACGATGAAATCCGCCGTCTGTTTGAACCTTTCTATCGTCCAGACTTCTCACGGAGTCGGGAGAGTGGCGGCAACGGCCTGGGCCTCTATATCGTGGACACACTTTTGACCTCTATGGACATTCCCTATTCTTTTAAGCCGATGAAGTCCCCGCCTGGGATGTGTTTTACAATTCAGTTATAAATGCGAAGAACTCCCCGGCTGGGGAGTTTTTTCATTTCCACCACAATTCCATCTCCGTTTCATACCCATTCCATATTGGAGTGCTATCCTACGGATGCGTTCAGAAGAACAGCACAACGATATGGAGGTATCGACCATGAGCATTTTTAAAAAGGCGTTTCTATACGTCACACGAAAACGAGGGAAAACACTTCTCCTGTTCGCCCTCCTGCTGATTATGGCAACCTTTGTCCTGACGGGCCTCTCCATCTGGAAAGCGTCGGAAGCCGCGCAGCTTGACCTGCGGCAGAGCCTGGGCGGCAAATTTGACGTTTTCGTGGATTGGAGCAACAGCCCCTATGTAGTGAAAGAACCCGTCAAAGATGAAGTAGATGAGGAAACCGGCAAGACATCAAGCAGCTTTCTCATGTACTCCACCGTACAATTTACCCCGGAAAATATCGCGGCCATCAAAGGCGTTTCTGGCGTAAAGTATTGCGGCGCAAGGCAGGACAATCTTCTCCCATTTGACGGGCTTTCCCTGTTCCCCGGAACGATCTCGACCGATGCGAAGTATCAGGGCTACACAAAGACGCTGGGCGTTTGCAATACGGAGGACGATGAACTTTTCACCACTGGCACACTGACGCTGGCAGAGGGACGGCATATCTCCGCTGGTGATACCCATGTGGCAATTATCAGCCAGGACTTGGCGGAGCGGAACGAGTTGAAGATTGGGGACTACCTCACCGCCCATCGTTACAGTGTGGAAGAACAGGGCTTTACCGGGTCGGAAATCAAGGTGCAGATCATCGGACTGTTTACCCCTCATGCGGTGGAGCAGTTCGGGGAAACTGTCACCACCTACGACAAAATTCAGAACCGGGTGTTTGTGGATTTGCAGTCCTCAAAACGATTTGACGGCGAAGAAATCAACTATGGATTTTCCGCGCTCAATGTCACCATAGACGACCCGCAGGACATGGCGCGGGTGGTGGCCGAAGTCAAGGCCCTGCCGGGTATCGACTGGAAAGCCTTTACTGTGGAGGTGGACAATGAAACCTATGAAAACGCCGCCGCTCCGCTGGCTACGCTGAATGAATTGGTCGTGGTCCTGCTGGTGGTGATCATCGTTGTCAGTGCCATCATTCTGGCCCTGATATTGACCCTCTGGACAAAGACCCGTATTCACGAAATCGGCGTGTTCCTATCTGTGGGTATCAGAAAATCGGCCATCATCGGCCAGTATTTGATTGAGGTGCTGTTGATTGCCGCTCTCGCTTTTGGACTGTCCTATTTTACCAGCAATGCCATAGCGGGACAGATCGGCAATCACCTGTTGGAACAGAGCACGCAGACCGGGCCGGAGGATGATAACGATGTTGTGACTACTGCCGCTGCGGTTGATGTGGGCGCAGATAATCTTATCCAAAAGCCCTTGCCGACGGAGAACGGCATCCAAGTGTCCGTTGGGCTGGATAATTTGGCCCAACTCTATCTGATTGGCCTTGCTATTATCATTGTGGCTGTCAGTGTGTCGTCTATCACGGTCATGCGGCTGAACCCCCGTGAAATCCTGTCAAAAATGAGCTGAAGGAGGGACTATTATGTCTACGCTGGAATTGAAAAATGTTTCTTACGCATACGAAAAGGGCAAGGCGGTTTTGCAGAACATCAGCGGGTCGCTGGAAACCGGGAAAATGTACGCCATCCTCGGCCCGTCCGGGTCTGGCAAGACCACGCTTTTGTCCCTGCTGGGCGGGCTGGATGTACCGACACAGGGCGGTGTCCTGTTTGACGGTGAGGACATTGCGGCAAAGGGACTGGAATACCACCGCAGGAACCATATCTCACTGATTTTCCAAAGCTATAATCTGATTGACTACATGACGCCCGTTGAAAATGTGCGGCTTACCGCCAAGCTGGACGCTGCTCCCATTCTGGAACGGCTGGGGCTTACAAAGGACGAAACACAGCGGAATGTGCTGAAACTGTCCGGCGGACAGCAGCAGCGGGTGGCAATTGCGCGGGCGCTGGCTTCCGATGCCCCGGTCATTCTGGCGGACGAACCGACCGGGAACCTGGATGCCGACACCGCCGAGGAAATCACAGCTATTTTGAAAGAGAGCGCCCATGCGTTCGGGAAGTGCGTGGTGGTCGTGACGCACTCTGGTGAGGTAGCAAAGCAGGCGGATGTGGTGCTGGAAATCAAACGAGGACATTTGAAAGAGAGGGAAATATAATGAAGAAAATTACTGTTATTTTGGCGTGCATGCTGGTCTGTTTCTTGCTGTTCACCGGCTGTACCACTCAGAAAGATGGCACCGATCAGGACACGAATTTGGGGAACTCTGTGGAAATTGATGATACAGACATTGCAATCGACACCGAACCGGGCTTGGACACCGAGGGCAATTCCTACGATACAACCTTCCGTGAAATGCTTCCTGCTCCCGTCAATGGAAATATATATCCCATTTTTATCCCAAAACGGAAAACAAAGCCGCACCGCCACATCATAAGTCCCCGACGAAGGTACGGAAAATCTGTAAGGGGCTCATACTTCGCATACTAAAATTAGGCATACTACCATAAATTACGCCGCTTTGGGCATTTGGAAACGATTTTTCCAGTTTTCAGGCAGTTTGCTGATAAAGAGAGACACCAGTTCCGCAATCTGGCACTCCGATTCGTTATAGTACTCCCTTATGCTGTCAAGCAGAGTATCTATCATAAGCACAATGGCACAGTCCATGAGTTCGTTGACAATCTCACGCTGGACACCGTAAAACAGTTCCTCTATCGTCCGGTTGTCGCTGTTTTTGAATCGTTCTACCGCGAGTATCATATACCGTATGGCTACAATCACCATATGCGATGTGATTGCATCGTAACTCGTGCTGTGGCACTCTGTCCGTAGCTTCAGGTAACTCTTTGTGAGTTTAAAATAGGTCTCGATTTGCCAGCGGAGCATATATGCTTCCAGGATTTCTTTCTCGGACAGGGATGTATCCGTACACACGAAGCAGACCCAGTCCTTGCGGTTGCTATGGTTCCGCGCATACACGAGTTTTGCCGGAATGGCTGTCCCTTCGCTATCCACTACCGTCACATTGACAGAAAGCAGGTATCTGGACTTTCCCCTCCTCTTTTTATTGCGGGAATAGATTTCCTTTACATCCAGCTTGCCTATCTCACCAGTTTCAGGGGCTGTCCATAGGTATTTTGTGCTGTTTTTCTTGATCATGGCAATCGTGTCCACTTCCATGCCCTTTAGTTCTACAAGCTGGGCAGGATTGGAAAACCATGTGTCAAACAGTACAAAATCAAAGGGAATCCCTGACTTTTTGGCTTCCCTGACCATGCGGCATACGGTGTCTGTGCCTTTTTCTTTTGCGGCGGCCCTGCGTCTGCCGCGGATGGTGCGCCGGTCAACAGGGGTATCCCTGCCGACCATGAGGCTGTTGTCGCGGGTAGTAAGAAGCGTCTGGGAAAACGGAAGGAAAACATCGCCGTTGGTCCATCCGCCGGTCATCATCCGGTATCCGGTACGCATCTTATGGTCATTATGGTCAAACACTCTGCCGCACAAGTCAGTCCCCTTTCCACCGGTACGGGCATATAAGGAGTCATCAAATATAAGGGCGCATGTATGGTTCTTATCTGTCTGCGACTCCATATCGCGGATTACGTTGCCGGCTGCCTCCAGCTGGAGGCGTTCCCAGTTTGCCCTGGGCATCAGGTCAAAGCGGTAGAACGTATCCTTTTTGTAGTCGCGGAAAAAATTTCCGGTCTCGAACATCCGGTATGGGCTTTCCGCCGCAAACCCGACAAGGATCTTATCGGTCAGCAGCTGCGTAGCACTTACGCATTTTTCAAGAAATTTCGACTCCTTGACGGTACCTATGAGACGGGAAAGCGGGTTGTCTGCGTATTCAAAAGCAGGTTTTTCCGTAACGCTGTCAATGACTTTGGTTATGCCACATTTCCGCAAAAGGGAAGAGCCGATATATTTGTCTATAAAATTTGAGATACTGTCAAGTAATTCCTTGCTATTATCGAAGATTTCTGCTATGCTTTTCATTGGTATAGGTCTCCTTTTGCTGATGATATTAGTGGGTAATTTCATTATAGCAAAAACAGAGTGCCTATACCATTTTTATTTGCAGAGCAATTGATTTTTATAATTCTTTAGCGTATATCAGTATGCGAAGTATGAGTACATATAAATCCGTAAGTACGCGCGGATTTTTAACACTTGTAAATAGAATAATATGGCAGAAACCGCATAACTGCGGCTTTTTTTATGTCAAGTTTATAAAATTTTAATGTTGTATGGTGTTGTGTTTCACGTGAAACCATGGTATAATGGAGGGTATGAAACTTTGGTATGACAGAAAATCAAAAGACCCGACCTATTTCGTCCAGCTGGGAATCAGGAACGGCAAAAAGACAACTACAAAAAACATTGCAAGGATCGGCAGGCATTCAGAGCTTCTGAGGATAACCGACGACCCTCTCTCCTATGCAAGGGAGCAGGTCGCTAAATATAATGAGGAGGCTAAAAACAACAACCAGGTTTCTCTGGAGCTCAAAATCAACTTTGCCGAAAAACTTAAGGCCGACAACGCCACAGTCTCTTCCAGCAGGCAGCTTAACATTGGCTACTTCTTTCTCCAGCAGCTTTACCACGACCTGGAGATCAGCTCCTTTTTTGATGCTGCGACAGCCGACTCGAAGATTACATTTGACCCAAACCTGGTAAACAGGTTCCTTACCTGTGCCCGTATCCTCCATCCGGATTCCAAACTCGGTACATACCGGCACCTGGCAGACTTTTACGAACAGCCCCGGTTTGATTACATGCATATCATGCGGACCATGGATATCATGGAGGAACATTATGACGAATACATCACCCACCTGTTTGAAAAAAGCAGAGACATCATAAAAAGGGACACTTCCGTCTGCTTTTATGACTGCAGCAACTATTATTTTGAAACAGAAACGGAAGATGACGATTATGTGGATGAGGTGACCGGGGAAACGGTCAGGGGCCTGCGCAAATATGGCCCCTCCAAAGAGCACCGCCCCAACCCAGTCGTGGAGATGGGGCTGTTCATGGACAGGGACGGCATCCCACTTTCCATGTGCATCACTTCCGGCTCCAACAACGAACAGACCACCGCCATTCCCCTTGAGAAGAAGCTTACGCAGATGTTCAGGGGGAAAAAATTCATATACTGTGCGGATGCAGGGCTGGGATCCCTCAACATAAGGAATTTCAATTCCATGGGCGGGCGTGCCTTTATTGTTACCCAGTCTGTGAAAAAACTTTCCGACACCTTAAAGGAAGCAGTATTTAATGATTACGGCTACAGGCTCCTTTCCTCTGATCTGCCTGTAACCATTCAGGACATGAAGGCTTTTGACAGGTTTGATAAAAGGAATAAAGAATTATATAACGACAGGGCTTACAAAATCCTGCCGGCTGACAAAGCTTTCGACCTGGGGATTTATGAGGAAAAAATACTGAAAAACGGCAGGGTAAGGATGGTAAAGTCAAAAGCCACCGTGAAGCAGAAAGTCATAATTACCTTTTCCAGAAAAATGATGGAATACCAGCGCCGTATCCGTAACCGCCAGGTAAAGCGGGCGGAAAAAATGCTTGCCACCCTTGACCCGGACACCTACAAAAAGGGGCCCCATGATGTCACCCGTTTTATTAAACGCACTTCTTCCACAAAATCCGGGGAAGAAGTGACAGACCTGTATGAACTGGACAGAAGCGTTATAGAGGAAGAGGAAAAATACGACGGCTATTATGCCGTGGCAACAAACCTTGATGACCCTGCAAAAACCATAATCGAAATCAGCTCCAACAGGTATAAGATCGAGGACTGCTTCCGGGTGATGAAAACAAACCTTTCCGCACGTCCGGTATACCATCAGAAGCCGCAACGTATTGTTGCCCACTTCATGATCTGTTACACTGCACTGCTGGTCTACCGGCTGCTGGAAGCAAAGCTGGACCGGTATGGGACACATTTTACAATTGAAAATATCATTGAAACACTGAATAACATGGAAGTAGCAAACATAGAGGATATGTGTTATATGTCAACTTACAATAACTCGCAGGTCTGTACAGCCCTGAATGCTGTTTTTGATCTTGGCTTGGACAAAAAATACTACCAGCCCAAAGAACTGAATAAAAAAATCAAAAAAATTTCCAGGTAGGCTTTCCATACAACATCCATGATCATGAAAAAGATGGCGCAAACCCAGTAAAATCAAGGGATAGCGCCATTTTGCATTTCTTTAAGCTGTAACGATTGCAATTAGGTATGCCATAACCTACTACCGGGCTGGTACAACTTGGAAAAATCCTTAAAATA
>ERZ808054.1869-NODE-1869-length-10288-cov-3.684360_pt1 | contig 10288 bp, 5 predicted proteins | sample MGYA00380201_ERZ808054 | MGnify/ENA primary metagenome ERZ808054 (study PRJEB31490, sample SAMN06133419) | mouse gut metagenome | isolation source: Z5_2 | host: mice | place: China: Chengdu | collected 2015-05 ... | reverse complement strand
TTAAAGAAACTTTTAATTCTTTACACTCTAACCAATATGTAATGATATTTACGTCACTATCTGGCATAATAAAAGTAATACCTGTATCTGTATCTGTAATTTCTGTTACAGTTGATGTAATATCATATCCATTTTGTTTTCTTCCTGCATCTGCTCCAAAATCTACTACTACTGTATCACCACAATATAACGTTCCATCATCAACTAATGTTCCATTTCTATATACAGATACCATACTTCCAGTTCCTGCATAATCTAACCTAACTACATATGTATCATGAGACCATGCAGCATAAAATGTTTTTGCCCCCATTGATGTATCATTAATTTCTGTTATAGGATTTCCTGTTAGTTCTGCATTATCATACCAACCCACAAAAGAATATCCAATGCGATATGCTATAGGTAATGTTGTAATAACACCATATTGATATGATGTTATACTCTCATCCATTGCCCCATCATTTAATTCAAATTGTATATCATATGAAGAAGATTTAAAAATACGATATACAACTGCCCCATCTGTTGTTACAGTTGTTTGCGTGGAAGCAAAATATGTATATCCTGGAAAATAGGCTCCATCTGTGCTATCTGTTCCTATCACATCACCAGAAACTATCGTACCAAAAATACCAGCTGCAGCTTTCATCTCCCTGCCTAACTCTTTACCACCAATATCATTTAATACACTTACATAAGTAATATCATATAATGCAGGTGCAAAATATCTATAAACAGTTGCTCCATTAATTGTAACTACTGCAGTAGAAGAATTTCCTGTATAATAATAACCAGGATAATATGCACTTGCTGCAGAATCTGTTCCCATATCTGCCCCTGAAACATGAACATTATAAGCTTTATCAATATTTTGCCTACCAAGTTCTATTCCATTGTCTCCAATTACCATATCTACATAAGAAACCGTATAATTATTTCTTTTAAAGTATCTATATACTGTTGCTCCTGAAGCACTTACTTCTGCAGATGTATCACTATTAAATGTATATCCTTCATATGGCGATGTTGTACCATAATCTGCTCCTCTCACTGTATCTCCTGTTAATTTTGTTAAAGTAGTATCTGTTCCAAGTACTGTATCTTCATTTAAAATCATATCTACCAATGTAACCGAATAACTTTGTGGAGCAAAATAACGATATACTATATTATCATTATCTGAAACAGTTGTAGATGTCCCAACCATATATTTATATCCTGCATAATAGGCCCCTGTACTTTGATCTGCTCCAAAATCAGAACCCTTTACATTACTTCCATATGTTTTTTGTATTGTTGTTCTTCCCAATTCTATATTATGTGAACTGTCCATGTCGATACAAGTAACATCATACGCATTTGCTGTCCATACTGCATATAAAGTCATATTTGCTGTTGGTACTATTGTTTGCCCATTTATATATTCAACGTTGCCATCTGCTGTTGTAGACCATCCAGAAAAAGCATATCCACTCTTTACAAAAGTATTATCTGTTAATTTTATTTCTCCTCCACTGGATACTTGTGCTAGCATTGAACCACTACCACCATTAGCATCATATATAATTGTATAGCTATCTACTCTTTGAGCTGTAATCCCATAAGCCTTCAAATATGTACTTAAACCTGTATATACTGTTCCTGTTTCATATTCTACTTTTCCTGTATCATGCCATTGTGTCCAAGTAAAATCACCTACAGGTATATTTTTATATAAATTTTCTACCAAATCACTTGCTTTATAATATATTTGTTCTGTAGTTGAACCAGAATTACCCAAAATATCTCCTTGTGTACGAACGTCATATTCAGGATCACTATCACTATCCTCGGAATAATGGGCTTCCATCCATGGAAATGTCACGGCTGTTGTTACTTTTACAACTTTATTTTCCCACCAACTATCGCTCTCAGATCCTGTATCTGGGTCTGAGTAATGAGCATTTTCATCATGATTTTCTACTTCTATTAACAAACTATTACATACTTTACAATTAATTTTCTTTTTATCCTTACTTTCCAATGTACATACAAACATATCTACATTTTTTGCACATACTGGACACCATACTCCATACATATTTTGAGATGCTGCTTTTACTTTCCATGATTGTATAGGAGAGATACAATTTAGTATCATTATAAATAGCATTATCCATGCTACAACACGCTTCATATAATGTATATATATTTTTTTTATATTCCCCTTCATTTCTTATCTCCTCTCATTTATTTACTTATAAAAAAATAAAATTATCTGGTGGTGCTCTATTGCTGTAACATTTCATTTTTTACCCCTAATTGTTACTTAATTTTCTATCTTTGTATTCTTTCTTGTATCTCTTTCCAAATTTTTTCAAGACTATCATAATTAATATTTGTTAATATATTTTTCACATCTACACTTATTTCTATATTCATTTTCTCTTTCATTATATCTTCTTTTTTTCCTTCTAATTTCGGTCTCAAAAGATATGGACTAAAAAAAAGAACAACAATTATTACAATACATAACCCTCTTTTGTCTAATACTTGTTTCCATTTACAATTTAACCAATTTCTCACCCCTATCCCATCCCTTATTCTACTTTCCATTTAATGTAACTTCCCATATATTCAGATACTACACATTTTCTTCTTTTCTTTTCCTTTACATAAACTATTTCACCTGAATTTATTATTTCTTCGGCCATTTTTCTAGTCACTTTTGTTCCAAATATTTTGTTAATTAGTTTGTCCTCTTTACTAATATTAAATTTACAAGAATTATTCAATAGTTTATTTTCACAGCAATATCCATATCTAGTTTCTTTTACTAATGAAGCACACAAAGGACAATTTCCTACTATCATTTCACTCTCTTTTTTTTCTTTTGTTTTATTCTTATATGGACTATTTTCCTCAATTGATTTTTCTACAATCATTCCCTTTACATACTCTTTGATTTCTTTCATAAACAATTCAGGATCATACTTTTCTTCTTCTATTTGTTGTAGTTTTTGTTCCCATTCTGCTGTCATTACCGGATTTTTCATTTTATTATCTACTTTTTCAATAAAAAATATTCCCTTTTCAGTAGGTAAAAGTTGTTTTTTATTTCTTATAATATATTCACTTTTTAATAAGCTTTCTAATATTTCTGCCCTCGTTGCGCTTGTTCCGAGTGAATATCCTTTTATTTCTTCTTTATCCTCCCCTTGTAATTGCAAATAAGGATTTTCCATGACCTTTAAAATAGAATCTTCATCATAGTGCGGTAGAGATGATGTCATTCCCTCTTTTATGTCTCCTTCTACTTTATCCAATATCATACCTAACTTTAACGTTTCCAGACCTATTCCATTCTTATTTTCTAATTCTTCTTCGTTTTTAAAATATTTTTTTGTTACATCTAAAAAACCCTTTTTTAATATTTTTCTTTCTGTTGCTTTAAACACTTCTCCTTCTACTTCTATTTCACATTTTATTTCTTGGTATTCCATTTTTTGTGATAATACTTCCATAAACCTTACAATAATTAGATTGACAATATTTTTCTCTTCTTCTGATAATTTTTCTAAATCAAAATCTTCTAATTTTTCTGTAAAAATTATTGCATGATGATCTGTTACTTTATTATCATCAATTATATGGTTATCTATTAGAATTTCGTTACTTAACAAATCTTGTGCTACATCTAAATACTTCTTTTGTGAACATAAAATTTGTAATAAAGGTATAATATCTGGCACCATATCCGAATTTAAATACCTGGAATCTGTCCTCGGATATGTTGCAATTTTATGTTCCTCATATAAACTTTGTAGTATATCTAATACTTTTTTGGCACTATACCCATACTTTCGATTTCCCTCTCGCTGTAAATCATTTAAATTATAGAGATGTGGTCTTTGTTTATTTTTTACTTCTACTTTATAATCAGTTACTTTTCCTTTTTTCATATGTATTTTATTTTTAATTTGTATAGCATCTTCCCATTTAGTTAAACGCCCATCTTCTATATCATATTTTGCTTGTACACCATTTGCTGTATTAATATATACTTTAAAAAACTTTTGAGAAATAAAATTTTTTATCTTTTTTTCTCTTTCTACTATCAATGAAAGAGTAGCTGTTTGTACCCTACCACATGGGAATTTATGTTCAAACCCTCCATAACGCAAAGTATAATAACGAGACATATTAATTCCAACTAAGAAATCTGCCTCTGCTCTCATTAATGCTGCTTTATACATATTCTTATAACATTGATTATCCTTTAAGTTTTCCATTCCTTCTTTTACAGATTTTTCTGTCATGGAACTAATCCATAATCTTTTTTCTGGTTTTGTATTATGTACCATAGCAGCTACATACCCATAAATCGCACACCCTTCCCTTCCAGCATCCGTAGCCACTATAATTTCATCTACTTCTGGCTTAAGCATTAAATTTTTTACAAGGTCATATTGTTTTCTAGTTTGTGGTATAATACGAAATTTATATTTTTCTGGTAAAAACGGTAGTGTTTCAAATTTCCACTGTTTTAAACCTTCATCATATGCATCCGGTTCTGCTAAAGTTATTAGATGTCCAATACAATTAGTTACAATATATCCATTTCCTTTCCAATATGCCCCTTTCTCATCTTTTACTCTTTCTTTTGCTCCTATTACTTTTGCAATATACTCTGCTACAGATGGTTTTTCTGCAATTACAAGTTTATTTCCCATAAGTTATCTTCCTCCTAAAATCCTATGATTACATTCAACATTCCAATTAATAATACTATGTCCTTGATTTTCCTCTCCATTTTAATTTTCTCCTTCTTTATCCATACCTGTATTCAATTCCATGATTAATTCCTTGATTTTCTGATTTTCTTGGATATACTCTAAAAGCTGCATAGTACTTTGTAGCCCTAATGCTTTAGCCTCTTCTTCTACATATTTATGTTCTAAAATAATTTCTTCTTTTTTTAATTTTTCAATCTCTTCTTTTGCCGCTTTTTCTTTTCGTTCAGCTTCTTTTGCTTTTAGAAAATATTTCTCTTTTTTATTTTTTTGTTCTATCATAACTTTTTCTAAACTTTCAATTTTATCATTATATATTTTCTTTTCCACTCTTTATTCTCCTTTTATTTTTCATTTATCTCGTCTACCATCAATTCACTTATATCAGAATTTAAACTATCCATTTCCTCTTCATCCAATACTGTCATCTCTTTTTTCTTTTTAATAATTGCTATAACTATGATTACAACAATTGCAACTACTATAACAAAGCCAAAAAGAAGCACTGTAGCTGTTATAAGATCAGGTTGTACTGTAGTATCTGATCTAGGTTCTGTTGTTTCTGATGCAAAGATAGGAATAACAAAAGAAGATTCTGTAGTTTCGTCTACAGTTATTAAATTTGTCCCTAGAAATTCTATATTTGTTTTTTCGGTTGGTAAAATTTGATCTAAAGTATATATATCATAAGGAACTCCTCCTGATACAATCGCAGTATAACTGTTAGTAGCACTTAAATTTACTGCAAATTTATTACCATTGATTCCTTTATAAGAAACAATTAAATCTCCTTTAAATCCCTTTGGAATCTTTTGAAGATGTACTACACCATTTTTTGTATTTTGAATACTAGAAACAGATTTTTCATTTTGCTTTATATCTATTTCTTTTGTTTCCTCTTCTGCTTGAAACCCATCACTAATCATGACTTCTTCCAATTCTGTAGGATTTATATGTTCTTGTTTTTTTTCTAAAGATATATCTAATAAATATGTTATATCTTTTGAAGCATTGGTTAAATCAAAACTATACATAGCATTTCCGACATATCCATCCTCTACTTGTATCTCTCCTATTGTATAAATATCCCTAGCTATATCAATCTCTTTTGTATACCCAGTAGATGATTCCAAGGAAACGTTAAAAGTATTTCCATTTGTACCTACATAATTTATAATAATATCTCCCATATAGTCTAAATTACTTGGATAATCCCCTGCAGATACTTTTACATGTATGTAAGCAACTTCACTCTCTGACTGTACTGTCGATTGATACACAGAAACAGGAAGATAGTAAATTTTATTTACATTTGCATTAATAAGAGAAAAACTTTTTGCTATGTCCATATCTATTCCTGTATTAGCATTAAGTGCTTTTAACGTATAAGAATCTTGTGCTACTGGGATCGTTGATGTATATTCATTTTCTTTTGATAGTGTAATGGTAAATTCATTGCCATTTATACCTAAATAAGAAATATCTATACTATCAGAAAAACCTTCTGTTACTTCTGCCTTAATTTTCAAATATACCATTTTTTGTTCCAATATATCTTTTGTTATGGTTTCTTTTGGAGCCTCTGTTGGAAGTTCCTCTGCAAAACTTACATTGATAACATTAAGAATTATCATTATACCAACTAATATTATCAAACTTATTTTTTTTCTTTTTTTCATCTTATTTGATCCTCCATTACAAATTTAACTTTCTCAGGTAGTTCATGATGAACTACTTTCTTCTAATTCATCTAAAAATCTTACACATGCTCTTCTATAAAAAATGAATCCATCATAAGAATTGATAATTGTGCCTGTCCCACTAGCACAATGCCCAAAAAGCTTATTTCCATTTTCATCATATCCAAGAAAAATTCCAACATGTGTTATTGAAGTTGCTGATTCGTAGGGTTGTGTTTTCCATACCAAATCCCCTGGCTTTAAATCTATCTCTTTTATAGCATAAGTAGCATACCACATTTCCCCTGGCCCACTCTGTAATACTTCTTCTCCTGCAGTCCTATATATCCAATCAACAAATCCTGTACAATCCAAACCATTTTCTACTATTTCATTCCAATCAGGACTTGTACACTTACCACCAAATAAATATGGTATTTTTCCTGTAGGTTCACAATAACTCTTTACTAATGTCACAAATTCTTCCCGCTTCATATTTATAACAGGGAAGTTATTATACGCACTTTCAAATTCATTTTCACCCATTTCATCCCATATACTTCTAATATTTAAAAGATATTTCCAATCTTCATTCAATATTTCTTCTGTAAATCCTTCCTTCTTTGACATATTAACTACTATTTCTGCATAAAACTCTTTTACCTCTTTATCTTTCTTTTCTGGATATGCAACTAAATACTCCCCCTGCTCTTCTATTTTCATATCTTTAAAATTTTCTTCGTAATCCATGCAATATTGATATGTATTTGTATGCCATGGCATCATAGATAGCGTTTCTTCAAACGTTCTTACTCCAACAAACACAACATAATATGTATATTCATGTTCATGTGATGTTCCATCATCTTCACTTTCCACACATGTCATTGTCACTGATTTTTCTACCTGAAAAGAATTATACATAATATTAAATATTTCCTTGGCTACATTAAGTATTTCATCCTTTGTTAGAAGATTTACAGATTCATTACTGCCCCCTAATTTACCAATATCATAATTCAAATAATTTGCTACTAATACATACACTGGTAGCCAAGAATTTTTGATTACTGCTTCCTGTAGCTTCCATGATTCGATTATCCCAGATACATCTGGTTCAGTATTTTCTTCTCCATCATAATCTGCAATATCTCTCTCCCATAAAATGTCTACTTTTGTTCTTAACTCATTTGCATTAATAATAAAATAATAACTTTCATCTCCTCGTTCCCAGGCACAAACATTACTTTCTTTTAATTCTTCTACATATTTTTGTATATCTTGTTTTGTAGTCACTTCCCATTGTATCGTTTCGTTATTTAATGCAACAATACTATCTCCATCTGCTATTGTTGTCATTGGTAACATAGTAGACATCATTATCATCATCATAACTAATACAGGAATTATAAGGAGGCCTACTATTGCTATACTTCCACTAAACATTCCTCCTACTATTTTTATAATCAAAGAACCTATCTCTTTTACCGCTTTTTTTGCTGCTTTTTTCGATATTCTTACTGTACTTTCTATTGTTTTATTTACTGTTTCCTGAATAATTTTCTTTCTTTGTATATTATTCGTATTTGCAAAACGTTTTATTTTCTTTCTACTCTTACGTAAATGCACTCTAAACCCAATATCTTTACTCGCTTTTATTATATTTTTATTCATAGAAAGTACAGCCTTACCAGATAATTTTGCAGCTTTACCAGATACTTTAACTATATGCTCTGTATATTTTAATTGCTTTGGAATACTAACAAATTCTGCTGCTACATCACTCTGGAGTGTACCACCATTTTGAAGCGTACCTTTTATTTTATGTTGAAAATACTCCCCTCCTGATTTATATCCTTGTCCTGCTAACCGATGGCTAAATTCTTGAATATTTTTCTCTCCCTCATGAAAAATATCCCTTCCAAATGTCTTTATTCTCCCTTTTATTGAATCATTCATTATCTTCATGTAATTCTTTCTATTTACATGGAGATTTATAGTTTTACCTGTTTTCTTATTTTCTTTAGTAAAATATCCTTTCTTTTCTCTTTGAAAATTAATTATAACTTCATCTTTATCACTTAAGTAGAAAGGTTGTATTATATCTTTTTCTTTACCGCAGTTATTAAAATATTTTTTTCTATTTTTATATTTAATTTCCTTAACTGCTCCATAAATTTTTCCTTCTTCTGGTATATGTGAAGGTGACACCCCCCTACCTTCACCTTCTACATGAATTGAATGAACAAAATCTTCTTCCTTTTTCTTAGCAAATTCTCGTATATCTGCCTGTTTTATGTATCCATGTTTTTTATATTTGTATCTCTCTACCGTTTGTAGTTTATTTCCTTTATTTTTATGCTGTTGTTTATTTTCCTCTTCTTCTTTTCTATTCCTTTTTTCTCTTTTTTTATATTTATCTTTATCTATACTAAAACTAAAAGATTCTTTTTCCCCATTTGCCTCTCTGTTTACAGAATCAGTAGATACCCTCTGCTCATTTAATCTAAAATGTACCTTTCTTTGCCATACCCTTATATCCTCAATACTCCTTAACCTGATTTTTCCACTAATAATAGCCTTTTCTAGTTTGGGTGAACGTAACATTAAACTACCCTTTACTATCCTACTTCGCTCCAATCCCATACCTGCCTTTCAAAATCTTATGACGTTTTCTTTTGTTGCTCAAAACGATCTTCTACCTTAGTCGTCATCATTTGATATAGTTTTGTATTTTCTGGATATTTCATTTCAAAGGGTACTACTTTTCCTCCAGCGACTATTAAACCACTCCCTCTCTCGGAGTTTGTAACATACTTTAATTGCTCTTCTGATAATTCCATGATTTCGCCTAACTTTATACGGTCTGTATCTTTTTGACTTAACAAAGCTAAAAATTCTGCATTAGCAAGCATTTCCATTTGTTCACCATCTCTCAACAAAGATGTTACATTCTGCGTTAATCCTGTTACAATTCCACCCATTTTTCTAACACGTTTAAACATATTCCAAAATACATTTCTTGCATATGGATTACTTAAAAGTACTGTAAATTCATCTACATATAACCTTGTTCTTCTACCATTTTCTCGATTTTTCAAAATCTGATTCCAGATAGCATCCAACATAACCAAATAACCAATATTTTTTAAAGAATCTCCTAAATCCTTAATATTATAAATAACTAATCTTTTTCCGGTTACGTTCACATTTGTTTTATGTGAAAAATAATTTAATAGCCCTTTAGAAAATGGCTCAAACGATTTCGCCATCATATGTGCCTCTGGATCTCTTTTTGCATACTGATCCAATATTTCTTGCACATTTTCAAATGTTGGTATATATTCTGGATTATAATCAGACTCAATGTAATCCTTATACACTTCTCGTATACATCTATCTAAAATACCAAGTTGTCCACCTGTCATATCTTTTCCTCTTGTTATAGCTTCTGACAAAACAGATACAACAAACTCTGCTTTTGCTTTTAGTGGCTCTACTTCCTCTGCAATTCCATAATCCTTATCCATATCCATAGGATTTTGAAATATATTAGAACTAGCAGATATATCTACAACTGCAGAATTAAAACAACCACATTCATGAAAAATTCGATATTCATTTTCTGGATCAATAATAATTACATCATCTTGCTGTGTATATGTAGACAAAAGAACATCAAATATTTCATTTTTTCCAAACATAGATTTACCTGAACCAGAGGTTCCTAGTACAAATCCATTAGAATTTAATAATAAAGTTCTATCAATCTTTAACAATTTTTTAGTTATAGCATTACGTCCATACCATATCCCATGCGAATCTAATATTTCT
>ERZ808054.1865-NODE-1865-length-10320-cov-6.917407_pt1 | contig 10320 bp, 6 predicted proteins | sample MGYA00380201_ERZ808054 | MGnify/ENA primary metagenome ERZ808054 (study PRJEB31490, sample SAMN06133419) | mouse gut metagenome | isolation source: Z5_2 | host: mice | place: China: Chengdu | collected 2015-05 ... | reverse complement strand
ATATAAATTAAGCCGTCAGAACACTTATCTGACGGCTTAATTGCGGTGCTGTCATACCCAAAGTTCAGAAAGAACCGATCTTCCTCGGGTTCTTTTTCTTTTGGTATGTAATTTTTGCCCAATATCTTACTATAGGATAATCTAGGCAAATATGTCTCAACGGAACCATCAGATCCATACCATTTATCAGTTTCAAATGGAGTTGGCAAGCTTATATAACTTCTAACATTTTTAGGTGAATATATTGTTTTAAGAGCATTACAATTATAAAACATATCTCCTGTATATGCTTTATTAAGATCAAAACTACTCAAATCCAAACTTATCAAACTACTACATTCATAAAACAATCCACTTATCTCTACCACATTACTGGTATCAAAGCTACTTAAATCTATATTGGTTAAATTACTGCAATACGAAAACATACTACTCATAGTTGCTGTATTGCTAGTATTAAAATTACTTAAATCCAAATTTGTCAAATTACTACATTTTTGAAACATCATTCTCATAATTCTTACATTGCTGGTGTCAAAATTACTTAAATCTAACTCTGCTAAGCTACTACAAAACCGAAACATAGTTTCCATATCTGTTACACTGCTGGTGTCAAAACTACTGACATCCAAATTTATCAGATTACTACAATGTGAAAACATTCCCCTCATAAATCTTACATTTTGGGTGTTAAAATTTTTTAAGTCTAAACTAATTATACTGTTACAATCATCAAACATTTGCCTCATATCCGTTACACTACTGGTATCGAGATTGCCTAAATCTAAGTTTTTTAGATCCTTACATCCCGAAAACATACCACTCATGTCTGTTACATTACTGGTATTAAAACCACTTAAATCTAAATTTTTTAGATAATAACAATTCTTAAACATATATGAAGCATCCGTCATTCCTGTTACATTGATTTCTGCTGATTCAATATCCGAATTATCAGGATACCACGGTGCTCTTTCTTTTCCTTGATCACTCGAAAAATCTCCCGTTCCCTTTACTGTCAACTTTCCATTTGCATCAATCACCCACGTAATATGCCCATAATCTTCATCAATAACCCCACTCGCAATATTATCTTCAGCCTCTAACAATTCCTGTAATTCTGTCTCACTATGTACTGTTTCAGTTTCCTCTTCACTGACACTTTCCGTTTCTTTTACCGTAATCGTCTCTGTTCCTGACATTTCAGTACTTTCTAATTCTGTTTCCTGTATCTGTGTTTCATTCTCACTCTCTGAACTTATCAAAACGTCTGATTCTGTTTCATTCTCAGTAGCTTGATCTGTATTATGATTTGTTTTCATTTCAGAATCTACCTCTGATTTCATCTCTTCTTCATTCGAACTCGTTTCTTCTTGTCCCCCCTCCTTCTCTTCCTCACTCTCCTCCGTCTTTTGTGTCTCTGTAATTACTACACTTTCAGTACTTTGTTCTGTTGCAAATACAATAGTATCTGCTGATGTCATCACTAACGCTACTGATAACAGCACACTGATCAATCTTTTTGTCATATGTTTTCCCCCTTCAATTTGAATAAATAAAATGTATAGAACGCCAATTCTTTGCACCTATATAAGTGCAATTATAGCATTTATTAATGATAGCGTCAATTGTGACATACTATAAACAGAATATAAATGGAGGAAAAAATGAACCCAGATTATGAAAAAAAAGTCGGAAACAACATACGCTGTATCAGAATATCCAAAGGTATGACCCAAGAACAGCTATCCGCAAAATTACAGGTTAACGGCTGTGATATTACCCGTAGTGCCTTAGCCAAAATTGAAGTGGGACAACGCCATCTTTATCCTGATGAGATTAAACTTCTCAAAGAAATCTTAGATATATCTTATGATGAACTCTTTATTTAGTTAATTAGCCTTTTTATTCCAATTCAACCCTATTTGCCAAGTCTATAAACAAAGGATTAACTTTCCCAAAACATGTCCATTTACACAAAAAACAGGTTATCGTATAATCCAATTTTTACGATAACCTGCATAGATCATAGAACTCTACTATTCAATTCATCCCATCACCCAAACTCACACGCACACCCCGTCTGCTGCAAAAATTTCTCTGCGACTGCCGCCTTTTTCTCTGAAGCTGCCTCCTCAGACACCCTGACAACCACTGCTCTCCTGTCCGGTATGTACGAGGGATTTTTCAAAAGCAGGATCCCCTGTTCCGCACAGAGCGTCCTGATTCGCTGAAACAATGCATTCTGGTTGACTTTGTCGGCAATCCGAATGCGCCATCCAATCTGGTCTGCAATCTCCTGAAGCTCATGCCGATACCGCAGCCCAACCATCGGGGAGAGAAAACTAAATTCCAGATATTTTCCCTGCACGTCCTGCCGGATACTCTTCTTTTCGATCTGATCCGGAAGCCCTGCGAAACTCTGTTCGATACACGAGAAGGCAAAATTCTGCTCGACGGGCTCCATGGCTGCATTCCCTGGCACAAATACAAATTCCGTGTCGGTATCCTGCGTTTTCGTCTGGCTCGCCGCAGGCTGCATGGCTACATTCCTGCTGTCCGGGCACTTTCCATTGATGTAGAGCAGCCATCCGGTCTGCCTGTGAAATGCCTCCGCAGCCTCCCTGTCGCTGCCCTCCTCACCCGATACCGTCACGGCATACTGTTTTTTGTCCACATAGTATGATGTCTTTTGCAGCCTGCTTCCAAATGCGGCGTAGAGCAGGCTGCCCGCAGCAGTGTGGTTCATCGAAGGATTTACGCTGATTGTCCAGCCTGTATGCTCCTGAAATTCTGCCGCGCGCTCACCAAACAGTGTTTTGTCCACGCTGTCCGGATAATCAAACAACAGAACAATTTCACATCTGTCCAGATAATAGCTCATCTTCCGATAAGGGAACGCTGTAAAATGCTCCTGCACCAGCAGTTCCAAATCCTGCATGGTCCACTCCTTCGGCGCCAGCGCTTTCTCGACCTCCTCCTCATTATTGGCCTCAAACAAGAACAACTGGCGCATATTGGGTGAAAAGTAAGGGCTTTCCGTCAAAATTCCCTGCATCTGCTGCAAAACGTCCTCCTCCTGCTGCCGCCCATGCCAGATGACGGCAATCTGTGAGACTGGAAACCGCCTGCCGCTGTAATGTTCACGCCAGTATGCCCACAGAAGCGGCGCATCCCCAACAGTAAAAGCCGTCGCTTTCTGCATTGTATACGGCAGCGTATTGTCAAGCTGCTGCCGTTTCTTTCGAATCTCGACAGGATACGCCTGCCCGCATTCCGGCAGATAGACATGACGGCGGTAGTCCGCCATCGCCAGCTCCTTCCCGTACTCGCGCACCGTCTCCTCATTTCCATGAACCAGAAAAACCTGACGCGCGGACAGCCGTTCGAGCAATGCCGTGATCTCTGACTTGTCCCCGTGCGCGGACAGCCCTACCTGCTCGACGCGGCACTTTACCGGAATCGTCGTTCCATCCAGTGTAATTTTGCGCTCCTCCTTATTTTCCAGAAGATTCAAAAGCTGCCGCCCTGGCGATTCCTCATCCTGATATCCAGTGATAATGATGCACGCATCTTCGGACTGCACCATTTTTTTTGCATACTGCATACTAGGTCCGCCTGTCAGCATGCCCGAGCTGGACACGATGACTGCAGCACCCTTTGTCTCGAGAAGCTCCTCACGGTTCTGGCTGGGCGCAACCGGCTGGATTTCTTTTGTATAAAAAGGCTCGCCGCCGCGCAGAATCCGTTTGCCAAGCGCATTTTTGAGAAATGTCGGATTGCGGGTATAGACGGTATTGATATCACGCACCATGCCATCTACATACACAGGGACCGAGGGCAGCTCCTCATTTTGCATCGCGGCGCGCAGAATCAGCAAAACTTCCTGCGACCGCCCCAGCGCAAAAGCCGGAATCAGCACCTTCTGCCCACACGCTGTACACTCCCGCACCAGCTCCACAAGACGCCGCTCCTCCACCTGCCTGTTTGCATGCAGCCGATTCCCGTAAGTCGTCTCCACAATGGCAACATCCGGGCGCAGCTTTGGTACATGGATTCCCTCGATCGTGCGCTGTGAAAATGCGGCAAAATCTCCGGAATAAAATAAAGTTCCCTCCTCCGTGGCAAGACAGGCGCACGCTGCCCCTGCGATATGTCCCGCCGGATACAGGGTCAGACGGACATCCTCCAAGATCGAAAGCTCCGCCTGATACCGCATCGGTGTGACGCGCCCTAACATATCCAGCACATCCTGTTCTGTGTAATGCGGGATCTCATCCTCACGGTACGCCATAATTTTCAGGCTGTCATAGAGCAGCACGCGCGTCAGCTCTGCGGTCATGACTGTCATATAGATTCTCGCGTTCGGATATGCCTTGCTGATGATTGGCAGCGTTCCGATATGATCCATATGTGCATGGCTCACAATGACTGCATCCAGCCCGCCCTGTTCCTGTATCGTGCGGAAATCCGGCAACGGGTCCTTCGTGCCGGACTGGCGGATACCGCTGTCCAGAAGAAAGCGTTTTCCGCCTGCCTTCACATATATGCTGCTGGCGCCAATCTCCATGGCGCCGCCCAGAAAAATAAATTCCATATGTATCTTATACCCTTTCTTAAATAAATAATACATAATACTTTTGTCAATGATATCATTTTTATTGGAATCTGTAAACGAAGATTTTTTAATAAAATATCAAAAAAAGTTGACATTCCTCCAAAATAAGAGTATGGTTATGAAAGTAACTATTGATTACATTTGTTGGAAATTATGACAAATGCCGCACTGAGAAAGGAGGTATCGTTATGTTAAAAACTTTTAGAAAAAAAGCAGACCATTTTCATACTGCACTGCATCGTAAAATTATCTCCGGGGCATATAAACTTTGATAGATTGTACAGCTTATTTTGATATGTACTTTGTCAGCTCAGACCTCATGGTGATTTTACCATGAGGTCTTTTTTTGCCCGGATTACCATTTTAAACTGAGGGAGGGAATTCCATTTATGAGAAAAAAACTATCAACCTACATCTGGGAATACAAATGGCACTATCTCTTTGCCATCGCTTCACTGCTCGTCAGTGTTTCCCTTGACATGCTGGCGCCGATGCTCACCATGCATATCATTGACGATGTGATATTGGGCGGCAATCTGTCAATCCTGCCCTATCTGCTGGGCGGAATCCTGATCGTCGGCGTCGGGCGGTGCATCTGTCAATACACTAAGGAGTACACCTTCGACAAAGTAGGCTCGTCGATCGCCGCCGACATGAGAAAAAACCTGTTTGACCATATCCAGAGTCTCAGCAGCAGCTTTTTTGACAAGACAAACACCGGAGAATTGATGGCGCGTGTCAAGGACGATATTGACAGAGTCTGGAATACGCTGTCTTACGTGAGTATGCTGATCATCGAGGTCATTTTTCACACCTGTGTGGTGCTCTTTTGTATGTACCGGCTACATGCGCCGCTCGCCGTCATACCGACCATCGCCATGTTTCTTTCCGCCTTCATCGCCGTCAGCATGGAACATCATCTCGGCTCTATCTACGAAGATATCAGCGAGGAAAACGCAGTCCTCAACACGGTGGCGGAAGAAAATCTTGCCGGTGTCCGCACTGTCAAGGCTTTTGCGCGGGAAAAGTTCGAGATCAATAAATTCCTGTCGCACAATCAGCGCTACTATGAGCTGAATATGCGGCAGTCTAAAGTCTTTGTGCGCTATTATCCATACTTGCAGATCATCACAAAACTGCTGCCAATGCTGATTCTCCTGCTTGGCGGACGTCTCGTGATACAGGGCACAATCACACTGGGCGTACTCGGCGCATTTCTCGAGTACTCCAATAATATTGTATGGCCTATGGAGATGCTCGGCTGGCTGTCAAACGACTTTTCAGCAGGCATCGCTTCGAATAAAAAGCTGGTGAAAATCTACGAACAAACGCCCGTAATCAACGAAATGGAACATCCTGTGACACTCGGGCAAGTGCAGGGCAAAATCGAGTTTTCACATGTTTCCTTCCACAAGGAGGATCAGCACGAAATTCTGCATGACATCAGCTTTGAGGCGGCGCCCGGCGCGACAGTCGGCATCATGGGCGCCACAGGTGCGGGAAAAACCTCGGTCATACAGTTGTTGCAGCGCCTTTATGACGCCACGGACGGCTGTATCCGCCTTGACGGAGTAGATATCCGGGAGCTGTCCTTAAAACAGCTTCGAAGCAGCATTTCCATCGTGATGCAGGATGTGTTCCTTTTCTCCGATACCATCAATGAGAATGTGAAGCTCGGCAAAAAGGAATATATCGACGACGCGATTGTGCGGAAGGCGTCAAGAGATGCGCAGGCAAGCAGCTTTATCGAAAAGATGCCGGACGAGTATGACACCGTCATCGGTGAGCGCGGTGTCGGACTCTCGGGCGGACAGAAACAGCGGATCAGCATTGCGAGGGCGCTTGCAAAGCATACACCGATCTTAATCATGGACGACTCCACCTCCGCACTCGATATGGAGACCGAACATGAGATACAAAAAACGCTGAATGCACTGCAAAATACCACCAAACTGATCATTGCACACCGCATCAGCGCAGTGCGCCGCGCAGACGAGATCATTGTCCTCGAAAACGGCTCCATCGCAGAGCGCGGAACACATGATGAACTTCTCGCCAAAAAAGGACTGTACTACACAACATATGTATCACAGTACGGCGAACCGGAAAATATCAAAACTGCCATAGCACAATAATTTACAAAAAGAAGGGAGGTATATCATGGCGATCAATTCCTATAAGCAAGACGAAAACATCAATGACGTGGGCAAACTGAAAACACTGGGCAGACTGTTCTCCTATCTGCTCGCGCACAAAGCTTCTATCGTTGTAGTGCTGTTGATCATGGCATACTGTGTGTGCGTGAGCCTTGTAAACCCACTGATTATAGAAGCCGCCATTGATAACCATATTTCAACAGGCGACTATGCAGGGCTGTACCGCCTTGCCGCCATCGCACTCGTATTGAATGCGATTCTCATTTTATTAGTCAAAGCCCGCATGTATATCATGGCTAAAGTGTGCAATAAAGTGCTGGTTACAATCCGCCAGCAGCTCTACACGCATATACAGACACTTGACTTTAAATTCTTTGACAGCAGACCGACTGGAAAAATACTCGCACGTATCATCGGCGATATCAATTCTCTAAAAGATGTGCTGTCAAACAGCGTCACGACGCTGATACCAGATTTTATCACCATCTGTGCCGTTGTCGGCATTATGTTTGTCAGAAATGCCAAACTTGCCGCCGCTGCACTGATTAGTATTCCGCTCATGTTTGTGGGGGTATGGTTTATACAGGTACGCTCACACAAACGCTGGCAGATCTTCCGCAAAAAGTCCTCCAATCTCAATGCATTTGTGCATGAGGACTTATCCGGTATCCGCATTATCCAGAGTTTTACCGCCGAGGACGAGACGAAAGAAACCTTCCGCACATTGGTCAATGAGCACCAGCGCTCTTTTATGGATGCTGTGCTCTACGCAGATGCCTTTGGCTCTGTCATAGATTTCTGCTGGGGACTTGGCAATGTCTCTCTGTGGTATACAGGTATTATGCTTCTTGGCGTAGACACAGTATCAGTCGGAACCTTAGTTGCTTTTGGCACGTATATCTCAATGTTCTGGCAGCCAATTATGAACCTCAGCAACTTTTATAACCAGCTTATCACCAATATTTCCGGCGCAGAGCGAATCTTTGAAATCCTTGATACCGATGCAGAGATCGTAGATGCAAAGGACGTGACAACGATGCCAGAAATTGTCGGCGCCGTTGATTTTGACCATGTTGGCTTCTCCTATGAAGAAGGAACAAATGTACTAAATGATGTGAGCTTCCACATCAGCCCCGGCGAGACAATCGCCCTTGTGGGACCTACAGGCGCCGGAAAGACCACGATCGTAAACCTGATCAGCCGCTTCTACGATATCCAACAGGGCAGTATAAGGATTGACGGGCAGGATATCAAAAAAGTCAGCATCGAGAGCCTGCGGCAGCAGATGGGCATCATGACGCAAGACAATTTCCTCTTTACGGGAACTATCCGCGAAAATATCGCCTACGGGAAGCTCGACGCGACAGACGATGAGATCATCGCCGCCGCAAAGGCAGTACATGCACATGATTTTATCACAAAACTGCCCGAAGGCTACAACACAAAGCTTGAGGAGCGCGGCGGCGGTCTGTCCGTCGGACAGAAACAACTGCTCGCCTTTGCAAGAACGATGGTGAGTATGCCGAAAATACTGATTCTGGACGAGGCAACCTCAAGCATTGACACCAAGACAGAATTGTTGGTACAAGATGGCATCGAAGCACTGTTAAAAGGGCGTACCTCCTTTGTCATCGCACACCGTCTGTCCACAATCCAGAAGGCAGACCGCATCTTTGTCATCGACAACGGCGGTATCACAGAACAGGGAAATGCCAAAGAGCTTATGGCAAAAAAAGGCGCATACTACAGACTTTATACCGCACAGCTTCAAGATGTCGTCTCCTAACCAATTCAGAAAAACACAAGGGCAGTGGAAAAATCTTTCCCCTGCCCTTGTGTTTTTAACTTATGCGCTTCTGCGCTCCAATTCCTCAATCCGCTTCTCCAATTGGTCAATCTTTTTCAACAAGAGATCCAGCGTTCCCGCCTCCAGCTTGCAGGCATTGATCTCATGCTGCATCATATCCAGACGCTGTTCTATCTTATCAAAACGCTGATCTACTTTGTCAAAACGTTCGTCCATTCTCTTATTGATACGGCTCTCCATGCGCCCCATCTCCTCAATGATGGTATTAAACATTAATTTCATTTCCTCACTCATTTGTAGCACCTCCCTCAATCTGTTGATATTTTTATTATATCAGATTTCGCTGCATTTTCAAGCCATTTTCCCTCTCAGTCTAAATCGTCCTCCGTAAACTCCATAAACCGTGAAAACGCTTCCTCGTGCATCTTAGACACCGCCTTTGGATTTCTCTTCAAAAGAGAACTCATGCGCCCGTATTCTTTCTTTGTCTTTGCATTGGCAATCTTTTCCATCATCAATGCCTTGGAATTACGACGGCTCTCACCGAGTTTGTCATACATTTCTTTCCCAGATTCCAGCGCCGAATTAATCTTTCTAAGCCCTGCCTCTGACCGTTCTTTGAGTTCTCCGCCATAAAATGCAGATGCAATCTCAAAGTGCTTCTGTATCCGGCGAAATTCCTCACTGCTCTCCTCTAGGCTCAAAAGCACCTCCTTGAGATTGAACGCCTCGCGCACACTCTCTGCCATATCAATAGATATATAGACGGTGAGCACAAATACAATCACCTCCAATAGATTTCCATTCATGCGTAGCGCGAACCGTTCCACCGGCGTGTGCCCATACAGCGTGAGAATCACGGAGAAGGCGCCCCATGCCAGCGACGAAGTGACACAAATATGCCCATTGAGATTCCACCGCTGGCCGCTGTAGTCCCAATACCGCACATGAAACATCTTTTCCATCGCCACGCCGGTAAAGTACTCTAGCAGTGTCGCACTCATCATTCCCACTAGAAACACCAGCCCCGCATTCGTTCGAAATGGCAGTGTAAAAATTAGTACGACGATCGCGCCAGAACCATAAATCGGCAGAAATGGTCCTCTCATAAACCCTCTGTTGACCCACTTTGCCTTCAATACAGAGACATAGCAGGTCTCCCAGACCCAGCCTAAAAAACAGTAAAAGTAAAAAAAGAACAGCCATGTCGAAAATGTATAAATCATGTATTCTCCCCCTGTCAATCTCCCTCAATACACAGCAGCAGCATGCCGCGCTGCACTTCAACCTCCGCTGCTTCTCCAATAAACTCATTGCTCACACCGATCGGAAACTCCTGCCTGACGGTGACAGTATCCAACAGATACTTTAGTCCGCGCTCAGAGACGCCATACGCATCTCCTCCGAAGGCAAAGACAGAAATGCGCCGCCCTTTCTCACAAAACGCTGCTGTAAAGCACATCTTTGTATCCTTGATCAGCATCAGTGTGACATGATCTCCAACGATGGTTCCCTTTGCCCCCCTGTTCAGCAGATAGAGCAGACACTGAATATTTGCCAGCGTATGATCAAGTCTGCCGCCCAGTGCACCGTATAGTTCAAACTGCTCATAGCCCGCTGCCAGCCCTTCCTTAATCGCTGCGAGCATGTCCGTATCATCCTTTTCAATGGGAAGTCTCTTCACCTGCAAGGAATCTGTCAGCGCCTGTGCCTGTAAGGAATCCATATCTCCTAATACC
>ERZ808054.1864-NODE-1864-length-10325-cov-2.790886_pt1 | contig 10325 bp, 9 predicted proteins | sample MGYA00380201_ERZ808054 | MGnify/ENA primary metagenome ERZ808054 (study PRJEB31490, sample SAMN06133419) | mouse gut metagenome | isolation source: Z5_2 | host: mice | place: China: Chengdu | collected 2015-05 ... | reverse complement strand
GTAGTATTAAAAACTATGTAATTGATAAATAAATACTACAACATTTGGAAAGGAAAGTCAACAAAAATAAAAAACCACACGGACCAAAGTTCACGCAGTGCTCTGCCATTCCTTTATCTTCTTGAAATGAGGGGATTAGTAAGGTGAAAATGATTGACTTTTCAAGACTTCTCTGTTATCATTAGCGAATGGCTTAAAACGAAGCAATGAAAGGAAATAGAATGGAAACAGTAAGATTTGATGAACTAGATTTGAATCCCAAGATTTTGCGCGGCATCCGCGAAATGGGGTTTGAGGAAGCGACCCCTATCCAGAGCAAGGCAATTCCGGTGGGGTTAGAAGGCGTAGACTTAATTGGGCAGGCACAGACAGGAACAGGAAAGACAGCTGCGTTTGGCATTCCGCTTTTGATGAAAGTGGATTCACATAATAAGCGTACACAGTCAATTGTACTTTGCCCTACAAGGGAGCTTGCCATCCAGGTGGCGGAAGAAGTGCGTACGCTGGCGAAATATATGTCCGGTGTGAAGGTGCTTCCAGTATATGGGGGACAAGATATTACCAAGCAGATTCGTTCTCTCAAAGGAGGCGCGCAGATCATTATCGGAACGCCAGGGCGTGTGATGGATCATCTGCGCAGAAGAACTATCAAGTGTGATGAGGTCAATACGATCGTGCTTGACGAGGCAGATGAGATGCTCAACATGGGATTCCGTGAGGATATAGAAACTGTTTTGGAGTACGTTCCCGAGGAGCGGCAGACGATGTTGTTTTCCGCGACAATGCCCAAACCTATTTTAGATATCACTAAGAAATACCAACATGATGCCGTTACCATCAAAGTAACGAAGAAAGAGCTGACAGTGCCCAATATTGAGCAGTATTATTATGATGTGAAACGCAAGGATAAAGTGGAGGTTCTGAGCCGCCTGTTAGACGTTTATGCACCTAAACTGTCTTTGGTATTTTGTAATACAAAACGTATGGTGGACGAACTTACCAGCGCTTTGCAGGGGCGCGGGTATTTTGCGGAAGGGCTGCATGGAGATATGAAACAGTTGCAGCGTGACCGCGTCATGAGCAGATTCCGCAATGGCAAAACAGAAATTCTTGTGGCTACGGATGTGGCGGCCCGTGGCATTGATGTGGATGATGTAGAGGCAGTATTTAATTATGATCTGCCCCAGGATGATGAATACTATGTGCACCGTATTGGCAGAACCGGGCGTGCCGGCAGAACAGGACGCTCCTTTACGTTTGTAAAGGGCAAAGAGGTCTATAAGTTAAAAGATATTCAACGCTACTGCAAGACAAAAATTCTCGCCCAGAAGGTTCCCAGTATGCAGGATGTGGAGCAAGTAAGGCTGGAGAAGATTATGGAACAGGTGGAGGCAGTTATTGAAGAAGAAGATTTGCGGTCAATGGTCAATATGATTGAGCAGGAGATTAACGAATCCGATTATACTGCTATGGATATTGCTGCAGCTTTCTTAAAACTTACCCTGCGCGGCAAAGAGGAGAATGAGAAAGCGGCCATGGAGAACTTTGAGTTCGGAGATACCGGGGCAGAGGACGGTATGGTGCGCTTGTTTATCAATATTGGCAAAAAACAGCATGTGAAACCGGGAGACATCCTTGGCGCTATCGCTGGGGAGAGCGGCATATCCGGCGATTTGGTGGGTTCCATTGATATGTTCGATAAATTTACGTTTGTCGAAGTGCCATGTGAATATGGCAAAGAAGTGTTACGCGCCATGTCGCATTCTAAGATTAAAGGCAAGAGCATCAATATTGAGCCGGCAAACCAGAAATAAGCGCATAAATAAGTGGATTTGACATCAGTGGACGCAAGGTGTCAGATCCGCTTTGTTATATCAAGAGAAATAAGCAGAAATGGAGGAGGACATGGAGAGGGAAAAAGAGAAATATATGCATCTTTTGGCAAAGGAATACCCTACCAGGCAGGCGGCGTGCCGGGAGATTATCAATCTGAACGCTATTTTGAACCTTCCCAAGGGCACGGAGCATTTTATGAGCGACCTTCATGGGGAATATGAGGCGTTCTGCCATATTATCAATAATTGTTCGGGCGTCATCAAAGAGAAGGTGGAACGTATTTTTGCCGAGCGGCTCAGCCCGCAGGAACGGTGCGGGCTCTGTACGTTAATCTATTATCCCACGGAAAAGCTCAACGCGTTGAAGGAGCAGGGGAATCTTGTGGAGGATTGGTATCGCGTTAATCTGCAATACTTAATTGCGGTGGCGAAGGATGTCTCGTCTAAGTATACCCGCTCGAAAGTCCGCAAGGCCATGCCGGAAGAGTTTTCCTATATTATTGATGAATTGCTGCACATGCAGGTGGATGAGGACAATAACCAGATTGAATACCATAGACAGATTATTGATACGATTATTCATATCCGGGCAGCTGAAGAATTCATTATTGCGCTGGCGGAGTTGATTAAACGTTTGGCTGTAGACCACCTGCACATTGTGGGAGACATCTATGACCGCGGCGCACACCCTGAAAAAATTATGGATCTGCTCATGCAATACCATTCCCTGGACATCCAGTGGGGAAACCATGACGTGTTGTGGATGGGCGCGGCCGCAGGTATACCGTCTTGTGTGGCAACGGTAGTCAGGAACAACATACGCTACCATAATATTCAGGTGCTGGAGAGCGGGTATGGCATTAGCCTCAGGACGCTTGTAGTTTTTGCCGGGCGGCATTATCACGATGCGGATGTGATGGAGGCGGCGCAGCAGGCAATTTCGGTGATCCTCTTTAAATTGGAAGGCCAGCTGATCGACAGACACCCGGAGTATCAGATGGACGACAGGAAAATGCTTGAGAAAATAAATTATGACAGAGGGACGGTGACGATTGAGGGGCGGGAATATCCGTTAAACAGGCAAGACTTTCCCACGGTGGACAGACAGCAGCCCTATAAGCTGACAGAGGAGGAAGAAGAAGCGCTCTCCGATCTTTGCCAGTCATTTTTAAACAGTGAAAAGCTGCACCGGCATGTGCAGTTCCTCTGTGATAAGGGCGGCATGTACCGGCAATTCAACGGCAACCTCCTGTATCATGGCTGCATTCCTCTTGATGCAGAGGGTAATTTTGAGGGAATCCGGCTGGGAGATAAGGTGTATAAAGGCAAGGAATATCTTGATTACGCAGATGAAGCAGTGCGCAGGGTTTGTTTGTCCGAGGCCGTAGAATCGGAGCGGGATTTTATCTTTTATCTGTGGGCGGGGCAGAATTCACCGCTCTCAGGAAGGAAGATTAAGACTTTTGAGCGCATGTATCTGGATGATAAGGAAATAACGGTGGAGAAGAGAAATCCCTATTATGACTATTACAGCAAGGAATATATCTGCAATATGATTTTACGGGAATTTGGGTTGTTTTCTGAAATGTCCCATATTATCAATGGGCACACGCCGGTGAAGGTCAGCAAGGGCGAGGTTCCGGTGCGCGCCAACGGCAAATTGATTATTATTGACGGAGGGTTCTGCAAGGCTTACCATAAGGAGACCGGGATTGCCGGCTATACGCTGATTTACAATTCCCATGGTATGCGCCTGAATGCGCACAAACCGTTTGAAAGTATTAAGAAGGTGTTGGAGGAGAACAAAGATATTGAATCCAGCACAGATATTTTTGAGACGGAAGAAAAGAGAATACGCGTCAGGGACACAGATATCGGTAAAACGATTAAGGAACAGATAGACGATTTGCAGATGATGTTGTCGGATAAGAAATAATCATGCGCAGGCAGATGGGGTTGACGAACCGTCTGCCTGAATCATTTTATCTGATAAAATTTGACAGGAAGGCAGACAGCAAGTATAATCAAAAATATAAAATTTTTTTAAAATCCGTGCAAGAAAAAGCATTTCTATTGCATTGTCTAAGTATCAGATAAAACAAGGAGGTGCTTTTTATGGGAGACGGATAGGATAAGTTACGGCAGATTTTGTGCTCATTCTTCTGTGAGAATTGAGAGCTGAAAGGGGTAGCCCAATGCAGGACGAAACTCCAAAACGGAAAGTTCAGATTGATGCAAGTATATTCAGGCGTATCCAACAGGGAGAGCAAGAGGCGTTCCGGGAACTATACGATGTTACATATAAGCCTCTCTATGCGTTTCTTCTTTCATATACGCTGAATAAGGAAGATGCACAGGACTTATTACAAGATACATATGTCCAGGTTTATAAGAATTGCCATCTGTACCGCGAGCAGGGAAATCCCATGGCATGGATGATGAAGATTGCCAAGAATCTTTTTCTGATGAAACGCCGCAGCGATAAGGGTCCAGAGGATAATTTTGAGGACATGGAGAACGGCATTGGATTTGAGGATATGACCCATGTGGAGAACAGGATTGTCTTAGAGAAAATGTTCGAGCAGCTCTCCGAAGAAGACAGGAATTTGATTATCATGCATGATATCGGCGGTCTCAAGCACAGGGAAATTGCAAAACTGCTGGATATGCCCCTGGGAACAGTGATGGCGCGTTACCACAGGGGAATTCGGAAATTGCAGAAAGAATTTGGTGAGAAGCTATGAAAAAGAGAGAATTGAAAAAGAGAATAGAGGATGGATTTTCGGAACTGTCACCAGATTTGTTTGAAGCAGTATATGAGGAGTGTCAGCAACAGGAAGTTACATGGACGCAGGCGGATTCTGAGGAGCCTTCCGGGAACGGAAAAATTTATACAGGAAGATTTCCGAGATATGCGCTGTCTCTGTGTGCAAGCCTGGCAGTTCTCTGCCTATGCATCTTAGGCGTGTTGGGACAGAAAGAGAAGACGGTGTACATGGTTCTCGATATCAACCCCAGCATTCAGGTTGAGGTGAACGAGGCGCATCAGGTGAAACGGCTAAAGGGATTAAATCAGGATGGAAAAGATGTTGTAAAAGAGTTGAAATGGAAAAAGAGAGGGACAGTGCAGGAGTTGTTGGATGTGCTCATCCAGGATGTAGTGGAGAAATCGTATCTGCGTGAGAATGGAGGAATACTGGTAACGCTTGCTGCAAAAGACAAATGTATCTGCGAGAACTTGGAGCGTACGCTTGGAGAAGGGATCGACCGGAAGCTGACGGAGCTGAAGGTCTCCGGCGTAACGACAGCTTTTCAGGAGGCGCCGAGCAGTTCTGAGCGGGAAGGGCGTAAACTGCTGGAAGCTGAGCTGACAAAGAGCTGCGGCTTGGATGAGGAACAGGTACAGCAAATGTCGGTTATAGAATTGATTCGGTACTGTCATGATTATACTTCTGTGGAGCTGAAATTATCGGAAGCTTCCAAGAAAGAATGGGAGACTGGGGCCCAGAGTGAGGATAAGTCCCAGACAGAGGAACCTTCCGTGCAGAAAGGAACCGGCCAGAAACCGCAAGAACCTGCATCGGAGAATCAGACGGATAGCAAATCAGACAGCCAGAATACAAAACCAGAAGGGAATAAGATTGATTTACCCGAGGAGAAGCCAGGGGATGATGATGGGGCTTCCCAAGGAGACAATGAGGATATTGAAGGGAATACAAAGAACCAACAAACGGATAAGGCGGATTCAGCGAGCTTGAATAAACCGGCACAGAATGGGGAATCTATACCGTCTGCGACGGGGACGCCCATACAGTCCGGGAATGAAGAACCTTTAGAGCCGGGAAATGGCGCAGGTCAAGCGGGAAATGGTGACAAACCGCAGCAAGGAAACGGCATGGATCAGCCGGAGGACGGCGGTTTGGTGACGCCGGGCAGTTCTCCGGGTAAGCCGGGAGTTTCAGGCAAGCCGCAGGAGGGAGATACCTCGGGCGAGCCGGAAGAAGATGGGAAGCCGGAAACAGGAGACATCCCGAGTGAACCGGAAGGCAGTGATAATCAGGAGACAGAAGACATTCCAGGCGAGCCGGAAGGCGGAGATACTTTGGGTGAAGTGGAAGACGCAGAGAATCCGGGGGCTGGAGATAGCCAAGGCAAACCCGATACCGGCAGTTTACAGGGAACGGGAGAAGCTTCTGGGAAGCCGGGAAATGATGGGAAGCCGCAAACAGAGAGTGGCAGCAAATCAGCAGTCTCCGGAAACGGAAAGCAGCGAACCGCAAATGGAATCAATAATTTTTTTGGTGTGGGCGGATGGTTACGGCTCATCAGGAAATTTAGATAGTAATTTTATATTGGAAGCCTCATATATTGGACGAGGCGGAACTCCCTTTTTAAATAGAGCTCCCAGGCAGATAGCGGCTGTCTGGGGGTTTCTTTTTGGGGAAATAGGACTATTTCTTGAAAAAAAAGCGCATAACAGTTATAGTAATATTGTTACTATATTAAATATAAAATGAAAAGGAAAATATTATGGTAAAAATTTTGTCAGACAGTACCTGTGATTTGTCGCAGGAATTAACAGAGAGATACAACATTGAGATTCTCCCACTGCATGTGCTGATGGGAGAGGGGGATTACAGGGATGGGGTGGAGGTTACGCCGGAACAAATCTTTCGTTGGTCCGATGAGAATAAAAGTACGCCCAAGACGGCGGCGCCATCCATAGAGGATGCTGTGGAGAAGATCGGCAAGCTGCTGGAAGGTGGCAATGAGGTGTTGTGTTTTTCCATTTCGGAAACGATGTCTTCGTCTTTGAATATTATGCGCCTTGCCATTGAGGAGTTGGGGGCTGCCGGCCGTGCATTTGCCTTTGACTCAAAGAATTTGTCTACCGGAATCGGGCTGCTCGTTGTTGAGGCCGCTTGTATGGCGAAAGAGGGCATGAGCGCGGCAGAGATTTTAAAGAAACTGGAAGAACTGCGTCCTCTGGTGCGCAGCAGTTTTGTGGTGGACACGCTTACTTATTTACACCGCGGCGGCAGATGCAGCGGCGTGGCTGCTTTGGCAGGAGGGATGTTAAAGCTCCATCCTAAGATTGTGGTAGTGGATGGTAAGATGGAGGTAGCCAAGAAGTACCGAGGTAACATTGCCAAAGTAGTCAAAACTTATGTGCAGGATATGGAAGAGCAGTTGAAAGCGGCGCGTCCGGCGCGCGTGTTTATCACGCATTCCGTCAGCGATGAAGCCTTGGTGCGGGAAGTTGCAGATTATCTGCAAAGCTTGCATGTCTTTGCGGAGATTTTGGAGACCAGGGCGGGAGGCGTTGTCTCCAGCCATTGCGGGCCGGGGACGTTGGGCGTACTGTTTATCGCATAATAATGCACAAGATTTAAAAACTCCAATATATTATCTTATAGAGATGATCGTGTTTTTGATACTATCATCCTATAAAATGACAGATAGGAGTTTTGGGTATGGAAAGTAAGGGAAATACGCTGACGAATGATTGTAGTTTTATGGGGATTAGTCCGATTATGATGGATTTGCCCTATCCTCCGATCCAGGTGAGGGAGAGGAATCAGGCTTATGCCAATCTGCTGAGTATTGATTATTGTGGTGCAGTGTCGGAAATGTCCGCAATTACCCAGTACATTAACAATGAGAACCGCCTGTCATGTGAGAGCTGCCCAGCGGCGAAAACGCTTCTGGGAATCGCTATGGCAGAGATGATGCATTTACAAAAACTTGGAGAACTGATTGTTTTGCTGGGAGGAAATATTAATTTTGTGGCCAAATACCGCAACGGCGGGGCAAAGATGTGGACACCGGAATATCTGAAAATCCCGGAGAACCTTAAAAACATGCTGCTGGCAGATATCGAGGCGGAAAAAGCTGCTATCGCCCAATATGAGGCGCATATTAAGATGATAAATGACGATTGCGTAAATGCTGTGCTGTCAAGGATCATCGGGGATGAAGAATACCATATTATGTTGCTGCGCGTAATGATGCAGAAATTGTAACGGTTAGGAATTTATGGAAGTAGAAGGTCAGGCTGTTCAAATTTATTTGAACGGCCTGGCTTTTTTTGTGCTAAATAATTATGGAACAATGCTGACTTTTATCCCGCCTGACTCGTTATACATAATAGGATGGGAAAAACGTTTGGAACATTACAGATGGGAAAGGAGGATTTTGTGAATGCTGATTTTCTTATGATCCAGAGGATGAAGCAGGGCGACGAAGCGTCTTTCGATGCGTTTGTCCGCAAATATTACGGGGAAATATTGAATTACTGCCATTACCACTGCTTTGACAGAAATTATGCGGAGGATTTGGCGCAGGAAACATTTCTGCATTTTTTTGCAAAGTTGTCTGATTACCATGATAGGGGCAAGACTAAAAATTACTTGTATACCATAGCGGGTAATCTTTGCCGGGATTTTTACAGGAAGAAAAAGGATATCCCTGCCGAGCATGAAGATTTGGAGCAAAGTGCAGTTTCTGCGCCTATGGATAGAGTCTTAGATCAGATTGCAGTGGAGGAGGCGATAAAGTCTTTGCCGCCGGAATTTGCCGAGGTGATTATTTTGTATTATTTTCAGGATTTAAAAATGAGAGAGATTGCAGACGTATTGCAGCTAAAACTATCGCTGGTGAAATACAGGCTGAAACGGGCCAAAAAAATACTGGAGCAGCGGATGGGAGAGGAGGACGCTTATGAATCTCAAAGAGCAACTTACGATTTATAAAAAGATGACGCAGTTGGAACCGAGAGAGGCTGAAATCCACAAGATAGTAAGTCGGTCGGAGGAAATTTTTTTTCAGGCGGAGTTAAAAGAGCAGTTATCTTATCATGAATTTCTGTGGGCACAGCTGCGCGTGATTCAAAAAAGGTGGTGGCTGCTCCAGTTCTTGCTGCTGTTGGTGATGTGGGCTGTGTTGGCAGAAGGGTATGAGGCCCAATATGTTCAGAGAGGCATGGGAATCATGGCATCATTGTTTGTGATTCTCATTATCCCGGAGTTATGGAAAAACAGATCCAACCAGAGTATGGAGATAGAAGCTGTTTCCTATTATTCACTGCGGCAGGTTTACGCGGCGCGTATGTTATTGTTTGGCGTGGCGGATATTGTCTTAGTTGCAGTATTTTGTCAGGCAGTCTCCGTGGGGCTGCATGTAGAATTAACAGAACTGGTGGTTCAATTCCTTCTGCCACTAAGTGTGACGTCATGTATCTGTTTTGGAACGCTGTGCAGTAAGCGCTATTTCAGCGAGGCTTCGGCAATTGCTCTCTGTGTGGTGTGGAGCGCAGTCTGGATGTGCATTATCCTCAATGAAAATGTCTATGAAAAGGTTGCGTTCCCTGTCTGGCTGGGCTTTTTGGGACTTGCGTTTGCCTGTTTGGCAGCTATGGTTTATCGTACATTAAAATATTGCAATAACTATGTAGAAGCATCATTTGACAGAATGGAAGTCGGATGAGTTATCAAATAATTTGGAGGAATTTGCGATGGAATTGGAGTTTAAAGACTTGACGAAGAATTTTGGAGGTTTCACCGCTGTAGACCACATCAATCTTGTGATGACAAACGGTGTATATGGTCTGTTGGGGGTCAACGGCGCAGGCAAAACGACGCTGATGCGTATGTTGTGCACGCTGCTTTTGCCCACGAGCGGCACAATTACTTATAATGGGAAAAATATTTTTAAAATGGATGGCGAATACCGCAAACGGCTGGGTTATCTGCCGCAGGAGTTTGGTTTTTACCCTGAGTTCACGGTACAAGATTACCTTTTGTACATTGCCTCGATCAAGGGAATCCGGCCCGCGGTTGCCCGGAAACGTGTGAAGCAGCTGGTTGCCAAGGTTGGTCTTTCCAAAGCGGCGGACAAAAAAATGAAAAAATTAACGAAAGTGCTTGCAGTTGTTCTTGCCGCCGTATTTGTTTTCGGCTGCTTTGCTGCGTGCTCAAATGCAGGCAAGACGGAAGATAAGGACAGCGATCTTGCTTACATACAGAACAAGGGCAAGCTTGTTGTCGGTATGACTGAATTTGCACCGATGGATTATAAAGATGAAAACGGTGAGTGGACCGGCTTTGATGCTGAACTGGGCAGACTTTTTGCTAAAGAAATCGGTGTTGATATTGAATTCCTTATTATTGACTGGGACAGTAAAATTACCGAAATTGAAACAAAAGCAGTAGACTGTGCATGGAACGGCATGACGATTACCGATGAATTGCTCAACGGCACATCTGTTTCAAAGCCTTATGCCCAGAATCAGCAGGTGGTTGTTATGAAGGCAGACAAAATTGACAATTATACCACGGTAGAATCTCTTAAAGATTTAACATTTGCTGTTGAGGGTGGCTCGGCAGGCAAGGATGCTGCCGAAGCAAACGGCTGCTTTAAGACAGATGTGGTAACTGCTCAGTCCGATGCACTTCTTGAAGTGAAGTCCGGTTCCGTGGATGCATGCATTAT
>ERZ808054.1862-NODE-1862-length-10325-cov-5.437158_pt1 | contig 10325 bp, 10 predicted proteins | sample MGYA00380201_ERZ808054 | MGnify/ENA primary metagenome ERZ808054 (study PRJEB31490, sample SAMN06133419) | mouse gut metagenome | isolation source: Z5_2 | host: mice | place: China: Chengdu | collected 2015-05 ... | reverse complement strand
CGAGCAGCACTTTCTCCGTGATCTGCTCCTCAAGCCAGTCCGCACAGTCCCCGCCCTCAGAAATTTTTACGGTCGCTGCCGCCGACAGGAAGTTTATGTTTGTTTTTCCGGATTTTCCATTCCGGTACAATTCCATGGCAAGCGCCTGCAGGTCCGGATCCGGGTTGACTATGATCGAATGATGCAGGAATTTGCCCAGTGCAGCCTCGATATCCGCGCCCCTTGTCTTGTACCCAAACCGCAGCGGCGTCAGCGCGCCATATTGCAGCACGTCCTTCTCATACGCATTCTTAGGTTCCTTCCACGTCTCCCTGAGCAGGGCGTTGAGCTTTTCTTTTTGTGCGAGCAGTTTTCGGTAGCATCCGCAGATCCGTGCGCCCCCTTTTCCAAAGAGAGCCCGCGCAATGCCTTGCAGTCTGCCTGACAGTTCCTGTTTTTCCTTGTCCGAGGCACTTCCTGCCGTGTCAAATTTTTCAGCCGTCCTGTCAAAGATATCAGCCACCAGCTCCGCTGACCACTCCGTTGTCGAATTCCTCAGATATTTCAGGGCGCTGTCCGGCTTTTTCCTCGCGAGCTCCTCATAAAAATCTGTCACGTTCCCATCCTGTATCGCCGCGAGCATTTCATAGACTTTATCCTTGTTCTTGCCCTTCTCCGTCCTGGTCAGGTCAAAAAGCAGGGAGACATTGCCCTGATCATAGCCCAGCGCCCTGATCAGCTCCGTCCGCACCTCTTTCTGCGCATCCGCAAGCATCCTGACATAGAAATCATTTGCCTCCGCCCCGGCAAGCGAGCCGATCACGCGCACGCGGCGCACCATCTCCTTCTTGCCCCTGGGATCAAAATCTTTATACAGTGCCGGCAGGATCGTCTTGTCACCGTCCTCGATCATCCACTGCTCCACTCTGTCCGCAAGCTCGGAGTAGGACGCCCCCAGCGCCTGTACCAGTGTGTGCTTTACGCGATAATCCTGAAAGAGCTCAGGGTGATATTCATGCATGTCGCACACCGTTCCGTAATGCCCGTTACCCGATGTTGTCAGCGCTTCCAGCAGCGTCTTCAATGTGGAGTACGGCGCGTTGACGATCAGGCTGCCCGCGTTTTCCTCCGCATCCATCTCCCCTGCATTCTCGATCTCCCCAGCCACGTCCACCGCACCGAGCGTGCATATGACTGCGTCCACCAGCGTGATCGCATCCAGCAGTGCCCCCTGCGGATCCTGGCAATCCGGCTCCGTCAGCTTCGCCGTCAGCTGCCCTGCCTTGGCAAAGACCGGTGACGCCGACTCGAGCGGCTTAAACACCTCATACGCGCGCTTCAATCGAAAATCTTCGGACAACAGACTTGTACCTGCCATAGCAGCCGCGCGAAGACGCTCGCGCAGTTCATAAATCGGTTCTGTATTCATACGCTAAAACCTCCTAAATCTACCATTCCAACTCATACCTTTGCAACCCTGCCCTGAAACATTGCTGCACACAGTTCCTTAATACAAAAGACGTACTACCTCATCCTGCGTGACAATGCTCAACGGCTGCACCATAAGCCTGCGGTTCTCTCTGTTGTAATAAAACGCGCCGAGAAGTACCTGATCCCTGAGCAGTCCGCCATTGGGAAGCAGCGAGAGGCGCAGCGTTGTATCCTCCATTCCAGGCATATTTCCGAGGAGGATCGTGTCGTCATTTTTGTCTGCCAGCACAAAATCCCCGCCGATCTTTCCGATCCTGTTAAATGCGATCAGCTTGATCATCATGGGCTGCGTCATCGCATTTTTGAGAACGTTTTTGACAGCCTTTGCCTCCTGTTTGACGGAGGCAGCTGCATGCCGGAAAACTGCCTCGTGATCCGCCCGCTCATACTCCCGGATCTGTGCGCTGTCCCACCGGACCCTGACATTGCCGTCGCCCGGATAGAACACGGCACTCGGCACCTTCGCCACACCGAAGATGCTGTCCTCCTGCTTGACGTATTTCAGGGATTTCAGCGGGCGGTAGTTGTAGTTCATATAGACCTCGCCGTCGTCCAGGTCTGCCCAGCAGCCTGTGTCGATATATTCTTTTCTCGCCTCGTCGTACGTCACCCAGAAAGCCAACTGCATCAAGCTGGCATCCTTCTTGCTCTTTCCCAGCGCCTCTAACTCGGACAGTTTCCAGATACCGCCAAGCTCCTCGTACAATACCGTGTCTTCGAGTGCCACATCGTCCTTCTCAAGTTTTTCGTTGATGTACTGGCGCGACTTTTTGATCAGGGTCCACAGTTTCTCGAGCACGCTGACCGCCTCGTCATAGTGCGCCTCGTCCTGATCCTTCTGAAACGCCGTGATCTCGATCAGCAGCTGATTGCAGAGCCGCTGCGGTCCCGGGAGATAATAGTCCCCCATCTGTTTTGCAAGCTGCTGGTAGGTTTTGAGCGAAGCGCCCCCGATCGTCCCAAGCCCTGCTGACATCAGGTCGCTGACCACCTTTTCCACAAGGTCGAGCCCCTCGAGCTGGGACTTTAGCTTTTTTACTTTCGCGTTTTTCGCAGTCCTTGCAGCAGATGCCTTCTTCTTCTCGACCTTCTGCTTCTCCTCCTCGGTCATCTCGCTCTCCGGTTTTGCGGCCTCGCCCGCCTTATTCTCCTTTGCCTGCTTCTTCTCACGCTTTTTCTGGATGTCATCCGGCACCTCACAGATCACGAATTCCTTCTTCGCAAGCATTTCATACATCAGTGCCAGGCTGTGCTTGCACGGAAACTGTCTGCTCGGACAGGTGCAGCGGAACACCGGGTTGTTCTCATCGATGTAGTCCGCCGACGTGATGTAGTTGCTCTTGCCGCTTCCCGTGCACTCCCCCATGTAGAGCGTGTCGTCCTGTGTCCGCTCGAGCTTGACAAAACCGCCCTTCTGGGATATCTTTTTGCCGTTTGATGCCGCAGCCGCATTGGGCGCCAATGCCAAAATCTGCTGTTCTGTTACTTCTCTCATCTGACCTCAATTCCTTTCTGCATTTTTATCCGGCGCCATCCTCCGCAACCACCCGTCATACGCAGCCTGCAGCGCCTGAACCCGTTTCTTTCCCAATCTTTTTCTATTTTGATAACATCTGCCGGAACCGTTCATCGATTTCCGGACATTCGCGTTTCAGCGAGATGACGCGTCCCTCTCCGTCCAAAAAACAGTGTGTACTTGTCCCTTTCGTGCGAATCTCCCCGGTGACGCTGTCTGTCATCTCATACTCGAGGTCGAACCGCACGCCGTTGTACTTCACGACTTTCACCTGGATCTGCACGGTGTCGTCAAAGTGCACCATGCCCTTGTACTGACACGCCACGGAGACGACCGGGCTGATGATCCCGCTTTCCTCCATACGCCGATAATCGATCCCAAACTGGCTCATGGCATCCATCCTCGCCTCCTCCATCCAGCGGATATAGTTGGAGTGATGGACTATGCCCATCTGGTCTGTCTCGTAGTATTTTGCGTGATGCGTATATGGTCTGATACGATTTTCTCCGTTCATCTGTCGTCAACTGCCCCCCTTAACTTCCTGATCCTGACGATCCGGCGCGATCGCAGATCTCACTTCAACATCATAAAAGCGCCGAGATTGCCGCGCTTTCCCCCGCTGGCTCTGTGGCTGAACAAAAGGGAGGGATTGCAGCAGGTACACACATCTGTCACCTCGATATTCTGATCCGGCACGCCCGCGTCGCGAAACACCCTGAAATTCGCGTACCACAGATCAAGCTGATACTTTCCGTCTTCTTTCCGGTACATCAGGCAGTTGTCGATATCTTTTTGCGTATAGTCCCGCCGATACCGCCCGAGATACTCCACAGCCTTCGCATCATCCTGCGCGAAGTTTTCCGCAAAGGCAAGCGCGACATCCTCGCTCACCTCATAACAGCCCTGACAGATGGAAGGCGCGATCGCGACTCTCACATCCTCCGGCCTTGTGCCGTACTCCGCGCGCATCCGATCCAGTGTCACTTCCCCCATCTTTCCGACGGTTCCTCGCCAGCCGGAGTGCGACAGCCCGATCGCCTGATTCACAGGATCCACTATCAAAAGAGGCACACAGTCCGCAAAAAATGTCGCGAGGACGATCCCGCGCTCATTTGTGATCAGACCGTCTATATCTGTGTAATCCCGCTCGATGACCACGCCTTTTCCCTTGTCGACAGCAGTCACCGTGCGCACGTTTGTGGTGTGTGTCTGCTGGGAACAGACGATATCGCCGCCTGTCATACCCAGATGCGCCGCCACTCTCCTGTAATTCTCAGCCACGTTCTCCGCAGTGTCACCCTGCGCACTGCTGAAATTGAGAGAATACAGATGACCGCTGCTCACGCCCCCATGTCTTGTCGTAAAACAGTGCTCGACGATCCCCGTCTGTTCCAGCCCCGCAAACGTGAAGTATGCCAACTCGCTGTTGTCTTTGTCAAACGCCAGCCGGCATGTTTTCCTGTTTCCATATCGGATAATGTTCTCTGTCATATCTTCCTCTCCATGAAACCGTCATATTGGATGATTCATTTGATGTTCATATGATACTTAAAATCTGGACAACATTCCTAATAGATATGTTCAAAAGCGTTTTGATACCACGTGATCTCCTCCCCGCAGATCGCGACCACATCATACCGCACAGGCGCGAGATCGCCCATGCCATGGATCATCCTGTAATAATCCGCCACCCTGCATATCACGCGCTGCTTGCCGTAGTTCACCGCCTCCGCAGGATCTCCCACCGTGTTGTCTCTGCGGTATTTCACCTCGAAAAATACGGTATACTCCCCGTCTCTTCCGATGATGTCGATCTCACCCCTGCGGATCCTGAAATTGTGTTCCAGTATCGCAACGCCCTGCCCCTGTAGATATCTTATGGCAGCCTGCTCATACTCAGCACCTTTTTTTCTGGTATTCATCGCGCCCCCGCATCCTGTCACTTTTTGTTGTTGTTCTGATAGCTGCTCACCTTTGCCTTGATCTTATCCATGCTGTCCACAAACATGAGGATCTCCGCCACCACCTCGTAGAGCTCCGGCGGTATCATGTCCCCGATCTGCAGCTTCGACAGCGTGTTTGCCAGTTTGTCGTCCTTGTGGACAGGCACATCCGCCTGCTTTGCCTGCTCTATGATCCGATCTGCCAGCGCTCCCCGCCCCATCGCGATCACTCTGGGTGCACTGTCTGACGGATCGTACTCCAGCGCCACTGCCTGTTTCACTTTCTTGTTCTTATCCCCTGCCATATACCCAACACCCTTTATCGTTTACTCTATCCGGACAAACGCTGCCTTCGCGTTCTTTTTATGCACGCGTGTCAAAAGTCTGATAGCTCAGCACCGCGCTGCCGCCCGCCACCTGCTCCTGTATGTGGTCGAGAACCGTCTTGTCCTCCTCCTTCTCCAGGATCAGATTCTTGCACTGATACCCCTTTTTCGAAAGTCTCCGCGCCAGCTCGTCGATGTGCTCCTCAACCAGCGCGACCGCCTCCTCGTCGAGGTAGAATTTTGAAGTCACCTGGTTCCGCTCCGTCTGCAGCGAAATACTGACATCGAGTGCCCCCAGATTGTCCATATCCAAATGCAGGAATGCCGTGAGCATGCCATCCCTGCGCGCCATATTCTTTTTGTTCGTGTAGACATACAGATCCCCGTGCGCCTGAGAGTTGCCAAGTTTCAGCGGGAGCTGTACGTAGTTGAACATCTGGTTCATCTGATTCATAAACTCCACATTCTCGCTGATATTTCCCATAGCGCGCGCCGGTGCGCTGTTTCCGCTCTGACCGCCGGACTGCATCGCCTCGTTCATCATGCGCGTCAACTGGGCGCTCTCCTTTGCGAGCTTCTGGTAGAACGCTTCCACCCTGCCTTCCTGTGTCAGCTCCTGCGGCGTCAGCGTCCACTGCCTCTGCAGTCCGTTCTTGAGCATCGACTTGAAAGGCTCTGAGCGGAATATCTGCGCCTTCTCCTCTGTCGTCAGCTGTCTCCCAAGCTCACTGTCCATCAACAGCTGTTTCACATCTTTGATGCCGATCCTGCCGTCCTTCATCCCCTCCCGCATCAAGGAAATGATCTTATTGGGAAGCGACTGCCGCTGCTCCCCCCTCAGCTGGGAAAGGAGCGCGTCAACAGGTCTCTGGTCCGGCTGTACACGATTCTGCTGCCCGCCCTGATGAACCTCCTGCTGAACCGCTTCCTGCACTGGCAGCTTCCCTGTGTCCCTGCCGATGCCTGCACTGCCGCCGTCGGATCCCGGCGCTGTCGTCTCCTGCGGATTCCCTTTTATGCCATCCGCCGTCTCTGACCCGGCACCGGTATTGTTCTGGGCACTGTTCCCGACACCGCTCTGGCTGTCCTGTACCTGCTGTTTTTCCTGTCCGACCTGGTTTTCCTGCACATTCTGACCATCCTGCACCGCCGGGGCATTGCCGTTCCCGCCGCCCGCCGCCTGTGTTTCGCCGGACTGTCCTTCCTCCCCTGCGAGCAGCAAGAGCACCTGCTCCATGAACTTCCCGCCGTTTGCGAGGGCGGTCTGCCCGGATACTGCCCCCTGCGCGGCATCTGCGGCAACATTTGCCGGCACGTCTGGATTTCCCTGCACGTCTGTCTTCCCGGTCAGCGTGTCATAGAGTTTCAGGATCTCGTCCGATGCCTCCCTGATACCATCGAGCAGCCGGTGCTCCATATTCTGATAATTTTGAAGCTGGGTGAGGCTGTTGTCATTGATCGGCAGCTGCAGCTTGCTGAGTTTGATCAAGTCCGCCATACTCGCACCCGGATTCTGCAGCGTCAGGCGGTTGAACAGCATCAGCGTATTCTTGTTGATCGACATCCCATTTTCGATCAATGTGGACACGAGCGCCAGATTCCTGTCGCTGACAGCCATATGGGCTGCCCTGAGCGCTGCCTCGCCCACGCGCAGCATCTGCATCTTTCCGTCGTAGACTGGCTTCAACACCACTCTGTTGTCCTTGTTGGACTGCACCTGCAGATTCATGAACTGCCCGATCGCCACCTGCACATCGCGCTCGAGCTTCGCCGCCATATACTCGCCGTTTGTCAACTGTATCTGGACATCCTCGCCGTTTACGGAGACGATCTCCCCCTGAAATGTATCGCCGGGCTGCAGCTGTGACACGTCCACTCCCTGTGAGCCGGCAGCACTCGCACTCCCTGTCACGCTCACATTTCCCGCATATCCCTGTCCGACCTGTGTCCCTTCATAACTATGTGAATATCCCGACAAAAAGCTGTCCATAAGCTTCCCTCCAAGTGATTACTCCTCGACAAAATTTTTGATAAAGCTCTTCCTGTGTATCGGCGTTGCACCATGTTTTTTCAGCGCTTCTATATGTGCCGCCGCACCGTACCCTTTATTGTCCGCAAAATGATACTCCGGATACGTTTTATCGTACGCTACCATCAGGCGGTCCCGCGTCACTTTGGCGACAATGCTCGCCGCGGCGATCGACACACTCTTGGCGTCCCCCTTTATGATCGGAACCTGTCTGATATCCACCCCCGGGATCGTGACTGCATCGTTCAACAGCAGATCCGGCTGCACGCCCAGATTGCTGATCGCCTGGCGCATCGCCTCGTATGTCGCCTGGAGAATGTTGATCTCATCGATCCGCTCGTTCGATGCATATCCGATCCCCACAGCCACCGCCTCTCTCATGATCACATCGTATAGCTCCTCCCGCTTCCTCTCACTCAGCTGCTTCGAGTCATTGAGATACAGGATCTGACAGTCCTTCGGAAGTATGACAGCGCCCGCCACCACGGGACCCGCGAGCGGTCCCCTTCCGACCTCGTCTATCCCGCAGACCGCTCCATACGAAGCATATTTTTTCTCGTACTGTTTCATGCACTCCGTGCGCTGCTTCTCCTTCTCGAGCGCATCGATACTTTTTTGCGCCTTTGCCACGAGCGCCTGGACGCCGCTCCGCGCATCTTTCTCGTATGTCTTCACAAAAACAGGCAGCTCACTTTCGCACGCTGCCTTTAATTCATTTTTGATCTCCCCTATTTTCTTTTCCACCAAAATCCCATGTCCTTTCCGTACGGCACGATCTCTTTTCCTTAGTTTCCGCTTTCTCAATCTCCTACTGATGCTTCAATATCCCAAACTTTGAGGACGGCCATATCCTGATAAATGCCCTGCCGATGATATCCCTGCGGTGAATGTTACCGACAGAAGGATCCCTGCTGTCCGAACTGTTGTTTCTATTGTCCCCCATCACAAAATACTCGTCCTCGCCGAGCCGGACCGGATCGCTCGCCCTCCCCGGATTCTGGATGACCTCGCGCCCGTAGGACTCCTCGAGCAGCTCACCGTCTATGTAAATATTTCCGCTCTCATCTATCTGGACTGTCTCACCCGGCATGCCTATGATCCGCTTGATATAGTAGGTATCTGTGTCATATTGAAAAGGAAATACGATGATGTCAAACCGCTCCGGATCACTGAAACGATACGATATCTTGTCAACGATCAGATGGTCCCCGTCGCTCAAGGTCGTCTCCATGCTGCTGCCGCTCACCTGCGTCCGCTGCCCCACATACGTGACGATAAGATATGCGGCGCAAAATACCAGCAGCAGGTAGACACTGATGCTCAATATTTCCTTCAATATGTTTTTCATTTTATTTTCCCCTGTCCCTATTATTTCTGTTTCCATTATTCTTCCGGTATCTCCAATGTGATCTTTCCTATTCTCCCACTTCTGAAATCATCCACGACCATCGAGGACGCTTTCATGATATCCAACTCCTCACCCTTCAGATAACATTTCCTGCTGACGCAGACCGCCCTGATCACATCATAGGCGTCCTGCTCGTCAGAGATCTCTATATCATATCTTTTTTCCAAAAGCCCTGGGTATTCTCCGCGCAAAAAACGGATCAGATCATACGCAAGCTCATCCAGATGTACGATCTCATCATTCATGGAACCGATCATTGCGAGATGCAGTCCCACCGTCTGATCTTCGAATTTGGGCCACAGGATACCAGGCGTATCAAGCAGTTCAAGCCCTTTGTTCAGGCGGATCCACTGTTTCCCCTTTGTCACGCCGGGTTTGTTTCCGGTCTTGGCACATGCCCGCCCCGCAAAGGAGTTGATGAACGTGGACTTGCCGACATTTGGGATCCCGACCACCATGGCGCGCACAGGTCTGTTGAGGATCCCCCTGCGCCTGTCGCGCTCGATCTTATCCCTGCATGCCTCCTGCACCACTCCCTGGATCGATTTCACCCCAGTCCCGGTCTTTGCGTTGATCTCCAGCGCATGAAAACCCTTGTCTGCAAAATATCCCATCCACAATTTATTTTTCTTCGCGTCCGCCAGATCCGATTTATTCAAAAGAATGATCCTTGATTTATTTTTTCCCAGCTCATCGATATCCGGATTCCTGCTGCCAAACGGCGCCCTGGCATCCACCAGTTCGATCACCAGATCAATGAGTTTGATATCCTCCTGCATCATCCGTTTTGCCTTGGTCATGTGCCCCGGATACCATTGATATTCTGCCATATTCCATTCATGCCTTTCTGTTATTCGTTATATTTCCCTGTTATTCTATCAGCCCCAGCTCACTGTCGCCCGCGGCAAGCTTCATCCATGCCTTTCCTATGATGTAGCTTTTCCTGACAGAGCCGATGTTCGCAGAGCGGCTGTCCTCGCTGTTATTGCAGTTATCGCCGATGACAAAATACTCATCCTCGCCGAGCGTAACCTCGCTCTCCAGCAATCCCGGCTCAGCGATCCTGTCATTAAAATATTCCTCGACGGTCTCTTCATTCACATACAGCAGACCGTTTTTTATGTACAGTGTATCTCCCGGAACGCCGACTACACGCTTTACATAGTAGTGTGATTTCTCATTCCCGTTCGGCAGGAACACGATCACGTCGCCCACTCTCGGCGATGCCACCTTGTAGATCAGCCTGTTCAGAAATATTTTCTGTCCGTTATACAGACTTGGCTCCATTGACGGTCCGATCACACTTGTCTGCATCCCGATACAAAAGACCATCACAACCGCGAGCAGCATCGAGGCGAATATCCAGAAAAACCAGCTAAAGACTTCTTTGACCACAACGATATTCAATTTTTTCTTTTTCTGGTAAAATGTTAATCCCTTTCTTCTAGCCATCCATTATGTCCTTCCAGGAAATGATTCATCTTTAGATACACAATTTATTATACTCAATCCGTAGTACGATTTCAAGTGCCGAGTTAAAATCATGATATAATTCATAACAGTTCAGCCTTCGGCTTCCTGTTACAAGCATCAAGCCATGCAAAAACCGCTTTGCGGTTGGCTTGATGCATCT
>ERZ808054.1857-NODE-1857-length-10366-cov-12.707163_pt1 | contig 10366 bp, 12 predicted proteins | sample MGYA00380201_ERZ808054 | MGnify/ENA primary metagenome ERZ808054 (study PRJEB31490, sample SAMN06133419) | mouse gut metagenome | isolation source: Z5_2 | host: mice | place: China: Chengdu | collected 2015-05 ... | reverse complement strand
GCGGCTTCATGTAGGATAATCGCCTGTTCCTGTCCGGCGCGGTACTTCTCCCTGTTCCTTGCCTTGCGGTATGCGTCATAGACGGGCTTTGTCTTTTGGTAGGTGGAAACATTCTTGATAAGCACCGCCATGTCCGCAAGCCGCTTTTCCGCGTTCTTCAATGCGTCTGCCGCCTGTCCGCTTTCCGCTGCCATTTCCTCAATCCGGCTGACTAAATCCGCGTACTGCTCAATCTTATGTTCCGTCAAGAAATTCATTGTTTTAGCTGCCTGTTTCAGATTGTGGATTTTCGCCCACTGTTCATAGCCCTTACTCTGCGCCGCCTTGATACTGTTCTCAATGTCGATAAGCAGCGACACGCCGCGCTGCTCTCTGGGAGCTTTCGCCGCCTTTGTCCGTCTGCCCGCTATCCGTTCCCTTATGGCTTCCTCTGTATAGTCTGCGCCGAGGGTTTTAAGGCGGGTGAAGCGTTCCTGTCCGGGGGCGCGGCATGATACATATTTCCCCGGCTTTATCTCATAGCCCGCCGCCTGTAACCGCGTTAGCAATTCCTCAAAACTGGAAACTTGGGGGATAAGCGCGTCAAGGGCGGTTTTCAGCTTGCCTTTCCAACTGGTACCCGTCTTTTCAGCTTGATATTCCGCATAGCTCTTTCCCTTGCTGCCCTTGCCGGGAACGACGACGGACAAGCCATTCTCCCGGCACAGCTTGTCGCTCATGTTCCGTATGCCGTAATAGCTCCTTTTGTTGGAATTGTATTTGTGGTGGTCTACGAAATTTACGGCGCAGAAAATAATGTGATTGTGGACGTGTCCTTTGTCAATGTGCGTCGTGAGTACATATTCATGCTGCCCCTTTGTTACCGCGTCGGCAAGCTGCTTTCCGATTTCATGGGCTTTCTGATAATCGACTTCCCCCGGCTCAAAGGACTGTATCAGATGAAAGGCTAAATTGTTCCCCTTTTGGAGTGCTTGGGACAAGGTATATTCAAATTCAATATCTGCCGTTTCATAGGAGCAGCCGAAAGAGGACACAAGCATTTTTCCGTCCGTCTTGTCCGGGTTTTCGATATAGTCAAGGGCTTTGCTTAGAGTGCTTTTAATAGGCTTAATCTTTGTAACCGCCATATCTCCGCAAGCACCCCCTTTATTTCCTCTATGTCCTCTTGGTATGCGTTCCCCGTCGCGTTTACGCGGCGTGCTATCTGGTTGACGTTGACACCGATTTTCTGTATCTCTGCGGTCATTGCCTTTATATCGGCATGGTCTATCTGAATGATATACCCGTCAATGGCAATCTTCCGCAGATATGCCGCCATGTTCCGGGTGGGTACGAGCTTCATTTTTTCCAGTATTAAATCCCGTTCCGCTTCCGTCACTCTGAATTTGATTTGCACCGTCCTTTTGCGTCCGTCCATGTATTCGCTCCTTTCCTTTCCGTTCCGAGGGTTTGGGACACTTCCCAACAAGCCATTTTCGACCGACGCGCCGCAGCGCGGGAGGGCGAAAATACGGAAGTGGGTACCCGCTTCCTATGCTTGCTATTCATCTTTTCGCTTTCTTCCACGATAAAGACGGGATTTTGCCAAACACACCCGCAGGAAAAGAAAAACGCCATAGAAACACAGCGTTTCCATAGCGTTCTTAGTGCCTATTCAGTTTTAGTCATTCTCTTTTTCGACTTCCGTTATCTCCTTTGCCGTAGCAGCAACGATACGCAAGCCGTTGTCGCTCATGCTGTCAAGCAGGGTATCAAGCTGCCGCCGCTGCGTGGACTTCTCGGCGTTATCATTCGGAAAGAAAAACTGGTCTACCGAAATGTGATAACGAGTAACGAGGTCATAGAAAACTTGTAGGCTCGGCTGCTGTCCTTTGTTCTCGATATTCGCAAGATAACGCGGGGAGATATATAACTCGTCGCTTACCTTTTTTCGGCTCTCGCCATATTCTTTTCTCGCGGCTTTTATGGCTGCCCCGAAAGCCTTAAAATCATATAACGGTACAGGTCTTTTTGCCATTTTCATTCACCCTATTACATTTTACTGTTCACCTTTCCTTTTGGATATGTCTATATAGTTCCCATAATTAGCTTAAATAATTCCTTATTGTTCACACTCCGTCTATTGCTATTATTCGTCCGACCGTATATAATATATCATGGTAGGTTTTGAGCAGAAAGGACGGGTGCTTGTATGGAATATATATCTTGTGCAGAAGCAGCGGCAAAATGGGGCATTTCCGAAAGGCGGTTGCAGAAACTTTGCGAAGGTAATCGCATACCCGGCGCAGTAAAGTTCAGCCGTGTTTGGTTGATACCCAAAGACGCGAAAAAACCCGTTGACGGGAGAAGAAAAATTTTGTAACAAATCTTATTTTCATTCCTCTTGTCTAATCGTTCAAAAGCGGATATAATATAATCATCTACGCTCTTTGAAGATTGTCTAATTTTTTGTAAACTCTGGAGTTACAAATGGGAGGCTTGTATATGGTGTATAACGAATTAAACCGATATTTTGAAATAATAGGGCTATTATATAGTTGCAACCATTTTGATTTAATGACTAATGACAGTTGGAAACACGCGGCTTTGGAACATGGTATTGATAGTACAGCATTTATCAATAAGTTTGGGGCATTGCAGAAAAAATATGTTAATGCGTTCAAAAAAAATATGTCATTCGTGCCCGGAGGTGACTTTGATTTTTTCTTTGGTGATGAAGAACCAGAGTTCCTTTATTTATTTCAAATTGTATGTGCAAACCATTTGGAATGGTTTGAAAACGATTTGCAAGATGTAACAGAAGATACTATTGTTTTAGCGTTTACAAATGAATTATCAGAGGATAAGAAGTCAACAAGTATTCTCCCTACTGAACAACTAATTGCATTACTGCAAAGCACACGATATTCCTCAAATGTATGTTGGAAGTTAATGTTATTATTGCAAGAGCCGAAGAAAAAAATATCATTCCTTAATAGCCTTATTAAGCAAAATATTCCAGCATATAATCAAGCGATTACCACAGTTCAAAAATCTTTGAATAAATTGCTTTCAGAATTTTCAAGTGGTAATTATTTAAGCAAAAGAATTGTTGAAAATGTACCAATAACGCCTACGCTGATTTATCCAGCGATTGAACTTATCAATAGTGACACGGCCTATATAGGACTGTTTGCAAAAGATATATATAAATTGATTGACAAATCTAAAAACACGCAAAAGGACATTCTCCCCATACTTAAGGCGTTGAGTGATAAAAGTAAATTCGATATTTTGCACTCGCTTCTAATCGCTCCAAAATATAATCTTGAATTGGCAGAAGAATTAGATTTAACAGCCGCTACCGTATCACATCACATGAACGTACTGTTGTCGAATAAGTTAGTTGATATTGAGAAAAAAGAAGGACGAATATATTATACGCTTTCAAAGGAAACATTAACCGACCTAATTAAACAGATTTCAACAATATTCCTCTTGTAAATTATAGGGGCAAGGACGCTAACCTTGCCCCTTAATCTATTTGACATCCATCAAATTTTGTGATATATTGTTTTATGTACTTCTAATAGTGCTTTTTATTTTTGGCTGCGTATTAGAAGTTCATCAAACAAATTAGATTATCATGGAGGAAGTATGGATAACAAATTATTTCACAAAAACTTTTCTTTACTTATAGCAGGTCAAGCCAGTTCTTTATTTGGTAACTGCATTTTGGACTTTGCTCTGTCGATGTATGTGTTAGAAATAACGGGTTCTGCAACAATTTTTGCGAGTTTTTTAGCCGTTGCAATGCTCCCGACCATTTTATTATCCCCTTTAGGCGGTGTAATTGCTGACCGCGCTAATAAACGAAATATTATGGTGATATTGGACTTTGCAACTGGAATAACAATCCTCATATCTGCTATGATGATTAATCGTGCTAACAACCTCGTAATAATTTGTATAACACTTATTATACAATCTATCTTGGGTGCATTTGAAACTCCAACGGTTCAAGCGTGTGTACCACAAATGCAAAAAGGCAACAACATTGTTAGAGGAAATGCAATAGTCAACCAAATAAACGCAATTTCGACTTTTGTTGCACCTTTCATTGGCAGTTTGCTTTATACCACTTTTGGTCTAAAGCCAGTAATGTTTGCAGGAGTATTTTGCTTCCTGCTAACAGCCTTTTTAGAGTGCTTTATTAAACTTGATTACAAACCCGAAAAATCGTCTTGTGGTATTTTTCAAATTGTTAAGGGGGATTTGATTGATAGCACAAGATTTATATGTAGAGAAAGACCTGCTATTTTCAAAACTTTAATTTTAACTGCTGTTATTTCTTTTTTTGTTCAAGGAGTTGCATTAGTTGGATTGCCTTACATAGTGCGAACTGTTCTTGGCTTAAATGCGAATTACTATGGAGCAATGGAAAGTATGCTCGGATTTACGGGTATTCTTGGTAGCATTATAGCCGGGTTAATAGTTGAAAAATTCAAAATAAGAAAACTATATTTAACCTTACTGATAATTGCGATTCCTTTATTGCCATGCGGAATAATATTCTTATTCGTTCAAAACATACAGATTAACTATGCAATATTACTTCTGTCATTTGCTATTATACAGATTTCTGCTTGTGTGTTTTCTGTTTTTGCTCTCTCTATTATTCAGCAATTAACGCCGGATAATATGACAGGCAAAGTAATGGCATATACAGCAACCTTTTCATTATGCGCTCAACCATTAGGACAAATTATTTTTGGCATTTTGTTTGACGGCTTTTCAAGTGCTGTTTATCTTGTTCTAATTCCCACGGGAATAATTCTTTCAATTATAAGTCTTACAACGAAAGAGTTTTTCTTAAAAATTGAAAAACAAATAATTAAGCGCACTTAAGCGGACGCAACCGCTGATGAAAGCGGTGGTTAAATAAATATTTTCAACCGCCGTTTTCCTTTTTCAAAAAATGGATTGCGGGGGGTGTATTAAAGTCGCCCTTTTTTAAGGATACGGCGGTATCGAGGAGGTATCGTCATGTCCTTTTTCATTCACTCTAACCCGCCTAATACGTTGCGGTCAAAAAAAGCCATTACCCGCCAGCGGGATATTCCGGTTATGAGTATGAACTGTCAATACATCTAAATACTGCGTACATTTCCTTTGCGCCTGTCTGCGACTTGCAGACGGGCGCATTTTGCGTTTTTCAAAACTTTTTTGAAAAACTTTTCTATTCCGTTTGGCAAATCTGCGGTGCGTCCGTGGAAGGCAGCCGAAAGGGGATAAATAACCCGCCCCCGGGACGAAAGGGGGTGAGAACATGGATTACCCTAATCGGTTGGAATGGCAGACAAGATGTGAGTTTAATGCGTACTGCAAACGCACGTTACGCAACGAACTGATTGACGCCTGCCGGGAAAGCAAAAGTCGGCGAAAGCACGAAGTCAACTTTTCAGACCTTGCCCCGCATGAGGAAAAGCAGCTTTATACCGTTGACAGATATTTTGTCAATGAGGACGAGGACGCTTTTTGTGCAGGCGGTTTGAAGATTACGGCGAAGCTGCTTGCCGAAGCAATGCACTCCCTGCCGGAAGAAAAGCGGCAAGCCGTTTTACTGTATTACTTTTTCAGCATGACCGACGCTGAAATCGCGGAGCTTATGAAAGTATCCCGCAGCACAGTACAGTATAGACGGACAAGCTCTTTTGAACTGCTAAAACGATATTTGGAGGAACGCGCTGATGAATGGAACGAATTGTAATGACAATGAGCGCGGCTTATTACCCTACCCGGTCATTTTAGCCGCGACAAAGGGCGACCCCGACGCCATGAAAATTGTAATGCAGCACTACCAAAGCTACATAGCCCACCTGTCTATGCGGAAAATCCGTGACGAGAACGGCAATACCTATTACGGCATAGACGAGGACTTGCGCGAACGGCTGCAAGCAAAGCTCATGCAGGCTGTCCTTAGTTTCAAAATCTATAAGGACTAAAGCCGTATTTGCAAAGTGTTTCCCCTTTCCACTTTGCGCGGCTAAAGCACCTTGACAAAGAAAGCGGCGCAAGATAACGGCGGCGCAGTATAGGGTAAATCAGATACGTTCCTTTTGCGCCGAGCCATGCGGCGGGTGCGCCATGACGCAATCCCGGCGGGGCTTTCCCGCCCCGGATTGCCGAGCGACCAACACCGACGCCGGAAAACAGGGTTAGCAGCCTGTCGGCGATAACGCGCAAAATACATAATGATACTCCCTTATAGCCACAGTCCGAGCGTTAAAAGCGTCGCAGGCAATGGGTAGGGTTGCGCGAGAACCGCGCAGGGGTGCAATTCCCGTGAGGTTGAGAAGCGAATCGACCGTCTGATGAAAACCCATTTTTCGTAAACAAACCTTTTGCCATTTTTACGAAAGGGGGTAATCTCTATGGCAAAAAAGGAAACTACAAGCTATGCTGCCCCTTTGCTGCCTATGCTGAAAACAGTAGAGCAAATGAGCAAGGTTAGCGGCATTGGCGAAAACAAGCTGCGCGAGCTTATGGATAGCGGCGAGCTTGAATATATCCAAAATGGAAACCGCCGCTTGATTGCCGACGCTGCTATTTGGGATTGGTACCACAGAGCAAAGAAAGCGGCAAAGCCCCCCGCAACGCAAGGGGGTTAAGCTATGGCAATCAGAACAAGACAAGCGAAAAACAAACGCGACAGTAACGGTGTACTGACCGGGCGACCGGGTACAGTTTACGACGTTGATATAAAGTACACCGCCCCCGACGGGACGAAAAAATCCTATACCAAACGAGGGTTTGCGACCAAACGCGAAGCGGCGCAGCATGAAGCAGAAATGAAAACGAAGCTCCAAAATCCGGGGCAGATCGCTTCCATTACTTCACAGCGCAAGCAGACTGTCGCTGCCTATCTCAATGATTGGGTGGAAAGCTATGCAAGAGTGAACTTGCGCCCCTCTACCTACGACGGGTACAAAAAGACCATTGCAAACTATATCAATCCATACATTGGCGGCGTTGCCCTTAATCAGCTTACCCCGGCTATGGTAGACAAGATGTTTCAGCAGATTATTGACAAGGGCTTGAAACCGTCCACCGCAGCCGGGGCAAAGCGCGTGTTAAGCGTGGCGTTGAGCCATGCCCGGAAATATCGCTATATTGAAACCAACGCGGCAAAAGATACCCTTACGAAGTTTGGAAAAGGCGATAAGACACCCGACCCCTACACGCCGGAACAAGTCAAGCTGCTCATGCAGCGGGTGGAGGGGACAGTTTGGGAAATGCCCGTTATTCTTGGCGGGCTTTATGGTATGCGCCGTTCTGAAATTTTGGGGCTGCGTTGGCGCAATGTGGATTTGGAAAACAATACCTTTGACGTTACCGAGCAGCTACCCTTTAAGGTACCGCCGAAAACAAAAGTCATTGAGGAAATGGCACCGCCGAAATCCAACGGGCGAAAGCTGCCTATCACAGAGCTTGCCCGTCCTTTCTTCCTCAAACAGCTTGCCATGCAAGAAGCGCAGAAAGAACAGGCGGCAAAGGACGGGAAGCCTTACTATGACAATGACCTTGTTGTGGCGAAAGCCGACGGTGCGCCGATTGCCGCGTCGTGGGTATCTTCACAGTTTGGAAAGCTGCTTGAAGATTTGGAAATGCCGCATATCCGTTTCCATGATTTAAGGCATACGGCGGCTACGAATATGCACCAACTGACGGGCGACTTCTACACAGTGGGCGAAGTCTTGGGACACACGCTTGCGGGTATCGGCGTATCGCTTGGGCTGTCTATGAACTTTGAAGCAGTCACAGCGCGTTACGTGGACGTGCGGCTTGAACGGAAGAAAGAAGTCCTTGACGCATACCATAGCGCAGTAGGGAAAGCAGACCCGCCGAAAGCAAAGGAAGCCGAGCCAAAAAAAGCAAAGGGCAAGGCAAAGAAAAAAAGCACTGATTTAGAGCTTTGACGGGCATATCTTTTTACTGCTTCTTATGGCGGCTTATATCTGTCCGTCGAGTTAGGGCGTCAAATGGGCGTCAAAACAGATTTTTGTACCGCAGCCACAGGAACGGGCAAAGCCGCAAAAACATAGTGTTTATGCGGCTTTGCGGCGTTTCTGGTATTCCTTTTTTGCGGCGTGGTGAGCAGATTATTCTACTATTTTTTATATGCTAGTTTTCGGCATAGGGTAAGAAATTCCTGGGAACAGGTTTTGACTGCCATAATTTCATAGGAATGCATAATGCACTTGGGATTATTCTCAGGTGCTTTTTTTATGCAAAATTTTATAAACGGAGGTGCTTATGCAAAACAACCAAAAAGAAAAGAGGAGGAAAAGTATGGAGGAACTGCTTTATACACCGAAACTTCCAAAAGGATTTGAGGAAGAAAAATTCGATGTGGACGAATGGCTGAAGGTGACAGAGGAAAATGAGGAAAGAATCCGTGAACTTGACAAACAAGCTAAGGAACAGGGTTCCATTCTCTACCGTTTCCTGTATGAACCTGTTGCGGACGGAATCGGGGTTTACCAGATCATAAAGGTCAACAAAAAGAGCTGCCGTGTCCGGTACTGTTCAACGAACGGCTTCAATGAATACCAGGTACGGCAATGGGGCGAAACGGCAACCGTACCCATGCAGTATGTGTTAAATGTTCTCAGGGGGTATGCACTATGAAACACTGTATAGGAATCATAGAAGTATTGGTAAGGCCCGTTATCGTTGAAACAAACGAAACCGGCGCTGACAGTCTGCAAAAAGCAATTGACTGTGTAAGAAGGGAATATGATGCACAGAATATCGTCCTTTGTGCCGATGACCTGGTGCCCGATCCTGTCACAGGAGAGCCCGCCTTTTTTGGTGAAGCCGACTGGATCGATCCGGAAGAGGTTCAGAAAAAGGAAGCCGATTTCACTCTATGAAAAAGGGTTCCTTTTTGCTATAATGAATTTATTCAATGTAAAAAAACATCCATAAATAGATTTTATGGCAATAGGAAAAGGAAGTATTTATGTATCTGAAACGCAAAATATACAAGAAACTGCTTTCCTGGAAAGAGGAGAGTGATCTGACATTAGAAGTGACCGGTGCAAGGCAGGTTGGCAAGACTTATATCATCAGGAAGTTTGCCGAAGAAAACTTCGCCTGCGTCGTGTACATCAATATGCTGGAGGCATCCGGGCAGGAATTTATTGACTGTATCCGGGAGGCGAAGGCATGGAAACCCGGTACCGAAAGACCGGTCCAGCCGCTCCATAAGGCGTTATCTCTTTACGAGTCCGCATTCCGGGACACAGAAGAAACTGTCGTCATTATTGACGAGATACAGGAATCCCCTGACGTTTATAACCTGATCCGTGAATTTACAAGAAATTTCAACTGCCGCTTCATTGTGACAGGCAGCTATCTTGGAAGGACGTTGAATACGGAATTCAAGCTGTCAGCGGGAGATTTAAAGTCCCTGCGGATCGAAACGCTGGATTTCGAGGAATTTACCGAGGCATTCGGCATGCACGAGGCATACGGAGAAATGGAGCTGTACGGGACAGCACATCCGGAAGAATTCCATAAACTTTCGGAGCTTTTTAGCCTGTACACGGAAATCGGCGGATATCCGGCCGTAGTGACAGAGTATCTTGAAACAAAATCAAAGGAAAAAAGCAGGGAAAAACTGGAAGACGTCATCCACCTGTTCTGCACGGAATCCACAAGGTATTTTGACGATATCCTCGACACGGCAGTATATGACAACATATTCTGCAGCGTTGCCCGTATCCTTGCCAGGGAGAAAAAGGGACTGGACAGGGACAATTTCAACGAGAGCCTGCAGAAGCTGGTCGTGCATGATTACGACAGCAACATCAGCAAGTCCGTGTGCAACCGCGCCATCATGTGGCTGCAGAGCGCCGGCATCCTTGATTTCGCCGGCAAAGTAAGCGAATGTAAGATTATGGACTTTAAAGGAAGATGCCGCTGTTACTTTACGGATCTGGGACTGGCATATTATTTCTTCCGCAGGATCGGCGTCACATCTTGTGATATTCAGGGGATGCTGCATGAAAATTTTGTGTTCTTAGAGCTGCGCCGCAGGGCGGAACGCTTAAAGGAGATCGCGCTGGAAACGCCGGCATTTGCAACCTATAAAGGCGGAGAAATAGATTTCTTCGTAAAAAGCCTTCTTGGGAAAGAAAGCATTTATGTGCTGGAAGTGAAAAGCGGTAAAAACGCCGCCCCTACAGGGCAGAAGGCACTGGAAGACGGAAAAGCAGATTACCTGCTTCTCCTGAAAGGAAACACACAGGGAGGACAGGCAGGAAAGGTTCTTACCATTCCGGTTTTCCTGTTCCAGAAGTTTGAATTTACCTTGTGATTT
>ERZ808054.1854-NODE-1854-length-10370-cov-30.164189_pt1 | contig 10370 bp, 10 predicted proteins | sample MGYA00380201_ERZ808054 | MGnify/ENA primary metagenome ERZ808054 (study PRJEB31490, sample SAMN06133419) | mouse gut metagenome | isolation source: Z5_2 | host: mice | place: China: Chengdu | collected 2015-05 ... | reverse complement strand
GTGAGGACAGCTTAGAGCATATTTTCATTCAAGGAGGTCTGTGCTATGGCAAAAACCAAGATTGCGCTGCTGTACGAAAGGTTGAGCCGTGACGATGAACTGCAAGGGGAGAGTTTTTCAATCCAAAATCAAAAAATCATGCTGGAGGACTTCGCCCGCCGGAATGGGTATCCCCGTTTCAAGCACTTCACGGATGACGGCGTTTCCGGCACCCGCTTTGACCGGCCCGGTTTTATGGCGATGATGGAGGAAGTCGAGGACGGCAATGTGGAGGCAATCATCACCAAGGATATGTCCAGAATGGGCCGGGACTATCTGAAAGTCGGTCAGGTGATGGAAATTCTTCGCCAGCGGGGAGTGCGGCTGATTGCCATTAACGACAATGTAGACACCGCCAAAGGGGACAATGATATGACCCCGTTCTTGAATATCATGTACGAGTTTTATGCCCGTGACACGAGCCGCAAAATCAAGTCGGTATTCAAGGCCAAGGGTATGAGTGGAAAGCACCTGACCGGCTTTGTGCCCTATGGCTACCTCTGGGACGAAAAGCGGGAAAACTGGATTGTGGACGGCGAGGCCGCTGATGTGGTACGACGCATCTACGCTATGACGCTGGAGGGCTATGGCCCGTTTCAAATCGCCAGCCGCCTGACCTCTGACAAAATCGAGATGCCTGCTGTTCACATGGCGCGGCATGACGAGGGGCTGCACAAGACCAGGGACATCAAAGACCCCTGCAAGTGGTCTACCTCCACTGTTGTGAACATTCTCAAACGGCGGGAATACTTGGGGCATACCGTCAACTTCAAGACCCGCAAGCACTTTAAGGATAAAAAGAGCCACTATGTTGACGAGAGCGAGTGGACGATTTTTGAGAATACCCATAAGGCCATCATCGACCAAGAAACTTTTGACAGCGTACAGCGTATCCGAGGCAACGCCAAGCGCTATGCGGACGGCTTTGGCGAGGCCGCGCCGCTGACCGGGCTGATCTACTGTGCCGATTGCGGCGGCAAGATGTATGTTCACCGCACCTACAATGGCAAACGCACTCCGCAATATACTTGCTCCCAATACAGCAAAGTCCCCATTGGCACTCGCTGTCCTACCCAGCATCGTATCGCAGAAAAAACAGTCTTGTCCCTGGTATCTGATATGCTCCAGGCCATCAGCGATTATGCCAAGTCCGACCGGGCAACATTCATCCGGGAGGTACAGGAGGCCCAGGCCAGTCAGCAGGACAGCGACATTAAGAAAAAGCGGCGGCGTTTGGCGGCGGCGCAGAAGCGGGCCGGGGAATTGGAACGGCTCGTCTGTAAAATCTATGAGGACAACGCTTTAGGACGGTTGCCGGATGCCCGGTACGCTGTTCTGGATGCACAGTATGCCAAGGAGCAGGAAGAACTTTCTGCCGAGATTGAGATGTTGGAAAAGGCCGTCAGCAGCTACGACCAAGGCAAGAAATCGGCGGAAAAGTTTATCGCCCTGATTGACAAATACCAAGGCTTTGACACCATGACGAACACTATGCTCAATGAGTTTGTCGATAAAATCCTTGTCCATGAGCGTGACCGCAAAGGATGCCAGGACACCACGCAGACGGTTGAAATCTACTTCAATTTTGTGGGCAGATACATACCGCCCTCTTTCCGGGACGTGGAGCTGACCCCGGAGGAACAGGAGGAATTTCGCAGGCGGGAGGAACGGCGGGACAAGCTGCATCAAGCGTATCTTCGCCGCAAGGCCAGCGGTAAGCAGCAAGAATATGACCGGAGGTACAACGCCAAGCGCAAGCCCGTCATGGACGCAAAGAGGGCCGCTTTGCGGGCCGAGGATATGGAGCGCGGTATCTTCACCACCGTCGCCAGCCTACCCCATCAGGAGCCGCAGAAAGCCGTTGCCCAGACCCGTCCCATGCCTTGAGAGAAAGGAGAGCGCCGACATGAAAATTGAATTGGACTATGTGAAAGTGGGCGATTACTATTTCCCTGCCCTGGCGCTGGAGCCGCAATCTGACCGCAGCCTGGGCAAGTATGGCCTTATGCGTTTGCGCTATTTGAAGGAGCATCGACCGGGCCTGTTTAACCGCCTGACCTTGAGCGGCAAACTGTACGCCCACCTGTTGGAAACCGAGGACGCAGCCAATGACCTGCTGGACAGCATGATGCCGGGAATGGCAAAGGAGGCCGGGGCCACCGAGGATTTGAAAGCCCGCGATCCCATGCGCTGGGTGGGGCTGATGAATTGCTGCAAGGCTCAGGTGGAGGAAATCATTTTTGCAGAACTGATATTCAGCTAAATGCCCAATTCTTTTGTCTTTTGAAAGAAAACGTCTGCACTGTTCTATGCAGTGCAGACGTTTTTAGCTTCGTTGTCAAATGGGAGGAAAAGGAGGGACAAAAAGAAAATTCATTCAGCCTATTGACTCTCCCTATGATGGGATAGTTTATAATACTTCTCCACCAAGGAAACTTTTATGGAATGGGGTGAAGATATGCGCCGCCATATCCTAACCGTAGGGATACGGGATTCTTTTCTAAATGCGCTTGAGAGTACCGTCCAGAAGGACAAAATACAAATCATTTCCTCGCCCAGCCTTGAAATAGCGGGGTGGCTGCTTGCACACCGCAGGTTTGCGGTTATAGTCGCTGATTTGGAAATCTTTTCACAGCTCACTTCAACTTTTCAATATGAGATCAGGCGTCAGTCTCCTTATGTCATTGTGCTGGGTGACGCTGGCACAAAATATAGCTGGCCGGTAGAACATGAGGCAAATTTGTTTCTGTCCTATCAGATTCCACTTTCAAAACTCTGGTCGCACATTATGAAAGCGTTTGCCTTGTACGTTGATGATTGAATATATTCACGGTATCTGTCAGTCAGGGAGAGAACAGCGAAGCTCAAAAGGAGGTGCGGCACAGTCATAATCCCCAAGAGATAATTCAGATTCTACCACAAACTTTTCATAGTCCAGCGCAAATTGTTCCGGGAAAATCGCTGCGGCCTCCTCAATGGCAGGCTGTGCCTGCGAACAGCAGAGGTACTCGCCCGCCGGAAGGTGAAAAACAGCTTCGGGAATCTCCCGCATTCCCTGTGGAATATCAACCCCGATATAAAAAAACAGTTCCTTTTGGTTTCCTTGGCAATGGAGCAGCCGCCCGGCAAAATAGTTGATAGTCAGCCCGCTGTTTTCCACCGTCCGTATCAAGCTGTGGAATTGGGTAAATATGTGAGGTTCTGCAGCATTGGAAGTGCATGGGGTAAGCCAAACATCCATAGCGGGAAATATGCACCGCACCATATCCTCGCTTTGCTGAACCAATTCGCTGTGCTCGATCTCAGCCTGTAATTTTTCCAAATTGGACAGCCGCTCCTGTATGGTCTGAATCTTCTCCTTCGCCAGCGCGGTTCCACGCTCGATTAACCTGGCATAGCGAAGCTGACCGCTGCTCTCACTGTAATACTCCGTGAAATGCTTGAGGGAAATCCCCAGATCAATACAGAGCTGAATGGCCCCTACCACGGGGATTTGCTGCAAATTGTAATAACGGTAGCCGCTGCTGGGATCAACATAGGCAGGGCGGAGAATCCCCAAAGAATCATAGTAACGGAGGGATTTGATATGAACGCCGGTCTGCTTTGACAGAGCGCCGATGGACAACAGATTATCTTTTTTCATGGCGGCAGAAACTCTCCCCAAACAGGATACTCCATTATAATCTCATTCCAGAAAATTGTCAAACAACAAGCACCTGCGAAACTGCGCAGGGAGGAGGTCATCAAAATGGTTCATATGAAAAAAAGAAATGCGCTTTGGTACATGGTTCCCACGATATTGGGATGCGTCTGCTTCTTCCTGTATCGGCGGAAAGCGCGGAATGGAGGTAAGGAACATGTATAACGCAAAGGTTCGGAATGTAATCCGGTACGTTTTTCCCGCAATATTCAGCAATGTCTGCTTCTTTCTGTTCACCATCGTTGACGCTATTTTTGTAGGCAGGGGCGTGGGGACAAACGCGCTGGGGGCAATCAACCTGGTCAGCCCTGTCATTATGGCAGTGGGCGCGGTGAATATGCTCATCAGCATCGGCGGCGTGTCCATTTACGCCGTCCGTGTCGGCCAGGGTGATATAGAGGGCGCAAACCGTGTGTTCCGCCACGGGATGGTATTCCAGCTCTGCGCTTCCTTTGTGTTCACTCTTGCGGGTACGCTTTTTGTGGAGAGAATCTGCGCTCTGCTTGGGGCCAACGAAACCTTTCATCAGTTAGCCGTTGAATACTTGTTCTGGTATTCGCTGTTTATCATCCCGTCGGCTTTGTCAATCGGATTGCAAAATTATTGCCGCAATGACGATGCGCCCGGCTTGGTGAGTATGGTGGTAATCGTAACGACGGTATGCAATATTTTTGGCGACTGGTTCCTGATTTACCCAATGGCGATGGGGACAAAAGGCGCGGCGATTGCCACAGGCATTTCCCAAACCATCGGCCTGCTGATCATCCTGGTACGCTTTGCCCGCAAGCGCGGCAACCTCCGTTTCGGCAAGACGAAGCTGAACGCCGGTCTTTTCCGGGATATTATCGTTCACGGCCTGCCGGAAGGCATCAGCCAGCTGGCAACTCCGGTCATGACCCTCTGTATGAATTTCGTCCTCATTCAAAGAATTGGCGATCTTGGGGTAAATGCGTTTTCGGTAATCTCTTACATAGCTTCTTTTTCTATGGCCGCTTTTTTTGGCGCCAGTGAAGGTTTGCAGCCCTTGTTTGGGCAGAGCTATGGAGCAAAAAATGAAAAGGATCTGAAATTTTACTTTAAGGCCGGTCTGTCCATCAGCGCCGTAGGGAGCGCGGTCATAACCGTCTTGGCGATCCTGCTTGGAAAACAAATCTGCGGGCTGTTCGGCGCTGACGCCACAACAACAGAATATGTCGCAGCCGCTCTCCCGCAGTTTGCCGTTGGATTTATCATAACGGCGGTCAATGTGATGATTTCGGCCTATTTATATTCCACCGAGCGGTCTGCCCTGTCCACCAGCATCAGCATTTTACGAAGCCTCATCATAAATTCAGCGGTGATCTTGATTCTGCCCCATATGTTTGGCAATGGCGCGATTTGGTTCTCGCTGCTTGTCTATGAAGCAATCGTGTTGGTAATTGCGGCCATACTGTTAAGGCGCTCTGAACGTAATGGTATCCAGTTTCAGTAAAGGAGGAAAGAGTATGATTATCACCATCAGCCGGGAATTTGGCAGCGGAGGCCGGGAATTGGGAAAACGCCTGTCGGATGCGCTTCACCTTCCCTGCTATGACAACGAGATTATCGAAATGATTTCAAAGGAGCACGGACTTGATGCTGGATATGTGGCCCGCGTCTCAGAAAACAGTCTGCGGGCGGCGTATCCGCTGACGATTGGGCGGCGGTTTTCCATTCCTTATAAGGTGATGGAGCAGTCCATCATGGTGGCTGTCACCCAGCAAAAGATCGTTCAGAAATTGGCCCAGCAGGGCGATTGTGTCATCATTGGACGCTGTGCGGACACGGTTCTGGCCCATCTGCATCCGCTCCGCATTTTCGTCTATGCCGACCGTCCCTCCAAGCTCAAACGCTGCCAGGAGCGGGCCGCGGAGCAGGAAAAATTTACAGTGGCAGAGATGGAACGCCGGATGCGGCAGATTGATAAAAACCGGGCAAAAAAGCATGAACTGACGGCAAGCATCCCCTGGGGAGCAAAAGAGGGCTACGACCTGTGTATCAACACCTCCGGCAGAGAAATCAAGGCGCTTGTCCCTGCGCTTGCAGAATATATCAAAAGTTGGTTTTCAAGTGAATATAACGCTATGGAATAGTGGCGCAAATAGAACTTTTGAAAAAGAAAGAAGTCGCCACATTACATAACTTGTCATGCCCGAAGCGGCGGCTTTGAGAAGATCAGAGCCGCCATTCTTATACTTACTGGCGGCAATTTGGGAGGATGCCGCCATGCGATTACAGGTAGATAGGCACTTGTCAAAAAAAGCCTGACCCCCGCAGCGGCGAAGTCCACCCAGGCTTGCGAAAACAGTCGTTTTCTGACGGCTCATAATGTTGTTACTTGCCCCCGAATGGCCTTGTGCCGTCCGGGGGCTTTTGCATTTCCAGGCCAGCGACACAGGCCCCGCTGCCGCTCCCCGCCCCCTCCGTTCAGACCCCAAAAATCTGAACGGAGGAAAGGACGATGGAAATTACCATCAACTACTATGGGCAGGCTGTGTCCGTGTCGGTGGAGGTCTACGAATATCTCACCCAGGCCGACCACAAGGCGGAGAACCTTGCCCACGAACAGCGGCGGCATTGGGACGGACGCGAATTTGACGAGTACATAATCGCTACGGAGGGCCGCTTGCCCTATTGCGCCACCCCGGAGGAACTGATCTGCCAGCGGGAAACGCTGGATGAAATTCTGTCGGTGCTGGCCCTCTGCACCGACACCCAGCGGGAACGGTTTTTGCTCTATGCCCTGCATGATTTCAGCTATGCCTAGATTGCCGAGATGTGCGGCTGCTCCAAAGTTTCCGTTTGCCAAAGCATCGCGGGCGTTCGCAAAAAGTTTTTCAAATTCTTTGGAAAAACATACTAACGATAGACCCCCTAAGTGGCTACCAGGTGAGGGGCGTTTGCTCCATCACCGGGAGGGACAAGCAGTTTCGGCTGTTTGTCCCTCCTGTCATTTAGGAGGCTATATGAAAATCATCAACCTACGGCTCCACTATCCCCATTACCAGCAGGACAAGCTGGTGGAGGTCAGCGAGGAAGTCTTTGACGTGCTGTGCCAGTCCGTCAGGGAAATGCGGAACTACGAGCGCCGCAAGCGGTATCACCGGGCGTTCTACTCGCTGGACGCTTTCGAGTGGACGGAGAACTATGCCCTGGAACACAGCCCGTCCCCGGAGCAACTTGTCATGCTGGCGGAGGAACGGGCCGAGCGTGACAGACTGGCCGCTACTTTGAGGAACGCCCTGGCCTATGCCACCCCTACCCAGGCCCGCCGCCTCTGTGCCTACTACCTGGGCGGACTGACCCAGCAGCAGATCGCAGACTGCGAGCGCGTCCACAACAGCAATGTGTGTCTCTCCATCCGCCGGGGGCTGTGCAACCTCCGCCGCTACTACACAGACCATCCCCTGGGGAAGTGAGGGCGATATGGCGATTGTCAATTTGCGAAAGCACTATTACCCGCTCTACACAAAAGACACATTCGTGGAAGTGCCGGACGAGGTTGCCGCTGTCATGGAAGAATGTCGGCTCTATGAGAACCGGCAGGAAGGCAGAAAAAGCTATTACCATGTGTACTCAATGGATTGCAGTCCCGGCATTGAAAATCACGCCATGTTCCTGGTGCAGTCCCCGGAAGATTTGATTATTCGGGAGATTGACGAGGCCGCTGAAGAACTGTTGCTGGAACGACTGGCGGAGGCCATCACCCATCTGTCCCCCACCCAGGCGAGGCGGCTCCATGCCCGGTATGCCTTGAAGAAAAAATTTCGGGAGATTGCCGCTGACGAGGGTGTCAGCGGAAGTTGTGCCACCGAGAGCGTCACCAGCGCGATTAGAAAATTGCAGAAGATTTTTGCTAAAAATGGCTGGCTAAACAAGGAGGATTGATACTCATGGACAAATCGCCGGAAGAACAGGCGGTTGAAAAGAAAATCAGCCAATACCAAAACCGTCAGAAGATTTTGCTGAACAAAAAGCGCACCGAGGAACATCGGGCCAGAACGCACCGGCTTATCGGGCGCGGCGCTATTTTGGAGGCCGTTTTTCCCGCTGTCGTTGATATGGAGGGCGAGGAAGTCAAGGCGTTTTTGATTGCCCTGTCCCGTCTGCCGGGGGCGTGGAAGTTAACAGAAAAACCGCTGGAAACTGGGGGTGAGAAGTAAGCTCCAGTCCGAATGGCGCACTTATACACCGTGGCCGGTGTCGTGCGCCCTGCCGGGGGCTGTTGCGCTCTCCGAGCGCGATGGGGGCTGCGCCCCCAAACCCCCGCACCCCCGCCAGAAAGTGACACCCGCTGCGCGTCTGTCACTTTCCGGCGGGGCCAATATCCGTCACTGATAGGAGGTGCGTATTTACGGCAATTTTTCACTGTCCTATACAAATCATCCAGCGGAGCCAGGGAAAATCCACCGTGGCCGCTGCCGCCTATCGGAGCGGTGAAAAGCTGGTGAACGAGTGGGATGGCATGACCCACGACTACACCCGCAAGGGCGGCGTTGTCCATACAGAAATCATGCTGCCCTCTCACGCTCCGCCAGAGTTTCAAAACCGCTCTACTCTCTGGAACAGTGTGGAGGAAATCGAGAAATCCAGCACCGCCCAGCTTGCCTGGGAGATTGAAGTGGCCTTGCCTATTGAACTGTCCAGGGCGGAGCAGCTTGCCCTTGTCCGCTCCTTCGTCAAAGATAATTTTGTGTCGGCTGGAATGTGCGCTGACTTCGCCATCCATGACAAAGGGACAGGCAATCCCCATGCTCATATTATGCTCACCATTCGCCCACTGAAAGAAGATGGGACATGGGGCGCGAAGTGCCGCAAGGTTTACGATCTGGACAGCCAGGGCCAGCGCATCCCGGACGGCAAAGGCGGCTGGAAAAGCCATCGGGAGGACACCACCGACTGGAACCAGCGGAGCAACGCAGAGAAATGGAGAGCGGCATGGGCGGCTTACACCAACCGGGCGCTGGAGGCCGCAGGCAGGCCGGAGCGCATCGACCACCGCAGCTATAAGCGCCAGGGCATTGATAAAATTCCCAGCATCCACATGGGGCCTGCCACCAGCCAGATGGAGCGCAGGGGTATCCAGACGGAGAAAGGGAACATCAACCGGGAGATAGCCGCTGACAACAAGCTGCTGAAAGAAATCAAGGCCCGTATCACCCGTCTTTACAACTGGAGCAAGGAGCAATCGACACAGCCCCAGGGCCGGGAAAGTATCATAGATTTTCTTTTCCAGGCAAAGCAGAACACCGCGCCGACATCCCGCTATGGCAAGGTCAAGGCGCTCAAAGAAAATGTTGCGCTTTTCAATTTCTTGCAGGAAAACGGTATTTCGTCCATGCCGGAGCTTTACGAAAAAGTGTCTGCCATGAACAGCGGCTATTATGATTTGCGCGGCAAAATCGTTAAAGCGGAGCGCCGCATTTCTGCTTTGACTGAACGACTGGAAATGTGGGAGCAGTATCAGAAGTACAAGCCCGTCCGCCAGAAATTGGACAAGGTTTCGCCGGGAAAGCGGGAGCAATTTGAGCAGCGGCATAGCGCCGACCTTGCCCTGTTCGATGCCGCCGTCCGCTACCTGGACACGTTGAAAACTTCCGGCGAGAGCATCACCCCCAAGGCGTGGAGGGCGGAGGCCGCAAAGCTGACCGCAGAAAAGGACGCTGATTATTTGAAAATGCGGGCCATGCGGGAGGACATCAAGGCGGTGGAGACATTGAAAAAGACCGCCGAGCGCCTTGCCAGGGAGGGCCAGACCCAACGCAGGGAGGAACAGGAGCGATGACCTATCAGCAATATCGGGCCGTCCGGCGGCTGGTGCATAGCTGCTGCAACTACCAGGACGGCAACTGCCTCCTGCTGGATGATGGGGAGGAATGTGTCTGCCCGCAGGCAATTTCCTACTCGCTGATCTGCCGCTGGTTCCGGGCCGCTGTCCTGCCGCTGGACGGGGAACTGTGCGCTGCCCTCCTACCGGCCCCGGCTGTCGGGCGGCGGCGCTGCCGGGAGTGCAAGCGGATTTTCACCCCGCCCAAGCACAACACCCTGTACTGCCCCGACTGTGCCACAAAACGGGCCAAGCGGAGCAAGCGGGATTGGGCCAGAAAAAAGAGGGCTGGTGCGTAGAAAAAGTACCCCTTGAAAAGCCGCTTATATCAAGGCTTTCAAACCCGTCCTCGATAGGGGGGCTGTATGTTTCCATTCTGAACCTCAAAAACGGCCCTCTAACGGCCCACAAACAGGAGGTGGACACGATTGCTGATTACATGACCGCCGACACCAAATTACCGCCCTATCTGCCCTACCCCCGGTTTCTGATGGAGGCTGATTTGACGCAGCTTTCCAAGCTGTTGTATTCCGTTCTGCTGGACAGGGCGAACCTCTCCCTCGCTAATGGCTGGCAGGATGATGAGGGGCAAATCTACATCGTCTTTCCCGTCTGCAAAATCGCCAATGCGGTTGACCGCAGCCCTATGACCGTCAAGAACGCATTGACCGAACTGGAAACGGTTGGGCTGATTGAGCGCAGGCGGCAAGGATTTTCCCAGCCTAATCGCATCTATGTGAAGATACCAGATGGACAAGATATTGTCCTACTGACGGACAAAAAATT
>ERZ808054.1853-NODE-1853-length-10374-cov-3.404584_pt1 | contig 10374 bp, 8 predicted proteins | sample MGYA00380201_ERZ808054 | MGnify/ENA primary metagenome ERZ808054 (study PRJEB31490, sample SAMN06133419) | mouse gut metagenome | isolation source: Z5_2 | host: mice | place: China: Chengdu | collected 2015-05 ... | reverse complement strand
CAAGTTATCCATATCGTTTTTCAGCAAATTATGAAAAAAAACCCAGAGCGCGCATTCATTCGTCGCCTCCTTCTGAAACAGGCTGTTTACCCGCGCATACCCCCGCTGCCCTTCGCAAAATAAAAACAAGTCCTCATGATCGATATAAACCAAAACCTGATTTGCCGCCAGGCTGACCTGCCTTATATCATACATCGGAAATACAAACAGCGTATATTTCTGATAACATTCAAACGTTTCCGTCCTGTCATCCCGAATCCCTCTGACCGCTTTTGGATTCATATATTCTGCATATTGCTCTGCCTCTTCTATATATAACACCTTTTGCATAAATCCTCCATCTCCTTTCGATTCTTCGTTGCTTCGACTTCCCAGCGTCCCCTCCGCAAAACCCCCTCACCCATAGTTTTTTCTAAAAATTAGCAATTTTATGTATAAATTTTCCCAAAACCGAAAACAATAAACAAAAATTCCAAGAGGTAAATCAAATGTCCAACACAGAATGCATAAAAGTCAACCTGCGCAAAGCCGCCGTCATCGGCTGCGGCTTCGTAGGCTCTTCCACCGCTTTCGCATTAATGCAGAGCGGCTTATTTTCCGAAATCGTCTTAATCGATGCCGACGCAGACCGCGCCGACGGCGAAGCGCTGGATATCAGCCACGGAACGCCATTTGCAAGGCCTATGAAAATCTATGCCGGCAGCTATCAGGATCTCACCGATGCAGCCATCATTATTATCACCGCAGGGGCAAACCAAAAACCGGACGAATCCAGGCTGGATCTCGTCAGCAAAAATACAAAGATTATGCGCTCCATTATCGGTGAAATCATGAAGCACGGATGTGAAGGCATCCTGCTGATTGTATCCAATCCTGTCGATATCCTGACGTATGAAGCCCTGAAAATCTCCGGGCTGCCAAAAAACCGCGTAATTGGCTCTGGGACGGTACTCGACACCGGACGGTTAAAGAGCGAGCTTGCTGAACACCTGGGCGTGGACAGCCGCAGCATCCATGCGTTTATTATCGGAGAACATGGAGACAGCGAAATCGCAGCTTTTAGCAGTGCCAATGTCTCCGGTGTCCCGCTGAACGCCGTATGCGAAATGCGCGGTTATTTTCATCACGAAGCCGCCATGCAGGAAATTGCGGAAACAGTCAAAAACAGTGCTTATGAAATTATCGAAAAGAAAAAGGCAACTTATTACGGCATCGCTATGGCTGTCCGCCGCATCTGTGAAGCGATTGTGCGGGATGAAAAATCGATCCTTCCGGTATCCGTCATGCTGGACGGTATTTACGGGCTCAAGGATATTGTGCTGAGTATGCCTGCCATCATCGGTGCAAATGGCGCCGAAGGACAGATGCCGATCACATTAAGCCGCACAGAACAGGAACAGCTTAAAGCCTCCGCCGCGTTATTAAAAGAAATTATTGAAAAAATTGACAGCTAAAAATTGTACGGCTTTCTCCCTTTTATGATGCCGTTTTGATCGTTTTCCATTTTATAATCATACCCGTAAGAATTTCGTAAGAAAATCCTCTCTATTATGAAAGAAAACCGCATAGAGAAAGTAAAGAAAGATGATCTGATACCAGTTATACTATAAAAAAGCATCAAGGAGGAACCCATGACTCGATCAGAAGCAATCACAAGAAAAAAAAGAATCCGCCGTAAAAAACGGCGTGCAATACAGCGTTTCGTCTGCATGGCTGCACTCATGGCGGCAATCGTCGCGGCACTGCGCGCCGCAAACAGTTACCTGCTGATCGCCGACAGCGTTTCAAAAACTGACCACAGCCGGCTTCAGGCAGCTTCGGCTGTTACCGTCAAACAGCCCATAGAACGCCATGCCGCTCAGATCGTCGCTGATCTGAAATCTTATTCCAAAACGAGCAAAAAAGCGGCACGTATTTATAAAAACCGGAACCAGTATTCCGAAACATTACTGGCTTCTTATCTGAATAATCCTGAAATGGAAGATTATATTGACGGTTATTTAAAGGCAGATCTGCCGCAGGATACTGCTCAGGAAGGATTTACAAGCGAGGAGCTTAGCCAGCAGTTTCCGCTTTTTTTGCAGTGGGACAAGCGCTGGGGCTATGTCTCCTATGGCGGCAGTATGATCGGGCTGTCTGGATGCGGCCCGACCTGCCTGTCAATGGTACTCGTATCGCTGACCGGACGGCAGGATCAAACCCCGGATGCGGTCGCGCGTTTCAGCGAAGAACACGGCTACTATGTGGAAGGCAGCGGCACCGCATGGTCGTTAATGACAGAAGGCGCTTCTTTGCTGGGGCTTTCGGCAAGAGAATTGTCTTTGGACGAATCCGTAATGAAAGCAGCACTGGACGCAGGCAATCCGATCATCTGCTCGATGGGACCGGGAGATTTTACAACCCAGGGACACTTTATCCTGATCTATGGCTATGATGAAAGCGGATTCTGGGTAAACGATCCAAACTGTATTTCAAGAAGCAGCCAGAGCTGGGCATTTGAAAGCCTGCGCGGGCAGATTAAAAATCTTTGGGCATATTCTGTAGTATAACAGCAGATACTGAGCCTGCAAACAAGTTCTCCCATCGCTGTGAAGATCCACAACAGCAAAGAAGCCGCCCTGTCAAGCATCAGGGCGGCTTCTTTGTTATAGATGGCTGCTTCTTCTATTGTAGTTCGAGTAATTGCTAACATTTCTGAAATTTTTCTTTCTGTTCCTCCAAAAATACCGGATCACGAAAATAATCAATCCGCATCGCATGTTTGACCTTCTCCAAAGTTTTAGCCGCTGTTTCCTTTGCAGTCTCACTTCCGCTTCTTAAGATCTCATAGACCTGGTCGATATGCTTCTCATACTCAGCCCTGCGTGCACGGATCGGGCTTAATTCTTCCTGCATCACGCTGTTTAAGAATTTTTTCACCTTGACGTCGCCAAGCCCGCCGCGCTGATAATGCTCCTTCAGCTCATCCAGATTCGCGTATTCCGGCAGATATTCAGCAAAATGCTCCGTCCTGCTGAATGCGTCCAGATACGTAAATACGGTGTTCCCTTCCAGTTTTCCCGGGTCCTGCACCCGAATATGACCTGGGTCTGTAAACATGGACATGATTTTCTTTCTCACGTCTTCTTCGGATTCCGACAAATAGATGCAGTTTCCGAGTGATTTGCTCATCTTTGCCTTGCCGTCTATTCCCGGCAGCCGCAGGCACGCCTGATTTTCTGACAGCAGCATTTGCGGCTCTGTCAATGTCTCTCCATAGACCGCATTAAACTTATGCACGATTTCTCTCGTCTGCTCCAGCATCGGCGCCTGATCCTCGCCTACCGGGACAGTCGTTGCCTCAAATGCCGTGATATCCGCCGCCTGGCTGATCGGATACGTAAAGAAGCCGACCGGGATGCTCGTCTCAAAATTGCGCATCTGTATTTCCGCTTTTACCGTAGGATTTCGCTGTAGTCTGGACACGGTAACGAGATTCATATAATAAAATGACAGCTCCGTCAATTCCGATATATGGGACTGCACAAGAATCGTCGATTTTGCCGGGTCAATGCCGATCGATAAATAATCCAGCGCAACCTCCATAATATTTTCCCGTATTTTCGCAGGATTGTCCGCATTGTCTGTCAGCGCCTGTGCATCCGCGATCATAATAAAGATTTTGTCATATTCTCCTGAGTTTTGCAGCTCCACGCGCCGTTTTAGCGAGCCTGCGTAATGCCCTACATGCAGCTTTCCGGTTGGTCGGTCGCCTGTCAATATAATTTTTTTCTTTTCTGCCATTCTAGCTCTCCATTTCTTTATTTTCTATATTTGCAGTCCTATATCACAGTTTTTTCTGGCTGTCAGCCGCCGTATCGGTTATCGATCGCGCTATCCACTGCTTCCCTGGTACAGCGCTACAGCATCAGCTTGGAACGTTCCTTGCTCTCTTCAATCATCGCGTTCAGCCTGCGGAACGGAATACTGAATACCAGCCCAATGACAAGTGACGCCGGCAAAAACACAGCCAGCCATCCCAGGCTTTCCAAATGCGCATTTTCATAGATCCCTCCGACAGCTTCCTTTAGGGCATCCATCGCATATGGAAACGGCAGGTATGTATAGATCTGCTGGTAAATATCCGGCAGCACTTCTTTCGGAAACGTCCCTCCGGCACCCGCCACCTGGATCACCATAATTACAACCGCGAGCGCTTCCCCGACATTCCCAAACGCATAGGTCAGGGAATAGATCAGCAGCGTAAATACAAAGCTTGCAAGCGCTGCCGCACCCCAGAATAAAAGCGGGTGTACACACTGGATATCGAGAAAAAACAGGTTGCCCAGTACACAGATCAGCGTCTGGATCTGGCCTACTAGGAAAAACACCGCATATCTGCCAAAATACTCCTGGTAATGCTTTACATTGTCAATCCCCTCGGACGGATGCACCTTCGTATGGATAATCGCCGCCTGAATCAGCGCTCCTACCCAGATCGCAAGTATCGTATAAAACGGCGCCATCTGAGAGCCGTAATTTTTTATCGGATAGACCCGCTCCTTGCGCAGATCAACTGGCGCTGAAAAAAATGCCGCGATCTTTTCCGGTTCATTTTCCAGTACCTGTACAAGCTGCTGTAGCAGCTCGCTGTCCCTGATCCCCAGCAGCTCTGCCTCCAGTGTATCGACATGCGCATACAGCTTCTTTAACAGCCTGCGCATTTGATTGATCCCGCCTTTACCATCCTCCATCAGTATCATGTAGTCCTGTAGCCGTACATTTGCCGTCTCGATCCCAGAAGTGCTGAATGCAGCCGAAGCAGTTGCAATCAGGCTCAGGTCGCTGCGCAGGTCTACAATGATTTTATCGTTTAGCTTCGCTACGCCCTTTAACGTCTCAAGCGCCGCATCCGTCATGCTCCCTGCCGATCCCAGCATATGTTGCAGGCTTTTGATATCCGCCTTTAAATTTTCCATACGCACTGTCATCTGCCGGATCAGTGCATGGTCGTCTGTATTTTCCAAAATACTGCCAAGCTTTGCCGCCAGCTCGGTAATCGTAGCAAAGACCGTCGTATTCACCTGTGTTTCCACCGCGGTTTTTGCTTTTCCGGTTATTTTTGTCGCAATCGCGTTTTTCTTGTCATTTTCATAATACAGGATCTTTCCGCCATCCAGGTTTCCCTCCGCGATATCTGCGATGCTTTTTGTAAAATCTTCGGGTATGATAAGCGCTGCATAATATTCCCCGCTGTACACTCCGTTTACCGCTGTCCGTTCCTCCTGCGGGAATACCCAGCCGATCGTATGGTTATCATGCAGTGCGCCGACCACCGACTCCCCCACGGCAAGCGACAGATTGCCAAGCTGTACGCCCTCGTCCTTGGAAAATACCGCTATTTTCAAATTGGACGTAGCACCCTCGCTGTACGGGTCCCAGTTGGAATGGATATTAAACCATGCATACAGGGAAGGAATGACACACAGCCCCATCAAAATCACCATCGCGACGACATTTGTCCTGACGTTTTTTAAATCCCTCAGTATCAGCTTAATGATATTCGTCATGGCGCGCTTCCTTTCCTAATAATCTTGCCTTTTGCTGCTCTAACAGCTCTGCCCGCCTTTGGCGGCTGTGTGCTTTCCGCTCGTCGATCTGGCGCAGCAGCTCGTTCACCGTCTCTTCAAACGCCTCTATATCCGTACCGATCAGGCCCGCGCCAGCCAGCCGTCCCTGGTCTGTGTAGCGATGCAGCCGTTCCTGCGCCTGAAAATCGATATATTCAATATAAATCAGGTAACTCGCAATCACAAACAAGGATACGACCCACAGCACAAGAAAGATTACCTTTTCGCCCTCTGTCAAAAACAGCAGTGCCAAAAACAGCATCGGTATCCAAAACAGGCAGCGGACGCCGGACTTTATCCGTCTTTGATTTTCCGTATGTAGCTGCTCTTCTTCTTTTACAAGCTGCCCGAACAGTTTTTTGTATTGTTCATATTCTTCCATACGCATCCCCCTACATCATTTCCGTATCTTCCATCCGCCGCTCTACAAAATGATAAAACTTACGGAACGGAAGCCGTATCACAAGCCCCAGCACGAGCGCAGCAGCGGCAAACAGCAAAAGCCGCAGCAGATAAAGGGAGTAATCATGCTCATACATCCCGGCAATCGCTTCGCGCATCGCATTAATCGCATACGGAAACGGAAAAAACAGATACAGCTTCTGGTAAAACCGCGGCAGGATTTCAATTGGATACGTCCCGCTGGAGCCAGCAATCTGGATCACCATAATCACTACAATCACCGCTTTTCCAATATCGCCAAAAGAAATCGTGAGGGCATAAATAAGCAGCGAAAAGGTAAAGCTGGTTACAAATGCCGCAAATAAAAGCTTTCTCGGATACAAACACTGGATATGCAGCAGATATAGATTGCCCCATACCGTGATCACCGCCTGTATCAGCGCCAGCACAAAAAACAGCAGATACCTTCCAAGAAACAGCTCGTATTCTTTTGGCGCTTCGATCCCGTCTGTATGCGCCTTCACTTTAATCAGGGAAACGAGCACAACTCCGCCGACCCACAGCGCCAGCGTCGTATAAAACGGCGCTACCCCGGAGCCGTAGTTATCCACCGGATAGACAACCTGCGTTTCCATCGTTACCGGCTGTGCAAAAAATGCTCCATACCCTTGCGCGTTCCCCTGTACAAAGCTTAAAACTCCCTGCGCAAGCTGCGCTTCGCTGATCCCTTCTATCAGCGCTGTCATCTGTTCCAGCTTGCTGCCGATCCCGATAAAATCCTCTGCCAGCCCTGAAAAGCTCTCGTTTGCCATGCCAATCGCCGCGGCACTGCTTTCCAAAATCTGTCCCAGCAGCTCCGTATCCTGCCTAATATGAGAAAGTACCTGTGACATCTGCGCCGACACCTGCTGCAAGTCATTGCCGAGCATCGCAAGAGACTGGCTGACCGTCGTCTGCAACGCCTGCTGTACAACCTTCACCTGCTGTTCCAACTGCTGCTCCATCTGTGCAAGCATCCGCGCGTCCTCTTGCTCCGGGCGGCTGTTCAGCCTTTGCTGCATCGCTTCCAATGCCTGTGACTGGTTTTCTAGCTGTGTCAGCAGGATTCCCTTTGAGATATTGACCGTAGCCGCGTTCAGAGACTGGATGGAATCGATCAGTTGATCAAGCGAACCCTTGGCACTGGAAATTCCCGCGGCAAACCGTTCATAATAAGCATTTTTCTGCGCTGCAACCGCCGTCTCCTGCGCCTGCTTTAACTGCGCAAGCGAATCACTGACCGCTTGGACAGCACGCGCATTTGCCGCATTCAGCTTGTCTGCCAGCGCCTTCATATCCGGCACGTCCGATACCTGCGCCTGTACATGCTCCAGATTGCTGTCAATCGTAGAAAGGTCGCTGTTTGCCCCGTCCAGGGACGCCGTCAGCTTGTCATTTGCCTGTACCACCGACTTTAATACCGCTGAAAAATGATCCGCCGTATCTTTTGTCTGCTGGATCTTTGCTGTGATCTCTTCGGCAATTCCCGCGGCTTCCATCGTTTGCACCGCGTCTCTTTGCTTTTCAAACAGCAGGCTGACGACAAGCGAGATATACTGCTCGTTGATATTAGTCTCCAGCGTGGATACTGCCGTATCCGTAATCTTTGTAGCGACCGCATTCTTTTTCTCATTCTCATAATAAGTAACCGCAGGGCGCGTCAGGCCATTTAAAAAGCCCTGATACATGCACTTCGTAAAATCCTCCGAAAAAACGACCGCTGCATAGAAGCTTCCGTCATTCACGCCGTCCACTGCGTCCTGTTCCGTTTTGACAACCGTCCATGCGATACTTTCATTTTCCTTGAGCGTATCGATCACCGTATCCGCCACGTTGACCGTACTGCCGGACGCGTCCTGATATCCTCTGTCTTTGGATGCGACTGCAATTTTAATATTCCCCGTATTGCCGTAAGGGTCCCAGTTGGAATAAATATTAAACCATGCATATAATGCCGGAAGGATGCATAACCCTCCGGCAATGATCAGCGCAAATGGATGTTTCAAAAGCGCCGCTACATCTCTGAAAAATATTTTTCTGATATTTTGCATACTACTCGTCCCAATTTCCATCTGTCCCAGTGCTTTACATCCAGCCTGCAATCAGAGTACTGTGCCGGCTGGCAAAACACTGGATGGATTACTTTATTTTTATTTTATATACCGCGCTGTTTGCTGTGTAAGCTTCATTGTCTTTTGTCATCTTTGCAGCAACCTTGATATAGTATGTCTTTCCAGGCTTTAACTTTGTCCCCTTGTATTCCGTAACCGAAGCAGACGCTTTCTCCGTCTTTACCGCCTTCTGGAAACCGCCGGACGCGCTTTTGGATATCGATACCGTGTAGCTTTCCGCTCCCTGGACAGCCTGCCACTTAATCGAAACCCTGCCGTTTTTCTGGCTGAGCTTTACCGGCTTTACCGCAGTAGAAAAATACAGGTAGTCCGTCCAGCCGCCATAACTGCGGTATCCGCCTGCCTGGTCATAAAATCCCCGGACACGCACTGCATAAAACCCATTGTTGCCAATACTGTCATCCTCAATCACCACGCCCGCACAGTCTCCTTCGCTGCTTTCAAGCAGCCTGCCGGATGCGTCGCAGACCTCGGCTTCTGTACGATAGAGGCTGTCCAGCCCGCCGACTGTCAGCGAACAATAACCCTGCTTTACATGGTTCAGCCGGACATCCGCCGGTACTGCCGCAGCCGGAGCGCCTTCTGTCTTTGCTATCGCCCCTTTCAGCGGTATCCCGGTATGCAGCTTGTTCGCAGGCTGAATCTGAAAAATGTATTTTGTCTGTTTCAGATTGGTAATCGTATATTCCGACACGTCTCCGATATCCTCCCGGTCCGCCGACGTACTCGGTTTTCCAGACTCCCAGTAGCTGATATAATAGGTCTGCGCATCTGCTGCCTTTGTCCAGGACAGCGTCACCGAATCCATCGTAGCCGCACTGATTTGAAAACCAGCCACCGCCTCGTCCGGCGCCTTAACCAATCGGTCCTCCAACCTGTCCGCCGCCTGCACCTGCTGTATCCTTCCGGCGCCGCCGGACGCCAGTGCCATGCCCGCTGCAAATACAAGCATACAGCAGCCGTAAATACAGTGCCGCCATCGATTTTGACGCATTTTCATATTCTCATCCTCCTTAAATAAATATAGAACTGTTATTTCTTTTCTTTTTTCACCAAAGTAAAATCATCCACGACTCCCCAACTGCCGCCTGCACATTTCACCTTGACGCCAATCACTACCTTCGATTTTTCATCCAGCTTCAGCCCTTTGATCTTCGGCTCCAGCCACGTGTCACCATCTTTTAGCTTCACGGGCTTTGACCGTATCATCCTGCCGTTTACAACCGCATACAAACGAATCTTAGCCGAAGCAGCGTCTCCCCGGATACTGACCGACGCTTCATATTTTCCTGCTTCCAGGCTGGTAACAGACTGCCAGATTTTAAAATTCTGCTTTTTATCACTCCTGAAATAAAAGCTGTTTTTTCCAGACTTCGCATCCGCTTCTTTTCCCTGTATGCCCGTCGGATTCGTCTTGCCCTGATATGACACCTGCCACATTGAAATATCATTTTTCTCAAAGCCCGGATTTAACAGCCAGTTTTTCGGTGCTACAACAACCTGGCATTCCACAGGCGTACCGTCTTTAAGCCTTCCTTTTACGGTATACAGCCCGCTTTTAGCCGTCTTAACCTTTTCCACCTGCCTGTCATCCCACTGCACGGCAGCCGTTCCGCATCCGGCATCCCCAGTGTATACCACCTCGGCAGATTCCGGCATTTTCAGCGGATCGCCCAGACAAACCTCCAGCCTCAGCGCCTTTGCATATGCGACCTCTTCTGCCGCAGCTTCTTCCATGCTTCCGGTGTCCTGGCTTCCCGTCTGAAGCTGCGCTTCGTTCCCCTTCGTATTTCCCTGTACTCCTTCTCCCCCTCGTTCCTCTTGCGCATTGCTGCCTGACTGTGTCTCCTGGTGCCCGCTGTCTGGTTGTATTTTTTTCCTGCTGCACGCGGAGATCCCGGCAAGTACTGTAAATACTAGCCATGCGCATATTAGCTTTTTTTTCATATAATGTAGTTCCTTACATAAAGTTTTCTTCGTTATTTCTCTGGTTATTTTAGCAAAAAATCTGGGTAAATTCAATCTAAAATATGAATCTGGCGCAATAAATACTGTATTATGAATACTGTGGTATGAATACAGTATGGGGGAGTTTGAGTTAGGGACGCTGGAGGGAGGGGCGCGGGGCTGGCTTCCTGTTCCGGTTCCAAAATGTAAGGAGCCCTAAGCATCCTGCGGTTACGCTGTGGCAC
>ERZ808054.1851-NODE-1851-length-10382-cov-5.162251_pt1 | contig 10382 bp, 20 predicted proteins | sample MGYA00380201_ERZ808054 | MGnify/ENA primary metagenome ERZ808054 (study PRJEB31490, sample SAMN06133419) | mouse gut metagenome | isolation source: Z5_2 | host: mice | place: China: Chengdu | collected 2015-05 ... | reverse complement strand
GGCCGGAATGAATTGTTACGGGGACCGCTCGCGCTTATTGGAGTGCGCAGCGGAATGCTAAGCTCGTGAGGGACCTCGCTAAGCACCGGCGGACTCCCATGTCCCCTGCACAATTGATTCCGCCTACTTCCCCGGTTCAGGTTATCGCCGGGGACAAAAGACTCAGGCGAAGTTTTTCTCACACCGGCCCCGGTCCGTTCCGGACGCTGATTGTCTCCAGCCTCAATGGGGGAGGTAACCTTGTCGCTGCCACTACATATTACCAATAACTAACAGTAGGAATAGCGTGGTAGTTCTTCAATTAAATATTACGGTGATATTACACCAAACGATAACCGGCACGCCCCACGCACAGGTCACCGCCAATCACAGCAAATATACTCAAGCAACTACATCAGCCCATATCCAACATATATCAAACGCATATGGATGCGCTGAGTGGCCGCGACAAGGTCCGCCCTCGCACTTAACGCGTGAGACAATCAGCGGCCGCAGGCCCAGCCCACACGACAACCTATCCCCGGGACGAAAGACTCATCCAACTACCCTCACCCCGTCCGCTGGCCGTACCGGCGGCGTCCTCACCTGCATAATTAAATCCCAATAATACAAAAAAATATGAAAAAAATCCTTGCAATCCCTGTAAATGTATGATATGCTATCAAAGCTGTGGCATGATAGCTATGAAGCGTGAGGTTGCTGCCTGAAACAGGGCAGGTTTTCCGTGGAGCGAATGTCAAGTCGAAGAAACTGGCGACAAGTCACTGTACAACTACAGAAATATCCCGAAAATAAAGAAGGATTCCGTGTGAGGTCTAAGATGACACACCCGGGCATGTGTACAGTCACCGCTTGTCGTGCTTAAATAGTACGAAAAGGAGGCGACTTTTTTTATGGCAAGTCAAGTAATGAGAATCACATTAAAAGCTTATGATCATCAGCTGGTTGACACATCCGCTGCAAAAATCATCGAGACTGTAAAGAAAAACGGATCAAAGGTGAGCGGACCGGTGCCGTTACCGACAAAGAAGGAAGTAGTAACAATTTTAAGGGCTGTTCATAAGTACAAAGATTCCAGAGAGCAGTTCGAGCAGAGAACTCACAAGAGACTCATCGACATCATTGCTCCAAGCCAGAAGACAGTTGATGCACTGCAGAGACTGGAAATGCCGGCTGGCGTTTACATCGACGTAAAGATGAAAACAAAATAAGCTGCAAAATCAGCAGCAAAGCATTCAATTCAATGCATATCCTAACAGATTTAGATAGATTTCTGGACTGTTCTAGGATGAACGCGGCGAGCAAAGCTTACTGCGTTCCGCTGTAGAAAAAGACAGGAGGTCAAATAATGAAGAAAGCGATTTTAGCGACAAAAGTCGGAATGACTCAAATCTTCAACGAAGACGGAGTTTTAACTCCCGTAACTGTTCTTCAGGCCGGACCATGTGTTGTTACACAGGTTAAGACAGTAGAGAACGACGGTTACAAAGCAGTACAGGTTGGTTTCGTTGACAAGAGAGAAAAACTTGTTACAAAGCCAGTAAAGGGACACTTTGACAAAGCAGGCGTTGCTTACAAGAGATTTGTAAGAGAATTCCGTTTTGAGAACGCAGAAGAGTATTCTGTAAAAGATGAAATCAAGGCAGAAATCTTCGCAGCAGGCGATAAGATTGATGTTACAGCTGTTTCCAAGGGTAAAGGATTCCAGGGTGCTATCATGAGATATGGCCAGCACAGAGGACCTATGGCTCACGGCTCCAAGTTCCATCGTCATCAGGGTTCCAACGGTTCCGCAACCACTCCAGGCCGCGTATTCAAGGGCAAAGGAATGCCAGGACATATGGGAAGCGTAAAAGTTACCATCCAGAATCTGGAAGTTGTCAGAGTAGATGCAGACAGCAACTTAATCCTTGTTAAAGGCGCAGTGCCAGGACCTAAGAAATCCTTAGTAACAGTTAAAGAAACGGTAAAAGCTGGTAAATAAGCTTTACAGGAAAGGAGGAACACACAGATGGCAAACGTATCTGTTTACAATATTGAAGGCAACGAAGTTGGCACATTAGAGTTAAACGATTCTGTATTCGGCGTAGAAGTGAATGAGCACTTAGTACACCTTGCAGTTGTGGCTCAGTTAGCTAACAAACGTCAGGGAACACAGAAAGCTAAAACACGTTCCGAAGTTTCCGGAGGCGGTAGAAAACCGTGGAGACAGAAAGGAACCGGTCATGCAAGACAGGGTTCTACAAGATCTCCTCAGTGGACAGGCGGCGGCGTTGTATTTGCACCAACACCACGTGATTACACAATCCGGTTAAACAAGAAAGAGAAGAGAGCTGCTCTTAAATCTGCATTAACAAGCAGAGTAAATGAGAATAAATTCATCGTAGTGGACGCTATGAATTTCGATGAAATCAAGACAAAGAAATTCCAGTCTGTTATGAACAACCTGAAAGTAAACAAAGCTCTGGTTGTTTTAGATGACACATGCGGCAATACAGTATTATCTGCAAGAAACATTCCTACAGTTAAGACTGCATCCGTAAACACAATCAATGTATATGATATCTTAAAATACAACACAGTAGTGGCAACAAAGGCTGCTGTAGCTTCTATCGAGGAGGTGTATGCATAATGGCAAACGTACAGTACTATGACGTAATCCTCAAACCAGTGGTAACTGAGAAAAGCATGAACGCTATGAGCGAGAAGAAATATACTTTCTTAGTTCATACAGAAGCAAACAAGTCTATGATTAAAGAGGCTGTTGAAAAAATGTTCCCGGGAACAAAAGTAAAGAGCGTCAATACAATGAATCTCGATGGTAAGACAAAGAGAAGAGGTATGACCTTCGGCAAGACAGCTAAGACAAAGAAAGCAATCGTTCAGCTGACAGAAGACAGCAAAGAGATCGAAATCTTTACTGGCTTATAAGTCGAATGCAGCTTGGCTGCAGGTAACTATACGACGAACACTATGTCGTGATAAGAATGGAGTCTGCAAAAGGGACGGACGGAGAAAAACGGAAGTCCGAAGGGGCACTTCGGAAATGCAGAAAACGCATTTCCTCAGTCGCGGGCATTCGCCCTGTTCCTGCGAATCAAAAAACCTGCTTATGTGCGAACACAACACAGGTTTTCTGCTTCACATGAACCCTGCTCATTGCTGACGCGCAAATTTAGAAAACGCCAGGGGGCGTTGAACGAAAGGAGTTAGAGTCATGGGAATTAAAACATACAGCCCATATACACCTTCCAGAAGACAGATGACCGGCTCTGATTTCTCTGAGATTACTAAATCAACACCGGAGAAGTCATTAGTAGTAGCATTAGGCAAAAAGAATGCCGGCCGTAATAATCAGGGTAAAATTACAGTTAGACATCGCGGAGGCGGTGCTAAGAGAAAATACAGAATCATCGATTTCAAGAGAAATGCAAAAGACGGTATTCCGGCAACAGTATTATCAATTGAATACGATCCGAACAGAACAGCAAACATCGCTTTAATCTGCTATGCAGACGGCGAGAAGGCATATATCCTTGCTCCGGCCGGATTACAGGTTGGAACTAAAGTTATGAGCGGCGCGCAGGCAGAAGCGAAAGTCGGCAACTGCTTACCACTCAGCGCGATTCCGGTTGGTGCTCAGATTCATAACATCGAGCTTTACCCGGGAAAAGGCGGACAGTTAGTTCGTTCCGCAGGAAACTCCGCACAGTTAATGGCTAAAGAAGGAAAATACGCAACCCTTAGATTACCTTCCGGTGAGATGAGAATGGTTCCGATTATCTGCCGCGCTACAATCGGCGTTGTAGGAAACGGAGATCACAACCTGATCAACATCGGTAAAGCTGGTAGAAAACGCCATATGGGCTTCAGACCTACCGTACGCGGTTCCGTTATGAACCCGAATGACCATCCACACGGCGGTGGTGAAGGCAAGACCGGTATCGGCCGTCCAGGTCCATGTACACCATGGGGCAAACCAGCACTTGGTCTCAAGACAAGAAAGAAAAACAAACAGTCTAACAAGTTAATCGTAAGAAGAAGAAACGGTAAACAGTAGTTATCAAGGAGGTAATTCAATGGGTCGTTCACTTAAAAAAGGACCATTTGCAGACGCTCATCTTTTAAAGAAAGTGGATGATATGAACGCAGCAGGCCAGAAGCAGGTTATCAAAACCTGGTCCCGCCGTTCTACAATCTTCCCGCAGATGGTAGGTCATACAATCGCAGTTCATGATGGCAGGAAACACGTTCCGGTATATGTTACAGAGGATATGGTTGGACATAAACTCGGAGAGTTTGTAGCTACAAGAACTTACAGAGGCCACGGAAAAGACGAAAAGAAAGCAGGCCGTAAGTAATTTTACGCTTTTGAAAGGAGGTTTCACCAATGGCTAAAGGACATAGATCCCAAATTAAGAGAGAGAGAAATGCACAGAAGGATACCAGACCGTCAGCAAAGCTGTCTTATGCCAGAGTATCTGTTCAGAAAGCATGTTTCGTATTAGATGCCATTAGAGGCAAAGATGTGCAGACTGCACTCGGTATTGTAACTTACAATTCCAGATATGCTTCTACTTTAATAAAGAAATTACTCGAATCAGCAATTGCCAATGCTGAGAATAACAACCAGATGAATCCGGAGAACCTGTATGTGGCTGAGTGCTACGCGAACAAGGGACCGACAATGAAGAGAGTTAAACCGAGAGCACAGGGCAGGGCGTACAGAATCGAAAAGAGAATGAGCCACATCACGATCGTGCTTGATGAGAGATAAAAGGAGGCAAATATGGGACAGAAAGTTAATCCACACGGCTTAAGAGTCGGTGTTATTAAAGACTGGGACTCAAAATGGTATGCTGAAGCTGATTTTGCTGACAACCTTGTAGAAGATCACAAGATCAGAACATATCTGAAAAAGAAATTATACAGCGCCGGTATTTCCAAAATTGAAATCGAGCGTGCATCTGATAAAGTGAAAATCGTCATCTACACAGCTAAGCCGGGTGTTGTAATCGGTAAAGGCGGCGCAGAGATCGAGAAAACTAAAAAAGAGATTCAGAAATTAACTGACAAGAGAGTCTTCGTAGACATCAAGGAAGTTAAGAGAGCCGACAGAGACGCTCAGTTAGTAGCTGAGAATATCGCACAGCAGTTACAGAACCGTGTATCTTTCCGCCGTGCCATGAAGTCTGCAATGGGCAGATCCATGAAGGCAGGAGCTAAAGGTATCAAAGCATCCGTATCCGGCCGTCTTGGCGGTGCAGATATGGCCCGTACAGAATTCTACAGCGAGGGTACAATCCCGCTTCAGACATTAAGAGCAGATATTGACTATGGTTTCGCTGAGGCAGATACAACCTACGGCAAGACAGGCGTTAAGGTTTGGATCTACAAAGGCGAAGTACTTCCTGCTAAAGGAAACAAGGAAGGGAGCGATAAATAATGTTAATGCCTAAAAGAGTAAAACGTCGTAAACAGTTCCGTGGTTCTATGGCAGGTAAAGCTACAAGAGGCAATGTTATTTGCTACGGAGAATTCGGTTTAGTCTCTACAGAACCATGCTGGATCAGATCCAATCAGATAGAGGCAGCCCGTGTTGCCATGACCCGTTACATCAAACGTGGCGGTAAAGTATGGATTAAGATTTTCCCGGATAAACCAGTTACCGCAAAACCGGCAGAGACTCGTATGGGTTCCGGTAAGGGCGCACTTGAATACTGGGTGGCAGTAGTTAAACCAGGCCGTGTATTATTTGAAATCGCGGGTGTACCAGAAGAGACAGCCAGAGAAGCGTTACGTCTTGCAATGCATAAACTTCCTTGCAAGTGCAAAATTGCTTCTAAAGCAGATTTAGAAGGCGGTGATAACAGTGAAAATTAATAAGTATGTAGAAGATTTAAAAGTCAAATCAGCTGCAGAATTAAATGAAGAATTAGTAGCTGCTAAAAAGGAACTTTTCAACTTAAGATTCCAGAACGCAACAAATCAGTTAGATAATACAAGCAGAATTAAAGAGGTTCGCAAGAACATCGCCAGAATTCAGACTGTTATTACAGAAAAAGCAAACGCATAACTGAACAAGCAGTGGTTGCGGTAAATTTGACTGGACAATAGATTCCTAGAACAAGGAAAGGAGATATCTACCGTGGAAAGAAATCTTAGAAAAACACGTACTGGTAAAGTAGTAAGCAACAAGATGGATAAGACAATCGTAGTTGCTATCGTAAACCATGTAAAACATCCTTTAATCGGTAAGATCGTTAAAAAGACATATAAATTAAAAGCACACGATGAGAACAATGAGTGTACTATCGGTGATACCGTAAAAGTAATGGAAACAAGACCGATCTCCAAAGACAAAAGATGGAGACTTGTTGAGATTATCGAGAAAGCAAGATAATTTTAATATCAGAAAGGAGTATTGGGCATGATTCAGCAGGAAACCAGATTGAGGGTTGCCGACAATACCGGTGCTAAAGAATTACTCTGTATCCGTGTTATGGGCGGATCCACTAGAAGATATGCAAATATTGGTGATATTATCGTTGCCACCGTTAAAGATGCAACACCAGGCGGTGTTGTAAAAAAAGGCGACGTTGTAAAAGCCGTTGTCGTACGTACTGTAAAAGGCGCACGCCGTAAAGACGGTTCTTATATCAAATTCGATGAGAACGCAGCAGTTATTATCAAAGATGACAAGAACCCGAAAGGTACACGTATCTTTGGGCCAGTAGCGAGAGAGTTAAGAGAGAAGCAGTTTATGAAGATTGTTTCCCTGGCTCCAGAAGTACTGTAGGAGGTATCAACTGTGCATAAAATTAAAAAAGATGACCTGGTAAAGATTATTGCAGGCAAAGATAAAGACAAAACAGGAAAAATTCTTTCCGTTAATACAAAGAAAAACACTGTTCTGGTTGAAGGATGCAACATGGTTACCAAGCATTCCAAACCATCAGCAGCGAACCAGCAGGGCGGCATTATCCATCAGGAAGGTCCTATCGACATTTCCAACGTAATGCTTGTCGTTGATGGAAAAGCAACAAGAGTTGGTTTTGAAGTTAAAGATGGCAAAAAAGTCCGTGTTGCAAAAGCAACCGGTAAAGTGATTGACTAATACAGAGAGGAGGAACATTTAAGTTGGCTAGATTAAAAGAAATGTATCGTGGTGAAATTACAGAAGCCATGATCAAAAAATTCGGATATAAAAATGTCATGGAAGTGCCGAAGTTAGACAAAATTGTTGTCAACATGGGCGTTGGTGAAGCAAAAGAAAATGCTAAAGTTCTGGACTCTGCTGTAAGAGATATGGAAATTATCACAGGACAGAAGGCAGTACTGACAAAAGCAAAGAAATCAGTCGCTAACTTCAAGCTCAGAGAAGGTATGGCAATTGGTTGTAAGGTAACACTGCGCGGTGAGAAGATGTATGAGTTCGCTGATCGTTTAATCAACCTTGCACTTCCTCGAGTTCGTGACTTTAGAGGTGTTAATCCAAACGCATTTGACGGCAGAGGAAACTATGCACTCGGTATCAAAGAGCAGCTTATCTTCCCGGAAGTTGAGTACGATAAGGTTGATAAAGTCAGAGGTATGGATATTATTTTCGTAACAACTGCTAAGACAGACGAAGAAGCACGTGAACTTTTAACACTGTTCAACATGCCATTTGCAAAATAATAGGAGGATTTATCAATGGCTAAGACTTCAATGAAGATTAAACAGCAGCGTCCGGCAAAATTCTCCACCAGAGAATATAACCGCTGCAGAATTTGTGGCCGTCCACACGCATACTTGAGAAAATATGGTATCTGCCGTATCTGTTTCCGTGAATTAGCTTACAAAGGCGAGATTCCGGGCGTAAGAAAAGCAAGCTGGTAGGCATTGAGCACTCGACGAGGTATTATCGAGTCTAGTGCGAAAGCCCGTCCCGAATCTTAGTGAGTCCGAGCCGGAGGCGACAGACGAACTTAGCTGAGTGGACGTGTGGTGGAAGGATAAGAGTCGACCCACTCACCGAAGTGGCAGGATGAAATTATAAGGAGGCAAAACTCACATGACAATGAGCGATCCAATCGCAGATATGCTTACGAGAATCCGTAATGCCAATACTGCTAAACATGATACAGTTGATGTTCCGTCTTCCAAGATGAAATTAGCTATCGCTGACATTCTTGTAAAAGAGGGCTACATCAGAAAATATGACATCGTAGAAGATGGCAGTTTCAAAACAATCCGTATGGAATTAAAATACGGAAAAGACAAAAATGAGAAAATCATTTCCGGTATCAAGAGAATTTCCAAACCAGGTCTTCGTGTTTATGCAAACAAAGACGAAATGCCGAAAGTACTCGGTGGTTTAGGTGTGGCTATCATCTCTACCAACCAGGGTGTTATCACTGACAGACAGGCAAGAGAGCTCGGCGTAGGCGGAGAAGTTCTGGCATTTGTTTGGTAGGCATTGAACACTTAACGAGGTGTTTTCGAGTTTAGTGTGAAAGCCCGTCCCGAACCTTAGCGAGTCCGAGCCGAAGGCGGCAGACGAACTTAGTTGAGTGGACGTGTGGTGGTCTAGAAAAAGTAGTAGAACTGAAAACAGAGAAGCCGCCAATGGCTTCTCCGAGAATCTAAGTAGGAGGTAATCGGCATGTCACGTATCGGAAGAATGCCAATCGCGGTTCCGGCAGGAGTAACTGTTACAATCGCAGAGAATAATTTAGTGACTGTAAAAGGTCCTAAGGGTACACTCGAGAGAGAGTTGCCAGTAGAAATGACAATCAAAGAAGAAGATGGTCATATTATCGTTACAAGACCTAACGACTTAAAGAAGATGAAATCTTTACACGGTCTGACAAGAACCTTAATCAGCAACATGGTTCATGGTGTTACCGAAGGGTATGAGAAAGTTCTGGAAGTTAACGGCGTAGGTTACAGAGCCGCAAAACAGGGCAAGAAACTGGTTCTCAGCCTTGGTTATTCCCATCCGGTTGAGATGGAAGATCCGGAAGGCATCGAGACAGTCCTTGAAGGACAGAACAAGATCACTGTAAAAGGTATCAGTAAAGAAAAAGTTGGCCAATACGCTGCTGAAATCAGAGACAAGAGAAGACCTGAGCCGTACAAGGGCAAAGGTATTAAATATGCTGATGAAGTTATCAGACGTAAAGTTGGTAAGACTGGTAAGAAATAATTTAAGGAGAGTGTAAAGATGGTTAGCAAACAGTCAAGAAGCGAAGTTCGCGTAAAGAAACACGCTAGATTACGTAATCGTTATTCTGGAACAGCACAGAGACCGCGTTTAGCAGTGTTCAGAAGTAATAATCATATGTATGCTCAGATTATTGACGATACAGTTGGCAACACTCTTGTAGCAGCTTCCACTCTTCAGAAAGACGTGAAAGCAGAGCTTGAGAAAACCAACAACGTTGATGCAGCAGCATATCTTGGTAAAGTAATTGCTGAAAAGGCAAAGGAAAAAGGTATTACAGACGTTGTCTTTGACAGAGGCGGCTTTATATATCAGGGTAAGATTCAGGCATTAGCAGACGCAGCTAGAGAAGCTGGGTTGAATTTCTAGAAGGAGGAGCACACATGAAACAAGAACGTATTGATGCTGGTTCATTAGAGTTAAACGAAAAAGTAGTGTCAATTAAGCGTGTAACCAAAGTTGTTAAAGGTGGCCGTAATATGAGATTCACAGCTTTAGTAGTTGTCGGCGATGGAAATGGCCATGTTGGTGCAGGTTTAGGAAAAGCTACTGAGATTCCGGAAGCAATCCGCAAAGGAAAAGAAGATGCGGCAAAGAACATGATCACTGTTGCATTGGATGATAACGATAGTATTACACATGATTTTACCGGCAAATTCGGAGGTGCTTCCGTACTGCTTAAGAAGGCTCCGGAAGGTACTGGTGTGATCGCCGGAGGCCCGGCTCGTGCCGTGATCGAGATGGCAGGAATCAAGAACATCCGTACAAAATCTCTTGGTTCCAATAACAAGCAGAACGTAGTTCTGGCCACGATCGACGGATTACGTCAGATTAAGACTCCAGAGGCGGTTGCGAAGCTTCGCGGTAAATCTGTTGAGGAAATCTTAGGCTAAGGAGGCAGATTCAGATGGCAGATTTAAAGGTTACATTAGTAAAATCCACGATTGGCGCTGTACCGAAGCACAAAAAGACCGTAGAAGCGTTGGGACTTAGAAAGCTCAATAAGACGGTTGTACTGCCGGACAATGCGGCAACCAGAGGTATGGTAAAACAGGTTTCACACCTGGTAAAAGTAGAAGAAGTATAAGTTCACAGACAAGGAGGTGCGCAAGATGGAATTATCCAATTTAAAGCCTGCAGAGGGTTCCAAGCACAGCGCTAATTTCAGAAGAGG
>ERZ808054.1850-NODE-1850-length-10389-cov-5.466447_pt1 | contig 10389 bp, 4 predicted proteins | sample MGYA00380201_ERZ808054 | MGnify/ENA primary metagenome ERZ808054 (study PRJEB31490, sample SAMN06133419) | mouse gut metagenome | isolation source: Z5_2 | host: mice | place: China: Chengdu | collected 2015-05 ... | reverse complement strand
ACCAGATAAAGCTGATCGCCAAACTTTATATATTTTGCCCCTTCGTAAGCAAACCTTTCCATACCTGCTTTCGTAAACGATGTCTCTGCAAATTCCAGATACTCCACACACCCTTTTCCCGGTGTCTTTATGTCGCGCGCCAGAATGCCGCTCTCCTCTCCGTTTGCCGCATAGCCGGGATTGTTTCCAGAACTGCCGGATTTTCGCAGAACCGCCAGATAATGTCCTTCGCCGCGGAGACGGTGCGGCCACAGGCGGATCGTAGCCAAAAGCTCTGCCCGCCCATCGCCCCACGCAGGCACGCCCGGTGACATTCCCTCCGCAGGCGCAACCTTCTCAATGTAAAATTCCGGGTGTCTGTCAAGAAAACGGCTGACACTTCCCTCATTCTCCGCAGGAGCAAACGTACACGTCGAATACACAAGCCGTCCGCCCTGTGAGAGCATAGCCGCCGCACAATCTAAGATTTCATCCTGCCTGTCCGCGCACAGCTTCACGTTATCAAGGCTCCATTGACCGCACGCTTCCTCATTCTTGCGGAACATCCCCTCGCCGGAGCACGGCGCATCCACCAGAATCCTTGTGAAGTACTCTGTGAAATGCTCTGCTAAATGCTGCGGGGTCTCGTTTGTGACCATCGCATTGCAAATTCCCATACGTTCCACATTCTCTGAGAGTATCTTCGCACGCGCCGGGTGAATCTCATTGCTGACTAAGATTCCGTTTCCCCGCATTGCCGCGGCAATCTGCGTACTCTTTCCGCCCGGCGCAGCACAGAGATCTAAAATGCGCTCCCCATCTCTCACTGCGACAGACTTTCCGTTATCTGCACCGTCTTCAAGCCCGGCGCCCGCGCCTGCCGCCGCAGCCGTCTGCTCCGCCCCAAGCGGCTGCATCAGATATTCCGCCGGAGCCATCGCGCTCGGCTCCTGAATATAATATACCCCCGCCTCATGATACGGATGTCTGCCGGGCGTATCCGAAGCTGCATAATAAAACCCGTCTGCCGCCCACGGAACCGGCGCAAGCGAAAACGGCGCTATCGCGTCGAATTTCCTGCTTTCCGCTTTCAGCGGATTGACGCGCAGCGCCTGATAACGTGGCTTCTCATAGCTCTCATAAAATGCGGGATATTCTTCCCCAAGCATTTCTTTCATCCGGTTTACAAAGTCCTCTGGCAGCATGCTTTCTCTCCTTTTTCCATAAAAACCTCTGCCGTTCATTTTAACACGAACTTCCCGCGCAGGCAACGGAAACGTCGTCTGCGTTTAGACAACTTACATTCCTCGGGAGTTTGACAGTTGAAAATTGAAAAAAGTACTTGCAGGTCGCATAAAACCTGCTTTTTTTGTGTCAACTTTTTTGATTTTATGTATAGTATTTTATGTTATTGTGTGGTATAATAAGAAAAAGGAGTGACAATATATGAACCTTCACATAACGAAATCTAAAAATGCAGAATCATTTTATATCTGTAAATCTTATGTAAAAGCAAATGGCACCACTACTTCTGCCATTGTCCGCAAGTTAGGGACATTGGAACAGCTTTTGGCGGAGCATGGTCCAACAAGGGATGATGTCATTACGTGGGCAAAAAATGAAGTAAAAATAGAAACCGAAAAATACAAAAAAGAAAAAGAGACACAAACTGTTTTGATTCCTTTTCACGCAGACAGACCGATGGATTATAACAGGCAGACGTTCTTCCGCGGCGGCTATCTTTTTCTGCAGTCTGTTTATTATCTGCTTCAAATGAATAAAATCTGCCGGAAATTAAAGCAGAAATATAAATTCAAATATGACATCAACGCCATTCTTTCCGACCTAATCTATACAAGAATCCTCGAACCCTGCAGTAAACGCTCTTCCTACAAAGCTGCATCCGAATTTTTGGAAAGACCAACTTATGAACTTCATGATGTATACCGGGCATTAGATGTTCTTGGCGCTGAATGTGACCTTATTCAGGCAGAGGTTTACAAAAACAGCCATTTCCTTGGCAAAAGAAATGATAATGTTCTTTATTACGACTGCTCTAATTATTATTTCGAGATTGAGCAGGAAGATGGAAGTAAGAAATACGGAAAAAGCAAAGAACACAGACCTAATCCGATTATCCAGATGGGATTGTTTATGGACGGTGATGGTATTCCTCTCGCCTTTTCACTCTTTTCAGGAAATGCAAACGAGCAGACTTCCCTGAAACCATTGGAAAAGAAAGTCCTTGAAGATTTTAGCTGTCAGAAATTTATTTATTGCAGTGATGCAGGACTCGCTTCTGAATCCATAAGGGAATATAACCATATGGGAGAACGCTCTTATATTGTGACACAGTCCATCAGAAAACTGAAGAAAGAAGAAAAAGAATGGGCTCTAACCCCCCAGGGCTTTAAAAGGGTATCTGATGACACACCTGTAGATATCACAAAGCTGCCAGATGATGACAAGGGACTTTATTATAAAGATGAACCATATACCACAAAGAAGCTGCATCAACGGCTAATCATCACCTATTCCCCTAAGTATGCACTCTATCAGAAAGCCATCCGCGATAAACAGATAGAACGGGCACAAAAAATGCTGGAATCAGGAAATTCCAAGAAGAATCGTAAGAACCCAAATGACCCAGCACGTTTTATCGGAACAATGGCAGTTACGCAAGAAGGGGAAGCTGCTAACATACAGCAGCATTATCTTGATGAAGACAAAATTTCCGAGGAAGCCCAGTATGATGGACTTTATGCAGTATGCACGGACCTTTTGGATGATGAAGTTGGTGATATATTAAAAGTAAGTGAAGGCAGATGGCAGATAGAAGATTGTTTCCGGATTATGAAAACAGATTTTTCGGCAAGACCTGTTTACCTCCGGGAGGAAAATCGAATTAAGGCGCATTTCCTAATTTGTTTTCTGGCACTGATTGTCTACCGTCTTCTCGAAAAAAAACTGAATTCCAAATATACTTGTGAAACTCTGTTAGACACATTAAAAACCATGAATTTTGCCGAAATACAAGAGCAGGGATTTATCCCTTTATACAAACGGGAAGCTGTCACAGATGACCTTCATGAGGTCTGTGGCTTCCGTACCGATTATCAATTCATAACCAAAAGTAAAATGAGGACAATTCAGAAAAAGAGTAAGGGAAAAGAATAAATTACTATAGTTCGCAACAACGGAAAAAATCGCTACAGCCCATTAAATACAAGAGATGCAGCGATTTTTTCTTTTACTAACTGTCAAAGACGGGATTATACATGGGGGCGGGTGGGAATGCAAGAGACGAGGTTTTTGGTACTTTTCTACAAAAAATGGAAACTGATTTTGTGAATCCGGTTTCTTGTGGAAGAGCATTTATTCATGCTATAATTTTGGAAACTGAAAAATAAAAATCAGTTTCCTTTGAGAAAATCGCGCAGAGCGAGGGGAGGGATAAGACAGAATGCAGCAGAGGGATGAAAAAAAGCAGAAGGAATTGATTTTGGAAGGCACGGTAAAGGCGTTCAATGAGAAAGGACTGAAATTTACGATGGATGACGTTGCAAAGCTGCTCGGCATCAGCAAGAAAACGATCTACACGGTGTTTCGGGATAAGGAAGCGATGTTTCTGGCAATGGTCGATTATATGTTTGACTCCATCAAGGAGAGCGAACGGCGTATTGTGGAAGATATGTCGCTTACGACAAAAGAGAAGATCCGGGCGATTCTCGGCGTGATGCCGGAGAGCTACCGGGATGTGGATTTCAGGCAGCTCTATCTGCTGAAAGAGAAATATCCCGTGATTTACAAACAGGTGGAAAGGCGGCTTGAGACGGGATGGGAGCGAACGATCGCGCTGTTGGAACAGGGCATGGAGGAGGGGGTGATCCGGCGCGTGAAAATCCCGATTGTAAAAATGATGCTTGAGGCGGCGCTGGAACAATTTTTCCAGAGGGACGTCCTGCTGCAGAATGAAATTTCCTATATGGAGGCGTTGGATGAAGTCGTCGGAATACTGATGGACGGCATTGTAAAATAAAGCGAGGAGAAATGATTTATGGCGAGAATTTACTTAAATGACGGATGGAAGTTTACAGAGCATTTTACGGACGAGCTGCTTACATGGGAGTGCGATACGGCTTCTTTTTCTGACGTGAGACTGCCGCATACGGTATGCGAAACGCCGCTTCATTATTTTGACGAGCATTGTTATCAGATGGTTTCCGGCTACCGCAGGAATTTTTTCGTGCCGGAGACGTGGCGGGGAAAGCGGGTTTTGCTCACGATCGACGGCGCGGCGCATGAGAGCGAGGTGTACTGGAACGGAAAACGGGTGGGAGAGCACCGCTGCGGTTATACGGCGTTTACGATTGACGTCACGGAAGAGCTGATTTACGGTTCGGATAATTTTCTTGCGGTGAAGGTGGACAGCAGGGAGGACCTCAATATTCCGCCCTTCGGGTTCGTGGTCGACTATATGACCTACGGCGGGCTTTATCGTGAGGTATGGCTTGAGATAAAGAATGAACATTATCTTTCCGATGTGTTCGTGCGCGGGGAACTGCCGGAAATGAATGCGGGCGGCGAACTTGTCACGGAACTTACGGTGAACGCACCTGTGGAAGGGCTCTTTATCCGGCAGAGCATCAGAGAGCGGGGAACGGCAGAATACAGGCTGCTCGGTGAGAGGGAACTTTCGGGAACCGGGCTCTCACTTATCTTTCCGGTGCCGGATATCAAACGTTGGGAGCTTGATGCGCCGGCCTGCTATGAGGTGAGAACGGAGCTGCTGCTTGCGGGAGAGTGCCTCGACGAAGCGGTCACGATAACAGGATTCCGCAGCGCGAAGTTTCATGCGGACGGTTTTTATCTGAACGGAAAAAAGGTAAAGCTGCGCGGACTGAACCGCCATCAGAGTTATCCTTATGTCGGCTACGCGATGCCGGAGTCCATGCAGAAGCTTGACGCGGACATTCTCAAATACGAGCTTGGCGTGAATGCAGTGCGCACCTCGCACTATCCGCAGTCGCATTATTTTCTGGAGCGGTGCGATGAGATCGGACTTCTGGTCTTTACGGAGTTCCCGGGCTGGCAGCATATCGGGGATGCGGCGTGGAAAGAACAGGCGATTATAAATGTAAAAGATATGGTGCGGCAGTACCGCAATCACGTGTCGATTATTCTCTGGGGCGTGCGGATCAACGAATCCGTGGATGACGATGCGTTTTACCGGGAGACGAACAAGACGGCGCATTTGCTTGATCCTTCCCGCCCGACCGGGGGCGTGCGGGCGCATAAGAAGAGCAGCCTCCTGGAGGACGTCTACACCTACAATGATTTTCTGCATGACGGAAAGACGAAGGGTTGTGAGCGGAAGAAAAATGTCACGCCCGACGCAAAGAAGCCGTATCTTATCAGCGAGTACAACGGGCATATGTATCCGACGAAGGCGTTCGACTGTGAGGAGCACCGCACGGAACATGCGCTGCGCCATGTGCGTGTGCTCGACGCGGTGGCGGGGGAGCCGGATATTGAGGGAAGCTTCGGCTGGTGCATGTTCGACTATAATACGCACAAGGATTTCGGAAGCGGCGACCGTATCTGTTATCATGGCGTGATGGATATGTTCCGCAATCCGAAATGCGCTGCGGCGGTCTATGCGTGCCAGCAGGAGAAGCGTCCGGTGCTTGCGGTCAGCTCGTCTATGGATATCGGGGAGCATCCCGGCTGCAATCGCGGAACGCTCTATATATTTACGAACGCAGACAGTGTGCGGATGTACAAGAACGATTGTTTTATCAAGGAATATAAAAGGGAGGATTCCCCTTATCACAATCTGGCGCACGGACCGATTGCCATGGATGATTTTGTCGGGGGTGTGCTCGCGGAAAATGAGAATATGAAGCCGCAGCAGGAGAAGATTGTAAAGAAGCTTCTGAATACGGTGGCGCTGTACGGTTTGTCGCACCCGCCGAGATCCTTTTACCTGGATGCGGCAAAGCTGATACTGTTTTATCATATGAAGCCGCAGGATGTGGTCACGCTATACAACCGCTATGTCGGAGACTGGGGCGGTACTTCTACGACTTACCGTTTTGAGGCTGTGAAGGACGACGTCGTCACGAACACAATCGTCAGGGAGCCGATGCGCAGGGCGCACCTGTTTGTGCGTGCAGACCACACGAATCTGGCGGAGAAAAATACTTATGATGTGGCGGCGGTCCGCATCGAGGCGCGGGATGAACATGAAAATCTGCTGAACTATTTTAATGAACCGATTACATTTGAAACGGAAGGGACGATAGAACTGATCGGACCGAAGACAATCACGCTGCAGGGCGGCATGGGAGGTACCTATATAAAGACAACAGGAACCTCCGGCGCGGCGCAGCTTAAGATTTCGGGCGGGCAGACGGAGACAGTCATCCTGCCATTTACGGTGACAGTAGAACACGGAGAAGAAGTATAGGGAGGAAAATCATGCAACTTACAGGAAAAGAAAAGGTGTCGTACGGTCTTGGGGCAGTCGGGAAGGATATGGTCTACATGCTTTCCGCAAGCTACATTCTGTATTATTATCAGGATATTTTAGGGGTGAGCGCAGTTGCAATGGGTGTGATTCTGATGGCGGCGCGCGTGTTCGACGCGTTCAACGATCCGATCATGGGTGTGATCGTGGCGAAGACAAGGACGAAGTGGGGCAGGTTTCGCCCGTGGCTTATGATCGGAACGGTGTTAAATGCATTCGTGTTGTATTTTATGTTTGCAGCGCCGCCTTCGCTGGACCAAAGCGGGCTGGTCGCTTACGCGGCGATTACATATATTTTATGGGGCGTGACCTATACGATGATGGACATTCCCTACTGGTCGATGATTCCTGCATTTACCGAGGGCGGCAAGGAGAGGGAAGGGCTCTCTACGCTGGCGCGTTCCTGCGCGGGCGTCGGCTCTGCGGTGGTGACGATCATTACGATGGTCTGCGTCTATCAGCTCGGGCAGGGAGACGAGCGCGTCGGATTCAAACGGTTCGCTCTGGCTGTTGCGGTCGTATTTGTTATTTTTATCGCGATTACCTGTATCAATATCAGGGAGAAATCCACGGTCGATATGGATTCTCCGTCGGTGGGGCAGATGTTTCGTGCGCTCCTTGCGAACGATCAGGCGATGACAGTTGTGATTACCATTGTGCTCATCAACTGCTCGATTTACACTACATCGAATCTTGTCATCTACTTTTTTAAATATGATTTTGGCGGTGAGGGATGGTATAATAGCTATACATTGTTCAATACCTTCGGCGGGGCCATCCAGATACTTTCAATGATGTTGTTTTTCCCGCTGCTGCGCAGATTCATGAGTGCGATCCGGGTGTTCTATACAAGCTTTGCGATGGCGGTCATCGGCTATGCTGTGCTGCTGATTCTGGCGTTTACGAATATGTCCAATGTATTTCTGTTGTTTATTCCGGGCTTCTTTATTTTCGCGGCAAACGGAATGCTCACCGTTTTAACGACGGTATTCCTTGCAAATACAGTAGATTATGGAGAATGGAAGAATCACCGCAGGGATGAGAGCGTTATTTTTTCGATGCAGACATTCGTGGTAAAACTGGCGAGCGGTGTTGCTGCAATGATCGCATCCGTTTGTCTTGCGGTCTGCAATTTGAGTAATGATACCTCAGATACGGCGGCGGTCGTGTCGGCGGCCGCGGATTCTTCGGTTGTCGGACTTCGCATGACGATGACGGTCGTACCGATTGCGGGACTTCTGATTGCGGTATTTCTGTTCCATAAGAAATATATGCTCACGGAAGAGAAGGTCGAGGAAATCGCGAAGGAAGTGAAGCGACAGCGGCAGCAGGCGTAAGAGTCAGCCGAAAGTATGAAGCGACAGCGACAGCAGGCGTAAGGGTCAGCCGGGAGTATGAAGCGAGAGCGACAGCAGGCGCAGGAGTCAGCCGGAAATATGAAAGGAAAGCGGCGGTAGAAATAAGAGAGGGGGAAGCGTGGATGATCAGAACGGACGGGAAGAATTTTATATTGGAGACAGAGCACACGACGTATTGTTTTCAGGTGACGGACACGGGACATCTGGAGCATCTGTATTACGGGCGGAAACTTATGTTTTCGGAGAAGCTAAACGGCGGGGAGTTTGAGCCGCTTGTGGAAAAGCATGTGTTCGCTCCCGGAAATACGAATGTCTATGACGCGGAGCACAGCGCATTTTCTCTTGAGGATATGCGGCTTGAGATGTCTTCCTACGGGAAAGGGGATATCAGGGAGCCGTTTGTGGAGCTTGTGCACGCGGACGGCAGTATGACGTCGGATTTTCTCTATGATACCTACGAGATCACAAGTGTGACAGACAAACGTATCACGGATTGCGGGGAAGAGGTATCGGGCGGCAAGGAAGCTGTGCCGGAGCGCATAGGAAATGCGGCGGACATGGCGCTCCCGCACGCTTACGATGAGACAGGAAAGGCAGAGCAGCTTATTGTAACGCTGCGTGACAGGCAGTATGATGTGAAGCTTGAATTGTGCTACACGGTCTATGAGGACTGCGACGTGATGACGCGGAGCGCAAGGCTTACAAACGAGAGCAAAGAAAGCATACAGATCAGGCGTCTTATGAGCATGCAGCTTGATTTTGATACGTCTGATTACATATTCACGACGTTTACCGGGGCGTGGGCGCGCGAAATGAAGAGAAATGACTTGTCCATGTGCGCGGGGAAATATGTGAACGCTTCCTATACGGGGACATCCTCGAGCCGCGCCAATCCGTTCGTGATGCTTGCCAAGAGAGGGACGACGGAGGACTTTGGCGGCTGTTACGGCTTCAACCTTATCTACAGCGGCAACCATTATGAAGCGGCGGAGGTGAGCAGCTTCGGAAAGCTTCGCCTCGTGGCAGGCGTCAATCCGCAGTCATTTTGCTGGCAGCTTTCTGCCGGGGCGCAGTTTGAGGCGCCCGAGGCGGTCATGGCATACTCTCATTTGGGCTATAACGGGATGAGCCAGTGTATGCACCGTTTCGTGCGGGAACATATCGTGCGGGGTACGTGGAAACACAGGATGCGCCCGGTGCTTTTGAACAGTTGGGAGGCGTCCTATTTCGATATCAACGAGCGAAAGCTTCTCGCGCTTGCAAAAAAGGGAAAGGATGCGGGCGTGGAGCTGTTCGTCATGGACGACGGCTGGTTCGGCGAACGGAATGACGACGCGCACTCGCTGGGAGACTGGGAAGCAAATTCCAAAAAGCTTCCGGGCGGTCTTGGCGGGCTCGGAAGGAAAATCAGGGAACTTGGACTTTCCTTCGGTATATGGGTGGAGCCGGAGATGGTAAATGTAAACAGCAGGCTCTACGCGGCGCATCCCGACTGGACGCTTGAGATTCCCGGGAAACCGCATTCCGAGGGGCGCAATCAGCGAATCCTTGATCTGGGAAGAAGCGAGGTGCAGGATTTTATCATTGAAAAGATGAGCAAAGTCTTTTCGCAGGCGGACATTTCCTATGTGAAATGGGATATGAACCGGACATTTTCCGATTATTTTTCACAGGCGCATCCCGCAGAGCGGCAGGGGGAGACGGCGCACCGCTATGTGCTCGGGCTTTACCGCTGTATGCGGGAGCTGACCGCGCGTTTCCCGGATATTCTCTTCGAGGGCTGCGCGGCGGGCGGCAACCGTTTTGATCTCGGAATGCTGTGCTATTTTCCACAGATCTGGGCGAGCGATAATACGGATGCGCTCTGCCGGGCGGAGATTCAGTACGGCTACAGCTACGGTTATCCGATGTCCGTCATAGGCGCGCATGTCTCTGCGTGCCCGAATCATCAGACGCTGCGTGTAACGCCGCTCGAGACAAGGTTTTCTGTGGCGGCGTTTGGCGTGCTTGGATACGAATGTAATTTTTCTGATATGAAAAAGGAAGAGTTTGCGGCAGTCAAAGAGCAGATTCGTTTGTACAAGCAGTGGAGAGAGGTGCTGCAGAAGGGCGATTTTTACCGTGGCAGAAGTTTTGCCGACGGGGAGGCGGGAAGCTGCCTTAGGGATCTTCCCGGCAACGAGATGGAGTGGACGTGTGTGTCGGGGGACCGGACGAAGGCGGTCGGAATGCTTCTGCAGAAACTTATCGTACCGAATACGCAGCAGCATATTTTCAAGCCGAAGGGACTGCACCCGGCTTACCGTTATCACTTTTATAACCGTTCCCTGCAATATAGTGTAAAAGAATTCGGGGATCTGGTAAATACGGTTTCTCCGGTGCACATCAGGCAGGATTCGGTCGCGCATAATCTGATCGCAAAGTTCGTTAAGATGGACGGGGAGACCGAGGACTACCACGCATACGGGGATGTGCTGATGTACGGCGGCGTGCATCTGCATCAGGCGTTCGGCGGCACGGGTT
>ERZ808054.1849-NODE-1849-length-10405-cov-10.927866_pt1 | contig 10405 bp, 6 predicted proteins | sample MGYA00380201_ERZ808054 | MGnify/ENA primary metagenome ERZ808054 (study PRJEB31490, sample SAMN06133419) | mouse gut metagenome | isolation source: Z5_2 | host: mice | place: China: Chengdu | collected 2015-05 ... | reverse complement strand
GAGCCTGGAAACCTAACTATGCGCCGCCATCCGCCTTCTATAAATCCGCCCCATCCCGCCTCCCCTTCCCCACTGCCCCTGCGGGCGGCTCCTTCCTTTCTCCGGTATGTTTTTCAAAAGATACGAGGATAAACTTTCCTTTCTCCTAGAAAAGTTCTATGATTGCCAGCATAATCATGAGTGCGCTGAGCACTACCATGATTGCTCCGCATATTTTGATCGTCTTTGGCGATTTTAAATTTGGATTTTTTGCTTTTAATTTTTCATAGGGGACAAAAAGATAGTTTAATCCCATCGTTCCCACAACAATTCCCAATATACCTTTTGATAAAATTTTCAATAATTCATACATTGTCATTTTCCTCCTTTTACATATTTGCTTCATCATACCCGCATTTCTTTTGTCTGACATCTTCAAATTCTTCCAGCATCTCGGCGGTCGGGGCAGGTGTTATGAGGCTTACGATGATGATTGCAAGTACGCCTACGGCAAATCCGACTGCAAGTGAGTAGAGTCCGGTTGTGCTTCCGAGTGTTTGTCCATGAATGAGAGGAATGTAATCCCATATGAGCACGGTGAGCGCGCCGGAGGCGATTCCTGCTACTGCTCCCGAGAAGTTGGTGCGTTTCCAGTAGAGGGAAAGGAGCACTGTAGGTCCAAATGCTGCGCCAAGTCCTGCCCATGCGTTGGAGACAAGTCCCATGATGGAACTGCCAGGGTCAAGGGCAATCAGGTAGGCAAGCACTGCAATGACCAGCACGGTAATGCGGCTGATCCTGAATACGGTTTTTTCGGAAGCATCTTTTTTGATGATTCCCTTGACGATATCTTCCGCTACGCTGGATGCACTGACAAGGAGCTGGGAATCTGCCGTGGACATGATTGCCGCCAAAATACCACATAGGAAAATACCTGCAATAATCGGAAGCTTGATATCTTCTGTGAATATCTTAATAATCATGTTGATAAATACTTTTTCTTCTTCTCCGCCTGTGAGAACGGCAGGATATAAATATGCACGTCCTACTACGCCGATTACCCAGGCAAGCACAAGGGAGAGAAATACCCATATAATCGCAATCCCCTTGGATTTATTTAGTTCTTTTTCATTCTTGACAGCCATAAAGCGGACCAAGATATGGGGCATGCCGCAATAGCCAAGTCCCCAAGCAAGTCCCGATAGGATATCCACCGCGCGGTAAGGTTCCCCTCCATTGCTGAACAGACTTAAGAAGGCTTCTGAACCTCCGGCAACGCCGCTTGCTTCTATATTAGAAAGAATATTGCCGGAGCCCACAATGCCGATTGCCACAAGCGGTACTGCTAAAAGCGCTACAAGCATGAGCGTCCCCTGAATAAAGTCTGTCGTACACACTGCCATGAAACCGCCCAGGAAAGTATAAACCAGAATAACGATTGCCCCTATAGTCAGAGCGATCTTATAATCCACATTAAATACAGAATTGAACAGCTTGCCTCCTGCTGCCAGCGCAGACGCCGTGTATACAAGAAAGAAGATTACAATCGTCACCGATGAAATGAAGAGCAGGATCCTCTTTTTATCATGAAATCTGTTTTCAAAGTAAGTGGGCAGCGTCAGTGCATTGTTGGCGCGGATCGTATACCTGCGCAGACGCCCTGCGATAAAAAGCCAGTTAAATACTGTTCCCACAAAAAGTCCGATGGCGATCCATGCCTGTCCTGTTCCCAATGCATAAACAGAACCCGGGAGTCCCATCAAAAGCCATCCACTCATATCTGAAGCCTGCGCAGATAATGCTGCCACCCATCCTCCAAGCTTTCGCCCTCCGAGGAAATAGTCCTCTGTACTGTTATTTTTCCTTGCATACATCGCCCCTACTCCGACCATGAGTAAAAGGTATAATGCAAACGCAACGATAATCCATCCTATTGAATCACTCATTTTTCTCCTCCATTCCAAAGCGCTTAATCCGCATCAGCGTTATTTGGCGCATTTCTTATATACTATATATGAGTCCTGCCCTATCAGTCAATCAAAAATTCTCCAAATAAAAATCCCCGCTGTTTTTTGCAGCGAGGATTTTTATTAGTCAATCCTTTAATCGGAATATTTTACGTCCCCTTTTGTGGTATGTTTGATCATATAAAGCACTTCATCTGCTTTTGATATTGTTTCTGCAATCGCATCATCTTCCGCGATTCCACTCATGGCAGCTATTCCAATTGAACAGGACAGTTCCTTCTCCTTTGGAATCATACCGCTGGGTGCCATTTTGCCTGCAATCATTCTGCTGCCAATCACGTCTTTGCCCGTCATTTGTGCAATAATATCTGCAAACCCATTTCTTTCTTTGATCATCTCAAGAATGCGCCTTCCAATTGCCAGCGCTTTTTCCTTATCCACAAACTTAAGGCTGATCAAAAATTCGTCACCGCCGTATCTAGCTGCAAATCCATTGCCCTCTGACACCTGACATAAAATGTCTGCTACTTCTTTTAGAACCCGGTCCCCTGCCGCATGACCAAAGGTATCATTGTAAAATTTAAAATTGTCCAAATCAATATATAAGAATGTAATATCCTGTGTAATATGTTCTTCTACCCAGCTTTTAATCGTCTGATAAAATCCATCCCTGTTGTAAAGCCCCGTCAAATAGTCTGTAATCGCCAGCTTCTCCAGCCTGCTGTTGATACGCTTGATATGCTCCTCCTTTTCAAGCTTTTCTATTGCATTCTGCAGCTGCAGCAACACCAGATTGAAAAATTCTAAATCACTTTCATCCAGCATGAACTTTGTCCTAGGTGCATTCCAGTTATCCTTCATCAATATATACGCAATAAAAACGCCGTTCAGCTTTTCATCCGTATAATAAGGCAGACATACCATAGAACAGATCTGTGTGACCCCAAACAGCGAGATGATACGATTATATTCCATATAATTCTTCTTTAGTTTAGAAGTGACGAATCCGGCACGGTGATCGGAAAAGTATTTGGTGATGGTTTCCACATCTGCTTCACGCAAGATCACCTGTTTTGTGTCAAAACAGATTTGGGGACCTTCTTCCTTATATCTGATATACACCATGGCATCCATGCTGAAATTCAGCATAAAGGTATCGAGCGCATTTTGAACCAATTCAACAAAACTCTTTCCTGAAATGTCAATCATTTTCTGCCAGGCAAGAATAAATTCCATTTGTTTTCTTAAAGCTGCGTAATCTTTAATGACTCCCGCCTGCTTTGTAGCAATAAGAATCCTCTGCAGTGTGATATCTGAAAGTTCTGATGTTCCTTTGTGATCCTGCTTATAGACTCTTCCTTCCCGCGCAGCCTCAATCATCGCCAGTTTCTCAGGAACGCCGCACCGCTTCGCATAGCATTCTCCTTCATCAAGCGCTGCTTTTGCCTCTTCTTCTCTGCCCATCATTCTAAGCAGCTGAGCGAGAGAAATCTTATATTGCACCACACTGAAAAACTGGTATCCTGTGCTTCTTTCCGCATAGGCGCCTGCGCTTTCCATGTAGGCAAGAGCTTCTTCAAGCCTCCCCCTGTCCATTTCCACCAAAGCGCTGACATAATAATATAAAAACAAATCGTCATCACAGGATGTATAAGACGCATCCAAATTTCTATTCTGAATCTGCTCCTCCATTGGGCGGCTCAAAATATGCCCTAAAAATTGAAGCGCATTATCCAGATAGATTCGCGTGTCAAACTTTCTCAAAATCCTGTGGGCACAAAGCGCCAAAAGGCCAAAGAGCTTAGAGATATTGCAGACACGCAAATCATTCAAATGCATAATGTTGATGATCTTCATACAGCTGAGCAGATAATCATATGCGGTCCTATTTTCACCTGCCATCATGCAATTAGTCGCCATATTATACAGCGTCTCTCCAACACTCTCCACCATGCCTTGCTGATAATAAATCGTAAGTGCCTTATTGTAATAATTGTTGGCATCCTCATACTTTTCTGCAGCACAACAGCTGTATCCAAGCCCGTTGTAAATAAACGCCAGTTTAGCCGGATCTTTGTCTCCTACGATTTCCATACATTTATAATAGTAGTGATTTGCCACATGGAACAGTCCGAACAAGGATGACAACATGATATTTTTTCTGTATGCAATTAGAAGGAGATTTTCATTGCCAATTCTTTTCGCAATCTCTACCCCTTTCCTAAAGCGAATCAGGCGCGATTCATCTGCACAGTTCTCTCCCATCAGCCTGACATCATTATCATATGCAAAAATATAGGTATAAGCCAAATGATTCTCGTATCCATACCTTTGCCCCTGTTCAAAAAACTCAGGTGCGACCTCAATATCCATAGAGCAAAAGAATATATTATGCCAGCCTGACATACGCACCATCACATCCAAAAGCTGTGCCATGAACTGATGATATTCATCCAGCTCTTCCTGTGCCATCCGCCGGCAGATGTCTGCACATTCTTTTGCCGCATTTAAATTTCCGCTATACATTTGTATCTGACCAAAAATATACCTGTGCCGGAAAATGATTTCCCAAGGCTGATCTTTATCGAAGAACATCTGAATATTATCGCATAAAAGCAGCGCCCTCGGCATATCAGAATACATCGATATTACCGCATAAAGCATATAAAGCCTAAAAACGCTTTCCTCATCTACCGAAAGCTTCTCCACCTCGATCTTATGATAAATAATGGAAAGATAATACTGCGCCTGTGCATAATCCAGCAGGTAATACATATTTCGGAGTTTCGTCATGTATTCTTCCATGCAGCTGCTTTCAATGCTGAAATAACTGCTTTCCTCTTCCGATTCGACTTCATCCCCGCCAATGGTTGCAATGCAGTTTTCATCTTCCAGTTTTTCTGTCCACTTTTCCCATGCCTGTGCCACATGGGGCAGCTGAGAATGAAGCTCGTTAAAGGTACCGTAGACGAAAATATTCCCTCCTGCCTCTTCCTGCAATTTATGCAGCAACAATATGGTAGATTCAGATGCCATATTCAAATTATCTAATAAAAAGAGCATGGGGTACTTCTCTGACAATCCTGTAACAATCTCCGCCATGGAATTTAACATCTGCTGCTTTTCATAATCGATCTCATCCAGCAGGACTTCTTCCTTCCGCTTATACACCAGCTGGCTGATCATATTTTCAAAGATAGAGCGCTGCAGCGGATAGACCTGAAACTGCGCAATAAATTCCTCCGGTGTCTTATCCTGCTCATAAGTCTCATAAAGATATCTGATTCCATCCACAAAGGGCTCAAAAGCGCCTGTCATCTCAGACCCTTTAAAGCGCTTATAGCAGACACAAAAATCAGGATGCTTTTCTTTTACGGTATCTGCATCCTCCTGTGTAATCGCAAATGTATGATAATGTTTTACAAGCGTGAACCTGTTTACCTGTGTTCCTTCTAACAGACTTTCCATCGCCGGCGCTATGTACGTTTCATAATAAATCCCCATGATACTGCACCTCCTGTAAGACAGGCTTTCCTCCCCACATAATTTGCCTATCAAATCTATCATATCACGAAAATTCACGAAATACCACAGGTATTATTCACTATTTCTGGTAACGTTTTCAGTGTCGGTTTCACCAACCGATACGGTACTTTCTTCCACTTTTACAAACTTATTCTGATTATATGCGTAGCGGAAAAATGTGACCGAGTCCGCACCGTTAACGTTCTGCCCTCTGATACATTCCTGCTCCTTGTCCACCTCGTAATTGGGAATCTCCTCAAAGCTCCGCTCATATTCATAAATGCCGTCCCTGTAAATATAGGCTGCAAAGATACAAGTACCGTGGACCCCTCCATGCCCTAAGGAAATGAGCAAGTCTTTATGTCCGTCAAAGGTTACATCCTCCAGATAAGCATCGAAATCACACGCATCCCACACATATCTGTCCTTTCCTATATTTTCATAATCCTTTCCCGGATAATCCACATATAATACCTGTATCTGATCCCCCTCCAAAAAGAAAAAGTAATCCTCCTTATGACGGTATTCCCCCTCCGGCTTTTCCACATATTGCACCTTCACCCGCAGGCACGTCTTTCTCTCATCCAGCCACTCATACGATTCCACTTCCGCTGTCTCGTCCAAAACTACGCTTTTCCCAACAACTTCCCTAAGCTCTCCTCCGTCCTTTTCTCCACATCCTGCTGCCATGCATACCACCATGACAGCTATCCTTAAAATCATCTTAATCATAAAATCACTTTTTCCTAGGAGAGCCTGTGGATAAACAGTCCGCTGCGCAGTTTCGGCTCAAACCAAGTGGATTTAGGCGGCATGAGAAGTCCGGCGTCTGCAACGGAAAGCAGTTCGGATATAGATGTGGCATACATGGAAAAGGCAACTGTCATATCGGATGCAACCCGCCTCTCCAATTCTTTCAGCCCCCGGATGCCGCCCACAAAATCAATCCTTTTGTCTGTCCTTGGGTCAGTTATATTCAGCACTGGATCCAATAGGTTATCCTGAAGAATAGACACATCCAGCCCCTTCACCGGATCGGAAGATAAAAGCGCGTCATCCGCAGTGAGCAGATACCAGCCGTCAGAAAGATACATGCCAAAACACCCCTTCTTATCAGGCGAAACAGGCTCCATCCCCCTGTATTCTACCGAAAACCCTGCGGCTTTTACAGCGGATAAGAACTCCTCCTTTGACCGTCCATTCAAATCTTTGACCACCCTGTTGTAGGGCATGATGTAGAGCTGGTCGTCTGGAAAAAGGACAGACAGAAAACGGTTAAATTCCTCTTCCCCGGTATAACCAGGATTATCCTGCCGCCTTTTTAATCCAACCTTCACCGCAGATGCACAGCGATGATGACCGTCCGCTATGTAAGTACAGGGTATCCCAGCAAAAATCTCCTGCAGCTTCGCCGTCACTGCCTGATCAGAAATACACCACACCCTATGTGTAATGTCATCTGCAGAAGTAAAGTCATAGAGGGGAGTCTGCTCTTTGCTTTGCGCAACGATATCATTGATTTCCTGCATGGAACGATATACCAGAAAAATAGGACCCGTCTGGGCATCCGTGACATCCACATGGCGGATACGGTCAAGTTCTTTGTCTTCTCTGGTATTTTCGTGTTTTTTGATCTTCTGGTCCTGATAATCATCAACATCCGAACAGGCAACGATACCCGTCTGAGAGCGCCCTTCCATAGTCAGTTCATACAAATAGTAGCAAGGCGCATCTTCTATGATAAAAGAGCCATCTTTTATCATATCATCCAACAGTTCTTTTGCCTTGGCATATACTTTTGTATCATATGTATCCACGTCATCGGGAAACTGTGTCTCGGCTCTGTCTATCCGCAAAAAAGAAAGCGGCTCCCTTTGAACCTCCGCCAACGCTTCCGCGCGGTTGTAAACGTCATAGGGAAGTGCGGCTATCCGTGAAGCCAGCTCCGGCACCGGTCTGATACTTTGAAACGGGGTAACTTTAGGCATGTGATATCCTCCTTTGTCATAAGTAATCGATGTATAATATTATACGTTGCACATTATAAAGGTGTCAATTTGTTCTGAGCGCAACACAGATGTGCAACATTTGCTTATAGTAATTCAGCCCCAATGTCAGTCAGTTAAGGGGGGCGTCCGACCATCTGCCGGGCATAGGGACGTTAGAGCGGTGCAGGACAGCAGCGGCACGGGCTGATTACAGACTGGACACAGGGGACAGCATATCCTATCGTTTCAAGTCTCTGCGAAAAATCGGCAATTTCACTTACAGAATGTTGAGCCCTCAGGGTGAAATCGCCACGGATGGCGATTTCAGGAGTCGCGCGGCACGGATGCCGCTGACTCCGACCCGTACGCATTGAAGCACATACACACATTCTGTTAGGGAAATCCGATTTTGAGAGGAGACTTGAAACGATAGGATATGCTGTCCCCTGTGCCCAGTCTGTAATCGGCCCGTGCCGCTGCTGTCCTGCACCGCCCTAACATCCCTATGCCCGGCAGATGGTTGGACGCCCCCTTAACTGACTGACATTGGGGCAGCCACATTTATGCCTTAAACAAGGTTCCCACTTCTTTTCCTTCCAGAATTCTGCTGATGTTTACTACATCATTCCCGTTGGCGATTACCATGTCTACCCCGATTGCATTGGCAATCTCCGCCGCCGCAATCTTCGTCGCCATACCGCCAGTTCCGAAGGTCGTATCTGCTCCTTTTGCCATAGCATATAGCTTATCATCTATTTTTTCTACACTACTGATAAATTCCGCTTTCTCATTGTTTCGGGGGTCATCTGTGTAGAGACCGTCTATATCGGATAAGAGAATCAGCAAGTCTGCCTGAACCATTTCCGCCACGGTTGCTGAAAGGGTATCGTTATCTCCGAAATTCTCATCCAGAATCTGGTCCGTTGAAACTGTATCATTTTCATTGACAATTGGGATGACACCCATATTCAAAAGCTCCCGAAAGGTATTTTCAGCATTATGTCTGCTGATTTCATTGATCATGGTTCTCTTGGTGATCAATATCTGGGCAATGGTCTGGTTGTATTCCGAAAACAGCTTCTGGTAAATCATCATAAGCCTTGCCTGACCAACTGCTGCACATGCCTGCTTTTGAGACAGACGCCCTGGTTTTCCCATGATTCCCAGCGCCTTTCTCCCTGCTCCGATGGCACCTGACGAGACCAGTACAATTTCCTTATTTTGATTTTTGATATCCGTCAGCACTCTTGCCAGTTTCTCCATCTTAATCAAGTTCAAATGTCCTGTATCTACATGCGTGATTGTGGAAGTACCTATTTTCACCACAATACGCTTTTTATCTTTCAAAAAATTTCTGTTCATTTTGTCAGCTTCCTCCTGCGTCAGCGTCGATTTCATTCTTTCCCATCATACCATGATTACTTAAAATTTCAATGGGAAATTCATGTGTTCCAGGAAGCGTTCTCGAAAAGCGTTTTCCTGCGCCAGTTCCACATGCACGAAGCTTTCTCTTTCCTCCGTCAGCGACTGCAGTGTTTCTTCGGAAAGCAATGCCATAGCAGCGCCTGTGCCTGCCAAATTTCCTGCCTGCACTATTTTTTCTACGGGTACCTCCGGGAACAGCCCGATTGCCTTTCCGCTTTCTATGCTGATATAGCAGCCAAATGCACCCGCCAGATACACTTCGTCCAAATCCTTTGCCTGTATGCCCGCCTTTTCAAGTAAGAGCTCTATTCCGCTCCTGATGGCGCTCACGGAAAGCTGGATCTGCCGCACATCGGCAGAATGAAGATAGACCGGATTGGTCTGATCTGTGAGCAGAAACCGCGCTGCGCCGTCTACTCTTTCAATTCTTCTGGCTATCCGCTCCGGTACGCCGGCTTCCTTTGCCTCCTTCCCGCTGCGCATATATCCCGTCTGGTCCAGGACACCGATCTTATAAAGCAGTGCAACCGCATCCACCAGACCGGAACCGCAGATTCCGACAGGCTTACCGCCGCCAATCACCCTGCACACGATATCCTGCATGGGAAACCTCCCATTTAAGGAAACCATATCCACGGCGCCTTTTGCCGCCCGCATCCCCTGGCGCACAGCGCCGCCTTCTAACGCCGGTCCCGCCGCTGCAGAACAGGCATATCTTTGTTCTCCACACAAAAGAAGGATTTCTCCATTGGTTCCGATGTCCACCGCCAGCGTTTTGCCTCCCTTTGCTTTTTGGTTTACATAACAATATACTGCCAGCGCATCCGCCCCCACATACCCTCCGATTGGCGGCAAAACAACCACTTCCGCATCTTTTAAAAAGGAAAAGCCAAGTTCCCTGCCTTCTTTACAGACAATTTCCTTATAATCCGGCGTAAACGGCGCCCGAAACAAACCTTCTGGTCTGATTCCCATTAAAATCTCGCACATTGCAGTATTGCCCGCGATAATCACCTTCCGAATATCTTTCTCTTCCGTATATTCAGCACGGGCAAATCGCTCCCCCATTATAACTGCCAGTTCGTCCAGCTTCTTTATAATCAGCGTCTGCATCTTTTCAAGCTTATCACTGCCTTCTGCGGCTGCCTGTATCCTGCTCACCACATCTGCGCCAAAAGCCGCCTGCGGATTAGGTCCCGTTTCCGCATCCAAAAGTTTACCCTTCTCTAAGTCCCACAGCATGCCCGCTAAAGTGGTCGTTCCCACATCAAAGGAAATGCCCAGTCCCCTGCCTGGTTGAGGACTAAAACGCTCTGGAAAGTTTACTCTGATTTGCTTATTGGTATTTAGTTTTTGAAAGATTCCGCAATTGCTGCAATTGGTGCGCTTGCAGCCGGGGCATCTATTTACCTTTTTTTCCATAAGAGGCTCCTTTTGTTTTGTGGAAGGCGGGGGGGGGCGTGTGGGTGGGGAGAAGGGGCGGGCGGCCGGTAAGGTTTGGGGGCACAGTCCCATAAAAAG
>ERZ808054.1847-NODE-1847-length-10425-cov-2.914283_pt1 | contig 10425 bp, 10 predicted proteins | sample MGYA00380201_ERZ808054 | MGnify/ENA primary metagenome ERZ808054 (study PRJEB31490, sample SAMN06133419) | mouse gut metagenome | isolation source: Z5_2 | host: mice | place: China: Chengdu | collected 2015-05 ... | reverse complement strand
ATCCTTTGTAGCGGAAAACGGGGCATTTGTAAAAGACAGGAAAGAGCTTGTGTTCACAGCGGATATGCCAAAAGAAACCGTAGATTTTGTGATTGATCTATGCAGGGAATATCCTGAAATATCAAATGTATTGTGCGGGGTGGACAGCGCGTATTGCCAGCGTGGGACGGTTAGCCAGGAATTTTTTGAGCTTACAAAGATCTACTACCATCGTCTGGAGTGGACGGATGATTTTAAAAAAGTAAAAGACCAGATATTAAAATTTGCACCGACAGTCCCAGAAGAAAAGACATATTTTTATTATGATATGTTTTGCCGAAGGCTCAAAGGGAAAGTAGAAGCGGTAACAAGCGGCCATGGTTCCATTGATTTAATAATGCCGGGATGCCATAAAGCATCCGGGCTGAAACGGCTTACAAAGCGCTGGGGAATCCTGCCAGAGCAGTGCGCTGCCTTTGGCGATGGGGATAATGATATAGAAATGCTGGAGTACTGCGGATATAGCTATGCGATGGAAAACGCTTCGCCAAATGTAAAGAGGGTAGCAAAATATAGATGCCCTTCTAATGAGAAGGATGATGTGCTGGATGCTCTGGAGAAAATTTTCTAAAATGTTGACAGTAATGATAACAGGACTAAATAAAGGCTTGATTGTATGGGGCTTTATTTAGTCCTGTTTTTATGGCTTATGCAGTTTAGGCATTTTAGACTATTTAATATAGGCATTAGATTTTTGTATAGATTCATTCTATAATAAATAGAACTTCACAGATATTTTTTAAACAAAAAAAGAGAATGCCTGGCTGCGGCCGGCAGGAAAGGAGAGTGCGAAGCAGGGGAGAACAGAAATAAGCAAATATCTTAGGGAGACAGAAATAAGCGTATACAGATTATCGGAGGAGAATCAATGAACCTGAAACTAAAAAAAAGAATCATGATATTATTAGCGGTATGTATGTTTTTAACAGCATTGCCTCTTGGTAATTTTTTTCTGATGAACCTTTCGGCAAAAGATGGAATTTCCGTGCAGATGCAGATAGGGAAAACGAAAGTAACGAAGAAAACGTATCCAATGAAGGCAGGTGCTTCCAGGCAGTTAAAGGTAAAGGCGCTCGACGGCAAACAGTCAGTCAAAATAAGTACAGTCCAGTACCGCAGCAGCAATAAAAAAATAGCTTCTGTCAATAAAAATGGAGTAATCCGCGCAAAAACAGCAGGAACAGCGAAAATTACGGCAGCAGTAAAAACAAAACGGGGAAATCGGGCAGCATGGATGAAAGTAAAGGTAAGCGCAGCGCAGCCTAACCCGTCTTTGCCGGATGGTTCTGGGGAGAAGATACTGATTGCATATTTCACACGCAGCGGCAACACGGAAAAACTTGCCGATATGATAGCGGACAAAACCGGGGGCACAAAGTTTCGGATAGAGACGGAAACGGCTTATCCGCAGGATTACGATGCAGTGCTTGAGCAGGCTTCCGAAGAAAAAGGGCAGAATGCAAGGCCGCTTTTAAAGACACGGGTGGAAGATATGTCTGATTATGCGACGGTATTTTTAGGATATCCGATCTGGTTTGGCGATACCCCAATGGCGATCCATACGTTTTTGGAAAGCTATGATTTTAATGGAAAGAAAATCATTCCATTTTGTACGTCAGGCAGCAGTTCGCCGCAGACAAGTTATGCAAGTGTCAGGGCGTCCGCGTCCGGCGCTGAAGTACTGGAGGGCTTCTGGACACAGGGAACATCGGCAGGAAACGCACAGGAGGAAGTAAACGAGTGGATTGACAAGCTTGGAATTACAGGCAGGATGTCACAAAGTACGTCAGGAAGTGAGGAAGGAAAGTTGAAGATTACAGCAGGGAACAGTGTTTTTTATGCGGAACTGGAAGAAAATTCTTCTGCGCAGGCTTTAAGGGAAATGCTTTTGGAATCGCCGCTTACGATCCGCATGAGTGATTATGGGGATATGGAAAAAGTCGGGCCGCTGGGAAAAAGGCTGCCGACAAATGATGAAACTATTACGACTGCGCCTGGAGACCTGATTCTTTATCAGGGAAATTCACTGGTTATCTATTATGATACGAATACATGGAATTTTACAAGGCTTGGGAAAATTGAGGGTGTTACAAAACAGGAGCTTCTTGCAGCCTTGGGGAGCGGTGATGTAACGGTCATGTTGTCGCTTTCGTAAGTAAATCATAGAAATGTTTGGTGAAGGTCATGTTTGGCAATCAACAATTAAAGGCGCTGATTGTTCCTTTGTTTTTGGAGCAGCTTTTGACGATCTTTGTCGGGCTTGCGGATACTTTTGTGATTAGTTTTGTCAGTGAAGCCGCAGTATCCGGCGTATCGCTTGTAAATTCTTTTAATACAATTTTTATTTTTCTGTTTACGGCGCTTGCTTCCGGCGGCGCGGTAATTGTCAGCCAGTATATTGGAAGCAGGAAAAATGAGGATGCAGGAGAAGCGGCAAGCCAACTGCTGATGATATCTGCTGTATTTGCTCTGATGATTGTTATTTTTCTTTTGCTGGCGGGAAAGCCTCTGATCAGGGTGATGTTTGGCAGTGTGGAAGCAGATGTTATGGACGCGTGTGTGACATATCTTCGGATTTCAGCATATTCCTATCCGGCTCTGGCTGTTTATAATGCAGGGGCGGCGCTTTACCGGAGCATTGGAAAGACCCGTGTTACCATGTATCTTGCGGTCGTTTCTAATCTGATCAATGTGGCAGGGAATATCATTGGTGTATTGATCCTTCATGCGGGCGTGGAAGGAGTGGCATGGCCTTCCCTGATTGCAAGGACATTTTCGGCGGTTGTGGTAACGGTACTGGGTTTCAGCAGGAAAAATGGCGTATCTTATAAAAAAGAGTGGATTTTCAGATGGAATGGCGGGCTTTTGAAACGTATTTTAAGGATTGCGGTTCCAAATGGCGTGGAACAGGGAATTTTCCAGTTTGTTAAGGTGGCGTTAAGCAGTGTTGCGGCTTTGTTCGGAACTTATCAAATAGCTGCAAACGGGATAGCACAGAGCATTTGGTCGCTTGCGGCGCTTGTATGTGTTACAATGGGGCCGGTGTTTATTACAGTAATTGGGCAATGTATGGGTGCAGGAGATACAGCACAGGCTGAGTATTACTTTCATAAACTGTTGAAAATTACACTTATCGTTTCTATTGTATGGAATGCACTGATTTTTGCACTGACGCCTGCTGTTATGCCATTTTTTGATGTGGCGCCGGAAACAAGGAAGCTGACAATATGGCTGGTTTTGATCCACAATCTGTTTAACTGCCTGGCATTTCCTTTTGCGGACCCTCTGGGAAAAGGAATGCGTGCGGCGGGTGATGTAAGATTTACGATGGCATGGTCGATTGTGACAACCATTGGAGTGCGTCTTGTATTTTCCATCCTGTTTGCGGTTGTATTCCATATGGGTGTGATCGGGATTGCACTGGCGATGTGCCTGGACTGGTGTACACGGGCAGTCATATTTTATATCCGCTTTCAAGGCGGCAAGTGGAAACAGTACCAGCTTATCTGATATTGATTTCTGTAATAGTTAAAGGGAGGGGCAGACAAAATGATGAATTATTATAACACAGACCCGGAATTTATGGAACGAATGACGCATTTTACGTTTGAAGAAGTGGTGAAGGAACCAGGGCAGGAGCTGCCGGATGAGACACGTTATATGGCGGTTCTTGCCGCGCTTGTTGGATGCCAGGGCTTAGAAGTGTACAAAGATATGCTTGTCAAAGCGCTGGATGGCGGGCTGACGCCTGTCATGGCAAAGGAGATTGTCTATCAGGCTGTGGATTATCTTGGGATTGGCAGGGTTATGCCTTTTTTGGGCGCCACAAATGATATTTTAACAGTCCGCGGCGTCCAGCTTCCGCTTCCGGCACAGGCTGGAACAACGATGGAAAACAGGCTGGAAAAAGGAGCGCAGGCACAGGCGGATATTTTTGGAGAGCATATGAAAGAAGCGTGGAAAACAGGGCATATCAACAGGTGGCTTGCTGCAAACTGCTTTGGAGATTATTATACAAGGGGCGGGCTGGATTTGAAACAGCGGGAGATGATTACGTTTTGTTTTCTGGCGGCGCAGGGTGGATGTGAGCCTCAGCTTACAGCACATGCGAAAGGAAACATGAATCTTGGCAATGATAAGGATTTTTTAATCCGGGTAATATCGCAGTGCCTGCCGTATATTGGATATCCGCGCAGCCTGAATGCGGTGAATTGCGTGAATCAGGCAGCAGAAGTTTTGAAATAAGGCGAATTCTATGGAACTTAGAATTTTGAGATATTTCCTTACAGTTGCAAGGGAAGAAAACATTACGCGCGCAGCATCTATCCTTCATATAACCCAGCCGACACTTTCACGTCAGCTGATGCAGATGGAGGAAGATTTGGGCGTGAAGCTGTTCCAGCGCAGCAGGCATTGTATCCTGCTTACCGAAGAGGGGATGCTTCTTTATCGGCGGGCACAGGAAATTATTAACCTGGCAGATAAGACGGAAAAAGAGCTGGCGCACGGTGTGGAAACGATTTCAGGAGAAATTGCGATTGGCTGTGGCGAAACGCAGAATATGAATCCTCTTTGCAGGATTATTGCAGATTTCAGGCAGCAATATCCTGATGTAACATTTGATATTTATACGGCTATTGCTGATGATGTAAAGGAACGGCTGGAAAGCGGAGTCCTTGATATCGGGCTGCTGATGGAGCCGGTGGAAATCAGCAGGTATCATTTTATTAGGATGCCGTTAAAGGAGAAATGGCATATCCTGCTGCGGAAAGATTCTCCGCTGGCAGACAAGGAAGAAATTACACCGAATGATCTTGCCGGAGTTCCTTTGATTATTGCAAAACGGCTTTCTGTGCGCAATGAGCTGGAAAACTGGTTTGGGCGTATGGCAGAGCAGATGCATGTTGTTTCAACCTGCAACCTGTCGCATAATAACCAGTCGGTCATGGTGGAGAATGGCGTTGGAGTGGCGCTGGTAATGGAGTTTTCTTGCAGCAGTGACGTGTTATGCTTAAGGCCGTTAAAGCCTGAGGTTATGAGCGGATGTGTCCTTGTCTGGAAGAAAAACCAGACGCTTTCTCCGGCAGTTGTAAAGTTTACCGCATATGCCAGACAGTGTCTGGAAAGCGGGATCTCGTTTAAAAATGCAAAATAGGCATTTTTAAATTTACAAAACAGGTATTAGACATTTCTTGTGTTTTTTTGTATGATCAGCTTATAGAAAACCGATACAGAAAATCTATAAGAGGAGGAGCAAAAATGAGCAGGAAATATGAAAGCCTTGCAGAAACAATTGTCAGCAAAGTCGGCGGGCCGGAAAATGTAAGAGCGGTAAGGCATTGCCAGACAAGGCTTCGCTTTACCCTAAAGGATACGGGGAAAGCCGATAAGGATGGGATTCAGAAGTTAGACGGCGTAGCGCAGGTTGTAGAGAGCGGCGGTATGTTCCAAGTCGTCATCGGGATGCATGTGGCTGAGGTTTTTGAGGAAGTGGAAAAATTTATACCGAACAAAGACGGGGGACAGGAGCAGGAAAGAGGGGAAAAAATGTCCCCGGTCAACTTTGCTATTGATTTTGTCTCCAGTGTGTTTCAGCCGATTATACCAGCGCTTTCCGGTGCCGGTATGCTGAAAGCACTGATCGCGCTGCTGAATGTATTTCATCTTGTGGATACGACATCGCAGACTTATTACATACTGAACTTTTTTGCAGACGCAGCGTTTGCGTTTCTGCCGGTTCTGCTGGCATTTACTACTGCACGGAGAATGAAATGTAATGTGGTCATGGCGATGACAGTTGCAGGCATTATGCTGCATCAGAACTGGGGTGCACTGGTAACAGCAGGTGAGAAAGTTTCTTTTTTCGGAATATTGCCGTTTTATCTGGTATCTTATACATCTACAGTCATTCCGATTATTCTGGTTATTGTAGTACAGTCTTTTGTAGAGAAAGGACTGAATAAAATTATCCCAAAGGCTGTAAATCTCGTATTTGTTCCAATGTTTACATTTTTAATTATGGGGCCTTTGGCACTTGCAGCGTTAGGGCCGGCTGGGGAATATGTCGGTGAAGGGCTGGCGCTTGTATTTGACTGGCTGAGCACAAATGCTAGTTGGGCTCCGGCATTTTTGATCGGCGGATTGTTTCCGGTTATGGTTATGTTTGGTATCCACCATGCGATTGCACCGCTTGGGAGTATGCAGATGGCGAGCCTTGGGTTTGACAGTATTTTCGGTCCTGGATGTGTCTGTTCTAATATCGCTCAGGGTGTGGCTGCTCTGGTCGTCTGGATACGCACCAAAGATGCCAAAACAAAACAGCTTGGATTGTCGTCCGGTACTACGGCTCTGATGGGAATCACAGAACCTGTTTTGTACGGTTTAAACCTTCCGAAGAAATATCCGCTGGCTGCATCCATGATCGGCGGCGGACTTGGAGGGCTGTATGCGGGTATTACACATACACACCGTTTTGCAACAGGGTCATCCGGCATTCCGGCAGTCCTTTTGTATATCGGTGACGATACCATGTCATATTTTTGGAACATTATCATTGCGCTGCTGATTACGGCTGCGTCAACAGCAGTGATTACTTTTCTGCTTTCACTGAAATATGAGAAAGCAGAAACGCAGGAAAAACCTGCTGTCCAGCAGCTTAGCATGGAAGCGGCGGAGCCGGATGCGGTTTATGCACCAGTGAGTGGAAATGTGATCGCAATGGAGAAGATACCTGATCCGACATTTGCAGAAGGGGTGCTTGGAAAGACAATTGGGATAGAGCCGGATGACGGTATGGTCTATGCCCCTTTTAACGGAAAGTAGTGCAGGCATCCGACACCGGCCATGCGATTGGGCTTGAAAGTGAATACGGTATGGAAGTGCTGATCCATGTAGGTGTAGATACAGTTGAAATGGGCGGAAATGGATTTCATGTAAAAGTAAAAGAAGGAGACAGTGTGAAAGCTGGGCAGATGCTTTTGTCGTTTGACCGTAAGGCAGTGGCGGATGCGGGCCATCCTGATGTGGTCATCCTGATTGTCCTGAATGCGGATGACTATACTTCTTTTGAAATTGCACCGGAAGGCATGGCTAAAGCAGGAACAAAGGTAATAAAGGGAGTCAGGTAACATCAGAATAAATACGCAAATAAAGTGCAGGAGGTAAATTTATGGGCAGAATTCAGTTTCCAGAGAATTTTTTGTGGGGCGGCGCGACTGCCGCGAATCAGTATGAAGGCGCATATGCCGAGGACGGAAAGGGGCTCAGCACGGCGGACGTGATCACGGCCGGCTCTCACACGGTTCCCCGTATGATCACATGGAAAAATCCGAAAACCGGGGAGACGGGCAGGACCGGAATGGGCTTTGGCTGTGAGATGGTTTTCCCGGAGGGTGCGGTTCCGGATGTGATAGAGGATGCTTACTATCCCAGCCACGGCGCGACGGATTTTTACCATCACTATCAGGAAGACATTGCGCTGATGGGGGAGATGGGTTTTAAGACCTTCCGCCTGAGCATGAACTGGGCGCGCATTTTCCCGAACGGAGATGACGCGGCGCCTAATGAAAAAGGACTTGCCTTTTACGATGCGGTGTTTGACGAATGTAAAAAATACGGGATCGAGCCGCTTGTGACCCTCTCCCATTATGAGACACCTTTAAATCTTGCGGTAACATACGGCGGCTGGGTAAACCGCAAATTGATCGGATTTTTTGAAACTTATGCGCGGACCGTTTTTGAGCGCTACAAAGGTAAAGTAAAATACTGGCTGACCTTTAACGAGATCAACATGATGGAGATGAGTCCCTTTATGGCGGGCGGCATCATGGAAAATACACCCCAGGCAAAAGCGCAGGGTGCCCACAACCAGTTTGTGGCAAGCGCGCTGGCAGTGAAGGCGGCACATGAGATCAGCCCGGATATGCAGGTGGGACAGATGCTTGCCTATCAGCCCACGTATACCCTGACACCCGACCCGGCAGATCAGCTTTATGTGATGCAGGAGGAGCACAAGACGCTCTTTTACGCGGATGTGCAGACCGGAGGGAAGTATCCGGCCTACAAGCTGAAGGCATATGAGCGGGAAGGCATTCAGCTGGAGACGGAAGCGGAGGATTTCAGGCTGCTGGAGACCTGTCCGGCGGATTTCCTGAGCTTCTCCTGCTACGGCTCCTCCACGCAGACGACCCATGGGGACGTGGAAGGTGCGGGCGGAAACTTCGTGATGGGCGTGAAAAACCCGTATCTGGAGACGAATGCCTGGGGCTGGGCGACCGATCCCGCCTGTCTGCGGCTGGCGCTCAATACGCTGTATGACCGGTACAAAAAGCCCCTCTGGATCGTGGAGAACGGAATCGGATGGGACGATAAGAAGGAAGCGGACGGAAGCATCCATGATGATTACCGGATCAGCTATCTGCGGCAGAACATTCAGTCCATGGATGATGCCGTCAACCTGGACGGCGTGGACCTGATGGGTTATACGATGTGGGGCTGCGTGGACCTGGTGTCCGCCGGAACGGGAGAGATGAAGAAGCGCTACGGGTTTGTGTATGTGGACCGCGATGACGTGGGGAACGGCAGCCTTGCGCGCAGCCGGAAGGATTCCTTCTACTGGTATCAGAAAGTGATCCGGACACAGGGAGAGGATCTTTCCTGAATTGGTTTCGACAGAAGAGCTGTATATTGACGGTTATGCCATATCATCAGGTCGAATCCAGGTGGTGCTTTCGGGTACCGTGCAGATGACTGTGCATCCGGGATATGTTTCCCGGCCATGGCGGTATCAGGGCTGTTTCGGAACATGAAGAATGCCGCATCAGAGGGGAGGGCTGTCTGGTCCAAAGCTTTGGTGCGGCATTTGTTCCTTAAACGAGCCTGCAAATATACATTGCAAGTAGCAGACACATATGCTATAACTAAATATATAAACTCGAATTTGCGGAAAATAAAAGGAGAGATGGCTTGTGAAACCTGAAATTATTCCTAAACAAGAAACGGTTCCCTCATTTGATCCGAATGCGGTCGCAGTAAAATATATTGATTATTTTAATTCCAGAGTAGCATACACCGAAGATGAAATTACACCGAAGATCGTCTCTAAAATATTAAAGGAAGTTTATAAAGGTATCAATGTCTGTTTGTTTTTAGACCCTGACGGAGAAAGCGACTGGATGGAAGTGCTCTCAGATGGGGAATGGCTGTATTTGGGCCGCTTCAGGTTTTACGAAAATGGCAAGAAGGACGAATATATTTTTTCATACAATCCAGATTACGCTTCTACGGATGCGCAGATAGTGGAATTTGATTATTCTGACAAGAGTGTATGGACAGAACTTCTGAGCGGCGGTCAGTCCCTGATTCCAAAAATTCATGCTATCTCGGATATGGAAAGCGGGATGAAAGCGGTGGAGTTTTTTATTCGGACAGGAGAACTTTATCCGGGAATTGATTGGGTACAGGAGCAGTAACAATTCCGATTTGAAGTCAACTTTTAAGCAGTGGGAACACTTTTCCGAAAAGGGAGATTTGTAATTATATTGTATACTTCCGTAAGCGAATAAGATATAATGAGATGAATAAAAAACAAGAAGGAAAAACAGTTGGCAGAGCAGCAGGTGGAGGGGAAAAAGTGGAATATCCCCAGAGGAACGGCGGCAAAAAATAAATACCGTGATAATAAGTATGACCGGGCGGAGCTGGCAGTACCGAAAGGGTTCAGGGCACGCATGACTGCCGGAAAGCGAACAGGAACTTGCGAGCCAGCTGATAAAGAGGCTGGTGCTTGCATGGGACCCTGATTTTACGAAGTTGACACCAGAAGAGAAGAAGCGGCTGGAAAAAGCAGAGCAGAGGATAGACAGCGGGGAATATGTGAAAGATAGTGATGTTAAATGGTAAGGAAAAAGCGGTTGCAGTCTGAAAAGGCAGGCAGCCGCCTTATTTTGGGAATGTGTCCGTTTCGGCCACATACGGTTACTGACTATACAGTACCGACTGGAAATCTGGATTCCGGCAGACGCTCACATCATTGGCATTATACGGCAGCAGTAAAGGCTAATATGCAACGTCCCATGCGGAAGAAAGGGAGAATCATTCATGCCTGCAAAATGAACCGGGCCGGGTTGATCCGGCGGGCTGTCTGTATGGATGGAGCCAATCGTGTCATGCGTGATTGACGCGATTGACACGATTGCTTATAATATGGACAGACAGTTCATCTGAAGCGCTTTTGTATATCTGAATCTTTCAGCACTGCTGTATGCGATACCGTTTCATTGATTTGTGAGGAGAAAGCCATGACGTTAACACAGCTGCATTATCTGATGGTGATCGCAGAAACGAACTCTTTAAACAAAGCGGCGGAACAGCTGTACATGTCCCAGC
>ERZ808054.1845-NODE-1845-length-10427-cov-3.650628_pt1 | contig 10427 bp, 10 predicted proteins | sample MGYA00380201_ERZ808054 | MGnify/ENA primary metagenome ERZ808054 (study PRJEB31490, sample SAMN06133419) | mouse gut metagenome | isolation source: Z5_2 | host: mice | place: China: Chengdu | collected 2015-05 ... | reverse complement strand
GAAGGTGAAATCCTTAATGCCTTTACCAAATCATAATAAGTATCGTCAAAGCCAAATACTTTATCTACTTCGCGGGACTTTAAGATTACAGAAAATAATGACAAGACCTCTTTTGCAGGAATAAAAACAGAATTGCCCGGTTTTCCTTCCTCCGGCGCTGTTACAGAACCTACTTTGCCCAAAGCGCTCTGTGAAAACTGATAATTGATTTTACCATCCTCTAATTGAACTTCAAAGCTCAGCCCCTCCTTTGCGGATCGTAATACCATATCACCCAGCTTTTCTACTTGAAACGTCCACCGAAGCTTCTCAGAAAGAACTTCATTGATTGCCCTGATATCATCTCCCCGTTTGTATTCTTCCATAGAACGGACTGCCGAATAAAGCGCTTTGAGCAAAAACGTTTTTCCTGTTCCATTTTCACCGATAATAAGATTGATATTAGAAAGCTGACTGCTGTAAAATTGCCCTATCATACCAAAATTTTTCATGCTGATTTCATTGATTCGATTACGCATATCCATACCTCCACGGTTTCTTATGCTCTCCGCCTTTCTAAATTTTACTCCATATCCCCCAGCTTATACCCAATCCCCCAGACCGTAACAATATACTGCGGCCTGCGCGGATTATCCTCGATCTTATTGCGCAGCCTGCTGATATGCACATTTACCGCGTTTTCATCTCCCATATACACATCCTTCCAGACAGACGCATAGAGCTGTTCCTTGGTATAGACTTTTTTCGGATGCTTCATAAGAAGCAGCAGGATCTCAAACTCTTTCGCCGTGACTTCCACCTTCTGTCCGTTCTTCCAAACAGAAAAATCCTCCGTATTTAACACAAGCTGCCCCTTTTGAAACACCGTCTCCTCTTTTTCTTCCTTCGCCGCGCCCGCCGTATACTGTGTGCTTCTCCTGATATTTGCCTTAATCCTTGCCAATACCTCTGTCACAGAAAACGGCTTTGTGATATAATCATCCGCGCCAAGCCCCAGCCCTAATGTCTTATCCGAATCCGTATCCTTTGCCGATAGAATCAGGATCGGCACCGTACTTTTTTCCCGAATGATCTTCATGACTTCCATACCGCTCCTCTTTGGAATCATCAGGTCGAGCAGTACGAGACTGTATTCATGTGCAAAAAATCTGTCGCAGGCGCCGACTCCGTCATAAGCAGTATCCACTTCAAAATTTTCCGTCATCAAAAAATGTTTCAGCATCTCACTGATCTCCACATCATCTTCTACTAATAAAATCTTCATACATTTCTTTCCTTCCCGGGGCTAAACAGCCGCAAGCCGCGGCACGCCCTGTCTCCAAATACTACAAAGATTTTATCACAGTGCAGAGGCCACTTCCACCTTTTTCTTATTTTCTGCGCGCATATCCCGCCACGCTGACGGCAAGCGAAAATCCAAACAGCAGCGCCGCTGCGATGCCAGCGATCAGACAATACGGCGCCAAAAAATCTGTCAGCTTCGGCAATCCTATCCCATCCTCAAAATATTTCACCGCATAAAAGAGCGGAATAATAAAAAGCAAACCCATCATCTGCGCAGACTGTACGCCAAACCAATACGTACACGGCAGGCAGATTCCCGTCCATATCAGCGGTATCCACACGACCAAAAAAATCGAAAGCCCTAAAACCGACAGGTCAAAGCTTTGAGAAAACACACCGCAAACAAGATTGAGCGCGATACTTCCCACAATGCCGAATCCGATCGTACAAATCACAGCCAAATACTTGCTCGCAACTACCGAAAAGCTGCTGACCGGCATAGCCATCTGATACCTTCCCCACCGTGCCTTATCATCGCTGATAAAGCTCATAATATTTTGCCCGCCAATCATAATCGCAAGCAGCACCGAAGCCATCATTCCCCCTTAGGCGCCAGCACGATACAAAAGCAGCAGCACAAACCATCCTGATACAAAAATCATCTTTTTGTCGATACATTTATAAAATACAGACACTTCCTTGTAAATTAATCCGCGCATGTCGCCCCTCCTTTGCTGTAAAAAAGCATAATATCCTCTAACGCCGCGTTGTCCACAACCGCATCCTTGTACTTGCGCTTTGCGGCTTCCTTATCACGTACCAGGCATTCCTCACACACATTCGTTGACCTGTGGATCAGGTAATCCTGCGGTGAAACCGCTGCAAACGCTTCCTTGCCGCATTTTAAAATCCCGTACTGATAGATCAGGTCGTCCTTGCATTCCTGAAAAATAATGTTTCCCTGATGAATGAAAATAACCTCATCCGCCACCTTCTGGATATCCGAGGTAATGTGCGAGGACAAAAATACCGAATGCTCCTCGTCCTGTATAAATTCCAGAAATAAATCCAGCATTTCATCCCGTACCACCGGGTCCAGTCCCGACGTGGCCTCATCCAGGATCAAAAGCTTCGGCTTATGCGCCAGAGCGCTTATAATCGACAGCTTCATTTTCATTCCTTTGGAAAACGAGCCGACCGGCTGATCCGCAGGCAGCTTAAATCTGCTTAAATACTGATGATACAGAGCGCTGTCCCACGACTGGTAGATACCCGACAATATTTTTTCTATATTTTCCGCCGTAAATACATCGTGAAAATTGCACTCGTCAAAGACAACCCCAATGTGCTCTTTTACCGAACAGTCCGTATAATCTTTTCCAAAAATTTTAATTTCCCCGCTGTCCTTTTTCAGCTCATTTAAAATCAGGTGTATCGTCGTACTCTTCCCAGCCCCATTTTCCCCGATAAATCCGACAATCCTGCCTTTGGGAACCTGAAAAGAAATATCGCCAAGCGTAAAGTTTTGAAAACTTTTACTCAGATTTTTTACTAAAATATTATGTTCCGCCATCTTGCTACCTCCCTGCTATTCTTCATAAAACATCTTTAAAATCCCAGCCAGCTTTTCATAGGCAATCCCATGCATCCTTCCGATCTGCGCCGCTTTCATCAGCAATTCCTCTGCAATCCTAAGCTGCTCTTCTTTTATAAACTCCTGATTCTGCGCGGCTACAAAGCTGCCCTTGCCGGAGACGGTCTCGATAAAGCCGTCGCGTGTCAGATCTTCATACGCCCTCTGAACCGTAATGACGCTGATATGCAGATCCTTTGCCAAGGCACGCATCGACGGCAGCGCTTCGCCTGCGGTTAATGTCCCGTTCATAATCAGGCTCTTGACCTGTATGCAGATCTGCTCATAAATGGGCTTATCGCTGCTGTTGCTAATCAGTATTTCCATCCCTTCCTCCCCTCATCCGTATTGTTTGTGCTTTGTGTACTTATTCGATAAGTACAGTATATACGCAAAATTCTCGTTTGTCAACACCAGAGACCTTCTTTTATCTATTTTTCATTCCTCGTAATCTTTCCTGATTCGTACACCATTGCGGAAATAACGGTGTACCAGTTCAAGGAAAACAGCAGGCATGTCATTCTGACACCCTGCTGTTACTTGCCTAAATCGGCCATGCTCCATCAAATAGATCAATATAGCCAATCTCACAGAACAATTCCATTTTATCTGATGACAATTGTTTCGCAATCGCAGCCGCCTTGCTTTCCAGCACGTTCCTGATATTCCCATCCGCAGCCTCTGCTTCGCTCATCCTGTCAACCTCCTTTTGAAGCTTTCTGCAAAATACCGTCAATATCCGATCCCTCTGTGCAACTGTCAGCGTCTGCGGTTTTAAAATCTGGTAGCTGATATCTGCTCCTGCATAAAACGAAAACGCATAACACGGTTCCCCGTCGCTGTCTACTCCGTCCCGCCGTCCCTTCTTTTCCAGCGTCAGCCCGTAATACGGCGGTTCTTTGAATACCTCTCCATACAGCTCACTAAACGACGCCCTCAGCGTAACTGCAAAAAACGTATCATTTTTATCATCCTCAGAAGCCTGTTCCATAACCTTTGCATAATCCGCCAGCATTTTATCAAACGTATCCGCGTCAGGAGCCAGCAGCTTATGAAACGCAGCAATGCTTTTTGACCCATAGCCTTTTGTTTTCAGCGCGGCAAGCCTTCTGTATGCATCTGAAAAACGTATGTCTGTATTCTGCCCCATAGTTTCCCTGTTCTCTGTACTGGCGTGCTCTTCGTCCGGCAGGCTGTCTGACGCCCGCTCATCCATGCGCTCAAACGTAATCCCGTCATCAGGAATCGTAACTACGAGCTGCCTGGAGCTGTACGTATCTGCAATCTCTTGCAGCTTCGCCGCGATATCCGCTTTCCCCATTTTCAGCAAATCCTCCAGTTCTGCCGCCTCCCAATACTGCCGGATACCAGACAGTACCCCGCCGATACACTGGTCACGTTCCTCAACCGTGATCGCCTTTTTGTCAGCTATATGATAGGAAAACTGATAAAACAAATCGCAGAAAGCACTTTTCCCATTCCCGTTTTTCATTTTCTGCGGCAAATACTGATTATAAAAAGGATCTTCTTCTGCCCTTCCTGTATAAGTACTCTGTACCAGCTTTGCATTTTCTATCCCTGAAAACTGAACCGTCAGGCAGACAAATGCGCGTTCCTCATCCGTAAGCGGTACACAAAAATCATCCCTGCCAATATCGCCATTGATCCTTTCCATCCGCTCATAATCTTCATTTGCCCATTCCAAGAGCACCCTGTTAAACTCGGCAAGCGGCAGTTTTTTGTAATCCTTTGTTTTCAGCGCAAGCAAGGAATCATAATCTTTTTTCGTCCCATTTGGAAACTCCCATTCTTCCTGGTTCTGCTGTCCTTCCTGCCACACTCTGTCTTGTACATCCTGCGCTGCATTATCCGGCTGCTGCATCGGCATATAGTGAAACTCTGTTTCAATCGCCAGCTTCGTACTGCTCCACTGCTGCACAAGCTGTCTTGCCTTTCGGCCGATCTCGCCATACATATACGGCTCATCCCGCAGCTTCGCATCCGCCACGCCTTGCAGCATCCCCCGAAATCCGTCTGTCATGCCTATCCGCGCCTTACGATATTCCCCGACTGTCAGCCTGTCCGCATCCAGAACCCTAAATGTAAAGAAAAACTCCAGTACCGCCTGATCTCCCGCAGCTTCGCCAGCACACACAACATCTGCAAACGCTCCTGCCCGCTGATCCCCGGCAGTAAGCGGCATCAGGATATAAAAGAAAAAAGATGCCATCGGATCACTGTCTTTGCACGCATACAATAACTCGCTCTGAGAAAACCGCTCCAGCAGGCTATGATATTCTGGCGTATCTGTCAGCGCCCACACTTTTTCCCTAAAGCCTGCCACACTCATATCCTCATATCCATCCAATTGCAGGCTGCGCAGCTTTGTGTACTCTGCATCTGTAAAAGAAGGATCAGGCACCCTGTCTCTGACAGGCTGTGCTGCCGCCATATGATCCAGCGTACTGCTGCCCGCATCAGCATTCAGCCCCGCACAGCCTGCCGCCATTCCAAGAAGCAGCAAACCCGCCATCACCCCTGATCCACGAGCCAGTAATCTCGTTATGCCACCTGCCCTGAGAACCGGCATGTTTGCAATACTTTTCAATACCCATTTCTTCATACGCAAAGACCTCCTTTATTCCTATCTGTTTTTTCAGATGATGCTCTTTATGAGCACAGAATATCAGAGGTATGTGTAGTGAATTTGTAGTGTTTATGTTTTTCTATTGAATGGATTCCTTTTCTCTGATTTTTAGAGGGTTTATATCTATCATTCCCACATACCCATGACTTTTCTCGCTTTCTGCTCAACCAGCTTTTTTCTCGAAACGGGTGTCAATGGTTTTCACATTCTTTTTGTATGTGATGAAAAATATCATTGAGAAGCATCAACAGATGTGATATAATTTGAAAAGAGCAATCGTGTTACAGGGTGCGTTGGCCTCATTCTAAAGAGAATGGGGGTGATGCTATGAAAAAGAGAAAATATAAGAAACACAAAATTCCTATTTCTCTTATGGAGTTGCTGACATTTGGCATATTCCTTCTGGCATTGCTTACATTCGTGTTTACGTTTTGTAAGTAACCTTACATAGCAAAAGCCACCCTGCTACTTTGGCGAGTGATGGGTGGCATTGCTATTTCAATCATAGGTCAACCCCTTGTGGGCGGTTGCTTTTTTTATAATATAGCATATCTTAGGTTTGATTGCAATAGCCTTGACAGAGTTATTTTCTTTCTATAGTTTCATCTATGACACGATTACTAAAACCATTAACACTTTCTGCCCGTAAATCTGCATGAGCTTTATTTTGTCGAGCTTTAGATACCAACATATATGCAACCTTTATAATATCAACTTCAGCAAGATCCACATTCCAGCCGAATCACTACCTCTACCCCCTGCTCACTGTTTTTCAGCTCAATCTGCCCACGATGCAGATCCAGTACCGTCTTTACAATATACAGCCCCAGCCCGCTTCCCCCAGTCTGCCGGCTGCGCGACTGGTCAACCCGGTAAAATGCCTCAAACAGCTTCTCAATCTCACAATCCGGGATATGAACACCTGTGTTTTCCACAAACAATCTGATTTCTTCTGCCCTTTTCCACAATTTTACCCGCACAAGGCATCCTGCCGGTGAATATGCCGCTGCATTACTCAGCAGATTGTCAATCACTTTTTCCAGCAGCCAACGATCACCTTCGATATACGCCCCTTCCGCAATCGATACTTCCGTCTCCAGCTCCTTGAGCGTAAACAAATCCTCATATACCGCGATCCTCTCTTTCACCAACGCCCCAAAATCAATCCTGCACTTCCTGGCTGCATATCCCGGCGTACCCAGCCTGGATATCGTAAGCAGCTCCTGCACCATTTTCTCCAAAGCGCACACCTCCTTCAGCGACGCCGCCAGATAAGCCTCTCTGTCTTTGTAGCGCCCTACCCCGTACAGCATCCCCTCAAGCTGCCCTTTGATCACGGTAATCGGCGTTTTCAGTTCATGGGAAGCTGCCGAAAAAAACTCCGTCCGCTGGCGTTCAAGCTGGCGTTCCTTCTCAATATCTGCCTGCAACTTCTCATTTGCTTCCTGCAACCCGCAAAGAGCAGCCGAGAGCTTTGCAGACAGCGTATTCAGGCTGTCAGATAATACGCCGATCTCATCCGTACGCCGTACCGGACAGAAGCCACCAAAATGAAGCTCTGCCATCTGTCTGGAAATATGACTGACCTTTTTGACCGGGCACGTAATATACCAGGCATAAAAAAATGACGCAGTCACCGACATCAGGCAAACCAGCACGCATAAAAAAGGAAACGCTTTGCGCAAAGTCTCCACAACCTGGCTTTCCTTATCCCTATTTTGTACGGCAATCAAATAATATTCTTCTGTGTCGTCAGCAAGCTGAAAAAAATAACGATCCGTTTGCTTCCATTGCCACAGCTCCTCGATCCTTCTGCCCGTATGCCGATCCTCAAGCCGTGTTTCCTCTTCTGCACCAACAGGCATCTCAACTGCCGCCACACCGTCTCCCGTTTGTCTGTCAGCCATCTTCCAGGATGCCGTATCAACCTCCCTGCCGCTGCTGTCAAAAATATAAAATACATACTCATCCTGCGTCTGCTCCCTTAAGATATCTCCCAGTTCCTGTATATAATACACCGCTTCTTCTTTATGGCTTCCGTCCATACACAGAGCTAATTCATACGCCATCTCTTCTGCCTCACTCACCTGATGCACATAGACATACGGCGCAAAGCGCACCATACAGGCATACATCAGCCCACAGCAGGACATCATTAACACTGCTGTCAGCAAAAATACCTTCACCGATAGCCTGCCCATAAGCACGCCGAAACACCTACCCGCAAATCTCCTTATCAATGCGATACCCAACCCCTCTTACTGTTTCAATATAATCCGCACTTCCCAGCTTTTTGCGCAGATTTTTAATATGTGTGTCAATAATCCTTTCATCGCCAAAAAACTCATATTTCCATAACATATGCAGCAGGTTCTGGCGCGTCAGTATTCTGCCCTGATGCATCACAAGCTCCCTTAAGATCTCAAACTCCCGCGGCGTAAGCTCAATCTGCACTCCCTTCACGTAAGCCTTGTAACCATCCAGGTCCAGCATCAGCTCCCGATAAGCGATCGCCTGCGGCTCCTCTTGCCGCTTTTTTGTACGCCGCAGGACAGCCGCTATTTTCCTGAGCAGCACCGGCATGGAAAACGGCTTGGTAATATAATCATCCGCCTGCAAATCCAGCCCTTTGATCTGATCCTGCTCACTGTCAAGCGCCGTCAGCATAATCACCGGAACATCCGATTCCCTGCGGATCACCCCGCATACCCCGTAGCCGTCGATTTTCGGCAGCATAACGTCCAGCAGCACCAGGTCAAACGCCTGTGAACCATAGGCAGAAATCGCTTCCACCCCGTCCCCAGCCAGGCAGACATCGTAGCCTGCTTCTTCCAGAAAATCATGCAGCAGCGCCTGAATAGGCAGGTCATCCTCGACAACTAATATTTTTCGCTTTTCTTTTATCATTTTTCCTGATCACTTCTTTCTCTGTGAATATCCAAATGGATCTGCGTATCTGTCATTGTACCGCCGATAGGCTTATCATACCAATGCTTTTTGAATCTATTATGGAGCTTTGCCGAAATATTCTTTGTCGATTGTCCAAACCACGGCACTTGACTTTCTCTGATTCCGATCTATAATAAATCTAACTTTTAAACAAGCAAAAATGATTACAGATGCCAAACCAAAATACGATACAGCATCAAAACTCTACGGTCCGTGGGTGTCATTCTTCGGCTATTTATTCTATGATGGTTACAAAGAAAGAGGTGGTATCGATATGAATCAAATAAAAATCGGAAAGTTTCTTGCAGATATGAGAAGGCAGCAGCATTTTACTCAGCGTGCGCTTGCCGACGCATTAGGTATCAGCGATAAAACCGTAAGCAAATGGGAATGCGGCAGCGGAATGCCCGAATTATCCCTGATGCTGCCTGTCTGCAAGCTTCTTCACATCGACCTGAACGAACTGTTCTCCGGTGAAAAGCTGACCGATGCTGCCTACAAACAAAAAGCAGAGGAAACCATTATGACACTGATCAAAGAAGCAGAAACAAGGACAACCAACATCGTAGGCGGCAAAACAATCGGACTTGCCAAACATGCAGTAACCGATTCCACTGAAGCACACCAGATTAACAATACATTTTGGAGCACCACCAAAAACACCAAATTAGACGCAGTATCACTTCCAAACTGGGGCAGATATGCCCCATCCGAGGAGAAGCTTCACCTGCTTGGGGATTTATCCGGCAAACGGGTATTAGAAATCGGCTGCGGACGCGGCCACTCTTTAAAATATGCTGCCGACGCAGGCGCCAGCGGCTTGTGGGGCTTAGACCTGTCCGCAGGACAGATCGAACATGCCAAAAACTTTCTCAGTAAACATGGAATCTGTGCCTCCCTGATTTGCTCTCCGATGGAAGCTGAATGCGGACTGCCGACAGATTATTTCGACATCGTATATTCTGTTTACGGCATTGGCTGGACAACCGATCTGGACAGCACCTTAACACACATCCATTCCTATTTGAAGCAGGGCGGCTCCTTCGTTTTCGGATGGTCGCATCCAATCCATAAATGCGTCTCCTCCGAAAACGGCAGGCTGGTTTTCAGCAATTCCTACTTTAACGAGCAATGGTATCGAGCCGATCTGGACGGCAGCCAAATCATGCTGGCAAACCGCATGATGAGTACTTATATCAACGCTTTGGCAGATCATGGATTTGTGATCGAAAGACTGGTAGAAGAAACTGACCGTGAAAAGGCGCTCGCAGCCGACGAAGATTTTTCCAGAAAAGCGCTGATGCTGCCTGCTGTTTTTATCATAAAAGCAAGGAAACGCTGATTTGACATTGATATCCAAACACATTGTTTCAATAAAATGAAATGCATACTGCCAGAATTTATGTTACAGCCTTTCTTCCGGCAGTTTTATCCCATACGCCGTTAATCGCTGATTCCAAAGCCTTACTATTGAAAAGCTTCTTCCCACTCCGTCTCTTTAAATCCAATCAGTATCCTGTCGCCATCTACAATCAGCGGCCGCTTAACAAGCATCCCATCCGTCGCAAGCAGCCTGAGCTGCTCGTCCTCACTCATCCCCGGCAGCTTATCTTTTAGCTCCATCTGCCTGTACAGCATTCCGCTCGTATTAAAAAATCTCTTAAGCGGCAGCCCGCTTTTCTCATACCACTGCTTCAATTCCTCATACGACGGATGATCCTCCACAATATGACGGCTTGTATACGAAATATCGTGCGCGTCCAGCCACTTTTTTGCCTTCTGGCAGGTAGTACATTTTGGGTATTGTATCAATAACATTTGGTTTCTCCTCTCGTTCATCCATAACATTTCACTATTGCATCTCGTTTTATGCCTCTCCGTTACAGCTTTGCCGCTGCAAACGCTTCAAAGCTG
>ERZ808054.1844-NODE-1844-length-10445-cov-5.040027_pt1 | contig 10445 bp, 10 predicted proteins | sample MGYA00380201_ERZ808054 | MGnify/ENA primary metagenome ERZ808054 (study PRJEB31490, sample SAMN06133419) | mouse gut metagenome | isolation source: Z5_2 | host: mice | place: China: Chengdu | collected 2015-05 ... | reverse complement strand
CTGTTAACGCCCTGTTTTCAAACTTGCTTCGCTTCGGACAAAGAAAACAGGGCGTATATTTACTGAAAGACGGATTTTTGATTCTGCACCAAAAATTCTATAAGACCAAACATTGTTTTAATCCTGGATATTTCATTTCCACGCTATGCCAATTTCCCATATCCCCACTAAACAGTCAGTTATTGTCTCAATTTCTACATGATGTAAAACAGCCAAGCAGTAGACCGTTCGACAATAGCTGAATCATTAGTTGGGCTTCGCGTTATGTGGAAACGTCCGCTCATGCGTACCCTCACTAATTAAGAATTTTTAGCGTATTTTTCTGCCTGCTCTGCGATAAGCGCCTGATCATCAAAGTAATTGATCTTCATTGATTTCTTTACCTCATCCAGTGTTTTGGCTGCAACTTCCTCGGCTGCAAGGCTTCCCTTATGGAGAATTTCGTAAACGGCAGGGATATCCTTTTCCCATTCTTTTCTTCTGGCGCGGATAGGAGCAAGTTCTTCCTGAAGTACATTGTTCAGGAACTTCTTTACTTTTACATCTCCAAGACCGCCTCTGGTATAATGTGCCTTTAATTCTTCCAGATTTGCATATTCCGGCAAATATTCCGCAAACATCTCATCTTTGCAGAAAGCGTCCAGATAGATGAAGACCGGGTTGCCTTCCACCTGTCCGGGATCAGATACCTGAAGATGGTTAGGGTCTGTGAACATGGACATAACCTTTTTGCGCACATCCTCTTCCGTATCGGAAAGGTAAATACAGTTGTTTAAAGACTTGCTCATTTTTGCCTTTCCGTCAATGCCGGGAAGGCGCAGGCAGGCTTTGTTATCCGGAAGAAGCGCGTCAGGCTCCACTAAAGTATCTCCATAAACGGAATTAAATTTGCGGACGATTTCCTTGGTCTGTTCCAGCATGGGGAGCTGGTCTTCGCCTACCGGAACGGTGGTAGCCTTAAAGGCTGTGATATCGGCAGCCTGGCTGATGGGATAGGTAAAGAAGCCTACCGGAATGCTGGCTTCAAAGTTCCGCATCTGGATTTCAGATTTCACGGTGGGGTTCCGCTGCAATCTGGAAACCGTCACCAGATTCATGTAATAGAAGGATAATTCACAAAGCTCCGGGATCTGGGACTGGATCAGCAATGTGGTCTGTTTCGGGTCAAGTCCGCAGGAGAGGTAATCCAAAGCCACCTCGATGATGTTCTGTCGGACTTTTTCCGGCTGCTCTGCATTGTCAGTGAGAGCCTGTGCATCTGCAATCATGATGAAGATTTTATCGTAGACACCGGAATTTTGCAGTTCCACCCGCCTTTTTAATGAGCCGACATAATGACCAACATGAAGGCGTCCAGTAGGTCTGTCTCCGGTTAAAATTATTTTTGACATGTAAATTCCATGCTCCTTTCTGCCTGTTTCTTCCATGGAATGATTTACTTCATTAAGGAAGAGAAATGTTTCTGCTCTATTATACACTATTTGCGCTTTTTTTCCTACAACATTTTTACCCTTTTATTTTTCGAAATTCCGTTGGACTGTGCCCGGCATATTTTTTAAAGCAGTTGGAAAAATAACTGATATCGCCAAAACCGCATTTCCATGCAATATCTCCAATCTCTTCGTCCGTGGATTTTAAAAGCTTTTGTGCCTGCTCCAGGCGCAGGATCTGTATGTATTTCATGGCGGTGATCCCAGAGACAGCTTTAAACCGTCTGCAAAAATAGGCTTCGTTATAACCAAATTTTGCACTGATATCTTTGGCGGATATTTTTTCCATAAAGTGTTCATTGATATATTCCAGCACCTTGCCAAAGTCCTGATCGACTCTGTGGAGCATATTAGATCTGGTGGAGCAAGATTGCTGAAGAATGCCGATGATCTCATAGACGATTCCGACCGTGATCAGGGGATTGCTTTCGGTATCTTCTGTCAATATTTCCAAAAGCCGTTCAAAGGCTTCCGTCAATTCGGGCTGGTCTGTGACTGCATGAAAGCCGGTCTTATATTTACATATTGGAAGCAGATATTTTTCAGACGCTCCTGTGGCATTGCAAAAATCTTCCAAATCAAACATAATGGTATGGAAAGAAACCCCTTCATCTCCGGCAATGCCGTAATGCATCATGCAGGGCATGATTACGACCACCTGTCCGGGAAAAGCGCTGAAATGCTCCTGCCCAAGATACAGCTTCAGGTGACCGGAGGTGATATATAAAAGCTCCATCCGGTTGTGCCAGTGCATGGAAAAGCTGATTCTGTTTGGCTCTGCCTGCAACGCTAAATGTTTGATTCCGTTATCTCCATAGACTACTGGAGTCAATTCTTTGTATGCATCCAGCATTTTTTCCATATTCCTGTGATCCGCCTTTTTGTGTATATTTCCCAGTAAGAATCCTTGTTGGGATTATAACATGGTTTTATCGTGTTGTGCTGGTAAAAGGTAAAAATTTTACAAAACCAGGTCTAAAATATACTTGGGAAAGCAGTTTTTCCATGATACATTGTAAGTATAAAATATTTTGGCATTGCGAATGATCAGGAGGTGCTTTATGAAAATCGGTACATGTATTTCTTTTTCTTCCATGGAAGAGATGTCTTCCAAATTTTCGGCGTTGCGTGAAAGCGGTTTTGACATGTGTCAGTTGATATCATGGGATCCGGCTTTGTGGACGGATGAAAACGCTGTACATTTAAAACAACTGATTCAGGATTATGGAATAACTGTGTCTGCCTTTTGGTGCGGGTGGGAAGGACCGAAGGTGTGGGACTTTTATGACGGTCAGATCACGCTGGGGCTGGTTCCGGCTGAGTATCGGCAGATGCGTATCCAGAATTTGTGCGACGGCGCTGATTTTGCCCGGCTGCTGGGGATTACGGATGTGGTCACGCACATGGGCTTTATCCCTGAAAACCCCAATGATCCTGCTTTCAACAGCTTTTGCGTCGCCGTCCGGACGGTTGCAGAGCACTTGAAGCGAAACGGACAGTACCTTTTATTCGAGACGGGCCAGGAAACGCCAGTCACCATGCTGCGGTGTTTTGAAAAGACAGGCTGCGACAATCTGGGGGTCAATCTGGATACCGCTAATCTGATCCTTTACGGAAAGGCAAATCCGGTGGATGCGCTGGACGTGTTCGGGAAATATGTCCGCAATCTCCACGCCAAGGATGGACGATATCCCGTCAATGGGCATGATCTGGGTGAGGAGACCCGGATTGGCGAGGGAAAGGTTGATTTCCGGGCGCTTTTCATCAGGCTGCGGGAACTGGGATACGATTCTTATGTGACCATAGAGCGTGAGATCGATGGCGACCAGCAGTTAAAAGATATTTTGGAGTCAAAAGCATATCTGGAACAAATCATTAAGGAAGTATATGGAGGATAAGCATATGTTAAAAGTTGGACTGGCAGGTGCAGGCGGCATCAGCGGTGCCCATATTCCGGCATGGGAAGGGATGGAAGGTGCGGAACTTGTGGCTCTTTGCGACATCCGCAGAGAATGTCTGGAAAAATACCCGGATAAACGTATTTATACTGATTTTGAGGAAATGCTGGAAAAGGAGCAGTTAGATATTTTAGATATTTGTCTGCCCACGTATCTGCATGCAGATATTTCCATAAAAGCAATGGAAAGAGGCATCCATGTCCTTTGTGAAAAGCCCATTTCCTTAAAAGAGGCGGATATAAGCCGTCTTTATCATGCCGCCCGCGCAAATCATGTGAACTTTATGGTGGCGCAGGTGCTGCGGTTCTGGCCGGAGTATGAATTGGTCAAGGATATTTATGATTCCCGGAAATATGGGGATCTGTTATCTGCATCCATGACCCGGCTGGGCGGGATCCCGAAGTGGAGCGGGGATAACTGGATGCTGGATGAGTCGCGCAGCGGCCTTGTGCCCTTTGACCTGCATATCCATGATCTGGATTTTATGGTATACGCTTTTGGGGTACCACGAAAGGCACAGCCACACCGTTCCAAACGCCCGGATCAGGATTATCTGCATGTGCTTTACGAATATCAGGATTTTTTTGTCACCTCGGAAGCTTCCTGGTATGCGTCGCCTTATCCGTTTACCGCCAATTACCGTTTTCAGTTTGAAAAAGCAATTGTGGCATACGAAAAAGGGGAATGCGTGATTTACGAGGAGAATGGGAATACCGTTTATCCGCTGGAAAAGGGGAGCGATGCCTACGCCAATGAGATACAGTATTTTGCAGACTGCGTCCGGGAAAACAAATTTCCTGACAAGGTGAAAGAGGAGGAACTGGAGGCGGTCGTTCAAATTTTAAGCGGACTGTAATTCCCGCTCCTTGCATTTAATGGTGGATTTTAAACATGCTTTGGTATAAAATAGTGGGAGCAAAAAGTTATAGGAAAGGTCAGAAAGATGAATATATTACATCGTATACAAAGTGGTCTTACCTATGTGCGGATCATTGCCATGGGTTATCTTCTGGTCATCGTGGCGGGAACCTGTCTCTTGATGCTGCCGGTTGCTTCCGAAGGGGGCGGCGGAACTGATCTTTTGACATCGCTTTTCACGGCAACAAGCGCTACCTGTGTTACCGGGCTGGTGGTGGTGGATACGGCTACCCACTGGACGGTATTCGGGCAGGTTGTGATATTGCTGATGATTCAGGTCGGCGGACTGGGTTTTATGACCATGGGCGTGGTGATGGCGCTTTGGCTGCGGAAGAGGATTACGCTCCGTATGCGGGGCATTTTGCAGGAAAGCATGAACTATATGCAGATGGGCGGGATCATCCGGCTGGTAAAAATGGTCTATAAAGGAACTTTTTTGATTGAACTGGCAGGGGCAGTGCTTTTGGCAATACGTTTTATTCCTGTATTCGGGCTGGGAAAGGGAATTTATTTCGGTATTTTCCACTCCATTTCGGGATTTTGCAATGCGGGATTTGACCTGATGGGCACTTATTCGGGAGAGTATTCTTCCTTTGTGGATTTTCATGGGGACGTGCTGATCAATCTGGTGCTGATGGCGCTGGTGGTGGTTGGCGGCATTGGATTTTTTGTATGGAGCGATCTGAAGAAGAACGGCATCCACTGGAAACGATATATGCTGCATACCAAGATAACGCTTTTTTCTACAGCAGTGCTCCTGATTGGCGGAACCATTCTTTTCTGGATTTTTGAGAGTGATAATCTGCTGGCAGGCATGGGGGTCAAGGATCAGTTTTTGGCGGCGGCATTCAGTGCGGTGACTGCCAGAACGGCGGGATTTAATACGATAGATACAGGCGGGCTTAGTAATGCTTCCAAGATGCTGACTTCTCTTTTGATGTTCATTGGAGGAAGTCCGGGGTCTACAGCGGGAGGGATCAAGACTGTCACGACAGCAGTGCTTTTGGTATACGTCTGGTCTAACCTCCGGGACAGCAAAGGGGTAAATATCTGGGGACGGCGCCTGGATGATGATTCTGTCCGGAAGGCAAGTAACGTGGTGGTCATCAGTCTGGTGATGGCAGTAGCGGCAGTAATTTTTATCTGCCATGTCCAGCCTCTTTTGCCGGTGGAGGATGTGATCTTCGAAGTGCTTTCGGCGATTGGAACGGTAGGTATGAGTACAGGGATCACAAGAGATCTTTCTCTGGCATCCAGAATCGTGATGATTTTGCTTATGTACTGCGGGCGGCTGGGAAGCATGTCCTTTGCCCTTTCTTTTACGGAGAGAAAGAAGGTTGCCCCGGTGCAATTTCCGAGGGAGAAAATTATGATTGGATAAATGGAGGGAAAAGCTATGAAATCAGTGTTGATTATTGGATTAGGAAGGTTTGGGCAGCATCTTTGCAAAAAAATGGCGGAGCTGAAAAATGAAGTTATGGTGATCGATACAAAGGCGGAAACCGTGGAGGCGATGATGCCGCTAGTGACCAACGCCCAGATTGGCGACTGCACCAATGTGGAAGTATTGAAAAGTATCGGAATCGGAAATTTTGATATTTGCTTTGTCTGCATTGGAACTAATTTTCAGAGCAGTCTGGAGATTACATCCCTGCTTAAGGAAAATGGGGCAAAGTACGTGGTCAGCAAGGCAACCAGAGATATCCAGGCAAAGTTTCTTCTGCGCAATGGGGCAGATGAAGTAATTTACCCGGACAGGGATATTGCAGAAAAAGAAGCGGTCCGTTTCAGTGCAAACCATGTATATGATTATATAGAAATCAATGACGAATATTCTATTTTTGAGATACCGGTGGCGGATGAATGGGCTGGGAGGACTATCAGAGACGTGAATTTCCGTGCGAAATATAAAGTGAACATTATGGGGCTGAAAAAGGGAGAGAATACCCAGTTTCTGCCTATGGCAGACCATGTTTTTGAGGAAAAAGAGCATTTGATGGTGATCGGGCGCATCGAAGATGTGGAACGGCTTTTGAGGAAGTTTGAGCATGGAAAAGGCAAGAGAGATCATTGAAAGGATCGAAAAGGATATCCGGCAGTTTTGGGTGGCGGGGGCGGCATTTGTGGTCTATTATCTGGTCATGCGTGCTGTCTTTGGTGCATTTTGTCCATTTCTGATCATTACCGGATTTCCCTGCGCAGGGTGCGGACTGACAAGGGCAGGGCTTTACCTGTTGCAGGGAAACATTGCAAGAGCGGCTGCCATGAATCCGTCTATTTTTATCGTGCTCCTCTTTTTGGCATATTGCGGATATTACCGCTATGTCCGGGGAACGAAAATAAAGGGATTTTCTATTGCGCTGGCGGTGCTTGTGGTTACAACGCTTGCCGTTTATGCTTATCGGATGTATCTGTACTTTCCGAACCGGGTGCCGTATGTGTACCATCGGGAGAATTTGCTGGCAAAAATAGTTCCATGGTATGGGCGGCTGGCAGGGAAAACTTAGTTTGTCCAGCGCCCGGAAGCTCCGCATGGCAGGATCAGTCCGCTTTCCCGCACGGGAAGACCGATCTCGGAAGCAGACACTTGCCCGCCTCTTTTTTTGGCAATTGCGGTATTTAACATGTAACTTAGCACGGCAGGCTGCAGCCCGGTAGTGTAGGAGTTGATCAGGAAAAATTTTGCATCCCTGGAGAGAAGGGAAGCAGTCAGTTCGATAAAAGAATAAATATGATCTTCCATTTTCCAGATTTCACCTTTGGGTCCTCTTCCGTAGGAGGGCGGATCCATGATGATGCCGTCATAGGTATTGCCGCGGCGGATCTCCCTTTCCACAAATTTTACGCAGTCGTCCACCAGATAACGGATGGAAGCATTTGCAAGACCGGATGCGGCAGCGTTTTCTTTCGCCCATGTGACCATTCCCTTGGAAGCGTCAACGTGGGTGACGGCAGCGCCTGCTTTGGCAGCAGCCAGGGTAGCGCCTCCGGTGTAGGCAAAAAGATTTAAAATTTTCATAGGGCGATTGGATTTTTGGATAAGATCGGATACCCAGTCCCAGTTGACCGCCTGCTCCGGGAAAAGCCCGGTGTGTTTGAAGCTGAAAGGCTTTAAGCGGAAGGTCAGATTTCCATAGTGAATGCTCCATTCGTCAGGAAGATCAAAAAATTCCCATTCTCCGCCACCTTTGTTGCTCCGGTGGTAATGGCCGTTCAGTTTTTTCCATTCCTTTGCCTGCTTTGGCGTGTTCCAGATTACCTGCGGGTCGGGACGAAGGAGGATATATTTTCCCCAGCGTTCCAGTTTTTCACCGTTTGAGGTGTCTATTACTTCATAATCTTTCCAGTTTTGTGCTGTCCACATGGTTTTATGTTCCTCCTTTTTACGAAAGTATATCACAAGAAGTTTGTAAATACTATAAATTTATGTAACAGCTCAGCCTTAAAGTTTCTTCTTCAGAAGGATTGCTTTTTAGACAGTTTAAGAGTATGATTTACGCGATGGCAACGAAGCTTCACGAGTATGCACTGCGAATTTGTAAAAATATTCTTAGGAGAAGGAAAAACTTTGAACAGAGAATTTTTAAAGGATAAAAAGAGAATTGTTATTAAAATTGGTACTTCCACGATCACCCATATGAATACCGGAAACCTGAACCTTGGCAAGCTGGAGCAGTTTGTCAGGGTGCTGACAGATATCCGGAATCAGGATAAGGAAGTGGTGATCGTATCTTCCGGGGCAATTGGAGCCGGAAGAAAGGCTTTGGGTATCAAAGAAAGACCCCAGACGTTATCTTTAAAGCAAGCTTGCGCAGCAGTGGGACAGGCAAGGCTGATGATGATCTACCAGAAGCTGTTTGCAGAGTACAACCAGACTATTGCACAGATTTTGATCACCAAAAGGATCCTGCTGAATGAGATCAGTCTTGCAAATGCGGAAAATACCTTTCAAGAGCTGCTGGCAATGGGAGTGATTCCGATTGTAAATGAAAATGACCCTATTTCCACGGATCAGATCCAGGAGGAAAATTTTGGGGATAATGATACTCTTTCGGCAAATGTGGCGGAAATGGTGAAGGCGGATCTGCTGATTTTGTTGACTGATATTGACGGATTATATTCGGATGATCCCAGAAATAATGAAAAGGCAAGGTTCATCAGTTATGTGGACCATATCGATGAAAAGCTTGAGGCAATGGCGAAAGGGGCGGATACGGCCTTTGGCACAGGGGGAATGGCTACCAAGATCGCGGCAGCAAGGATTGCCCATGATGCAGGAGTGGACATGGTTATTGCCAATGGGGATGATGTGAGGAATATCAACCGGATCCTTGCCGGGGAAGAGATAGGAACCCTTTTTCGGGTAAGGGCATGATTTCTGCAGACAAGGAATCATAGCAGCAATGCAGGCATGCCGTTATCAGGCGAGATTTGGGTGAAACAGGCGGAGGTTGGGAAGCTTGAGGAATATTTTAGTCATTGACGATGATATTCATATTGGGAATATGCTGGAGGAGACGCTGACCAGGGAAGGTTACGGTGTCCTTCGGGCATATTCGGGTACAGAGGCGCTTTTACTCCTTGAAAAGGTGAAACCGGATCTGGTACTGCTGGATCTGATGCTCCCGGGCTTACAGGGGGAGGAAGTGCTTTCGCGGATCAAGGGGATACCGGTGATCGTGGTCAGCGCAAAGGCGGAGACAGACAATAAGGTAACTCTTTTGCTTGGGGGCGCTGTGGATTATGTCACCAAGCCTTTTGAAGTAAAGGAGCTCTTGGCAAGAATTGCAGTGCAGTTCCGCAAGGCGGCAGCGGGAACTGCCAGGCAGAAGCTGAATTTTGACGAGATCACGCTGGATACGGACACTCATTTAGTGACGGTAAAAGATACCGTGGTGAAGCTGACCAGAACCGAGTACGGAATCTTAAAGCTGCTGATGGAAAACGCCGGGCAGGTGATGACCAAATCCCTTTTACTTGACCGTGTCAGTGAGGAAACGCCTGACTGTACGGAGAGCTCGCTGAAAATGCACGTCAGCAATCTGCGTAAAAAGCTTCGCGAGGTAAATAATAAGGACTACATCGACCTGCTTTCCGGGGAAGAAAATTCCCCGGATGCACAGCGGTATATCCAGATCATCCGAAACCGGGCAGACATGCTGAAACAGCTTACAGAGGAGCTTTTTGATTATTCCGTTATGGTCGCAGCCCATGAGGGCATGAAGCGGGAACCGGTCAACGTAAATCGTATACTGGAAGAAGGAATTGCAGCTTTTTATACACAGCTATGTGAAAAGAAAATCGTGCCTTCCATTTTCATGCCGGAAGAGAAAGTGGTACGCTGGCTGGATAAGGATGCCCTTGCCCGGGTGTTTGCAAATCTTTTGAATAATGCAGTGAAATACAGCAAAGGGGATCTGGAGATCAGATTGCGGGAAACAGGAGAGATCGCCTTTGTAAATACTGCTCCGGACCTGGATGAGGTACAGGTGGGCAGACTGTTTGACCGGTTTTATACGGTGGAGGCGGCAGACCATTCGACAGGGCTGGGACTTTCCATTGCCCGGATGCTGGTGGAGCGTATGGATGGGAAGATTGATGCCGGGTATGAAGGGGGGAAGCTTAAGATAGAAATAGTACTTTAAATTCTTAATTAGTGAGGGTACGCGTGTGTGAAAAACGTCCGCTCATGATTGAAAATGAATTCTACGTCGACACGCTCTCGCACGCCTAAAGCGTGCTACCACGAATTGTCTCCTTAAGAATTTATTTTCAATCATGAGCTGGGTTGTCCAATACCGCGAAATCCAACTAATGATTCAGCTATTGTCGAATGGTCTACTGCTTGGCTGTTTTACATTATGTAGAAATTGAGACAATAGCTGGCTGTTTAGTGGGGATATGGGAAATTGGCATAGCGTGGAAATGAAATATCCCGGATTAAAATGATGCTTGGGCTTATAGAATTTTTGGTGCAGAATATAGGAACTTTCAGTTCCATCAAATCCGTCTTTCAGTAAATATACGCCCTGTTTTCTTTGTCCGAAGCGAAGCAAGTTTGAAAACAGGGCGTTAACAG
>ERZ808054.1843-NODE-1843-length-10446-cov-3.104060_pt1 | contig 10446 bp, 2 predicted proteins | sample MGYA00380201_ERZ808054 | MGnify/ENA primary metagenome ERZ808054 (study PRJEB31490, sample SAMN06133419) | mouse gut metagenome | isolation source: Z5_2 | host: mice | place: China: Chengdu | collected 2015-05 ... | reverse complement strand
CGGCGCTACGGATAACTTCTTCGTTTGTCATATTCATCCAAGGATGATCCTTTGCTCTGGAACGTGTCATAGACTTGGCTCGTTCAATTAAATCCAGACGCAGATCAGAGATATCAAATGCCGGGAACACCTTATTTACATAGTAGCTGCCGCTTTTACGGGCATACAGCCGATATACCTCATCGGAGTGACGCGTAATGTCGATGTCGGATTCGTGGTTCCTGTCAAAGATGCGGCCATTGCAACGGCAGACGTCCTGCGAAACAGGTACACGGATATAGAGAATATGCCTTCCGTCTGATTCATATTCCATTGGCGTAAGGTAAAGCGGAGGGTACATTTTATTTTCGTTATTGATAGAGGTAACAAATTCTTTTTTAATCTTATCAATCTTATCCGCTTCGATACCAAGAATCTCGCCGTTATCTTTTACGCCGAGAAAGATATGTCCGCCATTCCGATTAGAAAATGCGCAGACAGTTTCATAAACGTCTTTCGTGACTTCAGTTCTTGCTTTTTTGAATTCTACAGTGACGCTTTCACCGCTGCTGATCAGTTTCAATAATTCTTGCGGAATCATTATATCTTCCTCCGTCATTTCCTTTTTTCCCATTCTTAAGCGTTTACACTGAGGACGCGAGCAAAATTTCAAGTTCTGCTCTGCGATCAGGAGAATTTGTGACGCTTCGGCACAAATTCTTGGTTAAATAAATTGCTCATCAAAAAATTATTCAACCTTAACCTCACACCACTTTGTTTGTGTAAAACTATCTCTTAAACTCTTTTGACCTCGGTATCCGCCCAATACAGTTACACTATTTACTCAAATATAGTACCACATCCCAAATATAGCAGACAATATATTATTATGCCCCATAGCTATTCTTTTCCGGCTCTTAAACTTCCCCGCCGCTCTCTTCGTTCTTCTCTTCCTGCTTCCTCCTTCGCAGAAGCAAAATCACTATAATAACAGCCACAATAATAATTGCCAGCCAGATAAAATAACAGATTCCGAGGAAGGTCGGGCAGATATGGCACAAACCACATCTGCCGTCTGCCGATGCCCCATCCTCCGCGGCATAAGCGATTGCGTAGGTTGAAAACAGCGAGGTCTGGATCGTGATCGTCTCCGCCGTATCGTCCAGATCCTCAAACAGGGTAAACGCTCCCTCATGGACACGGACAATATAATAATTCGCGGTACGGGCCTGTAATTCTTCCGGCACGTCGATGATGATTTCAATCGGTTCTCTTGCTTCTCTGACCGCATTCCATTCCCTTCCTCCGACGCGCACAAACATGGAAATATCCACATACATGCCAATCTCCAAATCCGGAATGCGGCTATGGGCCTCTTCCACGCCCTGTCTCACAAGCTCCCGGTCCGTCTGCGAAACCGTCCCGTCGATCCGTTCCACATCAATACGAATTTCAACCGTCTCGCCCTGCGACACCTGTGCGATTTCCTGTTCTGATAAAACTGCGTTGGCCACCGCCACGGCATCCGCCACCTGCGCCGTACACAGGGTTTCATCCATATTGTTGACGGTGACGATCACCCTGCCTTCATCCACAGGTATTGCCACGGTCTTTTCTGTTTTTCCGACAACTACAGACGGCTTTACCGGAGTCTTTGGTTCGATCTTATCATTCACAACGGTATGCGGCTCCACTGTGCCGGACTTCCCTTTCAAATTCTGATTTTCACCCGGTTTTTTACCGTTTTCCGCATCCGTATTTTTATCCGTGTCTGTTGCAGCATCTACGAGATTCGCGCCGCCATCCGGCTTTATAATGTCCCCGGGTATTGTTCCGCCATCCGCTACCATAACGTCTCCCGAATCTATGCCGTTTTCGGTTTCTGTTTTATCCCCGGACTTTTTCCCGTCGTCTCGATCAGAAATGTTGTCCGGATCCGCTTTCTTCTGAACACCGTCCACCGTCACTGTCTTATTTTCCATGATATCCGCAATGGTGTATACGCCATTTTCCGCGGGCACTACCGTCTTCCCATTGACACTGACCGCAAAGCTGTCCGTCTTCTCATAACCACTGTTAATCGTGACGTTGAAGCTGAAACTGCCGCCCTCCTTGACAGGGCTTACGCTTCCTGGCTGTGCCGCCAGCGTATAGCCTGTGCCAGAGCGTAAAGTCACCGTATAGCCCGTGCTGTAAACCGCATAAACGGTCGTTTCCGCAAGGATATTTGTAAAGTCCGCAGGCGTTGTTCCCTGTTCATCCATGCACCACTCGCCCGCAAAGATCTGATCTCCGGCGTCCTTTTTGGGCGGCGCAATCGGAATCTGCGTCAAAGCCGTACCATAATCCACAAAAACTTCCCTGTACTTCTCCCCGTTTGCCATAAAGATTATTTTGACCTGATAAGCGCCGATCTTTGCCGCATCGCTGTTCTTGCCGGCAAAATTGGAAATCCCCGCTTTTACGCGCACCACGTAGTTTCCTGGTGCAAGCCCTGTAATCTCGCCGCTGCCGGTTGCAGTCCTGGCATCCCATGTCTTACCGCCGTCTGCGGATACCTCATAGGCTGTACCTGCCGCCAGTCCGGTCAGTTTTCCCGTTCCGCCCGGCGCCGCCACATCCACGCCGACGGGTGCAGGTTTCTGCGGCCTGTCGGGGATGGACAGGTTCTGCGCCTCGCTGTCCGTGGTTTCCCTGCCGTTCCCTTTTTTCACAATGCTTACCGTCGTTCCAATCCACTTTTCAGGAATGGGAATGCAGCCTTCACTGTCCGCCCTGTAAGAAACGCCTCCTATGAGGTATACCGCATTCGGTACAAGGTCTTTCAGCTTTTCCGTCAGATAATGAATCGATGCCGCGGGCGTCGCCTCCTGCCCTTTTATCCTGACAGTCACATTTTTCGTCGTCTCATTTCCCGCGTTGTCTCTGGCGGTAATCCTTATCGTTGTGATACCCGCCGGTATCTCAGACGCAGGAATAGCAAAAGTAACTTCTTTCCTTAAAGTACTCATATCAATGGTAACTGTTTTTTCCGTACTGCCGCTCACCTGATAGGTCACTGCGGCAATACCCGCCGTGATAGCCTGCGCCGTATCGTCCTTTACCGTCACGCCTATTTCCGGGGCATTATCATAATAACTGTCTTCTCTCAGATCCGTGGTAATGTCCGGCGCATGATCCTCTGCAATAACGCCGCCGCTCCCCGCTATGCCAACGGTCACACTGTCAGCGGCATTGCCGGCTTTATCCGTACAGGTAATGGTAATGGTTCCCCTGAAATCCTCAGAAAAGGCGATCTTACTTTCCCCGTCTTTGATATCTTCCGTCTTTGTCTGGGCCTTTCCACTGTCAGGGTTACCGTCCACCCCTTCCGGCGTCATGGTATAACTGATCTTCTTCACGCCGCTTCCCGTTTCCGTGACAGGCACATGAATGATCAGGCTTGTCTTACCGATGATATACTGCCAGAGATTCGCCGCCTGGTTTTCATAGGTAAGTGTACCGATCACGGGTTTTGCGGTATCAAGCCTTACCTGGAACGCTTCGCTCTCATCCGACTCGTTTCCTGCCGCGTCCTTTGCCTTGAACCGGTACGTATGCTCCCCTTCCGCCACTTCCGTATACTCGTAATTGTACGGCGCATTGCCGGCGCTTCCGGTAAAGCCGTTCACCTGCTGATAAGCGCCGTCGTCAACGCTTACCCACAACTCTGTCACGCCCACGCTGTCATAAAGCTTCAGCGGAATCGTCTTCTGCGTTTTTGTCCAGTCTTTCGGCAGTGTTATGCCATCCTGCAAAACAGGCACGTCGGGCGGCGTCTCATCCAGCCAATGGGCATATAAGGTCTGATCTGCCTTTACCTGATCCACATCGAAATCCCACTCGCTGCCACCTGACTGTGCCGTATACCAGCCCTGAAAAACATATCCTGCCCGTTCCGGATCCTCCGGCTTCACCAGAGTCCCGTCCGCGGCCACAAGCTGGGACGGTATTTCGGTCTCCATACCTGATGCAAACGCCGCCTCATATACGGTCATTGATTTCGTTACGGTTTTTCCCGAACCACCGGTGAGGATAAAACGATAGGTCCCTTTCTCCGTCACCTGATATGTGGTTTCTTTATTGATTTCCCCGTCCGTGTTCTCTGGTTCGGCGGTGAGGGCAGCGATCTCCTTATCGTTTGCTTTCACATTTCCGCCGGACATACCATATGTCGTTTTAATGGAAACAGAAAGTCCTTCACTTTTCGGCACGCCCGCAGTTTGATACGACGCTGTCAGCGCCGGCGCCATCCCGTCAATCTTAACCGGCCCTGCAAAGCCCTCTGTCTTATTCGCCTCCCTGCCGGCACTGTCGTCTCCCGCCTGGTCATAATATTTATAATACACATACCAGACGCCGTTTCCGTTTACACGCACGGTATTAGACGTAAGCTCCGTCAAGCCTTCCTCAGGTATCTCCTCATCGGATGTCATGATCTTTATATATCTTTTCCCGACGCCGCTCTGGCTGTCGCTGGCGGAAAAAGTAAGGGTTTGCGCGGCTGCCTGCCAGCCGGCGGGAACACCCGATACGCTCACCGTGGGCGCAGTCGTGTCGATATACCGCACGTTCAGGGTAGCCGTATTCTCTCCGCCGTAATCCAGATCCCGCACTTTTACGGTGTAAGTACCGTTTCGTATCGCCCAGGTTTCCCCGTTTACCGCATTGCTTCTCGCCTTTCTGCCGTCCGGCAGGATGACCTCATAGTTTTTCCCCGCATAATTTGTCAGCTTCCATTCCAGCGTAACCATATCGTTCGTCCATTTTGTAGGCGCGCCGGTCAGGGTGATCTTCGGCGTATGGTTCGTAACCGCCGACTGTGAGATCACTTTATAAGCGGAAGATGTTTTGGTCGTATACGTATGATTCAGATTATCTGTTACCTTGATATGCAGGTATTTTGTGGTTTCCGCACTCTCCGTCGCCGTGTAGGAAAGCTCCGCCTTACCCGCCTGTACCTGACTTGCAGAAAGCGCCTTCCAACCGCTTGACGGCGTTGTCTGCGTATTCGTCCACGCATACTGCACCGTTTTTACGCCCGAACCGCTGTCCGCAAAGGTAACGGGCAGGGTAATCTTCGTGTAGATCCCCGCTTTGGGAGACTGTGTCGAACCGCTCTCCAGAAGCCCTCCAATGGAAGCCGTAGGATTTATCCTGTCAATCTTTTCTACCTGTATATTCTGCGTCAGGACATTATCCGCCGCTGTCAGGCGGAAGGTATAATACCCGTTTTCCGTTACAGTCACACTTCCCGCACTCACCGCAAGATTTGTCCATGCGCTTGCGCCGGACTTCCGGTATTGCAGAGTACCGCCGCCCTTCGTCTGTATCGTAATGGCTCTCTGGGTCGCCCATGCCGAATTGTCTGTGCTGACGGAAAGCGAAGGCTTTTCACTGCCTGCGGCAGGCGCGCTTACCGTACCGAAATCCACACAGGCATACTTGTAATCGGTAGCTCCTGTGGTGCTGTAAGTGCCGATCACATGGAGATACCATTTGCCGTTACCCGCGCCGCTGCCGGGTTCTTTCCGGATGGACAGCAACAATCCCGCCCCCTTCGCCGAGCCCAGTTCCGCCGCGGAGGCATCCACCCAGCCTGTCGCCGGCAAAGACGCAGAATCCGACCATGCGTAGCGCAGACTGTTTGTCTTGCTCTGATCCGCATTTACAGTTACCTTCACCGTGCCGGTTCCCCCGGCAATCCCCTGGGACGCAGCCGCTATATTCGGCTTCGCCGTGTCCACAGAGGCATTCGTAGTTCCGCCGCCGCTGGACGTGGCCGTGGACGAAGTGTTGTCGCACATGTCCTTGATACAATCCGCGTTTGTAAAGCCGATGACTTTTAAGGTTGCTTCCGCATTTCCTGCGACCGTCCCCGAAAAATACAGGACATTGGTATTCGCACCGCCCACATACTTCGCCTGTCCCCAGGTGGTATTTACCGTAATCCCGCCAAGGTCGCCGCTGTTGCGGCCGTCTACAATCTCATCAAAGATTAAAGACACTGTAAATGTGTCGCCCGCCTTATATAATCCGCCTGCCATGGGAGCTACGGCAACAAGCTGGGGCTCCTTCGTGTCTATGAGGCAGCGGTACTCGGTAACACCCGTGATCCTAAATCCATTGTCCTTATTTCCACACGCTGCAAAATTCATATATGCTTTCTCATTTTCACCAAACGGAATATACTGCTTGCCACTCACCGTCTGCATCGTGACCTTTGCATTAACGCCCTTTAATCCCGTTGTCGTCGCATTTGCATTCGCACTGGACGGCACTGTAAAGCTGTTGGTATCATAAATGCCAAAGTATCCCGAGAATTTCTGGTTCGCCAAATCAAGCGGACTGTTGCCGTTGCTATCGGATACAGTCTGCTTGCCCGACGGCCCCCATGCGGAGCCCACCCATACATGTCCCAATCCACTGGCAAGGGTTGATGTTGTCATCTCATAGCGGTATCCCCAGCCGTCGCTGGCCGCTTTACTGCCATGAAAATATTCCTTCTGCCCGTTGGTGAGCGCAGGCATGCTCTGCGAAAACCGGGGAAGGTTAAAGGGATCACTTTTGTGGCCGCTAAAATTCGTCCTTCCGTTATATAAATTGATACCATTATTTTTACCGTTTGTCTCACCGCTGCCGCCGTCCACTATCTCATATTGGTGACAGCTTCCCCTCTGATCCCACGATGCGGTATTCATTGCATTCGTGCCATCGGGATTATATAGCTTCCGGTCGATTGTGTAATTACTTCCCTTCCCCAGCGTCCTGCTTGCGTTGGTCGTGCTTCCCAGCGTCCCGCCACCCGTGACGCGGTAGATTTCCACCGAATAGGTGCGGTCGGCATTGGTATAGGCGGTGGCGGGCTTGCCGCTGTACGCTGTATTTGCCCCCTTCTCCGTAATCGTAATGATCTTGGAGGTCTCTCCCGCCGCAAAGGTCAGAGTCGACGCCTGATGGGTAAAGTGAGTGCCGCCCACCGCAGAACCGTTGACCGTCCGGTAATAAACCGTCTGCGCACCCTCGCTGCCGCCGCTTCTTGTGACCGTAAACGTATTGTTGTTATTATTTTTTATGGTAAAGGTCCCATAGGCGGGCAGCCCCAGCCCTATGGAAATCTCTTCGCTGTAGTAAGCCACACCGCCCGCCATGACATAGGCTCTGGCATAATAGGTGACACCCTTCTGGAGATTATCCGCCGTGACGGAAATCGTCCCATCCGCCTTTACCACAGGGGACGCCGTTGCCTTCTTCCCGTTATTGACGGTAACGCTGGGCGCATTCATAATCCCCCACACAAAACCGCTCTCCGTGATGGTATCCGTGCCCGGATTGCGCAAAACCACGGACAGGTTCTTCGTATCCGCCTTAAATACCGGCGTGGAAAATTCCACATAAGACATCACGCTTACGGTACAGGTTTTCGTCGCGGCATTCCCCGCCTTGTCCGTCACCTTCACGGTAACGTTTTTATTGCCCGGTGTAGCTGTAAAACCTGACGGCACTGTAATCTCAATGGTACATTCCTCCACCGGCTCATTGTCCGTGATGGTAAGCGCCGCCTCCACCGCGGCCTTTACTTCCGCCTCCGTGGCGCGCGTCATGACCTGCGTCGGCGTATAACCGACTGTCGGAGCCAGTATGTCCTTCCACTGCGCTTTCAAAAGCAAAGATGCTGCCCCGAAAGAAGAAATCCTCTGCCCCTTCGTATAAGCAGTTCCCGTCTGTGCCTCTTTCCAGTTGATAAAGCTGTAACCGCCGCTTCGTGCCGGCGCTGCAGCGCTGATCGTAACGCTTTCCCCTTTCCATGCCGGCTGTATGGCCGGAACATTACTCACCCCCGTGCCGTTGCCGTCATATCTCACCACAAACGGCATCCGAAACTTCGTATTGATTTCATTTCCCTCACTGTCCGACACGATAATCGTTATTTCATCCGAATTGGGGTCCGGGATCTGTATGGTATAGCTTCCGGCATCCAGCGTCATGCTCCGGTTTCCGCCAAAGGTAACCGTGACGGTATAATCCTCCGAGTCCGTAGAGCCCTGCTTCTCTATATCATTTAAGGAAGCCGATACGTCCGCGGCAGTAAGGCTCTCCTTCACATAGGTATAGGCATAGTAAGGGCCACAGTTTTTCGCTCCGCCACCTTTGCAGAAATACCGGTATTCGGTAGGCGTCCCGGAATCAGGCACCTGATACAGCCCGCCCCTGACACAGTGGTCAAAATCGCTGCCCTTGGTCACTACATCCACATATACCTTCACCGTTGCAGAGTCTCCATACCATTCTTCTATATAGTGACTCGATCCGTTCTTTTTATCCGCAGCTTTCAGAATCGCCCCTGATCCCAAGGCAGAAACGGCATCTTCATACCCATAGATGCCGTTTAAAAACGCATAAGTCTCGCCTGCTGTAAAGGACTTCGTCTCCCTGAAGCTGTGATACACGAACGCATTTCCGTCGCCGGAAATCTTCCGCAGGGGAATCGAGCCCGCCGCCCGCGGCGCCGCGGCCCGCGCTTTGAAAAATACAGGCGCCTTTACAGGCATCTTCGCCGCCGCATCCGCAATGCCCCGTTCGATTTCGCTTACGATCCTCTGCAGCCGCCCGTCCGCTTCGTCCTCCCCGGTCATGGCGGCAAGCATTTCCTCATAGTCCTCTGTCAAATCCAGGCGGGTATCCTCGTCCATCGCAAGGATGGCCTCGTAGATTTCATCCTCCGAAAGGCCGCCAAAGTACTTCTCCAGAAGCTTCTGCAAAAGTTCTCCCGCGGCTGTGACCGCCTGATATTCCACGCCCGCCTCTACCGTCACCGTAATCTGCGGCAAAGCGACATCCTCCGCCAGCACATACCCCTCCGGCAGAACCGGCGTAAAGACATATTCGCCCGCCGTCTCACCGTCATACGAGGGGGAAGACTCCCATGTGATATCCTCTATGGTAACGGCTTCCCCGTCCGCCGCATCTCCATCTTCCGTCTCCGTTGATGTGGAATCCTCCTGACTCTCGTCCGATTCATACAGCGTTTCCACATGCAGATCGTCCTGTATGTTTTCCGACGCATATACAGGCAGCACAAATAAGCCGGTCTGTACAGCGAGGACGGAAGATTCCTGCGCGATACTTCCTGCGCGCGCCTCGTCTCCCGTGCTTTCACTTTGATCCGCACCACTGTCCTCATCATCCGTACTGTCGTCGGCTTTTTCCTCTTCGTCTGCGTCCTCGCCGTCGTCAACAGTCCCGCTCCCATCCGCAGCGTCATCGTCTGGCGTCCCGCTTTCCCCTGTGTCCTCGCCTCCATTAACAGTCCCGTTCCCGTCCGTGGCATCGCCGCCGTCGGTTATTTTATTCCCATCCGTAGTATCGCCGCTGTCCGGGCTTTCCTCCTCTTCATTCCGGTCAGGATTTTCTGAACTTTCAACCCCCCCCCCTAAATTTTCAGCGTTCTCCGCGTTAACATACGCTTCCAGCGCATCCGGCAGCGACAGTTCGTAAAGCTCTGTCCCAAGCGGCACAGACTGCTCCCTGACCTCCTCTGACAGCACAGCAAAACCGGATATATACTGCCTGCCCTCTTCATCCGATTCTTCTGCCGCAAAGACAGATATCATTTCCCAAATATAGGGACTTGATTTAAACAGTATACAAAAGCTGAGTATTGCCGCCAATATGCGCAGACGTCTTTTTCTTCTTGATCTTAACCAGGCACGTTGTTCATCCATTAAATAACCTCCCAAATTTTTTTATTACGCAATTATAACAAAAAACCACTTCATAAAATGGTTTTGGCAGATTTGGTCGGTTTTTAGGCAGATTTGGTTAAAAACTGCTCCCACAATCGAGTAGGGGGGATTTTCTCCCTATTCGCCGCGCGGGGTGCGTGCTGCGAAGCAGCAATATACCTTACGCACCCCTGCGCATAAAAACAGGAAGAGCATTTCTGCTCCTCCTGCTTGCTATTCACAATTACTTTATCAAACTTTTAATTCTTATTAACTCGCTGCTGTCTAATGTTCTTCCATTATTTTATACAATCAGATTTTTCCACTCAGCTTTAGGTACACGGGTAAGTGAATCCAATTTGACAAAAGACGGTTTCATGAATGGCAGATTAAATATTTTTAATCTTTCATTCATTGGAAATGCCAGTTTTCGTTCTTTTCCCTTAACGGAAGAAACATTCAATATCTCAATATACTCCGCTTCCACCGTAACTACTAAATACGTTCTGTCATAGGCAGGCATCATACCGTCAATAAACCTTATTCTTCCAAGAACACCCTGCCCTTCCATAAAATTCATTAATAGATCACCAGCCTTCCATTATCCAGGTAAACACTATACGTGTCATCTCCGGCCGATAATGAAAAGTTTTCTAATTGCTCTATCATTTCATCCGTCAATACTAATCCGTCATAATAAAAT
>ERZ808054.1842-NODE-1842-length-10447-cov-3.112729_pt1 | contig 10447 bp, 7 predicted proteins | sample MGYA00380201_ERZ808054 | MGnify/ENA primary metagenome ERZ808054 (study PRJEB31490, sample SAMN06133419) | mouse gut metagenome | isolation source: Z5_2 | host: mice | place: China: Chengdu | collected 2015-05 ... | reverse complement strand
AAAAATCGCCATAACCTTGTTCTGTAATATAGTTACGTGCTGTTTGATCAATTACTTGTAGCGCTTCTCCTGCTTGTACACTAGCAATCGCCAGTTCATTCGCTCGTTTTACTGTTTGATATATTTGTTCCTGCTCTTTTGTTGCATGACCAACGATACATGTACGTGTTAAATCTGAATGATAGCCATTTTTCGTCACACCAAAATCAAATAATAAAAAATCCAAACATAATAAAAATTGAATATTGTGAAAAATACAAAAAAATCAAAAATAATGAAAAAATTACAAAAAACAGCCAAAAAATCGAAAAAATCATCAAAAATTTGAAAAAATAAGAAAAAAATTAGCATTTTTGAAGAAAATAAAAAATGTGTCTGTTGTTTGGTGATAAGAAATAGTGGAGTTGTAGAAGTAATAGTTAGAAGCAACAGTTAATGGGATGCCATTAATATAGAAGAAACACGAAATATTTGATTGCGTGTATGAGCTGGAGGTGATATAATGGTGAGTATAGAATATGGGAAAAATGGATTGGGGAGAGGGTATGAAAGTTGTGTGCGAGAAGTGCGAGTCCAGTTTCAAATTTGAAGCGGTAAAGGATATGAAATGCTGTCCTGTATGTGGAGAGCCGTTTGATTTGGATGGTGTAGGTGTTAATGAACATTCTGACTGGATTACTTGGTATTATTATGGATTTAAAAATAGTTCAAGTAGTTGTTTGGAAGAAAAACCTATTGATTTAGGAAAACATGGTGAAACATTTTTCCTTATAAAAGAATTCCAAGCCCCACCTAGGGATGAAAATGGGAATTGTGACGCAGCTAAAAAAGAACTCAGAAAGTATGTGCCAGATGCATTTGCAGAAACAAAAACTGCCCCAAAAGTACAGTGTCCATATTGTTTCAGCACAGAAATCCAGCTTGTGCCCAAGAAATTTAGCATTCTGACAGGATTTGCCACCAATAGTTATAACAGAGTGTGCGTAAGATGCCAGAGAAAATTTTAAAATTTAAAAACTGAATACTGTAAACTTTAGAGAGATTACGTTGGTAGTCTCTTTTATTATGCTTAAAATTAAGGAGGAATATAATTATTGAGCAATAATACGAATGAATTTGTCTTAGATCTGCTTGCCTTATTAGACAAGCAAAAAAGCAAAACCCAAATCAACACTGACATTAAAAACTTGGAACAGATAGTCAGGAAACTTAAATTAACCGCTACATTAGCAAAGGGAACTACTAAAAGTGAGATAAACCAGACAATCAAACAGCTTGAATCCCAATTACGGCAAGTGAAAATCCAGGCAAAGATGGATAACCGTCAGTTGAACAGGGAAATCAATGCGGCATTAAGGAATGTGTCTGCAAGGGATATACAATTAAACATCAACAGCAATAGTGAAAGGCTGAATGCACAGGTAAGAAGGGCTGTTTCACAGGCGAGGGAGTTTGTAAGCAGGAACCCAATCAGCGTAAACATTGATTTGAAGAAAGAAAAGCTGATGAACCAGCTTGCCACATTTACCAATAAACATACAAAGATAAATGAATCATCTTACTGGCTTGGTGAGGCTGAAAGACTGCGCGGTGTAATTGGTTCCATTACTAACAGGGATGAATTAAGGAATGCCACAGACCAATTCCAGGTATTCACAACAGGCGTGAGGGCTACAGGCTACGCGGCAGTTTCCACGACTGATCGTATCAAGGGAATGCTGGGCAATGTTGCGAAAATTAGCAATACGTTTGGTTTAGCCTTTGTAGCAGTCAATAAATTCCGCCAGTCTTTAAGCAATTTAAAGGACATGGACACCTTGTTAGTAGAAATCTCAAAAACTTCTGAGATGACAGTAAGCCAATTGGAGGAACTTGGGAAAAAATCTTATTCCATAGCAAGCAAATATGGTGTCCTTGCAAAAAATTTTATGACAAGCGTACAGGAAATGAGCAGGGCAGGATTTGGTGAGGATAAAGCGCAGCCATTAGCGGAACTTGCGACACTTGCACAGTCAGCGGGGGATTTGACGGCAGATCTTGCCAATGAATACCTGATTGCATCCAATGCCGCATATGGTTATTCCGGGAATGTGGAACAGCTTAATGCACTACTGGACGCACAGAACCAGGTGACTAACCGCAACGCTGTTTCCATGACGGAACTGGCAGATGCAACAAAGGTAGCGGCAAACCAACTGGCCAACTCAAATATTTCCGAAAATGAAATGACGGCTCTGCTTGGTACTGGTATTGCAACAACAAAGGAATCCGGTCAGGTAGTCGGAAGGGCAGTCAAGGCGATCGTCATGAATCTCCAGCAGGTTCAGAATACGGAGGAAGGGCTGGAAACAACAGCGGAAGACCTTGGAAAAGTGGAAAGCCGTCTGGATTCCCTTGGGATTAAGATGAAGGAGACGGCGGACGGCATTACCCGTTTAAGGAATCCGGTGGCAATCTTATCAGAACTTGCGGAAGTGTATAATTCCCTTCCCAAAGACAGTGCCGAACGTGCAAACATCATTGCCGATATCGGCGGTAAATACAGGGGGAATGTACTGTCCAGTATCCTTTCTAATTGGGAAACCTACATAAAGATGTTGGGCGATTATGAGGATGCGGCGGGTTCTGCATTACGTGAAGCGGAGAAATCAGCAGATTCATGGGAAGGAAGACTGGCACAGTTATCCAACAGTTGGGATCATTTTGTTTCTTCTGTAACGAGCAAGGATGCTATTAAAGGCGGGATTTCATTCCTTGACAACATGATTCAGTCTTTCACAAAACTTACAGATATAATAGGCGCTGTCCCAATGCTGCTTGCAACTGTCAATGGCAGCCTGACAGCCCTCAATAAGAACTATGGACTTACACAGTTAGTCAACTGGCAGACACGCAGGATTGATGTCCGTGGGAATATCATGGGATTTGATATCAGTGCTTACAGGGATCAGGTACAGCATTTCAGGGATGCATCAGTGGCTATGGAAGATTGGAATAACCGATTAATTGATGGCACAGCAAATATTAATGATTTTGGTAATGCTACAGTCCAAAACAACGAACAACTTAGATCCTACCTACAAACAACATCAGTAGATGCACCCGCTTCATTAAGAGGGTACCGTTCATATTTAAACGCGACAGGTCAGTCTACGGATGCATTAAGACTGAGAACAGTATTATTAAATACGGCATTAAGTATGTTTGCAGGATTGGCAGTACAGGCAGTGATAACAGGGATAACAAAGGCGATTGACAAATTCAATGTGACAGTTACAGAAGCACAGGAATCCGTGGATGGCGTCAATTCCAGGATTGAAGAACTGAAATCCCAAATAGAAGAATTGAATAATCTTGAATACAAATCAGATTTTGACAAGCAGAAAATCCAGCAGCTTGAAAAGGAACTGGAGCTTCAGAAAAGAATACTTGAAGTAGAGCAGAAACGGCTATACCAGAATCAGATTGGTACAAGTTTCTCTGATTATTTTGATGAAGAAAGCCTTGTTACAAAGCAGATGTCAGAAGATAACCGTTATAATAAGGAAAGTTATACATATCTGTCCATGCGGTTTGAGATAGATAAATCATCATTGAATGAAACTAATACAGAACTGGCTTCCTTACAAAAAAGACTTGAAAATGAGACCCTAGCTGGGCATGAAAGGTTTGCGATTGAGGGAAAAGTAACCAAACTGACAGAGAAAAGAGATAAAATCTTAAAAGAACAGCAAACTATTGAAGAACAGCTTACGTTAAATATGGGAGAGTATCTGACGAATTATCAGATGGCAAAAGAAGCTGTTGACAGTGGGTTATTAGATGGGGACGATTTAACAAAAGCAGAAGAAATGGCTGATTACTGGAACCAGATATATCAGGATTCTTCTTTGATGGTAATGAATATCCAAAAGGCAAACGGGACATATGACAATACGAATGATTTGCTATTAAGAAGGTTCGGAAATATAGCAGTCGATGATCTGTTATCACTTTCCGATGATGATAAAAGAATTGCGCTGTCATTTGCGCCGGATAATAAAATTGGATTTGAAGAATTACAGCAGAAGATAGAGGAAACAAAGAACGGGGTAGAGGAATTGAATGATACAGAAGTTTCCCCCACCCTCTCCATCTCTGACACCATCGACCAGCTCAACACCCAGCTCAAACCCATATCCGATGCACTGAAATCCGCATATCAGGACATCTTCACAGACGATGGATTCACCTTAGAAAATGTAGATATTGCCATGCTTGATTCCATTAAATCAAAACTGGACGAGTTAAACAAACTGGAAGGTGCCAATATTAATATTGATTATTCTTCCTTTGAAAACCTTGCAAGGGTACTGACAGACACCTCATCTTCTGCCGATGATGTACAGGCTGCATTTAACTTATTTGCAACATCTGTATTAAATGGCACGGATATCATGGAGAACATGGACGAAAGCACCATGCAGCTTGTCACATCCATGCTGGAATCCATGGGTGTTGCAAATGCGGAAGAAGTGGTGATGCATGAACTCGCACTTGCGAAAGAGGAAGCAAGGATTGCCACTTTAGACCTTGCGAATATGTCGGATGAAGCAATGATAAGTCTTTTTGGAGAGGCACAGTCCGCCGGTATTACACAGGCTGAAATATACAAACTTGCGGCTGCGGAAATCGCATATAACAGTGCCGGGTTAAGTGTGGAGGATAAGATTACAAAACTTGGTGCCTTGGCTGGTGCATATGGCGATACTGCCACTGCCGCATTAGCCGCTGCCGCCGCTGACAGGGTGGCAAACGGGCATGGTGATTTTGAAACCATTATGTCAGATATGATGGCACAGATCGGAAGGGCTACAAGTTCTTATCAAGTCGATTTTTCCAATGTAGGCGGCGGTAAAAAGTCAGCATCCAAAGCCGGCAAAGAAGCCGCTGACAAATATCTCGAAGCATTTGAAAAAGAATTAAAAGCCCTTGATGATTTGAAAGACCGTGGGAAAATCACGGAAAAACAATACCTGGATGCATTAAGGCGGCTCTATCTCAAGTATTTCCGCGACAAAGAGAAATATTTAAAAGAATATGAAAAATACGAGAACCAATACCTTGACGGCATGAAATCCCTCTATGAATCCGCCTTCAGCTACATCACAAAGCAGATTGACAAGCGCATAGACGCAATCGGTGCGGAAAAGGACGCTGCCGTATCAGCACTTGAAGCAGAACGTGACGCAAGGCTTGAGGAAATAGAAGCCGAAAAGAAACGGTATGAAGAACAGATTGAATTCAAGGAGAAGGAAATAGAAGCCAGGGAAAAAGAAATCAAGGCAATGCAGGATGCAAACGAGGAACGCAAACGTTCCCTTGACTTGCAGAAAGCGGAATATGACTTACAGCGTATGCAGAACCAGAGGACGGATTTTGTTTACAAAGACGGTCAGATGTCATACCTGGCTGACACATCAGGCATCCGTGACGCAAAACAGGAAGTAGAGGATGCAAAACTTGAGATTGACATTTCCAAAATCCAAACGGAAATAGACCTTTTGGAAGAAGAAAAAGACAGCCTTCAGGAACTGATTGATGCACTGGACAAGGAAGCCGAGAAAGTCAACGATTATTACGACAAACTGATTGCCAAAGAGGAACAACGCTATGATGCCATGATAAAAGGCATGGAGGACTACAAGTCACAGTTTGAGGAACTGACGGAACTGTTTGAGAATGCGCAGATGGAAGCGGCGCTTTCCGAACTCGGCATCAACATGGATGCGCTGTTAAGCGGTTCACAGGAGGAGTTTGAGAAGCTGAAAGCCGCCTACACCGGCATCCTTGCGGACATGAGCCGTGGGAATGATGAAATTATCGGACAGCTTTCCAGGCTTGCGGGTATCAATGCGGAATCCGTAAGCTACCTTGAATCCACCAAAGGCGCGTTTGAAAACCTTGGCGCGGTAACACTGGAAGGGCTCGGAAACAGCGTGGACGGTGTTGCAGATTCAACATCCGCTCTTACCGCAAGCGCAGGTGATGCTTCCGCTGCAATGGGAGGGGTACAGGGAAGCATAGACGGTGCATCTAAAAGCATCGCGCCGTTAAATGAGGAACTTGAAAAGCTGAATAAACTCATTACCACCCTTACCTCCCTGCTTAACGGTATTAAATTCCCCGAACCCGGTGATGAGGGATATGCAAAGAAATTAAGTGACATTGCCCTTGTATTTGGTGAGATTGCGGTAAAATGCGCAGGGTTTAAGAACATAAACTTTGCTTCCATTATCGGTACGGGTGCGATGGTAACAGGTGGCAACGGTGATCCGCTGTCAGGGGGCAATACATCCGACACACAGGGAAATACCGGCACGGGGTTCATGGGGCTTGCATCCGCGATATCCGAAGCAGTCACTACGATCAGCGGACAGATGGATAGCCTCCAGATTGCGTTACAGATTGGAAATGACGCTTTTGATGACCAGATAAATAAAATAAAGAAGGAATACCTGCCCGCATGGGTGGAATTACAGACACGACTTGCTGAAATCATTGGTGTGGACGGCGGTACTGGTGAAAACAAAGGGGAAGGAAACCAGAAATCCGCCGGTAAGGATGGCAGCTCGGAATCCGACGGTAATGGCGGCAGCATCATAGACATCATGCAGATTGGCGGGGAGGAAGTTGCAGCACGTTTGGAAGACCCGTGGCTGAAAGCGTTCAACGATTTTGCAACGGACGGTGACAGTTCCATCCGGTCCATATGCGATAAAATCATTGAAATGGTTAAGGAGATGGCTGACACCATACAGGAACAGTGCGCGGCTGCCGCAAATGCGTTGAACGCCCTTGCGGAAACTGCCAGTAATTCCACTGTTTCCGCTGGCGGTTCTATACCGGGGAAAAAGATATCCGTTGCACCATATGCGGAAGGGACGGTCGGTAAGGCGTTTGCAAAAGGGACAGGAGGATACAAAGGTCTTTTGCATGACGAGAAGAATGCAGTCCGTTCCGAGTATGGACAGCCGGAACTTACCGTATACCCTGACGGGACAGCGGAACTTACCACGGAACCAACCATGGGGGCACTGCCGAAAGGAACCGTAATCTTCAATGAAGAACAAACCGAGCGCATCATGAAAAATAAAGGTGAAGTGATTGGGAATGCGTATGTAAAAGGGGCAACGCGTGGGGAAGATAAAATAACATACCTCCCTAACGGTATGGCGGTATTCCCAATGAGCATGAAGGTGCTGCCTGATTACATGACTGATCCCACATACCTTGTGCTTAAAATGTTTACGGAAAGAATGGAAGAAAAAGGTTTTATGTTTATGGATTCCGAAAAGGCCCTGTCGGAGGCGGCAAAGAACATAACCAATATATCCAGTGCCGTGAATAACAATAACAGCACCATGAACAGGAACATGAATGTTGATGTTGGTGGTATTCATGTACATGGCGTTCAAAATCCGGAGGATTTCTCGGATATAGTAAGTATGCGTGCACATAACAGGATTTTACAGGAAATGAAAAAATATTAAAATCATCCCACACCCTGAAATAAAGGTGTGGATGAATCATTTTGTTAAGGAATGAAATATTGCAAATTGAACTAATACATAAAGACAGCTAAAAATATGCTGTCTTTTTATAATGAAAAAAGAAAGGAATGACTTATATGAACAATAGAGCAGCTAGCAAACATATAAAAGCATTGGATATATTAGTAAAAGAATTTGTCGGATTAATAAAAACCCATGAACATAAATATGACAGGACATTTGCATCCGTAGTAAAAGAAAAAAACAAGGATTCCACCTACACCATTATGGATGATGGGGGCGTTGACAGAAAACTAAGATGTTCCATTCCTGATGCTGCTTTGAAGGTTGGGCAGTATGTGTGGGTGAAGATTCCATGCGGAAGGCTGGAGGATATGTACATATGCGGGGTTAAATAGGCGGGACGCAATGGTTATATCGGGATGAAAATGGAGGTTATGTGTTCGAAGTAAGAGAATCGTTTAAAACCAGAAGCCGGAAACAGAGATATTATATTAAGCGCAGAGGCGCAGAAGGGTTTGGATGTACATGATAAAGATTAAGCGTTTTCAGGTCATTTAAGGGAAATGAAGTAGTTGTAGTAAAACCCGAAAAATCAATTATGTGGCTGGAATAGGCTTATACAAAGCTGTAACAGGTATTAAAATGTAAATTATAATCGTAAAAAAATAGGCACAGAAAAATTTATTTTTCTGTGCCTATTTTTTTTATAGCAACTGTATATTTTTATAAAATGGAAATAACTATTTATAAATATCAAAAAACTAAAAGAATTGAGAGCAAAAGTGATATCATCATATGAACACAGAAGCATACAAACTTGCTATACCGCAGGAATGCGGTGGATGCAAAGTTGATGGTCATGTAGAATATGATAAGAACGGAATATTACACAAAGGATATATCTATTGTTTTAGTCAATTTGGTTATAATTGGTTTGCATGGGTTTATTACAATAGAAATATTATTGGCTCTTGAGGATTGTATTTTTCTTAAATCAGTTGCAAGCCACCGATGAAAATATGGAAAAATAACAAAATACTATGGTGACATAATAATATAATTACCGGTTGTGTTACCGTTATTGGATGAGTTATATCCCCATGTATGGTTTTTTACAAAAACGCTTTGTCCGGCATCGAGTTGTACCAAAATAAACCATGTAACATCCTCTGGATGCCATTCATGCCGGTTTTCATTATGTTCCCCCACCATCGTGTTTTCTTCAGTAATAATTTTTCCATCTGTTGTGATGTCCGTCCAGCATCCTGTATATTCATCTTCGGAGTTTTCATGTTCTGTATATGAACCGTCACTTCCTGCCAAAGTCCTGCCGCTCACCATAATATATGTTCCATCAGTGGACGCAGTCCATGTTTGTCTGTTCCCGACAAATGTATCGCTCAGGATATTTTCAATGTCTTCTAATCCACTACCCAATTTTTTTGGCACTGAATCAGCACCTACTACCCACTTTCCGTTGGAATCCTCATAAAATCTCAATCCACCCAACCTGTTATTAATGCCGTTTACAACATTCGTTAAATTGTCTATAAGCCCCTTTAAGCTGTCACGTATTGATTTGACCAATGATACATCGGCGGCATATCCGGCCCCGCTGTTAATATTGTTGGTTATGCCTTTCAAACTGGACATTTTACTTTCAAGGGTAGTTCCATCTTCAAACCATACATCGCTTGAATGCGTCCAAAAAGAATATTTATTCCAAATTTTTTGGTTTCCGTTTTTACCGACGCATACTCTGTGGTTTCTGTGTAAATATACTGTTTCATTAATTGGCATTATGTATGTCTCCTTTCTGTTCTTAAATCCAAACCCCGCCTACCGCTATGTCAGGCTCTGTGTCAGAAACGTGATACGGGTTGTATTTTTCCTTTGCAAGAATATACTCCTGCAAGTGTTTTGTTTTTATCTCAATATAATTTAGTATTCCTGCCGTGTAGGAGTGGATGGGACTCTGTGCTAAAAGGGTAGCCGCATCAGAATACTTCCCCCGTTCAATTAATTCATTATATTTGTCTTGATATACTTTTGTGTTTAAATCCACGTCACAAAAAAATGTTCGTTTGTCTATCCCATCAGGAAAAATGGAGGTATACGGATAAACCAACTTACAACCCCCCTTCCCATAAGTCGCCCACGGCACAGTATTCCGGCTCGGTTTCATCGTAATAAACACACTGATGTTTTTGCAATGCCATTACCTGGGCATTCCTTATTTCTTCTTCAATTGTGTTTACCGTGGCTGCATCTATTGTATAGTGTGCCAATAGGTTTGCATTTTCAGCTATTAATTTACTTGCCACCTCAAAATTTCCTTGTAATTTGTAATTATTTATCGTATTAATAAGGGACGCAATGGAATTGTCCGCGTCCCTAAAATGATGTTGTGTTATTACCTGGTGCGGAAATTTGCTGTATTCCTGTGTGTATGAGGAAGAATTTTGAACTATAAAATCACTGTTTGTCATTAGCTATCTCCTCTCTGTGTAATATGACAAAAAAATGTATGTTTATATATAGGTTACAGATGATGTCCCACAATCGTAAAACATATTTCCCGACACATTTGGAACCACCCATTTACCTTCTGTTGCATAAATATTTTTTAAATTTGTCATAAGCATCATTTCCATACTATTAATTGCCATGGTTGTATTATCAAGATTAATATCCATTAAAGAAATACATCCATTGAACATATCATAAATATCTGTAACATTGCTTAAGTTTAAATTACCCATATTTATACTTACCAACTTTTTAGCATTTTGAAACATTCCACGCATAGTTGTCACTTTTCCTGTATCCCAATTACTGTTTTTACTGCTGTTTTATCCTTAAACATATAGTTTTTATAATCTTTTGAATTA
>ERZ808054.1837-NODE-1837-length-10481-cov-4.142061_pt1 | contig 10481 bp, 9 predicted proteins | sample MGYA00380201_ERZ808054 | MGnify/ENA primary metagenome ERZ808054 (study PRJEB31490, sample SAMN06133419) | mouse gut metagenome | isolation source: Z5_2 | host: mice | place: China: Chengdu | collected 2015-05 ... | reverse complement strand
TAAGCATTGACAAATAGAGTTATAAACTCTAAAATGTAATTAAAAAGATACATATATGGGAACAAGTAAAAACATAAGATGATGAACGTGCATATTGGACAGTATGGCAGGAGCAGGAAGTTTCATTATCGCCAGATAAAACGGTTTTGTTGATTAATGGCAGCATGGGCTTCTATGCGCAGGTAGGGACAGAAAAAGCAGTCAGTCTGGAAAAAAACATCATCCCGGCTGACTAAGCCTGATCAATAAATATGTGCTGTTGAAAAATAATTAAGATTTTTTTATGGAGCGACAGGATGTGTCTAACCCAGATGATATAATGCCCTTATATTACAGGAGGAAGCATGGCTGAAAATGTAAAAAATGACAAGGTTATCAGGGTATTGCAGATATACACTAAGCTGTTAAATGGGTGCGTGGTGAAGAAATCAGAAGAAGCCCTGTATTATGGTGTCAACGAGCGCAGCATACAGCGTGACATAGAAGTTATCAGGAACTTTTTTGACTTAGATCCAGAGCAATCAGAAAACACGAACTTTATCATATATGACAGGCAGTGTATGGGATACCGCCTTGAGACACGGTATGCACTAAAATTAACAAACAGCGAAATCCTGGCTGTTTGCAAAATCCTGCTGGACAGCCGGGCTTTTACAAAGGAAGAAATGGAAGGAATGCTGGACAGGCTGATCAGTTGCTGCGTGCCGGAGGGCGACCGGAAACTTGTGAAGGACTTGATCAGCAATGAGGAGTTTCATTACATAGAACCCCGCCACAGGTCCAGGTTCATTGACAAAATGTGGGATATCGGACAGGCGGTGCATGAATCCAAGTATATCGAAATCGAATATCTTAGGATGAAGGATAAAGAACTTGTCTGCCGGAAAGTGAAGCCGGTTGCCATCATGTTTTCAGAGTATTATTTTTACCTGACAGCGTTTATTGATGATGAGGAGGTGAGAAAAGATTTTGATGTGCTGAATGATTCTTTTCCTACAATATACCGGATTGACAGGATCCGGAACTTTAAGGTGTTGGAGGAACGCTTCCATATCCCTTATAGCAACAGGTTTGAGGAAGGGGAGTTCCGAAAGCGCGTACAATTCATGTATGGCGGCAGACTGCAAAAGGTTAAGTTTAAATACAGCGGGCTGGACATTGATGCCGTGCTGGACAGGCTGCCGACAGCTAAGATTCTGGATGAGGAGGACGGAGTTTATACGGTCAGTGCGGAGGTGTTCGGAAAAGGGATTGATATGTGGATTAGAAGTCAAGGAGAGAATATCCAGATAATATAACAGTGGATAGAATACAAAAAAGATGAAAGGCGGCAATATAAATGGCGGATTACATTGTAAGTTACAATCCATATCAAAATGAAGCTGAAATTAGAAAAAATGGTGTGTATTTAAAGAAGAACGGAAGACTTTGTAGAGGTATTGAAGGAAAGAGGTTACAAAACTGGTTTGATAAAGACCGCACATGGCCTGGTTTTGGGGTTGCGATAGATACAGATAATAATGAATCTGAATGTAATATAGAATTTAGCGGGCGTGAGATTGATTATATTGACCTAAAAGATTTTTTTGACAATATTTATCACAGTGAGAAAAATACTTTGTTCCGTTTGACCCCGAAACTGTTGTCCAGTGATGAGGATATGCTGTCTAAACTGTCAAATTTAGTATTGGAGATGAAGAACAAGAATTTTTTTGAGGCACAGCAGATTGAAGAAATTGAAAAAAATATAGTGAAGATAAAAGAGGATCCCTTTGCAATTTCTGTGCTGGCAACAATGAGCTCGGGAAAATCTACCCTGTTAAATGCTCTGATGCATTCGGAACTTCTGCCGACAGGTGATGCGGCAACAACTGCGAAGATCATTGAAATATACGATAATGGGGAGCAAACAGTTACGTATGATGCTTATGATGACAGTGGCAATTTAGTATGTGGTGGAAAAGATGCCAATTTAAAGGATATCAAGGAAATAAATTCTAATAAATCTGTGCATACAGTGCGCATATACAGTAATATTCCGGGAATTGATGCAAATAAAGTACAGTTAATGTTGAGAGATACCCCTGGTCCTGATGGTACAGATGATAGTAGACACAGACAGCTTGCAGAAGCAATTATTGATGACGTAAAAAGTATGTCCACGGTAATTTATGTGATGGATGCTACAAAACTGCGTACAGATAGTGACAAAGAACTATTAGATCAAATACTAAGCTCTATTTCATGTGAAATGAAAGAAGGCGGGAAACAGGCTAACGACAGGTTTTTATTTGTGATCAACAGGGTTGACGTATGGATTGAAAGTGAGGAGCAGACGTTAGAAAAGCTGCTTGAGGATACGAAAGAATATCTTTCCCAGTGGGGGATAAATAATCCCAGGATTTTTCCGGTTACAGCAAAACTTGCTTGCAATATCCATAAGTGCAGATCAGGGTATGAATTTAAGCCGATTGAGAGGTCTCGCGTTAAGTCTGATTTAGAAATTTTTAATATGGACTCACCAAAGATAAAATTTGAAGAGTATGCTTCGGTATCCCAGCGTGTAAAGAGACAGCTAGATGTGGATTTATGCAAGGCAATTGAAACAGGGGATGAATATGAAATCGCACTGATCCATTCAGGGATAAAAGGTTTAGAATACTCGATAAGGGAGTATGTGGAAAAATACGCATATCCAATCAAGGTGTCAGATGCCGTGAAAGATATTATAAGTACGATTGATGAGAAAAAAATGCGTGGGAAATTTATAGATGCCCTGTGTGAGGATAAGAGGAAATTAGAGAGTATAAAGGCGAAAATTAAAAAAATCAAAGAAGAAAAGGAAAACAGGCAAAACATCAAAAAAAAATTTGAGAATGAAATAGATAATTATCAATTTCCAGATTCACTTGGAAAGGATGCCTGCGAGGCTGTTAATTCGTCTTTTAGTAAGTTGATTGATGATTCTTTAGACCAACTGCCTAAAGATGAAAAATTAAAAAAAGCAGATGCGGGTGCACTGGTATCGAAACTGGAGATAGAGGTGCGCGAAATTGAGAAGAAGTTAGATGATGAAATTAAAAAATTAGTAAATGATGCTGTGTACCAGAAAGGAAATGAAATTTTAAAAAAATATAATGAGTGTATGAATATGATTGAAGCGGGGATGGAAATTGCTGATTTCAATTTCAAAGAAGTGAAGGAACTTAAAAAATTTGATTTTGACGATTTAAAGAAGGTTGCAAGAACAGTTATTTCACGAGAGGATATTACCAAGCAGTGCTCGCAACGGATACCGAATCCGAACAGACATTGGTGGACACCCTGGCGTCCCAAAGAAATCACCGAAACATGGACGAAAAAAATTGGTGAGATTGAGTATGTTAATAAAGAGGCAGTTGCTAATGACATAATAAAAATCAGGACTAATTCTTTAACGGTTGTAAAAGACATTATTGCGGAGGCAAAAAGCAGCATAGAAGCGTTTAAGGAGTTTTTCAGGGAATATTTGGACAAATTTAGCCAGAGTATTGAAAAAATTGTGGAAGATTTAAATGAAAGTTTGTCAGAAGAAAATATAGCTAACACTGACATCGAAAAAAATCAAAGGCAGTTGAACGAATTGGATGCATATTTGGAACAAATAAAAAATATCACAGATATCAATTAGGGGAGGAGCTGTGCGTAATGGTTGATTCGGAAGTGAGAAAATATGTCAATGAAAAAAATGTGGAAGCTGTTAAATCGACTTTGACAGGGTTGGCTTATGTGGTTGGTTTTTTTGAAACTTTTAAAGATTCAGCAGAGTATGCAAGGGCAAATTTAGGGAATATATTTGACGAAGATGATGGCGCAGAATTTAATAAAGAAAAAACACTAAATAATTACAAATATGTTGCAAGGCTTATGCTGAATAATTTTTCTGAGAAAAAATATAAGGCAATTGTTGAAATAGGTTTAGATGTTTTTTCAGAGCAGGCTGCAGAATATGCTGCTGACGAGAAACAAGAGGAAAAAGAGCTCCCTTTTGGACAAGCGCTGGGCAATCTTATCAAGAGGGCAATCAAGAGGGTAATCAAGCAGGTGAAAAATCATCCAGTATTAACAGTGATAGTGGTCATTGCCATAATGGGTCTTATAGTTTATGGAATAGCCAAATGGAAATGGAACACTTGAAATATATGGAAGAAATGAGAGGCTCAGCGCAAAAAGACTTCAGGCGCAGTTGGCGCGGAAAGGACGATTAGATGGGAGAACTAGCAAATTTTTCTGAAATTGAAATCCGGAACTTTAATGAATTGGAGGCTTCCTTTTTAAAATCAGCATCAATACTTAAACGTGAGTATTTGAATGAACTGACAACGTTTCAGACGGTCAGCCTTCCAGAGACTATAGAGAGCAAGAAAATGTCCGAATATGTACGGTTCTATGAGCTTACAAAGCTTGTATATAATCAGGATGAAAGTTTTATTGAAAAGCTGACAACAATAGCAAGGGCAGCACACATCTGTAATTGCAGTATTGCCACAGTGGTTTCCAGTAATGGTAATAAAACATCTTTCTGGATTGGGTTAGTAAACAAGAACAATGACATGGGCATAACGACTGAATTGACAGATACGCTTAAGGGAAGCATTGAGGGGAATTTCCATGGTTCCAAAGTCAGGCTGGTTGCTGCAGATAAAACAGATTCTAAATTAAATGGCTTGAAAAATTATAAGGTTGTGTCGTCAGTGTCAAATATTGCATCCTTGAGGGATAAGGATGGTGAAATAAAAAAATATGTTCAGGGCATAGAGAACCTAACAGATTCGTTACATGGTAAGCGTTATACGGTATTAACGATAGCAGATCCGGTCAGCAATCAGGAAAGCGCCCTAGTACAAGACAGTTTGGAGCAATTATATTCTCAGCTTTCAGGATTTGCCAAAACTGACATGTCAATGAACGAAAATTCAAGTGTTTCCAATTCTGAACAGTACTCAAAAAGTTATACGAAATCTATTGGCACTAATACATCTGTCAGCCAGTCGCATACAAATCAGACTGGCTGGTCAGAGTCGGACAGTTACACAGAAGGGAGGACTTCTAACCAGGGTGCGGTTGCTGTTGCAATTGCGGGGGTTGCTGCTGTGGGCTTAACAGTTGCAACAGGCGGCATTGCAGCAGTTGCAGGGGCGGCAGTTGCAGGAACAGCGGCATCGGGAGCCGCAGCAGCAGGAGCAATAGGAGCTGGTGCCATCAGAGCTGCCGGAAGCGTTGCCGGCGGGTTGATAGGCACAAAGAATACGAGCCGGACAACAGCCCACGGCGAAAATGGCGGCACAGCCGATACTACCGCAGTTATAAACGGAATAAATGAAAATTATGCTGAAGGAGACGCAAAGGCTACCGGATATTCAAAAACACTTGGTGCAGGCAGGACGCTTTCTTTTTCAGTAGAAAACAGGACCGTCAAAAGCATACTCGATTCTATCGATGTCCAGATAGAAAGGCTAAGAGAATGCGGAAGCTATGGGTCTTTTAGCACATGTACTTATATTATGTCAGATAATATTGATGATAACATGCTCGCCTCAAGTTTATTTAATGCACTGATCTCCGGTGAAAATTCTGGCATTCAAGTTGCAAAAGTAAACACATGGGGGATTGAAGAATCTGATGAACATGACGTCCAGAAGATTTTAGGGTATATGTCAAAGCTTACACACCCGGGATTTAAAGCGTTAAACAGTGAAATGACATTTACCCCGGCGTCACTGGTCAGTGGGAAAGAATTGTCAATCCAAATGGGGTTCCCTAAAAAGTCGATCCAAGGGGTCTCGGTTGTTTATAAAGTACCATTTGGAAGAAATGTGCTCAGTGCGTCACAGGCTGGCAGGGCGCTGCCAATCGGAAAACTTTACAATCTGGGGGAAGCAGATTCAGGAAATATAGAATTGGACTTGGACAGCCTTACATCGCATTTATTTGTTACAGGTTCAACCGGAACCGGCAAGTCAAATGTAATATATAAATTGCTTGAAGGAATAAACAAAATAGATGAAAATGTGCATTTTATGGTAATAGAGCCTGCTAAAGGAGAATATAAACATGCGTTTTATAAGCATCCAAAGATTAAGGCAGAAGTATATGGAACAAATCCCAGAAAGATGAAACTGGTCAAAATTAATCCATTTTCTTTTCCGAAAGATATCCATGTATTGGAGCATATTGACAGGCTTGTTGAAATTTTAAATGTGTGCTGGCCTATGTATGCCGCCATGCCTGCAATTTTAAAAAATGCCGTAATTAAATCTTATGAAAATTGTGGATGGGATATGACAAATTCCCTGAACAAAAAAAGAGTATTTCCATGTTTTGCAGATGTTTTAGAAAATATTAATGTTATTTTGAATACAAGTGCATTTTCAAGGGATAATAAGGGAGACTACATAGGGGCGCTTTGCACACGTGTTGAGTCATTAACGATTGGAATAAACGGTCAAATTTTCACTTCTGATGAACTGGACGATGATGAGTTGTTTAACCGTAATGTTATTGTGGATTTAAGCAGGGTGGGAGCGATAGAAACCAAATCATTGATCATGGGGATTCTTGTGATGAAATTACAGGAGTTTAGAATGGCTGAAGAATTTGCCCCTAACCAGAACCTGAAACATATTATGGTGATGGAAGAAGCACACAATCTGCTAAAAAAAACATCCACAGACCAGTCAGCAGAATCAGGTAATTTGATTGGAAAATCGGTTGAAATGATTACAAATGCCATTGCAGAAATGCGGACATACGGAGAAGGTTTTTTTATCGTAGACCAGGCACCCGATCTTTTGGATACGGCAGTGATTCGGAATACAAATACTAAAATCGTGTTAAGGCTGCCCGAACATGAGGATAGAGAAATCATTGGGAAATCAATGGCATTGTCAGATGAACAGATTTTAGAATTATCCAAATTAGAAAAGGGGTGTGCAGCAGTATATCAGAACGACTGGGAAGAAGCTGTATTGTGCCAATTTGAGCAGTATCATAAAAATTATGAAAACACGGATCTGGATAAAGAATTGTACAAATATGATTTTGGCGGAAGGATAATGACCCAATCAGAAATAAGAAAAGATATATTGCGCCATATGCTGGATACCGTAATTAATGAAGTGCATGATCATGAAAAGGACAGACCAGACATTGAAAAAAAGATTGAAGCCTTGTCAGTAAGCTATCGTATTAAAAAGAACATCCATAAAGTCATTTTTGATGAAAAGAAAAATTCACTGGAGGATATTTCTCTAACTGTTACTGATCTGTATGGGGTTTATGACGCTGTTGAAAGGGCAGCGGATTCCAGAGATTATGAAGACTGGAATGAAAATATTTTGTGCAATGTCGATCCGGAGCTTAGAAAAATGCCAAAGCAATATATAGTAACTTTTATCCAGTGTTTGATGATCAATCAAGCAAATAAAGACCCGGAATTTAAATTTAGCATGGAAAAATGGAAAGAGCATATGGGGGAGGTCTGCTGATGATGAATGAGGTGATGGGGGTTAGGGATGTTTCTTATAATATAAAAAAGGATATCACAGACTATATCCCCCCTTTTCTGAGAGATAGTATAAGATTGCAGGACAGGGTGGTTTGTGCTGAGGACAAAGATATTATAGACTATATCCCTCCTTTCCTGAGAGATGGTATGAGCCTGCAGGACAGAGTGGTTTGTGTTGAAGGCGAAGGATTGTCTGGTTTTCAAAAGAGGATATTAAAGGAAGAATATGGGTATAGTGATGAACAGATATCTGATATTCATTCATGGGAAGATTTTGAGGAAAAGCAGGAAATTAGTCGGGATTCTTGTAAGGATGCTGAAAACAGTGATGTTGATGCAAAAGATTTAACAAAAGAAGAAATCGATAAAATGCAAAAAGATGCTATTACAGAAGCATTTGAGAAAATTGCACGCGGTGAAAAGCTTACTGATACTGAGAAGGGAAACCTTGGCGAAATGTTAATGGACCAGTATTATATCAGTAAAGGATATTCACCAATCCATCAGCCAAGAGTTACCGACCTAGAGCGGAAATCCGGTCATGGAATAGACGGCGTATACGAAAAGACAAATCCGGATGGAACGAAATCATATGTGATTTCTGATGCCAAGGTCAACTATTCAAAATTAAATAAGAATCTGGCTGACGGTACAGATCAAATGTCAGATGCATGGATTGATAAACGGTTAGATGATGCCGTTGGAAAGGAAAAAGCTGATGAGATAAGGGATGCCTATGAAGATAACCCTGACAGTGTATCCAAGGAGGTATATCATTACAGCTATGGCGAGAATGCTGACGGAACAAGCACTGCGGATGTCAGCACTGTTGACAAAGATGGAAATATGAGTAAGGATAAAGATATAGTGCAGGTTTTTGATGAAAATGGAGACCCAATAACAGGAGATGGAAAAGATGATCAGAGACAATAGAAAAAGCATTGATTATTTTGAAAATTATATAGCATATCAAAATGAAAGGATTAGAAAGAAAAAAGAAAAGCTGTCAGCTTGCGGAGACGATAAAAGTAAGGCGGAAAGGATTAACCTGTCACTAATAAAGTTTGAGATTGATTTGTTTTATGCTGAATTTTCATTAGGAACTGGGAAAAGTGAGCTTATTGCGTCTTTAAATGATGCTATTGACACTGCAGCAAAAATGCCGGAAATAGATTATGAATCATTACTTAATTTGCTTGCCCTTTCCGTTTTGCTCGAAAATAACAAAAAGGCGCAAATATTGATAGAAGACCATAAAGGTATGATCTATGAAGATAAACTGTTAAAGTTTTTGGCAATATATCTTAAGGAAAATGATATAAAATGGGAAGGTAAGTTTATTATTCCGGCTGTATATAGCGGACTGGAAAATATTTATATTTCAGATGACAAGGAATCAGTGTTGCTTGAATATTTAAGTGGGTGGTATGAAGACCACAAAGATACATCATGGTATGGGGCAGACAGAAGAAACAATGACACCTATGTTGGTTATTGGAGTTTTGAAAGTGCGGCAATTGCAAAAGTCTTGAAAATTGATGAAAGCAAGCTGGAAAAAAATGTGTATTATCCTAAATTATAATAATGGTTTAGGCATGTTAAGGGTTACAGGTTGTGGGGATATGAACAACCATTTAAAGCGGTACGGTGAAGTGAATGGCAAATGCCATTCATTTCACTATATTTTTTTAAATTTTAATAATAAAGTCTTGAGTTAGATGTTGATATTGGATTGTATGGCTAGAATATGTAAAAATAATAGGAGATGTGAAAATTGAGCTGGTCTGAAGGAGGTCTCAAAATGCAGAGTTTTTTGGAAGATGATTATAATGAAGAAAATGAGATTTTACCAGAAGAAGGTTATAAATCAAAGTGGACCGACAGGATCTTTAGATGGAATCTTCTTGATTTGTTTCTCGGGTGGATGCGGCTGAACGACGAAGAAGATGAAACATCTGCAGATGAAGATAAAAGGACTCTTTTTGATGTCGGGGATACAGAAGAAGATACGTTGCCGTTGGAGCAAAGCGTTCCTAAAAAGGAGAGGATAAGATGGGAGAAAAAAGCAGGCAGCGCAGCAGCGGTCTGCGTAATAAAACCCGCTTCGGCTGAAGAGGCGGGAGAAATTATAAAAATCCTTTTGGATGATAAAATTGTCATTTTAAACTTAGAAGGCATGGATGCAGGTATTGCCCAGAGGGTCATTGATATCATTTCCGGTTCCTGCTTTGCCGTTAAAGGCAGACTGCAGGAGATATCCCATTACATATTTATTGTAACCCCAGCCGGTGTGGATGTTTCAGGAGACTGCCGGAGTTTTGATGCAAAGGGGAAAAGGGGATTCCCTGAAAAAAACCAGAAGCAAGAGATACTGAGACCAGAGGCGGACATGGCAGCCTCATAAATAAAGGAAGGGATATCTTTACACCGTATATGGTGCATATATACTGATATATTCTCCTTACAGCGTTAAACAGGCAGAACAAGCCCGGGCGGCGCACATGCAAAGAAAGGAGGATCATATATGGGAGGACTGAAACTGTTTGAAAATGTCTTAAGGGTTATCTCGGCACTGGCTGCTGCTGCCATATCCATCACCAGGGCTGTCGGAAATATCGGCAGACTGAGAGAATCAGGGGCGTGACCCTTATAAAGAATTGTCTTTTAAGACAGTACGACAGGACCCATCGCGGGAAAAGCAGTTTATATGATGGGCAAAAACAAAAGGACAGAAAAGCAGCAAAGCATGCAGGAGCTTCCCGCAAGGGGGCTCCTGTTTGCATGCTGGCATGCATATACCTGTCTGGCAAAGCAAAAAAACAAAAAAGGAGGGAACACAAATGGCAGCAAACGTAGAAACGATGTTTTCCGTAAGGGAAAAACCATGGCACGGATTAGGCACCATCGTCATGGAGGCACCGGCATCAGCGGATGC
>ERZ808054.1836-NODE-1836-length-10486-cov-25.779614_pt1 | contig 10486 bp, 8 predicted proteins | sample MGYA00380201_ERZ808054 | MGnify/ENA primary metagenome ERZ808054 (study PRJEB31490, sample SAMN06133419) | mouse gut metagenome | isolation source: Z5_2 | host: mice | place: China: Chengdu | collected 2015-05 ... | reverse complement strand
TGTCTCTACGCTATTTCCGCTGGTTTCCTCTGAATTTTTCCTTCAATCACCCCTTGACTTCATACCACTGGACTTTTTGCTTGCAATGCCACAGAACATTATAGTCTCTCCAGCGCTTTGATCATGGTCAGCGTCCCGCCGTTTCCGCGCCGCCGTCCCGATAGCCGCCCAGCTCCAAGCCCTTCTTAATGAAATAGCGGTAGGTCTCATAGTCCACCGTCCTGGGGATGGAGTGGTCGCTGTGCAGGACGTAGTTGAAGCCCCGCTTGGCAGAAGGCAACTTTCTCTCCAGTTCAGCGTCGATCTGGGCCCTGTCGTTGGAATACAGCGCCCGGACGTCGATGCCGCCCATGAAGCTGATCCGGCCGCCATACTGCTCATGGAGCTTTACCAGCTCCATCCCCGCCTTGACCTCCATGGCCTGGAGGCAGTCGATGCCGGAGTCGATCATATGGGGCAGCAGCGGCTCCACAAAGCCGCAGGAGTGCATGATGACCGGCAGGCCGAGGCTCCTGGCATAGTCGATAGTATACCGGTGGGCGGGCTGCAGGATCTCGCAGTACATCTTCGGGGACATGAAGGGACTCCCCTTGTTGCCCATGTCCTCATAATACCAGACGCCGTCCGGCGGCCCCTCCTCCTCGAAGAGGATCTTTTGAAGCTCCACGATCAGCCGGGCGTAGGTCATCGCCATATCCCGCACCCAGTCCGGGTCCAGCGCCATGCCGGCCAGCATGTTCTCATGTCCGCAGAGGGGTGCATACATTCGAACACATTGACGCCGCTCCAGACGAAGAAGCGCCCCGCCTTCCGGCACGCCTCCTGTACCCGGCGATAGCTCTCAAAGGCGATCCGCCTCTGGTCCGGTTCCAGCAGAAGGGGCTTGACCTTCTCCCAATCCTCCCGCTCCCGCACCGTGAAATCCACATGCTCCGGTGTGGAATCATGCAATTTGTGCCGCTTCAGCACGGCTCCGTTGCCATCCAGAAAGGTGATGGTATCCTCTGTCTCCGCCACCACCTCCGGCACAAAATCCAGGTCCGCCGTCATATCGAAGGCCCAGCATTCGTCCATGTCAAAGCCGAAGTGGTCCGCCATGTTCTCTCCGGGGCGCAGATGACCCTGTTCGGTCCATGCCTTCTGGGTATCGTTCCAAAAGTGTTCGTACAGTCCCACGCGGTCCACTGGCTCATGGCGTAGAATGCGCTCCATGCGCTCTTTTCCAGTCATTTTGTATTCCTCCCTCTCAGACGTCCTCGCCCCGCAGGCGGCGGATGCAGCGCACCATGCACTGGTACTGCTCCACCGGCACGTAGTCCGGGATGGAGTTGCCGGAGCCGAAGGCAAAGCCGCCGAATCCCCGGCACCGCCGGACGACGTCCTGGATATACGCCTCCATCTCCCGCTCCGGCAGGCGGCAGACCGCGTCCGTGTCGATGCCTCCGAAGTTGCCGATCCGGCCGCCGTACCGCTCCGCCCATTCCGGGAAGCGGGCGATCTGGTCCTCATTGGAGTGCTTGGCATCGATGCCCGCGTCGATCAGGTCCTCCATCACGTTGAAAATACATCCGCAGGAGTGGAGCAGGAAGGGTTTGCCGGTCTCATGGACCGCGCTGATGATCTGCCGGTACTCCGGGATGATGCAATGGCGGATGTCCTCCGCCGCCAGCAGGGTGTTGGACTTGAAGCCCAAATCGTCGCCGAAGCGGCAGACGCAGTAGACATCCCCGTACTCCTCCAGGAACCTCTTCCAGATGGACAGGGACACCTGACCCACCCGGCGGAACAGGGCCTCGTACAGCTCCGGCTCATCTTCCCGCAGGTAGCACAGGTCCATATACCCCACCAGATCCTGCACGCATTCAAAAACGCCGTTGCCCACGCCGCCTACGGCCAGCATACCCTCGGGCATGTTCCGGCGCAGCGCCGCAAAGTCGGGGCCGTAAGCCTCGAAGTAAAGGCCCTCTATCTTGTCCCACGGATATTGGTCAAAGTCCTCCCAGGACTGGATGACGCCCTTCCTGTGGCCGCCCAGGGCGCCGCCTCCGGGCAGGACGCCCGTGATGCACCCCTCATAGGAGACGGTATCATACCCCATCTCCCGGAAGAACCGGCAATACTGGGCAAAAAACTCGTCCTTCTCCCCCGCCGTTCCCCCGTACAGGCTGCCGAAGGGAACCTCCAATATCTTTTCCATCACACCGCAGCTGATCAGATGCTCGTACAGAGGCAGGCGGGCCGCCGTCCGGTTCCAGGCTGCGTCTACGATATGGTGATAGTCCGGCTGAAATTTCATATTTTTCGTCTCACTTTCCCAGATGGCGGCATTTTCCCGCGATCTGTTCCCGTATTTGCTCCCTCAGAGCCGCAGCTGGACCTCACGGTACTCCCCGGCCCGCAGCTTCAGCTTTTCCATGCGCCCGAAATAGTTGTGGGTCACGGCCTGCCGCCGGGACGGATCGTCCGCCAGCAGGGTCACCCCGGTATCATAGGCCGTGTCGTTGCGCAGCCAGAGCCTCATGGCGCTTCCAGCCTCTGTCTCCAGCACCCCGCAGGACACGCTGTCGAAGGCGGTAACCTTCCCGGACCTCAGGTCGGCGTAGACCCCTGGGACCTCCACATAGGTCAGCATTACGCAGACCTCCGGCCAATTGGAGCCGTATAAAAATTCCCCGACGGTGTGCTTGCCCTCCCAGTCACTGGTCTGGACACGCTCGTTCACCCAGCCCTCCGGCAGATATTTCCCTTCCAGCGTGAAGACCGGACGCTCCGGCAGAGAGACGAACTGGGGCAGCGCCCGGACGATGGTTTTCAACCAGGACAGATAGACCTCGTCTCCCGTGAAGCGATACAGCTTCAGCAGGCTGTTTCCAGACAGGGTGCAGATGCCGGGGGCGGAGTGCTTGTTCTGGGCATTGGCGAACACCGTCCCCAGCGTATGGGTCCCCCGCTTGGCGGCGGTGGATTCCCGGGGGAAATCAAAATCATAGCTTATGACCCAGGTCATGGCAATGTCCGCCGCCCGGCGGGCGCAGTCCAGCCAGCGGGCCTTTCCGGTGGTCTCATAGAGCTGGACGTACCCTTCCAGCATACCGAAGGCGGCCTCGCTGTCCGGCGCTTGGCAGATCTCCCCGGGACAGCCGTTCAGGATCCCCCGGTCCAGGCAGTCCCGTTCGTACACCTCGCCCAGGCTCTCCGCCGTTTCCAGATACGCTTCGCCGCCAAGCACATCATAGGCCAGGGCCAGCGCGCCGCAGGCAATGGCGCCGCAGGCAGAGCCGCCGGTGGCGATGGTATCCGTCTTCGTGTGGATAAACTGGCCGATCTGCCCGTACTTCCGGTACAGGCGGACGAAGGCGCCGCAGAGGCGGCGCAGATTTTCTTCATAGCCGGAAAGCTCCTTCCGGCAGACGGCAAACTGCTTCAGCAGGAAATACAGCATATCCGCGTTCTTCCGGATCAGCAGCACGTCCGAGGGCCTGGACAGATCGAAGGTATCGCCGTAGAAGACCCCGTTGGCGTACATGGCGCAGACCCAGCCGTTCTCCATCTGCAGGCGGTCGAAGATGAACCGGAAGGTCTCCAGCGCCCGCTCACAGGCCTGCCCCCCGTCCTCCAGCAGGAACGGATAGCCGTTCATCCCGCCGCCGATCCATCCGGCCTGCCAGTTCTGCTGGGGGATGGACCGGTCCGTGCCGACGGTGAAATAGTGTTCGTCTTCCGCGTAGTTTTCCCGCTGGAATTTCGTCTTCACCGTTTCATAGGCCTTCCCGAAGGGAACGGCGCAGGCGGGGGTCCCGGTCTCCAGGCAGGTGCGCATCCTGTGGAATCCGGCAAAAAAGCCGCCGAGGTCTTCCGCACAGAAGCGGTACACGCAGAAGGGCAGGGTCACCTTATCCCCGGCGAAGAACCACCGTCCGGTATCATCTGAGGGCATATCCATGGTAGGATAGAAGCCGCTGCCATCGGGCAGATCGCCGAAGAAATACTTCTTCTCCTCCCGGACGGCGGGGGCGGTGACCGCAAGCTCCGCCCTGTCTCCCCGCTCCCAGATTTCCACGCCGGTATAGTCCCCGTGGACCAAATGCCTGGAATACAGCAGTACGCCCTCCCGGGCTCTGGGGTCGTAGTACCCCACTGCGGGGGTGGTCATGTCCCCGGAGCGGAGCTGGATCTGCCCGTCCCCCTCCTTGGAGAGCCTTGGGATGTCCGTCACCACCGGCCCCGCCGTGACCGCTTCCTCCTCCGGGATCACCGCATAGGGGGGATAGGCCAGCTTCTGGCAGGAAAACCGGTTCCCGCCGTAGACCGCGCCGGGCATGAACACGAAGTTCTCCCGGCTCCACTCCTCCGCCGCCAGCTCCACCGCCACGGCGGAGGCGAAGGCGGTGGGGCGCAGGAAAGTGAACTCCGCCTCCCCGTAAACCGCCCCGCCCTTTTCCCTGCTGTGTACCCGGACCCGGCAGAGGCCGTCCCCCAGCTCCCGGCTACCACTGTCTGCGGCAAGCGGCATACGGACCCTGTCCTGCCGCGTCCGGCGGCTTCTTTCATAGCTCCTCAGAGATAAAATGATCTCCATGCCGGCCTCCTTTAGAAGGTAATTCTTTCAAAGGAATCCTCTTCCGAGGACTTTTTTGCGGCGAGGCACACCTGGGCACTCCGGATGCCGTCCTCCAGGGAGGCCACGGAGGAATCCGCAGTCCCCTCCATCAGCTCCACGAAGTTCCGCATCAGCACGTCGTCCCCGCCGCCGTGGCCGTCCTTGGGCACCGGCACGTCGATGCGGGTCATCTTGTCGCTCATATGGTCATAGACCGCGATCTTCCCGGCAACAAAATCGAACTCCACCGTTCCCCTGTAGCCGTAGAGCCGCGCCCCCCGGCGGGCGGCCCCCTTCCGGGCGAAGAAGTTCTGGGAGTACACGGCGTGCATCCCGCTCTCATAGCGCAGGAGCAGGGAGCCGGAGTCCTCGTTGCCGGTATCCACGGCATAGCAGCACCAGTCACTGCGGGGGATGTCACCCCGGGTGTGGATGATGTTATAGCTGCTCTCCATGCAGGTATACTGCTTCTCACACGCGCCGCAGCGGAGCCCGGCGGGCATATCCCCCTTGAATATCTGCTTGGACTTCATAGCGCATACGGCGGCAGGTTTCTCGCCGGTCAGGTAATTGATCACGTCCACATCGTGGGTCGCCTTCTGCAGAAACAGGCCGTAGGAGATGCTCTCGTCCCGGTACCAGTCGTGGTAGTATACGAAGCCGTAGCCCACGTCGTTAAAGGCCTGGACATGCTCCACCTTGCCGATGGTCCCCGCGTCGATGATCCGCTTGACCTCCTGCACCATGTTGGTCACCCGCAGGGGGAAGGACACCACCACCGGGGACCTGCTGCTCCGCAGGCAGTCCTTCAAAAGGTCTAGGTCCTCCTGGCAGACGCCCACCGGCTTCTCCAGGAACAGGGGCAGGTCCCGGTCCAGGACCAGCTTGGCGATGGCGGCGTGGGTATTACACTTTGTGCCCACGATCACGCCGTCCAGCTGCTCCTTGTCCAGCATCTCCTCCGCGCTCCGGTAGAAAGCAATAGCCTCCGGGTCCATCTTGCAGGCGCGCAGTTTAGCGTCGATCTTATCCAGCTCCAGGTCATACCGGACCTGATCCGGCACACTCTTGGTCATCAGGGCCTTGACCCGCTCCGGGTCCAAGTCCGCCACCGCCTTGACCCGGACCTCCCGTTCCAGTCCGAGGAGATTGTCCATCAGCATATCGACCCGGACGCCATAGCCAATCACTCCAACATTCAGCATAACCATATACTCCTTCTATTGCAGGCAATCGCAAAATGCCTCAAAATATCGTTTTCCCAAAAGATAGCGGGGCCGTCTGGAAAAGTGGATGGTATCCCGGTCTTCTTCTCCTGCCCAAAATCCTTCAGCATATCCTCACCTCAACATCATCCTCTGGTGCTGACCCTGTTCCACTCGTCGAAGGTGGCCGCCACATTTTCAGGCTTTGCCCCGGGGCCGAATTCCAGCTGGGCGATGCAGCCGCCGTTATCCCAAAGGGTATCGTACACATCCCGGACCGCTTGCCGGATATTGGCCTCCGTACCGTGGGGCAGAAGGTGCTGGCGGTGCATCTCTCCCCAGAAGGTGATCTTCCCCTTCAGATGCTTCATATTCTCCAGGCCCATACAAAACAGCTGGCTGTTCACCGCGTCCAGCCCTGCCTCGGCCAGGGGAGGGATGATGTCCAGGATATAGCCGTCGGAGTGCATGAAAATCTTCTTGCCGCGGCTGTGAGCGATGTTGATGTAATCCCGGTACATGGGCAGGAACATCTTCTTCCACAGCGTGGGATCGATCAGCAGGCTCCGCTGGGAGCCCCAGTCGTCGATAAAGCCCAGAGCGTCCACCCCGGTCCTGGCCCACTTCTCCAGGAGTTCGCAGTAGAACGTGTGCATCCTGTCGATAAACTCCAGCATCTTCGGGGGCGGATCCATCAGGTCCATCAGCAGGTTCTCCGTGCCCCGGATGAACTGAAGCTGCTCAAATGGCCTGGGGCAGCAGCCGCACATCATGAATTTGTCCGACGCCCTGCCCCCCGCGTTGATCGTCTCCTCAGCGAAGCTGAGAAGCTCCACCGGGATGTGGATCCAGTCCACGTTGTCCCAGTCCTCGTCCTCTGCCGGGATCAGGGGATCCTTTACCTCGCCGATGATCCCCTCGTGGATGTTGGTAAAGCGGCAGCCCCACTCGTCCACGGCTTCGCCGCGGCGGTACATATCCCCCTGGGCGATGGTGGGCTGGGCCAGGGTAAAATCAACGCCCCCGAAGTCCGGCGGGAAATCCTGCCGCAGCCGGGCCATTTCCTCGGGGTAGTACCACTCCGCCCAGGGCAGGGTCCACATCTGCCTTGGCGCCCGGGCGGGGCTACGGTGTTCCAGCGTGTCGTATACGATCTGTCTTGATGTCATTTTCGGAGCCTCCATTATTTTGTGCGCGCCGTAAAGTCCAGGGTGAACCGGAACCGCGCGTCCTGATCGTACCACATGGGAAAATTGGTCCCCCATACATTGTTGTGCAGGTTGAACCAGACCCCTCCCCGGGGATCTGGCAGGGCCCGGGAGAAGTTCAGCAGGGACTGAGGACCAATGCTGACAAGTCCCGTGTCGATGCCCCGCAGGGTCAAGCCCTCCCAGCGCACGCCCGCCTGTGTCACGTGCATCTGCCGGTTTCCGCCGGGAACCACGTCCACGGGGTCGAGCCATGTCCCCAGCTTGTGGATGTCTTTCAGGGGGGCGTTGGGCAGAAATCCAAGCCAGCAGGCCTCCCCTACCCGGCTGGCCTTTTTCCCGAACCAGGCGAGATCCCTCAGGATCTGATCATCCTGGAAGGTCAATGCCAGCTCATAGCTCTCTGCCCCGCCAAACCGTTCCAGCGCTTCTTTCTCCGCTTTCCCGGCAATGATCAGGCTGTCTTTTGACCGCCGGATCTCCACATCCCGCAGAAAGTAAGCCCGGTACCGGTCATTGGCCTTCTCCATGCCGAGCTTTCCGAAGTCTTCTGTGGCCCATTCCTCGCCGCTCACCACATACTGCTCCCGGAAGCGGTCGAACTCCTTCTGAGAAAACACCTCGTACAGGAAGCAGAACAGAGGATGGTCCGCGTCCGCCCACCGGCGCCCTCTCCATTCCAGGCTGACCAGCGCGCCGCGCGCGTCCGCCGCTGCGGTGAACGCACCAAAAACCACGTTTGCTCCGGGCGAAACGGCCTCCGTTCCCTCCCGGGAAACAGGCTCCCGGCGTGTCTCTGCAAAGACTTGTTCCGCCCGGGGGCGGAAGCTTTCCGGGAAAGCGGCGCAGCCATCCCGCAGATACTCGCGCTGCTCTTCCCAAGAGCGCTCCATCAGCCGGTAACAGGGCTCTTTTCTGGCCTCCCAGAAATCCTCCCGAACAAAGTTTTCGTGTTCTCCCAGTTGACAATTCACCGGCCAGGTCGCGCTGAGATGTATCTTTTCATCCAGCCCCCATGTATGCTCCGGCACAGGGAGCAGCGCCTCATAGACCGGTCCACGGGCTTCCTCCGGCAGTTCCTCCGATAGTCTTAACAGTCCCCGAAAGGCACTGGTCTTGGCGGGGTCCGTGCCTGTTCCGTGGATCCAGGTGTCTCCGATCTCAGATGTTACGACGGGCAGGTCCTCTTCCGCAAGGGCGATCTCCGCCACATCCTCCAGAGTGCCCGCCCGAAGCACGGCCTCCGGGAACCGGGCGTGAAGGTCCTCATAAATGGTACGGATCTGCTCTGCGTCCTGGGGTCCCCGGTTATCCCCGGTATGGGCGAAGTATACCGCCGTGCCGCTCTGCCCGATGGCCGTCATTTCCCCGTAGTCCCCATTGTACATGACCAGGACCTTCTCTCCGGTGGGGGCCTGCCACCAGAACAGGGTGGGGACCTCCGGCATGGTGGAAGCGGGATTGACCCCCAGGTACAAAAACCGGATCCCCGTCCTGGCCAGCAGCGGAATCATGGCCCGGGTGTGACCCGGCACGTCCGTCATTTTGGCGGCAATGGTGCGGACCCCATACCGCTCATCCAGACATTGGGATATCTTTAAGCCGCTTGCAAACAGCCCTTCCGTCATATACTCAGTGTGAGTGGTAAAGGGCAGGCCATGCCAGCGGATGTCCCCCTGACCCACGGCTTCCTGAAGCTCAGGCGTGTCTCCCTTCACCCGCCGGTACTGCTCAAACAGCCAGGAACCCACCGACCATCGGAACCGGTATGGGGAGCTGCGGGTCTGCTTTGCCAGCGCCAGCGCCTGAGGAATATAGTTGTCCATATACTGCCGGAAAACGTCTTCGGCAAGAGCTGTATAGCCCAGATCCAAATGGGTCTTGAACAGGATCAGGATCTCTCTGGGGCTTCTTTCATTCTCTGGGGATACTGTCGTAGTTGTCGTAACTGCCATACTTCCTCCACAATTCGATCATCCGCTCATATCGGGACAGGGCAAGGCCCGTATAGGCGCAGTTGGATGTGGCGAAGATGTACCCCTTTCCGTCCGCCATACCCCCCCGGAGGGAGCGCAGGATGTCCGCGTCGCACTCCTCGTCAGTGCCGGTTTGCAGGAGTCCGCAGTTTACGTTGCCAATGAGGCAGACATTGTCCCCCACGATCTTCCGCACCTCGGGGAGCCGCACGCCGCCCTGGGGGTCCAGGGAATGGATGGCGTCCGGGCCGCAGTCCGCCATTTGCTTGACGATTGGCATGATATTGCCGTCGGTGTGCTTGATGGAGTAGTACCCCATCTCCCGGTAGCCGTCGATGACGCCTTTTAAGTAGGGCGCGATGAGCTCGTCGAACATATCCGGGGTAAAGAAGGGATTGACGTTAAAGCAGTAGTCGGAACACAGGCCGAAGCCGTCCAGCAGGTGGCCATTCTGATCGAGCTTCGCGGCCACCTCCAGCGCGTCATCCATGCGGCGCTGGGATGCCTCGTTGAGCTTCTCCGGCTCCTCGTACATCTGGGCGGAAAATTCCATCATGTTGGACCCGTCCGGCATGGCCCAGGTAGGGTCGCCGTGCATCATCAGAAAGTATTCGTCCCCGCTCTGCTCCCGGATCTCGTTCAGAAGCCAGATGGTGTCGCTCAGGTCCTTGGGATCGGGCTGCATATTGGGGTGAACAAAGATGGCGCTGTGATCATAGCGTTTTGCCGTCTGGATGTACAGATCCGCCATGTCCCGAATGTGCAGTTTTTTCTCTGATTGGCTCATCTGGTTCCACTGAGCATAGTGCCGCTGGGAGAAGTGGACGCGCCCGAAGGCCTCCATGGTCAGGAAGAACACCAGCTCAAAGGTAGGGACCTGGCCGCCGATGGGCTCACAGCGCAAGGTGTGAATAAAACGTTCGCAGTTTGTCATGATCGTTTCCTCTTTTCTTCTATTATCAGATGATCTCATAGATTTTTTCTGGTTGGGTGGAGAAGCGGAGGATGCTGCCTTCCATTTCTGCCGGTATTTCCGCATACCCTCCCACGGCGCGCGTCAAATCGCGGCACAATCTGTTTTACTTTTTCAAAACTCGTGTTTTTTCCTCCTGTTACAGCCGGAACCGGCAGCGTTTTCCGGTGCAGGGCACCTGATAACCGCCGGAGCGTTCCTTCCAGCCGCAGGCCGCGGCCAGCGGAGCCTGGCACGCGCCCCGCACAAGGCGAGTTCCCTGTCCTCCCTCCAGGATCAGCTCGGTCACCACGCCCTCGTCCCAGCGGGGGATCGGCTGGCTGAAATGCAGGTCGCAGTACTTTCGCGGCAGGGTCATTGTTTTGTCCTCCTAAAGGCGCGCAGGGCGCGGCGGCGCGGCTATGCACCGCCGCACCCTGCGGCAAATCATAGAGAAGTTGGGAGCGATCTATAGCAATCTTCAAAAAAGCTAACAATAAGCAGAAGCGACAAACCAATGCAGGCAATCCAGCTGCGAAACAGAA